>WUUC01058283.1_pt1 | contig 65649 bp, 97 predicted proteins | sample 6278441 | NCBI WGS metagenome assembly WUUC01 (sample SAMN13675441, study PRJNA597444) | soil metagenome | isolation source: soil | place: USA: Washington | collected 2017-10
ATCTTTTTGATTTTTATTCCAGTTGCAATGACTTGCTTGCTTCTTTGGTTGTGCGCTTCCGCCGTTTATACAAAATCCAATAAGCTGTTTTTCTATTTTGGTTAAAGATTGAAAAGAATCTAAATTTTGACCGCTTTCAATTCTAGGTAAAGACAAAATATCTTTTTCGGATGCCTGTTGAAGATATTTCCAGATCTCGGCAATTACAGAATATTTATCAATTAAAATCACGTCTCTATCAAAATACTTCAGTGCGTACCGAGCCGAGCCAGCAAACGGTTCGATTATCACCGAATGTTTAGGTTTCGGATAGAGATGCACTATTTTTGATTTTGAGCCGTAATAACTGAACATTATTTCTCCCTTAATATCTCTAATCGTTTCTTTAAATCTGCTGTTACCACTTCCAGATGTTCAAAGTTAAGTGATGCAAGTCCGCCTGTCGTTTCAAACATTTCGTTTATGTAATCTTTTAAGACTGACGGTTTCCATTTAATAGAATCTCGTGCTTCATTTAGCTCTTTACAGAGAACTGCTATATAGATTTCCTTTTCTCTGCGGAGGCGGTTAATTTCTGCTTCAATTTCTGGAAAGTGTTTCATTTAAATCTCGTAAACCTTTTTCGTTAATGCGTTCACTATCGTCGGGTTGCAGTTGCATCTGTCTCGGTTGTAAATGTCGCACCAATCGTCATGCGCGATGTTTAAAAAGTTCACTTCACCGAATTTAAGGATTCCGGCCTTGCCCAGCTTTTTCATCTTTTTCTGATAGTTATGGACTTCAGGGTAAGAATCCCAATCCGTTGTTATTTCAATTGAGTTTCCGGGCAGTTGTCGCTTGTACTCCATATAGCTCCTTTTAAATGCGGCTTTGGATAATCCATAACCAAAGCCGCCTCTTTTTAGTTCTAAATATTCAAAATCAAACTTCCCTATTCTAAAATATTTGTTTTCCGTGCTGTCACACGCGCCTGATTCAATCAAACGGTAAAACCTATTGGCTTAACGGGAAAATTGAATTTAAAAGCGGCCTGTCCGACATTCCAGATACCCGTACAAGCCGCTAACCTCCACAGGTTTCCGCTTTTGCCGGCAGGAAGATGTCCAAACCTTGATTCGATAATCAGCAAAGTGCGGTTTTGGCCTCTAGCGCCAAATCAAGTAAAAAGCCCGTCCACAAAAGCGGCCTGCTCTTTTGGTGAAAGCTGTTTTACATAATCCTTTGCAACGCTTGCCAGCTTGCGCTCGAAACTGTGCCGTGCGATAAGGAATTTATAGTCGGATTCTTTGATTTCCATAGTCGTCCATCTTTTAGAACAGTCCTTGCAGCGGCGACGGCGGCGAACATAGTTTTTAGTCGCCCTCGAGTCCATTACCTGGCAGTCGCCCGCTCCGCAGTTCGGGCATTGGTGAATTGTTTTTTCCATTTCCTTTAACTCTCCAAAATATCAATATCAAACAATGCCCTGACAGACAGGTTTTAACTGACCGTTAAACTTATATCTAAATAACTTTCTATTGCTTTTGCCGCGTCTTTTGCCGAATAGCACACGCTAGTTGCGTACCCGTGCCTATTAACATATTCGCCAAAATCTTTTTGCCCGCCTGAAAGTTTATTTTTACCGTGTTTCATTTCTATAAATAATCCCGAATGGTTGTGGCTTGGAATAGGTACGAAGATGTCCCAAGTTCCTTTTTTTACTCCCTCTGCTTTGAGTTTCCGCGCTACTGCGATGTGTCTCGCGCCGCCGTTTGGAATGGCAAAGATATATTTTAGAAACGGGTATTTAGTCTCGTTATATTTGAGCAGAGAAAAAAGGGCTGACTGTTCCTGGTGTTCGCTCATTTACAAATCCCTTCCTAAAACTTCGCACCAATAAAAAAAGTAAGCGTCTAAGTACCATTCTTCTTCGGCGGTAAGTATTAAAGTCTCGCTTCTGCCTTGAAGTTCGATATAGCTGTCAACCAAATACTGTGCAACGCTTTCTGTTTTGTTTTTCATTTATTCCTTCCGTTGCCGTTAGATCGTGCTACTTGAAAATTCCTCTTGCCTTTATTCGCTTTTTCATCTTCGATTACGCCGAGACGAAACTTTGCGTATTCTTCCAATAGATCGTCATTGGCGCGGTTCTTTTCTATGTCGGCTAATAGCTTCTGGCACTCTCTTTCGTCCAGTTCGCCGTCCTTTAACGCTTCAACGAGATTTGCGGTTGTTTCGGAATCGGTGTGAATCTTTTCTAAGAGGCATTCAACGGCCTGTTTAACGGGCGATTTTGCGTCATAGCGGGCATCAATAGCATCAAGTTTATTGCGCCAGTGACAGACGGGTGCGCCGGCTCGTTTGGCGGCTGCGTAGACGGGAACGAATTGAGCGAATCTATCCTGTTCTTTGCCCGACAGGATGCCGTGAATGTATTGCGGGGTTTTGTGCATTTCCTCGGCAATACTGCTGACGTGTCCGGTCAGGACTTTTAAGGTTTCGGTTGTTAGCGGATAAATTTCTCTCATAATTTCCTACTTTAATTTTTCTCTAAAAAACCAAGTGACAAGTACTTTTTTATGTTTCAAACTAACTTCATTGACATCGGTCAATTATTGATGGAAGGTCAAACTTGACCATTAACTTTTTACGGCTTATAACGCCTACTAGCTTTTTGAAAATTTAAATTATTACCATTGGAATCTTGGTTTAATTCCGGCTTTCATTAGAACCGACACGGGCAGAGAGTTTTCTTTGAGGATATTTAAAAACTCGGTATCTGCCTTGAACATATTTAAAATGTGCTCCGTGTTGAAGTTGTTTTCGCCCTTCTTTTCAAGGTTCTTGAAGTAAGGCGCATAGACTTCGGAAAGGTAGTCGCAGATTCGTTTTGCCTTTGGAAGGGTCGGCGCACGAAAACAAACAAAACCTGTCGGGATGTGCGTCACAACGTAGGTTCCAGCGGGTTCCCAATACGATTTGCCTTGATGAATAGCAAAGTCGCCGTTGCCGAAAGCTTTGACAGGCCTTTGAATCTGCTCACCTTTGAACATTAGTGAAATATTGATTTTTGTTTTTATGTAAGTCTGCATTTTATTTGACCCCCATAACTGATTTCATTCGATTGTTAATCTCTAAGTATCTGCCCTCGATAATGGGTTTAGTGGTGAACAGTCGTAAGATAAAGTTGAATATTTTCATGGGTTAATCCTTTTTATTTCCGGTTTGCTGTTCGCTCGTTGGAGACTCTGTTTTTAGTTGTGTACTTACGCGATTGCTGACAGTGGTTTCAACAATAATCAGCGCGTACCTAAGAGCGGAAATCAAATCAATATCTTCAATGGCATATCCGTTTTTGTTAATGAAAAATCCTTCTTTTGATTTGGTAATTGTGACTGTAAACTCTTGCATATTTACCTCAAATCCATCTCCATTTTTACAGGCGCGGGAACTAAAATTAGTTTCTCTACATCGTTTAAAAATATCGCCGTATTGATGGCCTCAAGCTCTCCCGCCGTTTCGTCTCTACTGATGGCTAAAGCAGCGTTTTGAATCTCAAGGGCGTCGAGACGGGCTTGAAGTGCACTCTGACATTTCTTTAATTCAAAAGCGTCCACGTTCTCCTGAAGCCTTAGAGCATTGGCTGTGACAGGTTGGTTATAATGGTTAATCATTTTCATATAGTTAAAAATTAAAAACTAAGATTGCGAATAATACGCCTGCCATAAGTGCGACCATTGCGGTGTCTATAAAATCAACTTGCTTTTGTGTCATAATCACCTCGGTTTCAAATAGAAAAAATTAGTTTGTTCTCTGTTTTGTCTGAAACCTTACAGAAGGATTTGGACAAAAATTTTTAGGGATATGCCCCTAAAGTTGGTTTGGGCTGTGGCAAGATTTGAACTTGCTTTGCTTCTCTTGGAGTCGGACACTTTTTCACCGCGCTTTTTCCTTGAAGCCTCGTTGAGACGCGCTAGACGTATTCGCAATAGCTTTCTGTCAGTTTCCGTTATCGGTAGTTGTGTTCCCACCACACCGCACAGCCCATAAATTGTCAAAATATCTTTTAAAGAAGTACCGGATTATCGAACCCGGTACACGATAAGGAGGAATTAAATGAAACTAACTTCCCCGCCCTCGCTCGAAAACTTGTTTAATATCTTGTCTGCCTGTCGCATAACGGACTCGTATCTTTGCTCTGCTCTCCCGACTTCTTTGCCTAGCTCAAACGCACGATTGAATGTCTCGCTATGAGCGTCGGGTATAATGGGAGTGGATTTAAGGGCTAACTCAAGTTCGTGTGAATAAGGCATTTGATTGTTAGTCATATTTTTATATCCAGTTTGCTGATGCTTAGTTGAAGCCTTCGATAAACTTCGACATCTGTTCGGGAGTTGAAAGCATCCCGCCAAACAGCATCATTGGCATCATTTTTAAAGCCGAATGGTCTTTGGTTTCGTCGTGCTTGCTCATATCGGACATAAAAGAGGCAAAAGCGTTTTGCGTGTCACCTTCTTTTGCATATTCGAGAGCGCGTTCTTTGCACCAATTCAAATGTTCTTGTCTAGTCACATATGCTCCTGTTTGAAATAATGTTTATGCCGCTTGTGTCATCCGGTCGTCGCGGCTGTCAATCAGTCTGTCAACTTCTTCGGTCATTGTCGGAGTGCCTTCTATTTCCATATGGCACTTCAAACAAATTCTTGCTACGTGGCGCATCTCATCAACTGTGTTGCAGTGCTGTCTTGTGAACCGATGGGCAAAGGTCAATCGGATTCTTGAGCCGCATCGTTCACAGTAATCAATTCCAAGTTTTGTAAAGAGCTTGTTTAAGTAAAGGCGGTTCTTGGCGTCGGCCTTTCCTTTCTTTCCGAGTTTCATTGCCTTATAAATAAACGGCATCTAAAACCGCTTTGACCGTTCGTAATTGCTCTTGAGCAAACTTGATTCGGCTTGTTAGTTCCTGAGCGGTGTAAGGCTTAAATTCACCGTCAGGGCTGCTTCTCCAATTTAAAACGCCGTCGATAATTATTTCTTCGTGAAACATAGATTTCTCCTTATGCGGCTAATTTGATAATTGAATAAGTATCCGGCACATAATCAGCGCCAAATTCGGCTTGCTCTAATTCAACTAAAACTGATTCAGGGAAAGGGTAATCACGCTCAACGACTTCTGCCGGAATGATCGCCCGCGCTCTTTCCATCGGATCGCCAATTCCTATTTTGTGAGCGTATATGCAATCACCTTCGGGGTTGGAGATGTAAAGCTCAGTTCCGTTCTGTGTTTCAAAGATTTGGACTTTATGGCCGTTGATTGTCGTGGTTGTCATTTCGTTTTAGGCTAGGGAGCGATGAATCTAATGGGTTTGTTCACAACTTATTGGATTTACCGCCCCGTGTGCCGTTTCTCCTTTTAAATTTCAACTATTTGTTAGCTGATACAAAGACTGTAGCGGAATTAGCAACACTTGTCAATAGGTTAGCGACATATTTTACAAAAAAATATCAATTTATTTTTCAAGTGCGAAATCAAACGGGTTTCTTTCAAGTATGGCAGCGAAAGTTAAAAACTCGCTAGCCCGGAGTCCCTGCTTTTGATTCAGAATCTTGCTCATTGTCTGTCTGTCCATAGATAAAGCGGTTTGAGCGGCTTTTTTCTTTTTCGGATTATCGTTGAAAGCTTCTTTTACTTTCTTTATATCAATATCAATTTTACCCATATTCATTTGGAGTCTCCTTATGCAAGACTGTTGCGAATCAATTTACAACAAAGTTTACAATAAAGCAACTGAATGTTGCAACATTAGCAACGTGACACAAATTTATGATCCCGTTAAATTCGGGAAGTGGCTTTCGGATGCATTCGAGGCGTCTTCTTTTAAATCGTTTTCTCAGCTAGCTAGTGTTGTCGGTTTCTCCCGGGCGACTATCAGCAGATACGCGGGCGCGAAAGAACAAACCCTAACCAATAAACCGAGCCAGCCGAACACCGCGCTGGTGATTAATCTAGCCCTCGCTCTCGATAAGGACGTCAACGAAGCGTTGCAGATGGCCGGCCACGCTTCGGTTAAAGACTCGGAGAGCGAATCGTTCCAGATACTCCCCGGCGTCAACCTGATATTTTATAATTTAGCGAACTGGGTCGAAGACGAGCGTCTCCGGGCGGTCGAGGCCGTCAGAACCGTCCTGATGGGCGTTAAGGCGCAGAGCAATCCCAATGCGCTGTGGGCTGCCGTCTCACCGTCAAAGCGAGCTGAAGAAAAAATGAACCGCGACGATTCAATAGAGAAATTACAAAAAGCAAATCCCGCTTTCCAATTCCCTTTCAAATTAGGTAAAGTAGTAAACAAAACCGACGAAGACAAACAAGGGAAAAAAGACAAAAAGAATCACAGCTAGGCTGCGCGTGTGCGATTTATCCCGAAAGTGCCCGCCCGCAGGCAGCAGGTTATGGCAGAAATTCAAACAGAGGTCTTACAATATATGCTTCGAGTTGGTCACACGGTCGGCGCGGGCTCGTCGGTCGTTCAGTTTCCTTATACGAATAACTCATTTATAAACTTAACGCTCCCGCCGCTTCCAATCCCGGCAAAAGACGCAATTATTTTCCCCGTATCCGGCAACTCGCTCGCTGCCGACAGGGTATTTGACGGCGATTTATTGATAGCAAACACGAAATTCTCTAAAACGGATATTAGGGCGGGAAAAATCTGCATCGTTTTACTGTACGGTGTCGAGTTCCTGGCAAAAAGGGTGCATTTCGAGGCGGATGGCTCTATCTCTCTCTGCTCGCGCGGCGAGGACGGGAAAATGGTTGCTCTCAATGCCGACCCGGAACAGGTGGAGATTCTCGGCATCGTTATTATGAGGGTCGGTTATATGCCTTAATATCGGTTATATTTTCTCTCTCTAAATCCTTATTTATCTTAGGTAATATAGGGAAGGGAAAGTGTGTAAAACGTGTTCAAGCTGGAGGCGACGAGATTTTGGGAATTGATGGACAAGGTAAAAGAGAAGAACGCTTATAAGTCCGATGCGTTCAGAGAGCTGCTCGAACTTGCGCCGCCGAACCTTTTAACCAAAGAAGAAATACATTATTTTAGAACGCAAAAGAAACTTTGACCCCATCCCCCAACGCCAACAACTTTGATTTCGTCCGTCTGGCCGCCGCTTCGATGGTCGTCATCTCGCACTCTTTTAATCTTCTTGGCGCTGACGATCCGTTTACAAGAATGATCGGCCAGGTAAGCTTGGGGCAGCTCGGCGTTTATATTTTCTTTACTCTTTCGGGCTATCTGATAACGATGAGCCTTTTTAGAAGCCGCGATTTGAAAACCTATTTTCTAAAACGGAGTTTGCGGATATTTCCCGCCCTTCTCGCCGACATTTTAATCTCCGTATTCATATGGGGCGCGCTCGTTACGGCACTGCCGCTCGCAACATATTTTTCTCATCCCGAAACTTACCTTTATTTAAAGAACGTAGCTTTGTACGACATTCATTTCACCCTGCCGGGAGTGTTTGAAACTAATGTTTTCCCGCGATACGTCAACGGCTCGCTGTGGACGCTGCCCTACGAGTTTATCTGCTACATCGGTGTGGCCGTCTTGTTTTCTTTCGGGCTTTTGGGCGCAAGACAACGCGCTCTCGTTATTTATCTCCTGCTTATGACGGGCGGGCTCGTATTCTTCAGCTACGGTTTCGAGCAGGCGCGATTCCCCGGCACGACCGTCAATTTTGAAAGTCTTTTTAATCTCGCGAGCTTTTTCGGGGCAGGAACGCTTTTCTATTTATACGGGGAGAAAATCGTTTTCCGCAGCAGCGTGGCCGTCACGCTTTTCGTACTGTGGGCGGTTTCGTTCCGTTTAGGCGCGGGTCTTAATATGTCTTACGTTTGCCTGCCCTATTTATTGTTCTGGTTTGTTTTTGAAGCGAAAATCCGGCTGCACAACGCGGGAAAGTACGGCGATTTCTCTTACGGCATTTATATCTACTCGTTTCCCGTACAGCAGACGATAATTTATTACACGAACGGAAGCTTGAGGGCGTGGCAGATGATTCTTTTATCGTTTGCCGGAACGCTGCCGCTGGCCGCCTTCTCCTGGTTCGTCGTCGAGAAAAAGGCGATAAAGCTTAAAAACATCTTATTCCCTGCCGTAAAAGCGGAGAAACCGTACTTGACAAGCCCGCCAAACATAATCTAAAGTAGTCTCGTTCACAATTTATTGGACTTGCCGCCCCGCTCTCACAGAAAGAGGACGGGTTTTTCTGTGCGCCGTTTCTGATTATTCAGGGACGGTCTTTTTTGTTTTGGAGAATAAAGTATGGCGATTACAGACAATAAACAGGATGATAATTCAACTATTTGGGTCAATTCAATTGTTTCAGGAAGAACTTTTGAGCCGCTAGTTGAGATAGTTTGGGGTGATAAGCGAGCACAGCTTTCTTTAGAAGAAGCCAGAAGCCACGCGCTTTATATTATCGAATGCGCCGAAGCCGCTGAATCGGACGCTTTCGTTTTTCAATGGCTAACACGCGATGTTATAGGCAATTCTCAGGACGCAAGCGAAAATTTTCAACAAATTATTCAGGAATTTAAACAGTTCCGCGAAGCACGGAGAAAAAAATGAAATACAATAAAGAAGATAACGAGTATCGAAACGATTGGCTGACTTTCTATCCGAAATGGTCAAATCTGGCATTTTCTCTTGATTTGGTTGAATACGACGGCGACCGACCGCAACTTCATATCTGCCCCGGATGGGGAAACTTCTTTATTAAACTACCTTTCAAATCCAAATATAATGACCATTTTGAAGCGCCCACCTATGGAATCTATTATCACGCCCGCGCCTTTTGGCTTCAACACGGCATTGATAAAGTAACTGCCTTTCACCTCCCCTGGGATATGGATTGGGTCAGAACCAGCAAACTTCGCAAAGACGGGACTTGGTTTCACGAATACCGAGGCGACCGCAAAAGACTCGGCGGTTGGAAAGCGTGGGATAACTACGAAAAACAAATTGAGTCCTCTTTCTGGAAAGAAGATTACCCGTATACTTATCGCCTTCGTTCGGGGGAAGTTCAAAATATCACCGCAACCGTCACGGTCGAAGAACGCGAATGGCGCTGGCGCTGGTTTAAATGGCTGCCTTTCCCTAGAAATATCAGCAAAACAATCTCTGTGGATTTCAGCGAAGAAGTCGGCGAAGAACGCGGAAGCTGGAAAGGCGGAACGATAGGATGCGGATATTCAATGCTACCAAGGGAAACCGCTCTCGAAACATTGCGGCGAATGGAAAAAGAAAGGCGTTTTGAAAGATAAAGCTGCTTGAATTCAAGTGACAATTAAACCTTAAACCAGCCGCCGAGGGAGAATATATGGAAGAAAAGAAATACCTGACCACAAGCGAGATTTTAACAAGCTATGCCGGACTGTTCTCGCGCACGACGCTCTGGCGGCTGGCTAAAAAAGGCGTTCTCAAACCGTGCGGCAGAAAAGGCGAACGCGATAATATTTATTTAAAAGAGTCGATTGAAAACTATCTTTCCCGCTTCAGCCGAGCGTGACCTTATCCATAGCGCCTCGTTTTCGCTTGTCGAGAATGCGGGCGTAAATCTGGGTATTTTTTATGCTCTTGTGTCCGAGGAGAGCCGATACGGTAGCTATATCTTCGCCGTCATTGAGCATTCTCATCGCAAAGGTATGGCGGAAAATGTGAAAATCCGTGCCCGCGTGTTTTTTCACCCCTGCAAGCTTGAACCAGTCCTTTAGTTTGCGTTTTTCCCAATAGCTGATCGGAAAAATGCGCCCTTCTCTAGCGGGCGCGTAATCACAGATTTTCAGGGTTTCGTCATTTAAAAAAAGTATCTCGTCCGCGCCCGTCTTGATCTGTTTATACGGCAGAAAAAAGCCTATCTCGTCCTCGCAGCGTATCATCTCGAATCTCAGGCGCAAAACGTCCGACCATCTCGCCCCGGTCAGAATGGCAAAAAGAGAAGCCCGTTTTAAATGCGGGGAATCGGCAAATTCCGTATCTTTTAAGGCCTTGACCTCGGCGTTGGTCAAAAAAGGACGTTTCGATGCCACCGCCGCAAAATTCTTGACCATCAAAGTCAGGTGGTCTTTGACTATTCCCCTTTCATAAGCTTCCCTGATCGCGGTTTTTACTTTCGAGAAATAATGATAGCGCGTATTATGGCTGATCGGCTGGCGGGTGAGAAAATCTTTAAATTCCAATAGAAAGGGCGGCGTTATGTCCTTTACCCGGCACTCGCCCGACGTGTAGGCGTTCAAATAATGATAAGCGTTGATCCACCCTTCCCTGGTCTTGCCCGCCCGCATATCGGCGCGCTGCATATAAAAGGCGAGAAAGTCCGCGTCCCTGCGGCGGCGCTCCTTGTCCGCTTCGGTTTCTCCGATGCCGTACAGATTGTTTTGAATATCCAGGAGAGCCGCCGCCCTCCGGCTTTCGGCTATTGCCAGGATGTTGCGGTTATGGTCGCGTTCTTCTTTGGTGCGCGGCTTTTCGTGGACGTACAGACCTAAAAAATCCCGTCTCGTTTCTCTTTGTTTTCCGGCGTGATACACCGCACGGCTGAAATCCAAGTAAAGCGAAACCGTTCCGTTCGGCAGGGCTTTTCGTCTGAGATGGACTTTAAAAGGTTTCATCAAGGTACAGAAGGGGTACAAAAAATAACAGTTGCTAGTTGTTACTACCTTTTCCAAGCTGTTTCAAATCTCATTATAGAATAGAAAGAATGGGCGTCAAATCTGTTACTACAAGTTAATTCCTTTTTCAACCTGTTTCAGATTTCACCTTTCGATTCTAAATGATGTGTATTATGATAACCTTTGTATTGTCAGCGGTTAAGCAAATCGTGTTATTTTAAGGGGTACAGATTAGGTACACCGGAACGGAAAAACTGCCGAGTTTACCTGAAACCGGGAGTTAATATATCACAGCCCTTTGGTCTATCTCAATTCGTCTATCCTTCTCTGAAACGTATCCCGCACTTTAGGGTTTTTAGTTTTATCACGCAAACTTTCAAGTGCTTTGATCTGATCCACTTTCTGCTGCTGAGTCAAAGGTTTAACGAATCCCGGCAGTTCCTCGGTGACGGGGCGTGATTTGAACGGGTCGATTTTATCTCTGATGCGTCCCGATCTGTCCTGCAAATATGGTTCACGCGGAAACTTGGCTTTATCGTTGTAGGTGCTGACACCCGGAGTTTTGTTCATCAGCCCGCTGTACCAGTGAGAATTATCTCTTGCTTCGGGGTCGATAATATCAGCCGTTGACGCGATGATGGCGGGCATAAACGAGCCGAGTAGACCGCTGATTCTTTTCTCTTTTGTTTTCTTGCTGCCGAAATAATCGTTCATCGTGTTGAGCATCGGCTGTTCCATTATGAGATTTTCGGTGACTGAAAAGGTGTCGTTGAGCTTTTTCTCGGCTTCGGTTTCATCATCTTTTTTGGGTTTGGCAGACCGTTCCCAGAGACTTGCGCCGAGTGCCAGTTGCTTGCCAGAAGGAGAATCCGCAATTTGATACCGGCGCGAGCCTATCTGCAATGCCCCGTTTAAAATTCCTTTGTCTTTCCTGTCCCAAAACTCGCCTTTTTCTTCTTCGTCGCCTGAATCCCACAATCCTGAAAGCAGTCCTTTCCACGCCAGGATCATACCTAGTGCAAGGAGAGCGCTGCCCAAGCCTGCGCGTCCGAATGAACGGGCGAACATCTGCTGCTGAATGCGGGGAAACAATTTGTCCATCGCTTCCTCTATCTGCCGGCGGTCGCTTTCGCGCCAGTAGTCTTTTAATTTCCGGCGGTTTCTGATCTGCGCGTACACATTGAGTTTTCCGCGTTTTACGTCCACACCGTTCTGAAGTCTTAAAAGTCGTCTGCTTTCCGCCATTGTTCTATCGGTTTTGTTTAATAGCTTCTCAATGTCTTTTTCAAGCTTTCCGCCGTCGTCGAGGAGGGTAATAATCTTTGTTCCAAGAAGCCCCCTGGTCGCTTCGCGGTTGCGGTCAACGGCTTCCCAATTCTTCTCAAAATCCTCGCGCATTTTTGCGAACGTGTAGCTCTTGCCGCGCTTGAGGTCAAGGAGATGTTTTGCCGCCCATCCTAATCCCAGAGGGGAATGTTCGAGCGTCCTCAAGACAATGTTTGTGGGAGTTTTATCGTAAGGAACGGCGATTTCGACGATTCCTTTTGCTACCGGGGAAACTTTAGCGATTCCTTCTTTAGTTGCGCGAAAAGCGTCCGAGATAGGGTTGCGGTTCGTGTAAGTGGTAAAGTCGGCGTAAAGTGTAGCTTCGAGAAGCATATCTTTCGAAGGGTCTTTAAGGAGTTCGGCGCGTCTCGCCGCAATCCACGCCCTACGCGTTCCGTATTTATCGAACTTCTTTTCTCTGCTTTCGGTGATAGCAAGAGTCTTGGCCTGTTCTTCGAGACTTCTTCTAATAGCATAAGTCTTAAACAGGGCATCTTCAGCCCCGAGCGCGCGAAAAGTGTAATTAACGAGTTTATCTACTAAGGGAGAGCCCGAGCGCATTTCGGCTAATTGATTCTTTTCCAGTTCCTTCATGTCGCCGTTTACGAGGAGATTGACTGCCCGAGAGATGCCGCTTTCAAGATTGAGCTTTTTCATTCCGGGGTCTGCTTTAACCAGCGCAGAAAAAGAATTCCACACTCCTTTGACTGATGGAGCCTGAACGGTGCGTTTTCCGGTGACGGCTGAAGCTGCTAAATCGGCTAGTAGTGCGATAGGGCGAATGGCTTCCTCTGATATTTGGTTGACGGTGTTAGAAGCCAGATTGCGAAGATGAGTTGACGGGTTGGTAAGCAGTCCCGCGCGGCGGAAATTAACCAGGACTTCGGTTTTAGGTGTCGCGTCCTTACCCCTGCCTTCGTAGATCTGATTCCACAGTCTGGTGGTTAAGGCTTTGGTTTCTTCGGGAGTCGGTTCGTTTGCACGCGCCAGAAGTATCTCATCCCTTGATGAGAACTCATCTGTGTCGGCTTGCTCTGCTTTGACGAGAGCGGTGTTTTCAGGTTTGACGAGCGGTTGAAAGTCTAAAGTTCCAGTGTCTCGACTGACGGTTTCTGTTCGGCGCGGCTCATCGCGTTCTCCTGTCCCTCGGTCGTCCTGTAAAGTATCGGGTCGCTCTCCTGCTCCCTGCTGTTCAGCCAGTCTATTTCTTGCTTCGTCGGCTTGCTCTCTGTACCATTTTTCGTTGCTTCTCTGGTTTCTGACATACCTTAACGCTCCTTTGTTTTCGTGGATAACACGGTCAAAGATAGGATGATTCAAATCGTGACCCTGTTCAGTGAAAGAATTATACCACCAAACGGAAAAATCGGAAGCTTCTTTTTGCGTCAAGCCGAGAATATCGGGCTTGCCTTCGTTCAAATGCGCCATCATTTCCTCAAGAATGGTCGGCGGGTGGTCGGAGTAGCCGATTTCCAGAAGTTTTTCACGCGCTTTGCCGAATTCCGGGCGGCTAGAGCCTTCCTCGACATTAACAACATCTTCAAGCGCGACCCCGTGCGAAGCCAAATAACTTGCCTGATGATGTCCTTCGTGAAATTTCGTGGTAGGAGATTCCGTTGTATAAATAACAACTGAACCGTCACGGTGCGCGACCTCTATTAAATTATCGGCAAAAGCGTTCAGGTAATCAGCGTAGTCGGGGCGGCTTTTGCCAATTTCTCTAAGTTTTATCGCAACCTTTTTTGCGCGGTTGGCTGAAATGTGCTGGCCTCTAAAATGCGGGAATTTGTCGCCTTCTTGTTTTCGTCCGCTTTCAATGTCAAGTTTGCCTTCGACGCGACGCAGGATTTCGGCGTGAGTGCGTTTTATCTTAATGCCGCGATGATTAACCGAGTGCGGCTCCATTCGGGCTATTGAATAAAGATTCTCGGGGTCGAGATTTTCCAGATTCAAGCTGTCGCCGATGGCTTTTGATTTGCTGTAAAGAGTCGCGCGCTCATCTACTTCTTGAGCGGTATTTCCTTCGTCTGCCGCTTGCGTGCCTTGATTCTGAATACCCGATTGCGTGCTTTCGGCGCGAGATGTTCGTCCAGCATCGCTTCCCGCCAGTGCTTGAGAAAGTCCTCTGTCGAAAGTTTCTTTGATGGTTTTGTCTGAGAATCCATACTGCTGCTCCCTGCCTAATTTTAATATGGCACTTCTGGTTTTTAAGGGTAAAGATTTGAAACTTGTTACTGCGCTTAAATCAACGGTGTCGAGAATTTCTTTTAAGCCTTTGTCTGATGTAAAAGCTGTTATCCGTTTATTAAAATCTTCCTGATGAGATAGCGCGTCCTCGATTCTTTTTATTGATTCAATGGGTAATTTATCGGCATTATCGTCAAGCCATTTATTCCATAATTCAGGTGTTATTTGAGATGAACGCCCAACGCCTACGGATTGAGCAATAGCATCCAATAAACCATTCTGAGTGTCTTCTACGCTCTCTTTTCCGGTGACGGCTTTTATAACTGCGGGGTCTGAGGTAAAGCCGTTCTTTCTAAGGCGAGATGAGACTTGGCCGTATTTACCGACTTCGCCTAGTTTCTCTGTGCGCGGGTCGATTGGTTTTGATGGTGTTTCAACAACTTCTTTTTCAGTCGATTCCTTTGCGTTCTGTTTCTTAAACTCGGTAACCGCTTGTTCTGCCGTAAACTTTTCAGCCGAAAACATTCCCGTAAGCGCCGAACTGTCTTTTGCTCTAACCGCCCACAATGGTTTGCCGTTCGGTGCTTCTGCGCGAAAAACATTGTGATTATCAACTTCAATTCTGTTTTGCTTCGTTTTCTTTGCGGGTTGCGCGATTGGCGATTCGGCTTGAACTGAGCTTTCTGCTTTAGCCGCAACAAAAGCCTTATATTCTACGGGTTTGAGTCCCACAGAAGCGCGAAGCTCATTAACAGACGTGTGAAGTCCTTTATGCCAGTCGGAGAGAGCGGCAGCCGAAGCCTCGTATTCCGAGAGTCCTCTTGCAGCGTGAGCGTCGTAATATCCTTCAATCTCCTCGCGGTCAATTGAACTGATTTGTTTTCCTAACTTTTGTAAACAGTTTTTTAACATTTGCTCACCGCCATTATAATAGCAATTAAAGGTTGGGTTTTGAAAGGATTTTGTGGTAAAATTAAAGGCGAAGCACAGAAAAGCGGCAAACTTCTCTATGCTCCTAACCGCATCAAAAAGTTGATTTTGATTATGGCTAAAGCGATTATAAAATCTTACAAATTCCGCTTGCAACCCAGCAAGGCAATTTCCGCCAAACTCGAAAGCACTCTCAATCTTTGCCGTGAACTTTATAATGCCGCACTTCAAGAACGTAGAGATGCATATCGCTTGAATCATATTTCGATTAACTATTACGTCCAAGCTAATCAATTGCCTGAAATCAAGCAAACCAATCCTGAGTACAAAACTGTACACAGCCAAATTTTGCAAAACACCCTGAGACGGTTGGATATAACTTTTAAAAAGTTTTTTGACCGAAGAAAAAGGAAAGCGCAAGCGGGGTTTCCAAGATTCAAAGCGCAAAAACAATATAATAGCTTTTGCTTTCCACAAAGCGGTTTTAAACTTTTGGGGAATAAAGTCGATTTGCTCAAAATCGGAACGATTAAAGTAAAATTGTCGCGTCAAATCGTCGGTAAAATTAAGACTTGCACGATTAAAAAAGAAATTGATAAATGGTTTGTGATTTTTGATGTTGAGGCCTTGCCAAAGCCATTGCCCCAAACAGGTAAATCCATTGGTTTGGATATGGGAATTTCGGCGTTTACTACTTTTAGTGATGGGACACGTATTGATAATTTCCAATTTCGTGAATCTGCCCAAAAAAGGATTCGTGTTGCTCAACGCCGCATTGCTAGACGAAAGAAAGGCAGTAGTGGTTACAGGAAAGCGGTTACCCTGTTTCGCAAGATTCATCAGAAAATCAAGAATCAAAGAAACGATTTCCAACACAAAGTTTCTACTCAAATCGTAAAAGACTACGACTTGATTTGCATTGAAAAACTTTCCGTTCTCGCATTGTCGCGGGGAATGCTTGGCAAACAAATAAACGACGTTGCGTTTGGTAACTTCTTTACAAAACTGAAATATAAGGCTGAAAGTGCTAATAAATCGGTAATAGAAGTTAATCCCGCATACACAAGTCAGGACTGCTCCGCTTGTGGCGAAAGAGTTAAAAAAGACTTGTCTGTTCGTGTTCATAATTGTTTGAAATGCGGCTTGGTTTTAGACCGTGATCATAATGCCGCTATAAATATCCTTGCGCTTGGATTAAGCGTTTCGGCGTTAACTCAAACCATTAGGTTATAAGTAGCCGAAGAATCTATACCCTTTTTGAGGTACAGAGCATCAAGATAGCTATTATTTCTTCATCTTCTCTAATAATTTGCTGCTTTTTGCCTATAAGTTCTCTGTTTAAATACGCTTCCGAGTAAAAATATCTCGGGTTACTGCCTCCCCCTATTGGAATAATTACGGGCGGTTCGATGGGCGGTTCAATCGGCGGCGCTTCCGAGCCTGAATTAGTTTCAGACCCTGAATCGGTTTCGGCTGAAAGTCCCGCGCCGCTTGCTACGTAGGATTCCGCGCCTGCGCCTGTCTCGCTCGTAACCGATACCCCGGAAGATGAGCCTCCCTCGCTTCCCGCGCCCGACTCTCCTAGAGCAGAACGCCCGCTTGCAGATTGCGCTTCGCTGCCCGATGCGGTTTCGCCGTCCGAGGCCGTACCGCTAAAAACATTCGACTCGCTTCCTGCCGAGGTTTCCGATTGATTGCCTGTCCCCTGCGAAGCCGACGATTCGCTTCCGCTGGAAATTTCAGCAGCAGATGCGCCGCCCGCAAAGCTCTGCGTTTCGCTTCCGGCAGAGGTTTCGCTTCCGGCAGCCGTTCCCGCGAAAGCCAGCGATTCGCTCCCTGCGCCCGTCTCGGCGCTTGAACCCGAACCCACTGTATCCTGATTGTTAAAGAGCAGTAAGAGGGACACCTATTCCCTCCTAGTATTCGTACCCGATAAGCGTAAAAGTAATCAGGTTCGTTGTCGCGCTCGACAAATTGTAGATGCCGATTATCGCGCCCGCACCTAATTCCATCCCATCGGGAATCTCGACGACGTTGCCGTAGACCATCGTTCCCGAGGTTGCGGAGGTCGATTGAAGGTCGAAAAGGGCAATAATGGGCGAAGTGTTCGCTATCGTTCCGCCTGAATTAACGTACCTTACTGCTATTTTGGTCGATGAAACGACACCCGCGTTTTGTTTGTACTCGGCTTTTATCGCCTGAATGCGAAAGGTCTTGCCCGCCGTTACGGTAAAAGACGTGGCGGCACCGGCAGCGGTACCCCCGGTTTGTTTAATGAGAGATGTCAGAGTTTCCGTGGTAATAGTTCCCGCGACCTGATAGCCCGTGATGGTCACGGGAGAACGCCCCGCGTCTTTTAAATCCTGTACGGTAAACCCGGTCGCCCCTTGCGTTCCTTTTGTGATTGCTATCGGAGTGACGGTTGCGTTTAAGCTGGCGGCGGTTGCCTGCGTGACGGCGATTGACTGGGAAGCCGCCATGTTGACGGTGCCGATGACTTTGGTCGTCTCAGCACCGAGAACGACAGATGCATTCAAATTGGCCGCAGTCGCCTGTCCTACCGAGACGATGGGTTCGACCGCAAACGCCTGGGCGACGATTGCTACTCCCACGGTTGCTGTCCCGGTGATAGCCGTAGAAAGACGAACGCGGAAGTACAGGAACCCGTCAACCGATGTCGCCCACGCCCTGTTAGTAGATGCGGCCAGAGTGTAAACGCTTTCGACCGTAAAAGAGTCGATGCGGGCGCAGGCCAAGGGAAACCAATTCGTGTTATCGACAGAGACTTCAAAAGTAACCGCGCCGCCCGTCAAAGTTGTTGTCGCCACAATTGCGATTGTGACCGTATTAAAGTTCGAGACGGTAACGGTGTTTGCGGTATTAAGTGCAGTAGCCGATGTCCACGACGTAGTGGAGGGGACGGTCTGCGAGCCTCCGATACTGAGGCCTCCAACCGAACTGACAACGGCACCGTTCACGCCGTCGGGTGTGCCGTCGAGAAGCTTAAATACCTGCGCGTGTCCCGTGCCGAAAACCGGATGAATTATTTCATCCGTGAGAAACGTGACGACGGCAGCAGTAGCATCTTTTACTGTAAATTTATCAGCCATATTATTACGGAAGCGTAATTGTATAAGTCCATGTCATGCTTTGCGCCGATGTTTTTGTGAAAGGGGCGCCAATCAGCGTCCGACAGAGCATAGAAGCTGCCCCCGATGCAGCATTAAACACCGCTACCTCGTTCCAGAGAAAATTCGCTTCGGCAGTCGTGAAAGTAGATTGAAAGGTCATCGTCTGTCCCGAACGAGACGGGAAAGTGGCGTCCATTCCCTTTCTTAATTTGTTGGTCGCCGCCTGGAGGTCGGTCTGTCCCGCCGCGTATGCGGTAGCAGAATCTCCAACACCAATCCTCGCGTTGGCGTTTGAAAAATATGTAATGGCAGTCCCGATAAGGGCATCGAGAACCAGTTGGCCTCCGTTGTTGACGTAAGAGTTGGTGAACTCCTGAACTTTGGGCGGCTCGTCCTTTCTTGTGCCGTCCTCATTATGCTCAAATATTTCCAGTCTAAAAGTTCCCTTCATTTCGGTTCTCCCGTTGTTTTTATAACTTTATCTATCAGTCCCTTATCGTTCCTTACTATCTGAAACGTTTCTTTTACGGGACAAGGAAGTGCTTTTTTCATTTCCTCAGTATTAGCCTTAATTGCTAAAACTATCTCGCTTAAATCTGGCTGAGGAATCTCTTTTTTGCCGAGTGCTTCTATTAATGCGTACAGACGATTGAAGGTCTTTTCTAATGGAGTAAAATCAGGCTTATTAAGCGCAATTTCACTCAGCACCGAGATTAATTCATCGTGCTTTTCGTCAGAGCCGAGTTCGGCAAATACCTCATCGTCTACGTATATCTCAGGCATTGATACAGTCCACTAACTTTTCTAATACTTTGGCTTTATTTTTAAGACGGTTCTGTACTTCTTTAACTGAAACCATCTTTGTTTTCACGTCCCCTTTGGAGTTCTTGAAACTGACTTCTATCTGTTTATTAAGGCGCATTGATTCAATTCCCTTTTCTTCATTGATGAAAGGAAGGGAGAAGGATTCTTTTGTGATTTTGGGCGCAACTTGACTATCGGCTTTCGGGGCGATTTCCGAGGCGTTCAAGTTTGAACTTGATTGTTCCGTTTCTGCTGCGTTTGGAGTCGTATCAGTTGCCTGCGCCCGAGATTGTTCGTCTCTCGCCTTGTTTTCAACGTAATTAAATTCATCTTTTACATCGGGATAGTCTTTAATCAACTGCTTGCCTAGTTCACTGTTGCGGTCAATTTTACCGTCTCGAACAGCCGACAAAACCTTTAGGAAATGAAAATTTGAATGTGATGGCTGCGCTTCTGGATTTTTAGTTGAAAATCGTGCCTGACTTTCTGAAGGCAAAGCATTCCATTCTGCTCTCGTCATTTCAAAGGGTTGTTTTTCACTAGGAACACGATTTAGTTCTCCCGCTACATCAGCGCGTTCTGCCGTAAGCGTCGGGCGTTTCTGAAAGGCTTCCATCTCGGATTGAGTAATGGACTGTCCTAATTGCGCCGATGAAAGTGGAGCATTTTCTGTCGTAGGTAAAACATCGCTCTCTGGAATTGATGGGGACGGTTCAGATATTTTTGTTTCATTTAAAGTTTCATTTTCTCTACGCTCTACCGCTTCCTGAACGGGCAAGACTTCCTGATTAGCAACATCATCTCCGAAATGAGCCTTATCAGTTTCTATCTGTGCTGCGGCAGTTTCGGGTGAAGTGACAACGGAGGTTGATAATTCGCGTCCATCAGCGGTTTCGCTTCTGACTGCTACACCTTCACTTGTTTGAGTGCCTACGTCATCGACTTTACCGATAAGCGCGGCGACACCGTTCGCTTCTACGAATTCAGATATTTTAGCGTTCGTATCTAGTCCGAATTGTTCTGCCGCCTTTGCTTTATTAACAAGCAAAACTCCCTGTTCCGTAGTAACAGGAGCAAATTTGTCGCTCTGACTTTTCGGTATCAAATCAAGATGTTCAACGTCAGTGATTAGAACTGCCGTACGCGGCGACTGCGGAGACAGAGTAGAAGCGACCTGTTTTGAAATGGTAAAAGGGCTCTCGGTAACGGGTTGATTTGGCGCAACAGGTTCAACGTCAGTCTTAGCATTCGGCGTTTCATCCAAACCCGAAAGAAGTTTGCGTGATTCTCTATTGTCACCCGAAGCGCGATACACGCCGTTTGCATCCAGATCTACGTCAATTACTTTGTCTAAATTAAATTCGGCATCAACGGTTTCTTTTGGAATCTCGCCGTTGCCTAATAGTCTTACCTCTCCCTGCGGAGTCACCGTAACGTCGGCAACTTTTCCTCCCCGGCTCATTCTGAAAACTTTTCCCGCAAGGTCTGTAATCTGTTTTCCTGCTCCCGCGCCCATCACAAGGTCGAAAATGGTGTTCGTGATTGCGGCATGAAAAGCCTGTTCATTGGTTGACCCTGTTGCTTTTTCTACTGCAAACGTTCCGCCTGCGACAGTTCCGATTTTCACGCCCTGACCGATCACTTTTTGAACAAGTTCGTATTTCGGCATCGGTGTGAGTCTCCCGCCAATCGCCGCGTTATACTCAGCACCGGGTAGAATGGCACTTAAAGCGCCCTTTTCCGCTAAAGCCTGTAATTTGCTTGCCCCGTGAAATAACGCGCCGTAGACAAGTCCTTTTGCGGCGTGGCCTGCAATCTCCGGCAACCTCTCACCGCGTCCCGCTGAACTGAAACCCGCGACAACTGGAAGTGCTACAACTGCGCCGCCGGGTAATGCGCTCATTCCGACGAGAACCGGAACATCTACTGCGGCGTGTCCTGCCACGTTTCCGATGTCGGCGGCTAATCCCTCGCGCTTCATTGACGTTTCAAGTATTCGCGCGCCTTTGCCTGCACGCTGTAATTGTTGATAAGCGTCCTCGGCGTAAGGAATTCCCAAAGTAGCGCCGAAGCGATAAGCGCCTGCCCCAAGGTCTGCAACACTGCCCAAACCTCCGACAAGGCCGCTGACAATATCCGAGTTTCCGCCTAAAGCGTTGGTCGGCGAGAGGCGCGCCATCGTGCCGATTCCTTTTAAAATATTCTCGGATTCGGGCGCTATCTGAGTTTTAACGAGTCTTTGATATTCGGCTTCGTAGTTTTCGGGACTATTGGAGATAAGCGGCGAATTCTGAACGTTGTCCTTTGCCTGTTGTCTCAACCCTTGCTCGCGCATTAAAGCTTGATTTTCAGGCGATTCTGCTTCGGCTTTTCCTGCCTGTTCAACTGCCGCGATCTGCTCTTTTGCGGTATCGACGTTTATTTTCCTTTTACTTACTACTTCTGCAACGCCCTGTTCTCCCTTGGAATTAAAGGCTTGAACTACTTCCTGAATATCGGGGTCATTGATAAATGTGAAACGGTTGAGCTTTCCGGTTTTCTCATCGTAGCCCGCATCAATTCTCTGCTGAATTTCCTCATCCGACAGGTTCTGGTTAAACAGAGACTTGCCGGTAATACGTTGATAAACTCTCTGTGCCTCACCGAAGTTATGCCCGTAGGCTGCTCCTAACCCTTCGGAAATAAGTTGCTGCGGAGTAGGTTTTTGGTGATAAGTTTTAGCCAGGGGAACGTCAGGCAAAGGGACTCTGGGAGCATTGTTGGCATCAGCGGTAACAAGTCTCTGCGCGGGTTGTGCGATTTGCGGCGTTTGTTGTAGTAGTTGCTGAACGGTTTGAGCGGTTTGCGGAACATCCTTCGGCGCGTCGATTCTGGCATCGGTGACGGATGATTTAAAATTCCCGTTTTGCGCTTCAAGGAACTTTTGACGTTCTTCGGGCGAGTCTGAAACCTTTTTATAATTTAGAACTGCTTTGTAATCATTCTCTAATTCTTTAGGAATCTCGCCGAAGTTTAAAGGACTTTCAGCAGTTTTATAATCGAGAATTCCCGTTCCCGCTTCTACCGCAGGGGCAACGTTCATCTCTACAGGTTTTCGATTAAGAACGGCGTCTAAATCCGCATTTTCGGCCTCAAGGTCGGGCTGAAAAGCGGGCTGAGAAGATTTTCCTAAGGCGCTATCAACTTGGCTTGTTAAATCGCTATAGTCGGTTTGTTGCAAAACCGAATCGACTTCGTTTAAAAGGTTGTCGTAGTTTTCAGTTTTCGGGATTGATTTTCCGCGAAGTCTGCCCGTATAAGCTAAGTGTACGTGGCCTTTATGACCGCCCGCGTCGATTGGGTTGCTCCGTGCGCCTCGCTTGATTGAATAGCCGAGCGGAGTGTGAATCAGTTCGTCGAGCTCGCCGCCATAGTCGCGTTCCATATCCGCCGCAAACTTGAGCATTTGCTCGGGCTTTCCTACTAAATCCAGTGCATTGCCGCTTGCGTGAAACGACCTTCTCCCTGCTTTAGTGACTGCGTTCGGACGAAGGCCGCTGTTGAGGCGAAGGCCGTATCCTTTGGCTTTATCGAGAAAATAATCAAGGCTGCGCCCCTCGCCCGCGCCAACGGTTTGCTTTGGCCGCCCGAGAGCCGAGTCAACTTCATCCAATAAATCGTCGAGATTTACGCCCATACTATTTCTTTGCCGGTCTTAGAAGCTCGCGCAAGGCTGTCATATCTTTAGCCGCCTGAATGCGCTCGTCCTGCAACTGTTTTTTGCGGTTAAAATCCGTTTCCTTGCTCTCGCGCTCCTGCAAGTTTCTGAATTCCGTGAGCTTCATTTGAAGCTGCGCCGCCGTTTGCTGGCGTTCGGCTGCCGATTGTCTGTTTTTCTCGTTCTCCTCTCTGGTAAACGACTGCTGAGAAGCCTGTCTTTCGCTTGCGGCCTTAATCTGCATTCCCGCATTGGCGAACGATTGTTTGAGACTTGCCGCCTTTTCGCTGGTCGTCGTGTATTTGCTTTCGACTCCTGTATTTGGGTCAACAATAGTGAAATCTACCAGCGATTTATTGCCCTGTTTGGGAATGCCCGAATCTTCAAGATTGCCGTCGGGACTCAGGATAAATGTCGTGTCGCCGATGGTTTTAACATCTCGTTTCCGCAAATCAACTTTCGGCATCTCGTCGGGGTTTAGTCCCGATGCTTCGGCCTGCGCCCTATGAGCGGGGTTCGCGGGGTCAAAATACTGACTTTTGTAGAGTGCGGTGCGAGCCTGCGCTTTTCTGCTCTCCGACGCTGTTCGCTCTCTTTGAGCAATCGTGTCTCTACGGGATTCGGCTAAATCCATGTTTCTCTGTTTTGTGGTTTCGTTGTCGGTGTAAATATTATTAATCTGCGCCGCTTTCATTCCTTTGGCTAACTTGTCATCTTCTATTGCTGAAAGAGTGCCGTACTGCTGTTTTAACTGGCTGTCCTTTAATGCATTAATCCATTTGTTATTAAAATTTCTATCCTTTACTCCGGCAATCGTGCCCGCTCCCGCCCCGCCGATAGCCGCTCCGATTCCGCCGCCCGAACCAAGTCCGATGAGCGTGCCTATACCTGCCGAACCGAGAACGTCCAGCCAGTTATGTCTTTTCGCTCTATCTTTCCCAATAAAAGGATGTTCAGCCGAAAACCCCTTGTAATCTCGTTCTTCTGCAAGCTGTGACTCTATTTTCTGCATCGGGGTCAAGGAAGCGCGCCAATCATTTTTAGGGTCAAATCCAGCCGTCGGTCTATTTCCAACTCCGAAGCGAACGCCTGATGTGTCACCGGAAACCAGGTTGGAGCTATCAATTGGGACGCGAGGCGAACTGTCGATGCGTGGCGCGAGAGATGAATCCGCTTCTTCCGGCGGCGGGATGCCAACGCCCGCGCCTCGTAAACTTGCGACGATGGCGGGAACGTTATCTTCCTTTGCAAGGGTCGTGGCGGCTTTCGGGTCTGTAATCAGCTTTTTTAAGAGAGTTTTTATATCCATTGTTTTTAAACCGATTGAACGGCGAAGTAGTACCAGATGGCCGTATTAAAGCTTCTCAAACCGAACTTTGTCGCCGCCGCGTGGTCTGTGACTCCCCCGACAGTCCATTTCAAAACGCCGTTGACCGAGAAAGTCACTGTCGTTCCGTTGAAAGTCGCGGCCAGAAGGTCGTCGCCTGCGGGGATGTAGGCCGCTGAGCCGAGTTCGGTCGATACTCCGGCCACAACCGCATAAAGCTTGGCGGTCGCGCCGTCGCAGAATATTAGCAAGTAGTTGCTCACGTCTACGTAGCGCCCGACAAAGCCCATCGCCGCGCCCGACACGCGCGTTGCCGAAAGCGCCGCGTTCGTTGCGCCCGCGTTGACAGTGACGATATTTGCGGTTGCGCCCGAAAGCGTGAGGAGCCCCGCGCTGCTGATGACCGCCGAGCCGGTGCCGATAGACCAGAGGTTTCCGTTCGAGACGGGCGTAGGCTCTCTCCCGTTGATGGTCAGTCCCAGGGTTGCGGCGTCGAAACCGTCGAGAATCAGGTAGTCGAGATAATCTACGGGCTGAGTGGCAACGTGCGGTTTAAAAAGGTTGGTAAAATAAACGTCCGTTGCGCCGTAGCGCGAGATGGGAAGCACGGTGTCCCCGACGTTGGCATCCGTTAATTTGTAGTCGATCTTACCGTGCAGGAGGTCGGACGGGTCGTAAACGTGAGCCGAGCCCGGCTTTAAAGTTCCGTCCCAGGTCGTAAAATTGTTCTGCTCGATATTGAAATCAAAGTGAACCGTCTGCTGCCCTTCGACTTTGAGCCCCCGGTAGCACCTGTCAAGGAGAATCTTTCCTTTATTAAGATGAAAGCCCTGTTCGCCGACCATCCCGTTGACGCAGCGTCCGATCCCCGTATTGCCCGCGATAACCAGGTGCTCGGAGTAACGGATGCCGTTGTACCATCCGGCGATGACGCACGACTCCATTAAAATCTGAGTGTTGTTGTTGACGCCGGGAAAGATGCAGAAATGCGTGTCCGAGTGAGTGGCTTCCAGTATGGACTGGTAAGCGTTTTCGGGCAGGCTCTGGCAGTTTTTGATCTGGCACTGGATGACGTTGTGAGCGTTGATGAATGTGAATGTCGGATTGTTCGGGAATGCGAACATTATATTCTCGAACTCCATCGAAATCTTGTTGAACGACCCCAATCCCCCAACGGTCGAGGCGTAAGTTCTGCCCGAAAAAACGGAGGCGTAGACGCCCGACCCGTTGTTTAAAGTCCTTTTAATGACCGTAGCTTTGGTCGCGTGCGCGTCCTCGGATGTTCTGGCTACGGCAGAGCCGATAAATTTAATGACAATCGGCGGGTCGTTTATTCCTGCCTGCGGGTAAGGAATAACCGCATTTGTAGCGACATCGAAGGCTCCGTTTACCAGATACGTCATGGCTCCCAAGTAACACGGTTTTCCGGTGAGCATCATCGCGTCTATCGCGTCTTTAAACGCTTCCGTGTCGTCCGTCACCCCGTCGCCTACTGCGCCGTAGTCCTCGATCATATAACCGTCGATGAGCGATACGCCGCCTAAGCCTGAGGGAATCGTTAATAGTCCCGAAGCGTCGTTATAATTGGCCTGCGGGAACATCTCTGCGATCATGTCCTGCACGGCTTCGACTATCAGACCGAGGACGAGCATCCCGGTCGCGTCGTTGTAAGAGGCAGAGATGTAGGCGGAATCAGTGACCATCGCCCCTGCGATGTCCTGAACGTTTTCGACGGTGCGGCCTGCAATGTCGGCTTCCGCGATGAGCCTCAGGATAAGCAGGATGGTCGTTTCGTAGTCGATGTAGGTCGCTAAAGGAGGGCGCTGCAAGCCGTTTTTGTTGAGCTTTAAATCCGACCACGTTAAATCAATTACAGTGTCGATGACGCGGAAGTTCTCTAAAATGGTAAATCTTAACTTGTTTTTGGTGTCGTAGACCCCTGCCAGAGAGTAAGTAACATTAGGATCGTCGATTGATGCAGTTGTGGAGGGAAGCACTATCTCGGGCAAATCCGGGTTTGAGGATGCAAACGGCTCATTGATATAGGCGTCCGCCGAGCCGGGCGCGCCTTCCCAGACGAGGTTATTGTCCTTGTCGTGAAATGAGCGTGAAGCGTACACCCTCAGAGTCCAGCCGTCTGTGGAAACGCGGATATTGGTAGAGTTGTCTGTGAGGATCGTCGGCATATTATTTAAGCTTTATTTTTGGCTGAGCCTAACCCGCCCGCGTAACTTGCTCCGACCTGAGCAACGCCGCCTAAGATTTGTCCAAGGAGCCCGCCTGATTGGGTTTGGGTCTGCGTGCCGCCCGTCTGCACAAGCTGAGGAGCTGTCATGGCAGCCACGCCTGCCGTGCGCCCGTAATTGGTGTTATCCGCGTTGTACTGAGAGCCCTGAACCGCCTGACTTTGCGCGACGTTCATTCGCTCGTTGTTGGCGCGAACGGCGGCATCACGGACAGCCGGCGTAGTGTAGGCACCCAATGGGTTGACATACGAGTTATTGAAATCCTCTTTTTGCTGTGCAAAGTTATAAGGAATAGTAGGGTCAAGCGTAGCCTTCATCTCCTTGAGCGCGGCAATTTCTGGCGTCACGGGAGCCGTTTTATAATCGTAGGTATTTGTTTGCTTAGTCTCGGTCTTTCTTTTACCGATGGCACACCTCCCCGCAAAGCTTTAAATAATTTGTTTTGTTTTGATTTTTCATCGGTTTAAATAGAAAAAAGCCGCCATAACTGAAACGGTTTCCTGTTGAAATCTCATTTCCTTTATGGCGGCAGAAGTTTTGCTTGTTGCCTCGCTGCGCTATTTCGGGCGCAACTATTAAATTCAAGTGTAAAGTAACATTATTAAGCGTTTAAATCAATTACTTTCTCGTTGACGCTAACGAAGTTCATCCACTCAAGAGGCCGTCCGTGCGCCTCGCCTTTGGTTTCTCTCGCCCCGTTGTCCGTAAAGCCTAATTCGCGATAAAGACGAATGACTCCCCGGTGACGAGTGTTTATCCATCCGTAGAGTCCCTTGACCCCTTTATCGAACAGATACGCCTTGATGCTCCGGCATCCCTGAAGCAGCACGTCGAAAGGAGTTTTTCTTTTTGCGTAGAGGTGAAGGTCGAACATTTGATTTTTATCAGGGATGAATCTGATGACTGCCGTAATCTCACCTTCAAGATATATCCCGTAGATCATTTCACGTTCAGCGTCCTCGATAAATTCATCCAGGGTTTCTTTCCATGTTGCAAGTGATTCGCGGAACCATCTTGGCGATGAATCCATCCATCCCCAGGCGATGCGTAAATCTTCCGCATCTCTTTCAGCGTCCATCAGACGAATAGAGACGTTCAAAATACGGCCTCCTCATCTGCGCCGCGCGGCAGTTTTGCGTTCGAGACGGGAAAACCTTCGGCAAAATATGTTCCGAGAGATGTCTCAAGGTTATAAACTTTAATCGGTTTGTCGAAAGTAAGAAGATGTTTGTCCGTCATGGTGACAACAGAAAAGTCGTGATTGTGCCAGAGCGTGTCGCCTACCCCAAAACTTCCGATGGGCGCGAAAGTGCCCATAAAAAAGAATTTGTGCTCGGCGCGGACGTAGAGAGCTTTTTTGTTGGAAAACTCGATTCTTAAAAGCTCCGTTACCCAGTGTTCGAAAACGTGTAAGACCTGCCCCATCCGAACGAGTTTCCCCTCGAATCCGTAAACGGGGTCAAGCTCTTTGAATTCCGAGATTGGTTTGGTGCGCGACAGACCTATTCTCGTTTCGCCGATAAAACAGGCCATGCGAGAGCCGCCCGTCCCGCCCGTAATCGCGCTGACGCTCGACGTGCTGGTTGATGAACCAGACAAAGTTGGTGAAGCAGAAGCAGATGTGCCCGACTGACTTGACAGAGAAATATCTCCGGCCAGTCCCAACTCGATATTTAAAGTCTCCTGACCTGCGCCCGCGCGGTAGCGAGTCTCGATAATATTTTCGTCGGTTTCGGTGTTATTAATCATCTTCTCCCGCCTTGCACCAAGCCTGCAATTTCCACCGAATCAATTCTATTACGCGCGCCCGTACCGTCCCAGACGGAGTCAATTCTTATAGTATAATTGTTCAGATTGGGAACGTTTAGAGGAATCCATTCGCCGAGAGTGACATCGGTTGAATCCGTTAATGCTATGGCACCTGATTTTGAACCCGAGTTTCCCGCCTCAAGCGCAGGAACATCTATAACTTCCCCTGCAAGCGTGCCGTGAATTCCGAAGCTTGCTCCGGTTAAATCTCCCGTAATGCGAATCCCTTTGACCTTCTTCGGCCTGTCCTCAACACCGTCATCAGAATACTGAAATGCTACGTATCCGGCCACATCCTCTCCGTCAAAAGAATCGTCAAACCTGTATGTATTGACCTCTAATGTTCCCCCCGATTTTCTGCCGCCCGCGAGAAACTCCATTCGCCCGTTGACGGTTGCCGCGCCGGTGACGACCATATCGTGCGTTGTCGCACTAAATATAATGGGCATATTCCACGCTTCCTGCCGGAGCATATAGGGATAACACTCAGATACCCAGTAGCCCGAACTGTTTTTGTACGCCCCCGAGTTGATAAAACATACACATTCATTTGCAGGGTCGTGAACTACGAATACTCGTGACGCGTCCCAGTTCTTCATAATTTCTTCCATATCCGCCGCAAACGTATGTTGTTCACTGCCCTCGTCGCCGCCTTCTACAGAACGAGTGGCGCCCGATGATGTGAAACCGTACAGAGTGCCGTTGACAAAGCATATCGCGTAAGGATTTTTAAAGCCTGATTTCCAGAATGGACGGGTCGCTACCGGGAAAGTCGGGTCTGCGGTAAAAACTGCAATCGGCAAAGAGTTCACCGTCAGTAGATACAATCTGCCTGCCGCCATGTACATTCCGATTATTGTCTCGGGAGGCGAGAGAGGAACTGCGCCGCCTAAAGGTGCAGCCTCAATATTTGCTGGTTTTGTTGGAACTATAAACGCTCCCGGACTCGTACCATTGGGTTTATCGGGCGTTCCCTTGCCCTGGCACGATATTAGAACAGGGTATCCTGCAACAGTTCCGACAAACTCTGCGTCCGGCGGATCGTCATTATCAAAGGTTAATATTCTGAGCGTTCCGTCAATCTCTGCGTCCAGGTATTCAAGATTGTAATCATCTGCGGCGGCATCGGCGTCGAGGTCTGAGAGCAGTAAATCGGCGGGCATATCGGTACGCGTTGCAGGGTAAACGGTCTTGACGAGATACCACGCACCATTAGCATAGGAATGGTCGTTTAGTGCGGTGGAGCCCCCGTTTCTATTACCGTTGATGCGCCACGAATCCCATCCCATTGCAATATCGTCAGAGGTTAAAGCGAACCCTGTCAGACGAATTCTCTCTCCTGCCGCAATAGTGACTGTAATTTTCTCAGACGGGTTGCCGTAGCCGCCCGTAGCAGAATTAGCTTTCTGGATTCTTAAAGAGTATTTCCCGGCGACCATCCCCCTTGTGCCGCCCGCTACGGCAGTGGCCGTGATTCCCGTAGGAACTCCGTCGAATCCTAAAGGGAAAACCGAATAGTTATCTGTCGCGGCGTTGTAAAGAGCTAGTTTTGCCGTCCTTGTGGCCGACAGCGATGTTCCTGCCAGAGCGGAGCCGTTTACTCTCAAGGTGCCCGAGCCCACTGCAATAATAGTTCCTTTGTCGAACTTTATGGCGTTGCCTGATAGAAGCGTCCCCCGCTTGTTGTCCATATCAAAGAGGACGGGCATTCTGTAGCCGGCAACGCTTGTTCCTGTGGTTAATGGGTAAGACGCGGCGCGAAGTGAAGTGTCTGTTAAAACTTCTTCTACAACAATTATTTCTCCTAAAAGGGTGATGATGAACTGTCCGATATGCGCTTCGTCAAAGAAGGCCGTTGATGTGCCCGAGATTGTACGTGAACTTGGAGAAAATGAGATAGTTCCCGTTAAGATGGCAGTCGGGATGATTTCACTGAGGTTTTTATGCCCGCCGTAGGATTCAAAGTAGAGATTGGGCGCGCGGCCTTTTAAGAAAAAGTTTTGCCCTCTGAACACAGAAGGGGGTTGTCCGCCAGTTCGGGGCTGCGTAGGAATATAAGTTGAACCAGTATATGATTTTACGCTCATATCGTGCTATAATGAAAACGGCTCACAAGAAAGTTTGCACCTTTCAAGTAAGCCTAAACACATCATTCTGTATAGGAGAATAAAATGTCTGAAACCAATTCTAATAGAATCCGCGCTGAGCGCAAATTGCTTGCACGCATCTTTTCTAAAATTAAGGTATCTACCGAAAACTTTTACAAAGGCGTGCCCTGTTGGGAATGGCAAGCTTACATTCATCCCAAAAGCGGATATGGCGGTTTTTCTCTTTCGAAGATAAGCGGTCGCGCGCACCGAGTTATCTATCAAATTTTTGTGGAAAGAATTCCAGATGCTCTTCAGTGTGACCATTTGTGTAAAGTTCGGCATTGCGTAAATCCCGCGCACATTGAAGCCGTGACTGCGGCAATCAACAATGCACGAAGCGAAAGCCCTGCCGCCATAAATGCGAGAAAAACTCATTGCCCTTTGGGACACCCTCTGACACCAGACAATATTGTAAAAAGAAAAGACCGAAAGGCTCGTAACTGCCGTATCTGTGCCAACAATAAAGCGGTCATATATGCCGAAAGGAAGCGGAGAGCGGCGGGCGTAAGGCAAATACATTCGACAATGTGCAAGAACGGTCATCTGTATACACCTGAGAATACTATGTGGAAGCGTAGAGAAAGCGGTATACATAGGGATTGTCGCAAATGCAAAAGAATTCAGCAGAACAAACGTTATGCTGAGAAAAAACAGCTTGCTAGGACATAAAATTAAATACAGCCAGAAATTTTGTCCGCGAAAGATTGAAGCGGGTTGATTTCCGGTACGCGGCTGGGTTGGCACAAAGCCTGAAGCGGTATAGGATTTTACAGGCATTCATTTTATACAACGCCAATAACGTAAGCGCGATTTCCGCAAATGGTTTGGCGAAGATATTTGTATTTTTTCTCTTGTTCGTTTCTTTCTTCAATTGGCAGACCCTTTACCCACTTGGACATAGGAGAAAGCTCATTGACATTATTACTAGGCGAGGCTTCAGCAATATGAATTACAGTTTCATCCTCCCTTAACTCTATGTTGTCTTGATAATTTGCGGTTGTATAAGTTTTGATTAGCATTTATGCGTACCATTTGTCTACCGCCTCGTAAGCGTCGGCGACTTCCTGAAAACCTAATCTTTCTATAAACTTAACGAGCGTTCCGTCCGCCGAACCGTGAGAAGCTTCCTTATCCTTGCACTTTGCGGCTGTTTCCAAATTCAGCAATGCCCGCCTTTCGTGTTCGGCGATTTCTTCTTCGGTTTGTTTGAAAAGTTCTTTAATTCCCATTTTATGCGGCTTTCTCGCCTCTCAGCATTGCGGCTAAATTCTCAATTGTCTTTTCAGCTACGCGGTCAGAAATCGTCATACTCGCAGTAAGCGTGCTCGGTATATCCGGCATTCCAACGGCAACCAAATTTAAAGCACCGTCGAACTCTCCCGATTCCTCATCCGGCTCACGAAATTCAAGATTTGCGCCTCTGACGGTGTAATAACCTAATTGCTCAAGTGCGGGATGCAGGAAATCGTAATATCTCGGTTTATAGGAAGATAACTGTCCTATATCGGAATCGTCATCGGAATAAATTGAAGATGAATCGAGACATTCGGCTATTACTGAAGTCGGCAGAGTGATTGAGCCGTTGACCAGAGTTAAGGCATAAGTCCTTTTTAAAATGTCGGCTTCATTGCGGTCTGAACGTGCAATCTCTGTTGCCGCGCGTCTTAATGCTGTTGGGAAAAGCACTTCAGCGGTCGGTGCATTATCAACGATAGGTGAATCGTGCGAATCCGTGCCCACCGATGAGGCAAGCTCCATAGCCCTGTCTAAGATTTGCTGAATTGATACGCTCATTTAATCTTCTCGAACTTCAACCCTTTAATAATTCCCGGTAAGAACGAACCTTTTGATTTTGCTTTCTCTAATTCTTTATGTTTGTCAGCCGATACATTTGGGTAGTGATATAAACCGCCGGATTTGTATTCAACTGCCAGAGTTCCCGTCTTTTCATCGTAGCCGTAGCCTTTTATATTGCTCGACTCGCATTCCTTGCATTCAATATGAAGTTTCTTTTTATGCATAATTAACTAACTGCCGGAGCCTTTGAATTAACTAATGTCGGTGCCGCAGGAAAAGTAGTTGCCCCGTTTCTCAAGCCCGCTTTCACATTTTCGTAATAATTGCTGTGTAAAGATGCCTGCGCCGTAAATTCTTCATCTTTAACGAGTTTACTGACCAGCCCCGAAACTACTGCGTCATACAAGGCGTCCGGTATAGAAGGATTGCCGTTCGCCGTAATTAATGCTTCTTCGGTTGCGGCGTCAAACCAGCAGACATCAATAACGACGTTTGTTCTCGTGTGTTCTATTCTGTCCGCAATTAGCTTGTAATAGTAATAAACGCCCTTAAAGAACGAGTCCTGGTTTCTATTTAATCTTTCTATCTTCTGCAAAGTTTCTTCCGTTAAAACCTTGCTCGTCGTCGCATCACGAATCGCCCCTCGAAGTCCTACTATTGATTTACCTGCACTGTTTACAGATGGAATCAGTCCCCCTTTGGCAATAGAAGCCGTCTGAGACAGGTTGTGCGCCCGGAAAGCATGATTCTCGACATTCGCGTAAGTTGATACTAAATCTCCGACTATCCCGATCATCATGTCTTTTACTGACTGAAGCGGAAAGTCGATGCTCTGCCACTGAGTTGTCGTCAGAGGATTAACAACATAGTTCGTCTCGACCGCCGCGACGGTTGCGCCTTTAATGGCTGAGATTTTCAGGCCTGCCTGTCTTAATATTTTGTTGTATCCGTTAGCCATTAGTACATTATCGTCGCGGTAATCGGCTGATTCGTCGAATTGCGAACTCTGATGAACGGAAGCGCAAAACTGCGTTCGACGCTGTAGGTTCTGAGCAGCCCGTTTGTGGGAATGGCCTGTGCGGATAATTCCTCAAAGTCCGTCCCGCCTTTTGTCGCCATGCCTTCAATTACCGCGTTGCCGGTCGCCGCAGCGGTGTAAAGCACCGAGACGGATATTTTATCGACGTGCATCACGGGAATTGCTTCGGTGACTTCGGTGGCCGCGATAGTAGTCGTTTCGGGCGAAAAGGGGATTCCTGCCGCCGTGCCTTTTTTCATTGCGTATGGTGTCGAACGCTGCATAGTGTCTCCTCTGCCTAACAATCAAAGCTCCTTTTACCATCCCGCGACTGTCTGATTTGCAATCCCATAAGCAAGCGCCTGATGTCCTGGGTCTGCCTGGTGGATGCCGTCCGATGATGTTAAAACGTCAGAGTTTCCGACTCCCGTTGTCGCGCCCACTCTGCCCGTTCCCGTCCAGAGCGATGCGCCGACCAGATTAACTACTGTTCCTGCGGACGCGGCGGCAAGCGAAGCAAGCCCCGTATAAGTCCACGCGCCTGTCGAGCCGGATACTGCCCCCAAAACTCGTCTTTGACGCGCCGCGCCCGTTCCTATCTCGATTGTCGAGCCAAGAGGCAGAAGGACAGGCAGAACGATTGATGTCGCGCTTGCCGCAACCGCATTGCTCAAGGTAGTCGAAACCGCTTGACCCGCTCTCAAGGGAATTTCTAGTAAGTCCACCCACAGCGCATTAGTGGCAAGGGCTGCGGTTTTTATAGCGTCCCGCGTGTCAAGAAGTCCTACGGTGTAGGTTTCCACTCCGTGCGACCAGAAAGGGGCAACGACGATAAGACGGGCATTTGGAAGTCCTGCACGAATTGCCGCAAATAATAATCCGGCTTCGGTTTGTATGGCTGACGCGGTGTACCCGGACGAATCGTTAAGTCCTCCCGCCACTATCACGACATCAGCGCCCGAATCAATAACATCGTTCTGAACTCTGCTGCGAAACTTTACGCTTGCGCCCGGATTCAGATAGCCCGTGCCGCCTAATCCGACATGAGTTATGTCCCAATCAAGGATGCGCCCCAATGTTTTGACATAGCTTTTCATGTAATTGGACGCGCCCGTGCCTTCCGTAAACGAATCGCCCATTACGACGCATTTAATACGGTTGTGAGTACCTTTAAATACTGTCGCCGATTGATTTGTGTTAATTCCGCCGAAACCTGTCAAAACACAAAACACGGTAACTCTTTTCATCGAAGCGTCGGCAAACGTCAGAGGCAGATAGTTGAGAAGCCCGTCCGAAGCAAGCGTCCATGTTGCGCCGGACGAGATGGGTTTGCCGTCAACATAAACAAACACTTTGTTGCCGTTGGCTTTGGCAATAATTTCAAGATTCGTGGCGGTGGTGTAGAACTCTACTCCAACTGTCGCATTGCCGTTTGTAACGGGGTCGGTCAGAGCTTTACTCGTTATATACAGAGCGTTGCCGAAAAAGTCCTGAAGGCTGTTGAAATTGTGACCTTCTACCGGCTCGAAATAAGAGGGCATGACTGCGACAGGAGGAGGAGGCGAGGCTATGTCGCTGCGGGCGCTCGTCACTCCCCAAAACCTGCCACTGGCTATCCCTGAAGTGGTGACTATCGCGCCGATGGTCGGAGGCGACGGGTGAACGGCGGGGTCAACGCCAAGAACAAGCGGATTGTATAAATTAACTATGCGGGGAATTGACAGTTTCATGTTACGCCACCTCCACGATTCTCAAGTCCCCGGTGCCTGACGCGGTTATGCCGTACCAAGCACTCGTCGTCGAATCATCTTCGAGCGTTGCGCCCACAGGCAGCGGAAGCCCGTTTGCCGTTGTGACAGTAGCGTCCTTGCCGAGATACACCGTCACAGAGCCGTTGTTGTAAATGGTCGCGGTTTTTCTGCTCGTATTCGCTGCGAGAACTAATGTCGCTGAAGTGGTTGGGGCTGCAGTTGTAAAAACGGAAGTACCTTTGACGGTGCCGTCAATCGTTACATGAAGGGTTCCGACCTTGCGGTTGCGGGCGTCAACCGTTCCCTTGTCCTCGATGCAGTGGATACCGCTCATGTTGGCTTCGCCGACAGAATAATAATTAGGCATAATTTATCTCCTTACCAACAATCTTCCCAGGCGTCTCTTGTCGTCACATGGTCTGCCGTCAAACTTCGTTTAGCGAGCATTAAATTCTGGCTTGCCCGTTGCTCCTGTCTCGAAAAAGATGCGTCCAGATTGGACTTTCTCATCTGATTGAACTCTCTGTCGCCCGACCATTCGGAAGCTTCGAGGACGTTCATTGCCGCCCTAAGTCTGACAAGCCCGTGATGCTCGCTCATAGCCGCTTCGGATTCAGGAGAAATATCTTCTATCCAGTTTCCTACCGCGTAAGTGATAACAACTCTTGCCGCTTCGTAACCTAAAGCGGGAACTCTCGCGTACAATCTCCCTTGTTTGCGGTAAAAAGCCATCGTCGGAGCCGAATTCGTTCCCCAGTTGACAAAATCCCTATCCGAACCGAAATATAGAGGGCTAAAGAATGAAAGCCCCGCCGCAGATACTTCCGCGAAATCTCCGAACTCAAGCATCACCGGGGCGTAGTTTGCATTATCCAAATATGCTGTCACGTTCAAGACTTTTCCAATTTTTCTATTTATCAGATAGTCCGCATCGTTCGAGTTCAAACTTATCTCTACCGAATCCGTAGTCCAGGGCTGAGAAGTATTTGAAAGCTCGTTATAGAGGTTCTGGTACTCCATCAGCAGGGCGTTAAATATCTGGTCAACCGAAGGCGACTGCTCGTTCGGATTAACTAGAAGCAGTCTGACTGCCGCAACGTCTTTGATAATCGTGCTCATACCGTTTGGCTACTCAGTTCCCTTTCGGTCAATCTGGTTTTCGCCTCGACTCCTTTGCTTTCGGTCAAGGTGTAATAAGCCTGCGCGAATTCTCTGGCGTTGGCTCCCTGCCCGAACTTTATCGCGGACGAGATTGCTTCGAGCAAATCGTTTTTAATACTGTCCAGAGTTTTAGGTTCGTCCGACATATTTATTCCGCTCTGGGATGATTCAAACAATAGAAAACTCCGTCGATTTCCTTAACTACTTTCGCCTTGCACGCTTCGCCTCTCGCGTTAGAGTCGGCGCAGGTTTGAAGCGCGTAATCTACGGGCACTTCGAGTTTTTCGATTAACTGTCCGTCGGGGCGTGTAGAACGTGCGACTTCCATCTGTGCGAGCTTACCGATAGCGGGCAAAAACTGGTTCATAAGCGAGCGCATTTCGTCGAGCTCCCTGCTTGTGGCCGCGTCCGATTGCCTGTCCTCGGTGCTTTTCCGCATCAGGAATTCTTCACGGTTCAGTTCCAGTTGTTCAAAGAGCATCACTGCCAGAGGCGACCACTGGTAAACGTTTCCGCCGGGTGTTGGTGCCGCTTTGACTAGCCGTGCCATTGCATCAAGGTACGCGGTTCCCCAACGTCTGTACTGGTCGCAGGATTCCAGAAGCGTTTCGATAACGCTGTCTGCAAGTGAATCTCCGATAACAGCACGTCTTTCGTTTAAGTGGTTTTCCAGTGCAGAGACGGTCACGGGCATCTGCTCTTTGTCCGTTTCCCGAGCCGTAACGTATAAATCCCATTTTGGAAATATCACACGCTGAACGCGCGAGAATTCCGATAAAGGCTTGCCTCGCATCGCTTCGGCTTCTCTGATTCCTTTATCGCCTGCCCCCTGCTGGTTTTGAAGGATGCCTTCTATTTCGTCTCCGGGCAGGCACGGCACGCCGTATTTTGTTCCTTCGGGAGTCTCTAATCTAAAGTCGTCCTTTTTATCGCCTAAAATATCAGGATTGATCCAGTCGTAGGCGGGCACCATCGGGACTAATTGGGCGCGTCTTAATACTCCTTTCGTATGCCTCAAGGTTTTAAAATCCTGTCCCAAATGTTCTCCGCCCATCGTCATTTTTTCGTAGTGGCGCGTGAACTGAGGCAGAAGCACGTTTCCGGCAAAGACTAAACATCTGGTCATATTTCTATCGACGAGTGCTCTATTTGTAGTATCAATTACCGTGTTGTCTGAAAAATCGTTGTTGTAGGCCGTAGCCGTAGCATTATCCATATTAGTTTGGCACGATGAGCCCGCCGTCTGATTTTGCGTATCCAGATGGAATGCTCATAGGTGCTATTTCCTTTTTTATGCCGGTAAAGAACTCTATTAATTCCCCGGCGTTTTCTTCAATAAAGTCGTCAAGATGCGCGTCCGTTTTATCTGCAACAGCGCGTTCAATTGCTGCGGCTTCGATGGCCGCCTGTTTCAATGTCTCGTTTGAAAGCGGTTCATACGGGCTCTGCGCGTTTCGTTCTTCATCGCGCAGTTTAATGGCGCGGCGCAGCAGTTCGAGATGTCGCTCATTCGGCGCTTCGTATTCGCCCCAACATTTCAAATTTCTTTTTTTAGCTTCCGCGCAACAAATTCGGTTATGCTTTGCAATCGTCAGGTAATGCGAATAATAGCCGTCAAGTGAACGCGGAGGGCGCGCTTCTCTGACTATATTTGCGTGCCCTATCTGCATCTTCTTCCACCTGACCTGTTCATCGGTGACGGCGTACTGAGCCGCATCGGTGCGCTGTTCGAGTACCCATCGCGCGCCGGGAATGTCGATGACTAAATTGCCGTCATCGTAAGTCGAATAAGCGTACTTGGCTCTGAGTTGCGTTTTTGTCCCGAACCCTGCCGCATCCCATTCCGAGTAATAGCGGGTAAAGGCTTTCCCTTCGCCCATCCACGTCAGTTCGATATTTGGCTTGCCGTTCGGCGCAACTCCCGCAATCCGATTTAATTCCGCCTGATAGCCGTCACGGTCAACGTCGTCGGGCGGATTATAAATCTCCTGGCTGCACCAAGTTTCGGGATTGTTATAGTCGATTGACATAAATTGAAAGGGGTCGGCCGAAACCGACCCCGTTTTGTTACATGGCCGCAGTTCTAGATTTCTCCAAAAGCGTTGTGCCATCGCTGACAAAACTAATCAGAAAAACCTTTCCGGTTGTGGTTCCTGTGGCGAGGGTAGATGTCGTCAAAAACCCTGTGCCGAAAGTAATGACAAAGCTCGACGTTCCGAGCGTGACGATCTTGAACGTGTAGCATTGTCCGGGCAGTCCGTCCGGGACAATCGAGATGGCGGTCGCCGATGTGGGAACGAGCTGAAAGATTACGTCTCCTTCAGTCCGGTGCTCCACGTTGGCATCAAGAGCGATTACTGCCGCCGCTGGTATAAATTGAATCATGGTGTCTCCTTAAAGGGTTTCCGCGACTATCACGTACACGGTGTTTGAGCCGAGCGCGATAAGCGAAGTAAATGTAATCGTGTTGCCCGAGACTGCCCCGGTAAACGCGCCGCCGATGACAATCGCAGGTTTCTGAATCGTCTTGCACTGGTAGGAGTTCGACGTATCGCCCGCCGCAGTTGCGACGCCGACGAGTTTGACGATCTCCATTCCGCGTGGACTGACCATTCTTTCTGCGCTGCCGCTTGCATTTCCGCTTGAAGCTGTAATGTTTGCTGCCATAGTTTCTCCTGAAAAGTGAGGGCATATTTCAGCCCCCGGTCAATTTAAGTCACCTGGCCAGTCACTCCCGTAGTGCTCGCGCGGTAAATGTAAGCCGATGCCTGTGCATTGCCTCTGCGGTAGGGGTTGCCGTCCCATCCGATTGCTCTCTGGTAGCGGTCTGAACCCGAATTGTTGGCTCCCATCAGTTGTCGCCACTCTCTGCCATCTACGTCGATAACGTCGAGCTCCATTTCCTCAAGCATTCCGAACTCTGCGTATTCGGCTGCGTAGACCCTATCCTCGTCCATATCCGAGTCGATGATGGCGCTCATGTTCGTTCCGAAATCAATATCTTCGGCGATTCCGCGAACAACGTTCGACGAATCGTTGTAAACACGAAGGTTCTGACCCGACTTGCGAAGAACCGAACCCTGTCCCGGCGGGAGAAAAAGGACTTTTCCCGAACGGGTAGCACCGTCGTTGTTGCGAACCTGAACGCCGGTCATCAAATCCTCGATTGCGGCGAAGGTCAAAGGAGCAAGAGCTAAATCAACGCCGAAACTGTTAAACTCCGGGTTGTTGGCCGTGTTGACACCCTGAATGGTTCTGTTTACTGCGGAGATGAGAAACGCCAGTCCGCGAAACCATTTGTTGTAAGTGTTTATATCTACAATCGGGTCGCCCGAGGTGATAGAACCGCTTGTCAGGTTGATGGTGCAGCTCGTTTTTCCGGCGGTTGTCACCTGAAACAGTCCTCTTGGCACGCCGGTCGTGGCGTTAACCGCGTGGTACCAGTTACCCTTGCGAAGCCATGATGTTCCCTTGGTGTGTCCCGCAGATACAGCAGGTGTGGTGTCGCCTGTCAAGGTGGCCGAACCAATCGCGGCGAGCGTGGCCGTCGAATAAGCAACAGAACCCGTGCCGTCGCCGTAGAAGTTCTGGTTTAGGCGCTTGAGGGCAGAGGTAATATGCGCTTTCAGAATGTCTCTAAGCTGAAAGAAGGCTCCCGGAACCTGGTTTTTGTAGTCGCGCAGAACCCCGTGATCAAAGACCATCGGAAGGCGGTATCTGACCGGGTAGACGTAAGACGCGATCATTTCGATAGAAACCGGCTCGTTATAGTCAGGCGCGAGGGCGGTCGGCGTCGAGTGGCCGCCGGGAAGCTGGCTTAAGTAGCCGATTTTAAGTCCCTTTTCTCCGGCTTTGGTCTTTTGAACCTTGCCGCGAAAGGCGTTGAATCCGGGCGCGTTATACTCCCGGACGTTCTGTATTTCTTCGGCTACTCTCTGGCGAGCAGATTCGGAAATGTTTGCGAAAAATGTAACTGTTGACATTTATTGTATCTCCTGGCTCTTTAGCCGAAAATGCCGTCCTTCTGGTAAGCGTCGTCGGTGTAATCCTTGTTTGTAGAAAAATTACCCGTTCGGATATTTGAAGGACTGCCTGCGGCTGTAAGCCCGTTCTGAGTGGTGGCTTTCGTCAACAAGTCGTTCTTTTTGAGGATTGGACTGGCGATTGCGGAGGCGCGTTTCTGGGCTAAACTAGCGATTATCTTGTTGCCCTTGACCGCTATCTGCCGCTCTAATTCGCTCTGGCGCATCTTTGCTTTATCCAGATTGACCGTTTGCGCGGTCTTTTTGAAATAAGCTACGCCTGAGCTGACTTCCTCCCATTCGGTGAGAAGCGAGCCGATTGCGGGGTCTATCTCGACGCCTGCTTTAGCAAGCGCTGCGAGGCTTTGTTTGCCTTCGACCGTTTGCGGCGACTGTATGGCCGCAACTACCGTGTTGGCGATCATCGCGGCATCCAAATCCGTCATTTCTGCTTGTTTGACGAGGGAATCGACAAATGATGTGAAAATGCGCCCGCCCGATTCCGAAATAGTTTCAAGGGTTTCCGTTTGAAGCTCGCGCTGAAAGACCTGTTGTTTTTCAGCTTCCGCGCGCTGCTCGGACTGAGCTTTTTCGGTTTCCTGCGCTTTCTGAGAGCGCTCAAAATCGAGTTCAGCCTGCCTTGCAGTTAAAACGCGGGTGCGAAAAGCCGTATCTGTAGCGTCCTCGCCGTCGAAAGGTTCAATGCGAACTCTTTCATCGGGAGAAAGCGACGAATATGCTTCTCGTAAGTTTTCGGGAATCCGTTTCAGTTCTTCTGGGGGCGGAGCGTCGGCCACGTTTGCCGGTGCGTTTATTTTGTAGCCTGCTGCGGCGAATGCCTTGATGTCCTCTACGCGGGCAGGGTCGATTCCTAAAACGTGCTTGACGACTTCATCAATCAGGCGGTACCCCTCGGTTTCGTGCGAGGGCAACTGGGCAAGATCGGTTAGTAGTCGCAGCGCGGAATCGGGCTGTTTCTCGTAAAGTCCTTTTGCAAACCCTTCGCTGGTAGGTTCTGGCACTCCGGTTTGAGGATTAACCCGAATTTCATCGAGTCTTTTCATCAAATCAAGATTGCCTTTTACTTCTTCAGGGTCGCCGTAATCAGAGAACTCATTCGACTCGCCTTTAGCGGCAATCTCATTGAGCTTTTCCTTGTACTGCGTGACGGCGTTTCTGTACCATTTGGGGGTCTTTTCGTCGCTGAGGCTCTGGTCAACTTCCTTCTCGAACTTCTCCCACTCGTCGGCGGGTTTCTGTTCTTCGGTCTGCTGACCCGATACGTTTTCGCCTTCCGTAGCTTTGTCCGCGTCTTTAACGGATGACTCTGCACCGGATGTATCTTCGGCTGGCTCTACTTTCGGGGCGTCAAAGACTGCCTCGCTGACGGATGGAGTAGCGCCCGATCCCTCGTCAAAAATATTATTGTAGTCGTAATCTTCTGCCATAGGATTTGCAATCTATCGGAAAGTCACAAATCGCGGGATTGCTCGCCAGAGTCGTGACCAAAAGAAAAAAGCCGCTTCAATCTGGAAACGGTTTGTGTAAATCTCGTTTCGATCAAAGCGGCAGAAAATGTTTTATTGCCTGTATTTAGTTGTAAATCAATAAAGCCGAGATGCTGGTCTTTTAGCGCCAGCCACCGTTTGGGGCGTCAGTTCACTCGTTACGTCTGCGCCAGATGCGGGCACGCAAACACTTTATTGAATCTCTCCGTAAGAACCATCTTTACTGTACGCCCCTCTCCTTCTCAGGTAGCGGTGAACGCTGGCTTGCTCAGATGATGCGGCGTCGCGCTTCTTACATCAAGCAATTTACGACATTTACCGCCGTAATGCAAGAGATTTCTGTTTGAACTTCTCCGCTAACTCGGCAAACATCAGAGAAATCTTTTGAGCCGTTTCCGCGTCATCACATCTTGAGAGGTGAAAAAGCATCACGCGCTCGTAGTTATCGGCTTCAGCGATACACATATCCCGCTGAAAAGGCGGCTTTACTATATCCGTCTTTCTGATGACTCTAATCACCTTCGGCATTATTTAAGGTTCATCGGAATGTGAACTATTCCAAACATATTTAACAGGAAAATTATCAGGAAAAGTACAACGACCACTCGAATCACGGTCTTGATTGCCGGATCAAGTGGCACGTAAGTTTCTAAAAGCCAGAGGCAAACGCCGCAAATCACCAAAGTTATTAAAATTGTAATCATTTCATCCCCTTATATAACTGTAAATTGCTATCAGTACCATCACTAGAAATGCGCCTAAAAATAAAAGATTAAAGAAGCATCCCGCTTTTTCAGTCCTGTTCATCGCAGAATAGGAGTCAGCCCTGTCAGATATTCCATTCCGAGCCATACGGCTAAATGAGGCTCGCTGGTTTTCTGCTGCGCCGCGCTCATTGATAGCACGCCAACGCTTGCCAGAAGTTCATCGTTTGTTCTTTTAGCGAAGATGGCTCTTATCTGGTCATCCGAGAAGTTGCGGCGGACTTCCGCGATTCTTTGTTCTAGTTTGGTTTTATATCCCATAGTTATCTGCCCTCTGATAAAGTCCGCTCAATTTCAATAACCTGTTTGTTTATTTGCCGTTTATATGCCGCGTACAACAAATCATCTTGATATTTAGGGTCAATGCGTGCGTAAGCGGCATCGAATTTATCGCGGGTTAAATAACTCGTTTGAACGCAGGAGTCGTAAGCGAGCGCAAATGCCACGCTTTCATTTTCCATAGAAACGTTAGCGACGTAACGGGCGACGTTTCCGATGGCTACGAGTCCCGCAAAGATGGTGTGAAATGCTTCGCCTAATTCTTTTCTGCATTTATATCTGTAATAAAAATTAAACATAAATCATCTTCCTAATTATCCTATTACTGTCGGCTCACCCTGCGGCTGATTCATAGCCGCAAGTTCCCGTTGCTGAGCGTGTTCTTTATCCTGCATGGCTTCTTTATGTAAGAGCTCTACCCCCTTTAAAAGAGTTCCTTCGTTCTTTTCATCCATTTTCTGTTTCTGCGCCGCTTCCTGTTGAGCAATCTGCGCTTGTTGCTGCTCTGCGGCCATCGCTTGCTGTTTCTCCTGCGCGGGTGCCTGAGATTCCATTTGAACTTCCGTCACGTCCTGACCTACGGCTATGGCCTGACCTTTGGCTAAATCGCGGTGAGCGAGAATAAACGTTGATACCAATTCCCTTTCTTCGTTCGTCATTTCCTGCCCTTCGTCGGTATCAAGCAGGTTGGCGAACCAGAGGACTTTCTCTTTATGGGCGGGCTCTGTAATTAAAAGCGACGGCTGAAGTCCAGCGACAATCTGCATATAATCCATTTTGCCCAATTGCTGTTTAGCTTTCTCCCAACGGTTGCGACAGACTTCGCCAACTGCATCATAATTATCAGTGGCAAAATCGACATCAAAATCACGTTCTAATTCGGCTATCTCGGCGGGAGCCTGTTCTCTTGCGGCAAGCCATCCGACGACTCCGCCCTGAAACTGCGCGAAGAAAGTTGCTCTTGCTCTCGCTTTGGTAAACTTGTTCTTTGGCGTTTCTGACCCTGGTACAATAGACCACTCGTACTCTCCTTTGACATCTTCACCTGATATTTCTAATCCGACGCCGTTTGTTTGAGATTTTTGTTTGAAGGGCAGGAATCTTGCTACCGGAGTGTGATTGACGAATAACTCGAAACCGTGTTTAGCGGTATGCAGGGTAACATCAGCTTTTATGGCAAGCATCGGAATTGCTAATGCGTCTGCATTTGCGTCCAGTATCTCTGCGCCCGTTGCGGTATCATTCTTGACTCTTTGGCCTAATCCGCCTGAAAAATCCGTTACGTGGGCGGTAATCTGCATAAACCCCTGCAAAGTATTCATCGTGTGGTTGTAGAGGTCGCCGGGGACTGATTCGCCTTGCAGGGGGGCTACCAATTGACGAATATCCCGCACTTCGGGAAAGTTCTGCATCTTGACGGGAATATCGGCATCGGGCTGAGAAAGTCGTTTCCTGTCCTGCGGGCTGATGGCTCCCTCCATGTGGAGAGTCGCAGGGGTTGAACGGGTAGCGAAAAAGCGGTCGATCTGCGAGAACCTTCTATTAAACTGTTTTTGAATCTCTATCGCATCGCCTATCCCTCTGCCCGTGCCGCTCATGGGTTTCATGTGAAACACTCCACTGGTTACAGATTGAGAATGATGGTCGGGGAATATACCGATGATTAAGGACATTCCGTTTATTCCGACTATGCACGCGCCGCAGGGGAAAGCCTCGGACATCTTTTTGCCTTTAGGTAATTTCTGCTTGCTTACCGTCTGCTCGTCTCCTCCAATAATAATTTCTTCCATATCATCGGGGGATAGATACATTTTAGAGAGAACGAACTTTGACCTTTGGGTTTGACGATCTGCTATTCCGCTTGAACCTGCCAGAGCCGAACCCGCTTTTGATATTGCCTCCATTGCCTTGAGGCCAAAGTCGTTTCCGCTCTCGCCCTCGGGAATCCTTAAATCGCCGAGCATCCTGCGAAGCGCTCCCTTTTCTATCTCATCTTCGACAATGAGCCAGCTTGATTCTTCAGCTCTCCGTTTTATATCGAATCTTGTGTTGGTCAGGTGAAGGTGAGAGCAGATAATATCGGGTAAAAAGACCTTTTCGTGTCCCGTGACCTTTTTTATAAGACTTTCTGCCGGCGGCTCGTAATCGTAGGCTACTGATTCACAATTGGGGCAGGCGTCCATCGGCTTTGCTTTTTCGTTTAAGACTACCTGTTTGGACGTATCAGAGGTCTTGCCGCAGTCGGCGCATTTTCCGTAGCCTTTTCCAATAGGAATTCGCTTTTCTTCGACTATTTCTTTTAGAGCGTGGAAACTTTTAGAGCCGAAGTCGGGCGCGACCTGGCGGGCATACCATCCCATTGTGAGAGCTGAAAGTCCTTCCTGAAAGGTAAAGAACGGGCTGTACCACTTGTTTTCAAGGTAATCTACTACCGCGTTGGCTTTTCTCGCCTGAGCTATGGCCTGGTCTGCGTTGGAATAAGGGGTGAGGAGTATATCTGGATTGGACGAGCCCCATTTTGAAAGTAAATTGGTAACGTAATACTGTAATAAGTTGATTGCTTTTATCTTTTGCGGGTCGTTTCTGCCCTTACTTGTGGGCATATACGAGTGGTTAAATCTGTTATACTCAAGAATCTGGTTGCCTTCTATGAAATTGGAGATTATCTGTCCGACTCCGATCATCTCGCGCCACGACTGCTCGTCTCTTTTTATCAAATCATCGTACTTTTCTTTTAATTGGCGGTTGAGCGCGTGGTTTTCAATCTGCTTTTCGTCGCGTTCGTCTCGCAGGTCAATTAATGGCTTTTGAGGCGCATAATTGTTTCCGGCGGGGAGTGAGAAGCTTTGGTTTTGGGCTCGTTCTTGCATTTAATTTACGAATAAATTTCTTCAATGATTTCCAGCACAACTTCCGGCGGCGTGTTTATTCTGAGCAGCTCTTTGACCTTTTCAAGCGTTTGGTATGACCGCAGGACTGATTCGTGAAACCCTTTAAGACTCAGTTGCCGCAAACGCGATTCAACATACTCGCGGTCTAAAGATGTTGGAAATTCCTTTATCTGCCTGATGTTCATATCAATAAAAGCTCTCTTGATTCTCGAACTGTTCTATCAAAGATAATCTGTCCTGATTGAACAGGAATTCGGCGTCCGCCTGTGTTTTCCCTGCTTCTTTGGCCTGACGACGGTATTCTTCCTCTTTCTCGTTTAAAAACGTCTGTACGTCCATTTGGTGCGTGTCGGGTACAGGTGTGTCATTAACCACTCGTTTGACTTCATCGCCGATAGCGTGAGTTTTAACGACTCCGGTTAAAAATCTATCGAAAGACTTATCGTAGAGAGCGAAGATGGTTTTATTTAAGGTCTTGACTTCCCCTTCAAGCGAATCGACCCTGCCGCGCCAGTATTTCTCTGAGGCGGCAAGGCGACGGTATTCTCGACCAGTGGGGGAAAAAGAGAAAAACCACATTTATTCGAGAACGTCGATTGCAAGTGAAGCCGGAACTCCGGTTAAAGCGGCAAGTCCCGCAACAGTTGTTAAAGCTAAAACGTTGGCATCCGTAATGTTTGGGTCTTTATCTAAAACGCGCAGGAACATGATTTTCCACGGCTCTTGGTCGGCGTGCGGGCGAATGGCGTTAATCGCGGTGCGAAGTCCTGCTACGGTGTCAGCCGCTGCTACAGTCGCGTCCGTTAGAAACGACATCGCGCCTGCTCTTTGAATTGAATTGTTGACCTGCACGGCCAGGTTGATGGTGTCAGCGTGGGGCATAATTTATCTCCTTGGAAAATAGAAAAGCCGTCCTAAGCGAACGGAAATCTTTTTGATTTACTCGTTCCATCTCAGGACGGCAGAAACTTAACTTGGTTTATTGCCTCGCCTTGTTTATACAAGACTGCTTAATTTCAATGTAAAAATAACATTATTAGACTTTTAAAACAACTATTTTTATTCAAAGCCTAATATTTGTAATGTATCCAAAACCCTTTTCCTCTTCGGTCAAATCTCTAAGCGTTCCATCGACTTCTTGGATTTGCAGTTTATCGCCAACAACGTGCAAACTTCGACCTTCGGGTTGCTTTGGAATAAAATAGATTTCGCCCTCGGGACAGTCAGGGTCAGCCGTAACCTTGAAATCGCCCAACGCCTCAATCGTTTCCTTTCGTCCTGTCAGATTGTTAGTAAGAGTGTATTTCATTGGTTAGTGCCTACCCGTCTAATAAATCAAGCGTGTTTTCCAGAACTTTCAAGAATTGCGGCTCTATTTTGAATTTCTCGGCGTTCATTGAAATTGTCAGTCTCAGATTTCCGTTGTTTTGACGGGACGCCGAAGCCTTCCAGTCGCACAGCATCTCAACGACGTCAATTAAATTCATATTGTTGATGCCGTCTGGAAAATGCTCGGGATGGTGGCGGTTATTCGCAAAATGATGTGCTAAAGCCGGAGAGATTTCTTCCAGATTCTTTTTATATTCCTCGCTTCCGTAAGTCAGATTTTTAAGGCGGTCGGTAAATTTAACGAAATATTCAAGCTCGGGCGATTCCAATTTGCTTCGGTCGTGCAGTCTGCCGCGCTCTAGGAGCAGATAGACGAGTTTGAAAAGATTCGATTGAACCTGTTGAATATGTTTGATTGTTTCGTAGTTTGTGGCTTTCGCGCTCTTGTTTAATTCGGTCATAGTTTTATTTGATTTCGATAAAATTCCGTTTTCTGCGTTTCGTCCGTGTCAGACCATTTAATTGGAATGGCAACCTCGCCGTCTAGTCCGGGATAAGTTGTTTGGTGCTGTCCCTGATGGTTTTCTGGAAGTTCGCATTGAAAACCCATAATGCAGACCTCATCTTCAATCGTGTATGTTTTTTGACAGTTATTTTCACTCATTCCTTCTCCATTACCCCATTGTTAGTAAGTGTGAGGATTTCATTTTTCTCAACTTCCTGCTCATATTCGTCAAGGTCGATAATTCCCAATATTAAAGCCCATAAAGCATCTTCATTCGGCAAGGATACAGTCGATTCCGCCGAAAGATTTACGATTCTCGCGTTTTGTCTCGGGTCGTTCATTCCGTCTCTCCAATAACCCCATCTTCTGCCCAATCTTTACATTCACAATATTTAAGGTCGGAAAAATAACACGGGGCCTTTCCGTCGTTCGCCCGATGTTGCCCGCACCAATGACCGCAATTATTGCATTTTAATTCACAATCGGAAGGGTCAGACCAATGCCTGCAAAATGGGCCTGAGTCATTATCTCCAAATTCATTGGTCATTCCGTCTCTCCAATAACAGGCGACTCATCACAAGTTGAAACCAAGTTGTACCTTCCTTCTGGAATTTCAATTACGCCGTCTACGGCATATATTACCTGTGTTTCCTGTGTCAAAGCATTTTCTACGATGATGCGCCCTTTTTTACTTCGGCAAACAAACGTTTAATCAGCTTGGCGGGTTCTTCGCCTCGATCTGTAATTCCATCGGTAAATTCGTATATCATTCCGTCTCTCCAATAATCTCAGCCCCCCATCTGGTCATAATCTCGGTCATCCTTTAAAACTTTCCAGAGTTTTGCGGTCAATTCGTCCCGAATACGAGTGCGCTCTATCCAATCGGAATGATTACCAAACGGAACTGCCTTAACTTCCAGAACGCCTTTTATCATTTTGATGGCTTGAATAATAGATTCAGCGTCATCGTCTCTGATGTCTTTCTCAAAAGCTACCGTTAAACCTTTCAATCTGTCAGTCATTTTCACCACCTATTATCTCAGAATCAAGGATGCCGTAAGACTCTAACTTTACGCCGCGCTCTTTTAAAATATCTTGAAAATCAACACAGGCGATTAAATGATGTCCGAGTTGGTCTTTAAAATCGTGAACTCTCAAACATATTTCGGCAAAAGTGAATTGTTCGATGCTTACACCATTGGAATCCGTGAATTTATATTTGGCTAATCTTCTATCACTCATCACTCACCTTCCTTCGGCTTTGGAAATAGCTTGTTTAATTCCTTCCACATATGCTGCATGTTTAACGGGTGACAAAAGTTGAAGCGCAAGCTTACAGGCCTCTAAAAGGTCGGGCGCGGCTGCCATTAAATGGGCGTTTGCGATGGCTTCTTTCACGTCAACAAGTTCGTCTCCGTAATACCCTTCGGGGTTTGTTTCAGCGATTATTTTATTTCCGCAAAACACATCAGCGTCGATTACACCGCCAAGCCTCCATTCGCCTTTTGTATATTCACTCATACCCTTTATTCTACACCCATTTCCAACATTTGAACGCTTTTATTTCAAGGAAAGATAGATTTTTTCTGCGGCTCTGGCAAGTTGAAATAACTGATGTCGGTAGTTCTTTGCAAGCTCGCGCACGCGCTCATCCCTTTCGCACCGCTCTATTCTGCGTAGATGGACTCTCAGGAGGGATAGATTGGAGGTTAAATCAAGCTGTGCGCGTTCTGTGTCGATGTGTTCAGGCATTCTTATCTTCAGCTTTCGCCATCGGCTCAGTCCTGACTTCGATTCGGCACCCTTTACCAAGTTGAGACAAAGCCCAATTCATCTCAGCCGATTCCATATCCTTTTCAAGTTCGGCAAAATCACCCGCAACAATGTTGTTCTCGCTAATGGAGGAGTATTCCGCTTCGTATTCGTTTGTCATAATATTTTATAAAAAGGCGATTATCGTTAAACAACCGCCTTTTATTATCAACTTACTACTTGTTACTTGTTATTTACGAGCCTTTTCAATGGCTTCGATAACATCGGCTTTGGTTGCGTAGTCATCGGGATTAAGACCCGCCTTCTCTGCTTCCGCGTCGAGTTCAGCGCGTTTCATCGTTGATAAATCGGATGATTCCGCCGGAGCTGATGCTGCGCCCTTGACGACGCTTGTACCCATTGCCGAATCGGACTTTTCGGCGTCAATGAGTTTCTTGACTTCTTCCTCGAAAGGATTGACCGTGACACCTGTTCTACGCACGCCGTCTACCCTAGCTTCGAGTTCTTCTTTGAAACTGCCGTTTGTAATTCCGTCATAGGAAGGGTCGCTTTTATCTTTAACTGCGTCCCATGCCCTGCTAGCTACATTTTCACTCATAATTATTTCTCCTTTGCAAAGTTTAATTATTATTTATTTGTCCTGTGTGAGCAGGACGCCACTTGGATACGGTTTATCCAAACTTTTTAATCTGGGTTTTAGCGTGTACACCCGCTGAATCGTTTTTACGGTGTCGGATTGCGGGTCGCCCCAGAAGCAACTCTTGCGGTAGTGATACAGCACCCATCCATCCTGCACATCATCAACTTCATAGTAGTAATCAACGAACGGATTTCCTTTATCACTAGCTAAAATGAACTTGTCACCAACCCTCGGCAGTCTTTTGGGTTTTACAAACCAATTCCAAATGTCTTGTAGAATCTTCATCAATTCTCTCCTTTGGCTGTTTTGCGATTTATTTGCTAGTCCTTTGATTCAAAATGAAAAAATGCAATAACTACAATTGCTATAAGAGCCCACATCACAACGGTTACAATCGCATCTGAGTGTTTGTCGGCGAAACAGCCTAACGATTCACAGTATTGGTTATTCATTTATCTCCCTTTGTATGTTCACCCATATTTACCATCCTCCCGCCTTCTCGTAAGGATCGCCTTCACCTTCATTCCAATCATCCAGCCAGCTTGGAACGTCCTCTTTAGGCAGATTCATTTTCTTTCGCACATCGGCTTCGGCTTCAGCGCGCGCCATTTCTTGCGCCGGCGTAAAGCCAAGTTTATGAGGCGAGTTCTTTTTAAGGTTGTCCATTGTAAGACTTGGGCTCTGCTTTTTGATTTCTTCCTCGATTATCTCGCTTTCGGTCAGTTCCGTAGCCAGAGTCCTGAAACCAAAAGTTATCATTCTCACGCAGTCCATGATGATGCCGCCGTATTCCTGCGGTTCCCCTTTGTCGTTAAACTTCCAGAGAACGGATTCCTGTCTCGCCGAAAGCAAATCGCTCTCCTTGTTTTTCAGGTAATAAATCCCTGCCGACTTTTCGCCTTCGTTAAACGGGCTGGCTTCGTTTCTCGGCAGATAAAACCAATTCAGCTCCGGCACTCCGCTTGACGAGTCCTCTTTAAAGAGAGTCACGGGCAGGTCGAGCTTTACCCGCGCCGTCGTAGCAATCGTCTCGGAATCGGTTCTGAGATAGATGCGCGGCGGCTGCACGGGCTTGCGGAGAGCAAGCGTCTGTTTTATCCAGTCAAAGATTTTGTAGTAGTCGCCCGAGTACTGCTTGAACTCGCTCGTGATAAAAAGCGTGTCCTTTAGACCCGAATTCTCTGCCGCGCGCGCAACCATTACCGCGCCCGACGGTTTGCTGGCGTCCTCTGAGATGCGAACGCCTATGTACAGATTCCAGTGCGGAGGAATGACCGAGCCGAACCTTTGGGCAAATCTCTCCAAAGCGACATCATTGCGAGTCTGCTTGTAATTCTTAATGACGGTGCCGCTCTTTAGTAATTTGTAGAGAAAGCGGTATATGTCGCCCGATGCGTCCGTAATGTCCTTCCACGTTGAGAGCGGAAAGTTCTTGTATTCCTTGCGAACTTCTTTGGCCTCATCTTCAGGGAGAGCGACGTACATTTTCCCCGAGTTGGCGCAAAGAGAAAGAGGCTGCGCGCGCAGTTCCTTGCTGCCCGTCACCACATCGGCGTAGCAGGTGTAGCCTTCTTTTTCAAGCATCTGCTGAGTCTGAAAGGCGGTATCGGTTCCGGCGCTTCCGGGGTCGTTCGGAATGAGAACGGGAACTAAAAAGCCATCATCTTCGGCGGTTTCCAGTTGCTTATCGTATCTTTCGGCGGTATTAAGGCGCTCTCTGACCATGTGATCGAACAAAACTCTTTCGTCCAACGTAATGCCCATTCTCGCGCCGACGGTAAAGGCCGAAGTTTCCTTTTTCGTCGCCGCGTTGTCCCAGGCTCTGCCCCAGTGAACGCATTCAGCCCTTAAAGCTTCGATCTTTTCAACATCCATCACGGGGTCGAGAAAGTGAATCTTTTTAACATTAAATGTGTTTCCTTCCTCTCCCGTTGGTTTCCCCTGAAACTGCGAGAACCATGTTTTGGGATTGCGTTTCTGCCGTTCGTAAAAGTCTTTTGAGAATCTAGTTGAGATGTATTCACCAATGGGGCGAGAGAGCGGGTCGGGGTAGACCAGGCCGGTTTCGTCGTCTATGTAGTCTCCATCGGCTTCGGAGGCATAACGCCAGTAGTCAAACTCGGCTTTGGCTAACATATAACCGGCTAAATCCATCTGATGGTAGCGGTGAAACATATTAAACCAATTGGCGTATTCGGTTAAACGCACATCGGCAACGTCATCGACAAACGATTCAATATTTTCTCTAATGATTTCCGATCTTGCCTCGTCTGCGTTTTTATAAGGGTCATCTGCCGCCAGGGTATCGGCACCGCTACCGACGAAACCTGACTGCAAGCCCATCGGATTAAATGAAACCTGTCCATCGTTTAGTGCTAATCTTGCATTGGTCAAAATATTATCTAAACCGACAATGTCCGGGAGGTGTGAATCCGTACTTGGGAACAAATTCTTGTACTCCGGTGACTGCATTATCCGAATGACAACCTTTGCGTGCCGTTGCGAGCGCTTGATGTTGTAGGTGGCAAGAGCGAATCTGTGAAGCGGCTCGTGAGCAAACAGCCACACGGCGAAGATTTGCGCTAAGATAATCGACTTACCTAACTGCGGCTGGGCGTGAATGATCGCGCGAGTGCCCTTGATGTGTCTTTTCTCGGTTGCTTCCTGAAGCTTGTTGCAAAAATCTCTCTGCCACGCATCGGCTTTCAAGCGCTTTAGTCTTTCAAATACATCAACAAGTGGAATTTGCGTGACAAACGGCTTAGGCTGTGTTGTACCAGCAAGTCTCTGGGCGTAGCTGAACTCGATCTCGCGACGGCGAAGCATCTCAATCAGGTTGACCTGTTCCAATTCCTTAACACTCGTCATTTGTTTAACACTTTTCACTCAATTTCGGCTTTTTCAAGTCTCCCGCGTAGGGCAGATGGCATTTTCAGCCTATTCTGTTTAACACTTTCGCTTTAATGAATCGTTTCCGCCGTCAATTCCGCCTTATCAATTCCGTATCTGTCGGCCACAAAATCTCGCGCTTTATCTTCATTCCATTTCATTTCGGTCAAAAGGTCTGAGAAAACGGCACGTGCTAATTGATTGACCTTATCTGCCGAAGCGTCGGTAATCTCAACCGACTGCTGCGCCTTGCCGAACGTTCTATCAAGCATCGAGTCAATGGCTTTGCTGTCGGGCAGCACATCGGTCACAAAATAAAAACTCTGTCCCACAATTCCCGCCGAGCCTTCGTGTTCGTCAAGCACCTGTTTGATTTCCTCCGGGTCTGTAATGTGAACGTGTACCTTTTTAGTCTTTCCGTTTTCGAGTTCTTCTTCATCAACACGAAAGACCATCACCGAACCCACTGCTTTTGCGTATTGGGCATTAAAAAGCGGGTCAACCTGCTTCATTACACGTTGACGGAACTCTTTCATTACAGCGTCTTTTTCAAGGGAACGCTGCTGAGTTTTTCCCTTTGGTGCGCCCGCACCTTCTCTTTTACCGCCTCTTGCCATATCCTCTCGTATGAAACTTAATTTCAAAAAATCAAACTTTTATTCGTACCAGTTCACGACATTTACGACTATTCCAATTGGTTTGGCTTCAAAGAGAAGCATCCACCTGAACACGTTCTTTGTAAGCAATGATTCAACCCTTGCGGCGACATAAAAGCCACCGTCCGCTGTCTCTGTAAGGACTCCCGTACCGGACGCCGGCATTCTCTCGGCTGCGCTCACACGTTTTAATGTCAGGTATTCGTTTGAGTTCATTCCGTTTCCTCGATGACCTTCATTTTGACCCTGCTTATATCAATGTAAGATTTGACCTTGACCTTTACGCCGTCTTTTTCAAATGTCTGCGTCCAATTGCCCATTAATTCATCTTCAACGATGTCGGCAAGCGTCCAGCCTTTTAAATTGGATATTTCCTCTCTCATTGTTTTTCGGTAGTCTTATGAACAGCTTCGGCGGTTCTGTGAATTACTTCGTCAATTCCGCCGATTAGAGACTGCCTGAACATCTCCACTTCATCTTCTATTCCTTCCATCAGCTCGTCCCCAAATATCAATTTAAAGTCGGGCGGCTTGATTCCTTTGTCGGCAAGAAGTGCGTTTGTTTCGTAAAAGTGGACGTGCAGACGACCGATCTCATTGACGGCGCGGTGCTTGGCTTTTCTTTCGCCGTAGCATTCAACCGTCTTGGCAATATTTTGAGTCTGGAGAAAGTCTTTTTCGCGGGCGTGAAGCTCGTCGGCTCTGTCCTGTTTTTCGCGGTTCTGCCTGTCGGCGCGTTCCTGGTTGGCTTTGCGCCCGTCGAATATCTTGTCGAAAACCCTTCCGAGCGTGACGATCAAGGTCACGACGATAGCCGAAAAAACGCCCGAGTAGAACCACGACTGCACGTCGGTGCCCTGCATCATTGCGAGCGTCCCGGCCATCCACGCCGGAATTATCGAAATGTTTGTCCAGCCGAAATGTTGTGAGATATTCTGCATTCGTGAATTAGCTTCTGATTTTATGTGCTGCACAGGCTTTTACACCCTTTGGCTTTTCGCCTATATTTCTAATTGCCATTTATCAGACCTCGTTATAGGTTTGGTACGTGGAAGTCGTCGGCGCATTGTGTCCAGCTTTGCGTCGGCGCACCCCTTTATTTCCTTGTTCAATTCCCTTTCAATAAAAATCCGCCCAATGCCATGAGTGCCATTAAGATTGTTATTCCTATGCCTACTATGGCGATATTGTACTGACCTGACGCGCGGGTTTCCGTTTTGTTCTGTGCCGCGCCCTCAAGCCTGAATTCCAGCCTGCCGAATCTTTCTTTTAAATCAGTAAGCGATGTCTGCAAACCTCTCATTTCGGTCTGGAAAAGATTTTGCAGATCGTCCATTCCTTTTCTAAGCTGCTGCTCCGATTTTTCGGCGGTATCTCTTTGAGACTTGAGAGCCGCGTCAAGGGCTTTGGTCTGCGATTCTTCTTTCTGCTTGTCTCGAACGTCACGCTCTTTAAATCGCTCTATAATTCCATCGAAACGAACATTGACCGTATTAAACCTTTCATCGTGTAACGCCTGCAGAGTCCCTACTTTCTGCTCTACATCAGTCGGCACTCGCACCATATCGGCGTGAGCGAGTTTGATAGAGTTTTTTATTCCTTCGATTTCTGAGAAAACCAACTTTTCAAGCGAAAACAGCTCTCTTGCCACCATCTGCGGAGTGGTAATTGCGGAGTCGATTTCTTTAATTGGAATTCTATCGTCGCTCATACGTTTTTACCTGTTACCCCGCATCCATTTCTTCCGAATCTCCGAATCCCTCTTTGCCTGAAGATTGCCGTCCCGACGCATTTCAAGTTCGTGCATCACAAAAGCAAGCAATAAAACCGCGCAAACGAGCGCCCCGACAATCATGTATCCTTGAAACTCCTGTTCTGTCATTAATTACCGCCTATCTTCAGGTTACTTCTAATCAGAAATCCGCCTTCATATTTTGCGGTTACGTCTCTGACCCACCCGTTCCACTTGCACGAAAACGGCATAAATAAAAATCTTCTAAGTGTTCCGATAAAAATCATATTTACCTCAATAAATTCAACAACTTGTGTTAAAATAGAAACAGCCCGAACGAGAACGCGAATTCCCGAACGAGCCTAAACAAAATCTACTTTCTTGGAGTAAATAATGTCTGAAATAAATTTTAGTAATTTCGCGCCATTCACCGCAACCCGCAAAGTCATAAATCTTACCGGCAAAACTTTTTCTCGTTGGTTTGTTATCAGCATCTTTAATAAAAACAAATTCGGTAGTTATGTTTGGTTGTGTCGTTGCACTTGCGGAACCATTAAAACTATCGACGGCCAAAGCCTTAGGGGCAAAACAACTCGCTCCTGTGGTTGCTACAATGCTGAAAAAACGCGAGAAGCAAATCTTACGCACGGCGAACAAACAAACCGAAAGCAAAGTCCTGAACTTGTCTCCTACAATTCCGCTAAAGGTCGCTGCAATAATCCCAACAATCATAAATTCCCTAACTATGGCGGACGGGGTATTGAATTTCGTTTCCATTCTTTCGAAGAATTTCTTACGGAAGTCGGAAGAAAACCAAGTCCAACGCATAGCCTTGACCGAATTGATGTAAACGGTCATTACGAAAAAGGTAATTTGAGATGGGCTACGCCAACCGAACAAAGCCGAAACAAACGACAAAATCAAATTATTTCCGCTTTTGGCATCACTAAATCCATTGCCGAATGGGAGGAATCTCAAGGAATTAAATACAACCAGATTTACAGGCGTATCCATAGCGGATGGTGCAATGAATGTGCCGTTAGTCTTATCGGTTGGTATAAAGAGTGTGTTCATAAAAAACTCTAGAGAACATTCAGAAAACCTACCTTCTTTTTCCTGAGCATCGGTATCATCCTGTCAATAATCGCCGTCAATCTCACAATCGTCGCGTTCTTTTCGATAGCCTTTTCGTTCTCTGCTCTTGTGTTGCCCCTTTCACGCTCTAATTCAATCTTTAAAGCCTGAAATTGCTCTTTAACGGTTTTTAATTCCAATTCAAGAGCTTTCTTTTCATCTGTGCATCTGTCGCATTCAATAGCGGCGGCGCGTGAGATATTGATAGTTTCTTCCTGCGCGTATGCTGAGAAAGAGAAAGCTAAAATGAATAGAATTGTGATTAAAGTGTGTTTCATAATTCGTTTATTCGGGAAATCAGATAAATCATCCAACAAATAAGAAGGAAAAAAATAACGAACATTACAAAGCCTTCGACTGATGGCATTATCTATTCCTCGCTTTTTCTTCCAATCTACGTTTCAATTCATCGTTTGAAACATTGGAATAATCTTTAGATTTTATGGCGTTGGTGTTCGCTTCGGCCTGTTTGATTTCAGCATCTATTTCATCTACTCTCTCCCTTGAAGCGTCCTGTTTTTCTTCTATGCGGGTGCGTTCAACATTGGCTGACTCTCTGTTTATGCGCTCTATTTCCGCTTGATTGATGCTAGGAGACTTCCCGCCATTAAAAACCTTGGATAAGCCCCATAGAGTGAAAAGAATCACTAAGGCAATTACTATCAATAGACCTATGGATGTGTTAATAAACGGCACTTGCCAGAATATGAGTTTGCGGATTGTTTCAATCAATGCTTCAGCCTCCAATTCTTCTCGAAAATATCAGGCTTGCACGGATAGTAATTAACGCCGTTCGGTTCTGGAATTACGTAGTCGCCATCCGCTAATTCACATACTTGATTGTTATGAATCGTGTGTACGTGCGGAGGCATCTCGCGGCAATAGCAAACGCCTTTTATTTGACGCGGATCGCTGAAAAAGAATTGCTCGGCTTCCGTTGTTCTCGGAACGCTTTCATAAATTGCCATTATTTAATTTCCTCCGTAGGAACCGCTTTGACATCATGTCTGTCGGGACGCGCCAGGTTATACATCTCAAGCATGAAAGAGATTTGTTTAAATAACTCTTTTAAGCCCCAAAAGATAACAAACGCTATTGCTAAATAAACCGCGTAAGGGAGTACGAACTTGGCAACTGCTACGGCAACACCAACGACTTCGCGGACGTTTAATGTCCCGTCAGCTAAGAATCCTTTGACGGTTTCGACAAGTCCCGCGAGACTCGGCACACCAAGACCTAAACCTAAAACCCACGCTTTAGCTTTTGCCATTGTTCCCGAAGGCGGCGGCGCTTCCGCGCTCTTTTGTTGAGGAATAAAGTTGTCCGGTACTGTCTTGTCGCCGGTGCTCACATTAGTGATGTTTTCGGCAGTTTGGTTAGGCGAAGATGCTGGCTGATTTTGCGCCTCGCTTTGTCCGTCGCCGTTTGTTAAGACTTCGCTTACGGGTTTCGGTTCATCTTCGCCCATCTTATTTGAAGCGGCGGGGTTATCTGACTTTATTAGGTTCCCTGCTTGTTGGGGTTTGCTGGGGTTGGTTGCCGCTTCAATCTTTGAATCTAATTTAAAATCATCGGGGAGAACTGAAAGGGCTTTTATCCAGTAATTGTTTCGCTCTTTCCAGTGGTTCGGGTATCCTGATTTGTTACGCCCGTTTACTTTTATTTGAGTTGTGAGGAAATCTCCGCTGTCTGCGATCGGATTGGCTTTTATCTTTACCGCAAAAAACCACGCCGCGCTGTCAACTGCGTAAGGTATTTTTGATAGTTCGCCCGGATGAGCAACTAAATCGACAAATCTAAGGTGCCCGTTCTTTTTGAGATAATTCGTATATGATTGGTAGTTGGAGCGCCCCGTAATTTGAATCAGTCCGCGCCCTTTAAAACGAACGCCGTCACCTTTCTGCGTGTTGCCTAAGTCTTTCCTGCCTTCGTAGGCCGCGCCCGATGCGATTTCTTCAAGGTATTTCAATTCGCCCGATTCTACTGCTAATGTGGCTAGAAATGCGGCGATTCTGCGCTCGCTCGTAATCCCGTAATCAAGCATCGTTTGATTTATGAAAGGCAGAAGCACGCGGCGCGGCGCACCGGGGCCGTGAGGCATTATCTTTTTTAGAATCTCGTCGGTCAGTTTAGCCATAAAATAGGAAACGCCCGCGCATCCGTTTTGTAACAGATACACGAGCGTTGAAGTTCTCGGTTAGTGCGACAGGTTTTCTCCCTGCGCGTCAACTAACTGAAATTTACGCTATATTTGGTTCAGAGTCAATAAATTTAGCTTTTCGCGTCAGATGCCATCTCAAACACCATTCGCATTGATAAGCCCGCATACGCTTCTTTAATGATTTGCCTTTATTCATATAAAACAGGATTTGAGAAAATCTTTTTGCTTGCTTCTTCGTGCTAAGCTTTTGCTTTCCTGTTGCTGTACAACGGTTCTTTGATGGATTTAGAATGTAATTGATTTTCATTGTATGCAATAAAATGCCCGATGTGCCAAAATTCACAGTGACGGCATTTGTAAAAATCGTAGGTTTCGTCCCGTCTTTGGGCGAGTTCGTGCGCCGCGTTTTCGGCTTCTGTCTCAGAAGCGTGTTTGACTTTGTTTTTACAACTTCTAATGCGGTCTGCGTTTTCACTTATACGATAAACTGTCCTTTCTCCATCCAGAGGAATTTCAATCATATTCTGAACACGCATTTCAGCATCAAGAATCTCATGATAAAGTTCGGTTACGGCTCGGCGTTTATTACCAAGCTTTATTAAATGGCGCAAGCTTGCCTGATAATTCCTACTTCCCGCAATATGGTGGCGTAATTGTTCCCGAACTTTTTGGCATTCCGCTTCTAGCCGTTGAAACTTTAGCCACAGAATTTCTTTACAGAGACACATTGAGCCATCGTTTTCACGCTTGTGGGCGGACAAGATATTTTCCTTTTTACGCTCCATAAAATTTATCCTAATACCATACGCGGGTCATCTTCAAGAAAAGCTAGGCAAGTTTCGGTTCCCGGCTCGACTTCCGTAAACCCCGCATCACGCACGACGGCAACAATTTTATTATCGGTTTTCGCATTATTAAACGGCGTTTCATTTACCATCAAAACAACAACTGACATCATCGGATGTAATTCTGTTTGCGTAGCCAAAGCAAGTGCCGCGTGAACAGATTGGGCTGCCAACTTTCCCGCCGACATATTTAATTTTTTACGCGCTAAGATTTTAATTCGTTTCATTTTTAACTTTTCTTCTCCCAATGAATCCACCCCTCGCATTTATCAGTCAGACACTGGAAATGCACCTTTGCTTTTTTACCGGGAAGCGGGAAAGACTTGCTGTTAATGAACAGTATTATTCCATTTGTAGAATAAGCTAGATGCCCGCAAACTTTGCAATTAACTTTTTTCATCTGTCTGTGTGTTCCGTTTTCGGACATCTAAGATTTAAGTTTCCAAACTGCCCTTACCTTTATTTTCAACCCGCAAGCTCAGACTGCCCGTCATAATCAGCATAAAGACCGCTAAATATTCGTGGCTGTGTAAGGCTAGAACAGTTGCGCCGCCTATACCGGACATAAAACATAATGCATACATTAAATAACTCATTATTTGCCTCCCTTATCAAAAGGTTCGGGTGCTGGCATCCAAGCAATAATTTCCCAATCCCATAACAATTCCGATTCCCAACTTCCGTCTGCGAAAAATACAACTTTAACGGATACATTCCTATGGTGGTTGATTAAACGTGCCGTTACTAAATATGTACCCGCTTCTTTAGGCAAATCATCATCACTTTTTATTTCTATCCACTCACCGCCTTTCTGAGAGAGCGGCAGAAGGGTGTCAGACTGATGGTGCGGATAATGTTCGTCAATCCAAATTTTCACCTTTCGCTCATCGGTTTCAGGCGAATACATCAATGACCGATTGCAACCATCACAGCAACGAACAATCAATCGCAACGCCGCGTTATGAGTGGCACTTAATCCGTCGAACCAATCTTGCTTACTCTCCTGTTTCATCTTTCACGCCCCCTTCTGCTGTTTAGCGAGTGGTAATTAAAACAGTTTTTAAACACCAATAAATTGCTCAAACTTCCAAATCATCTGGATGAATCCGAAACAGTTCAGGCACTAATTCTTTAAAATGCGCCCGCACCTTTTCAACAATATTTTGGTAATACTCAAGTTTTGCTTCGGTTTCAGACAATTCCTTTTTCTCGCTTAATAAAACCGCCGCCTCATAGGTTTCATCGCTCACGTAACCCAACTCCGAAAAGCCCGAAAGCGAATAGCCGATAAGTTGAGCAAATTGCTCTCTGTCCTCATCTGGAAAGTTTTTTACTGCAAGATGGTTTAAATCTATTCCGCCGTTATCGAGCAAATAGCGCACGACTTTGTTTTCTCTGAAACGCAACACTTGTTGTTTGTCATATTCAAGCGGCTGCATCGGTAAGTTTTTCATTTTTCTCGGTTCTCCTTTTTCTCCATTTTTTGAATCCTCGAAGGGACTTCCCGTATTTGAAACCTTCCTGCTTGTATTCACACATCAGAAAGGCGGTGATTAGTCGCTTACAATATCGTTCTGCTGATTTTGGGAGACGAATCATTTTTATCCTTTTACTTCTTATCAATCGCCTTAAAAACTTCCTGCGCAAGCTTTTCATGTTCCGCTGATGGCTGAAGGGTTTCACCTGCGCCTAGAGGAGCAATAGCGATTTCAAAGGCGGTTTCCAATAGTTTTTCAAGCGTTTCGATTCGACCATTAACCGCCCCGCAAAATAGACAGGTTTCGCGCCTTTTTAATTTAAATTCTGTTGTTTCGCTCATTTCTTCCTCTTTTCCGGGAGTTAAGTTATCTAAAACATTTGTCGTTCGGTGTAAAAAAGACATTCCCATTTCATAAACTCCTTTATCATCTTGTGTTCAACGTTCTCATCACCAAAGTGGTGAAAAAGAAACTTCTAATAACTAAACATTTATTTCCTCTCCTCTAATCTGATAATGATATTAGAATCAGATATGTAAGCCTTTTTATTTCCAGTTTGCTGAAATTAAAGTTCATTGTTTAAAATAAACTGGCTTGTGTTTCCACTTTTTCATTTGTCCAGAAAACTTCAGTCGTTGTATTGATACATCCCCGCCTTTTAATTAATTTTATAAACGGCATCCAACTCGCGCTTGAGTTTTCACAAACGATAACTTGACCTACTCGGGATCCGGCCCATTTTTTTAAAGCGAGAAAATCAATCTGCTTGGATCCGTGAAAGTAATACTCGCCACCTTTGAAATACGGCGGGTCGATAAACCATGTCGCTTCCTTGTTTGCCAAGCATTCGTAAGTTCCGTGAATAAATTTCCAATGGCGGATCTTAAATAAGTTATTGGCAATTTTGGTTAATTGAAAATTCTGCTTGTTCGGGCGGTCCACTGTGTTACGCCGGTTTGTTTTATTTGACGGAACCGGACTCCCTTGTTTTATATTAAATCCTAAAAACAGCTTTTCAATTTCCGACAAATTGAAGTCATTTAGTGTTTGGCCTTCTTTCAGGCGCGGTAGGCCTAAAATATCTTTCGGGCTTGCCTGTTGCAGATACTTCCAGATTTCAATAACTACGCGGTATTTATCAACAAGAATTACCTCCCTATCAAAATACTCAAGAGAATATTTAGCGGATCCAGCGAATGGCTCAACGATAAGCCCAAACTTAGGCTTTGGGTAAAGATGCGCGATACTTGATTTTGAGCCGTAATAACTAAACATCTGCTTTCATCTCCTCTCCTCTAATCTGATAATGATATTAGAATCAGATATTTCATATACACTTGTAAGACTTACATTCTCTCGCAAACGTCGCATTTGAATATGTCGGGCATATCCGCATCCCTTCCCCAATAACCGCCAACTTTCTTAGCTGTTTCTTCGGCTGCTTTAGCGTGTTGCGGGTAATACCGTCCGACAAGCGCAAGCTGTTTCGGGTGCATATTTTTGCAGGGCAAGCAATTGTTATGTGAAAACAAGTCTTTGCCGCACTCGTCTTTCAAATCGTAGATGGCCGGATACCAACCAATAATGTTTTTGACAAAATCAAGACAATCCTGCTTCGACCATTCAAGGATAGGAAACGACATTAAATCGCCACGCCGAGAGTCCAACTTGCGGTAACGCCTGACATCCGAATTTACAAACCCGACGAGTTCAATATCAATATTGCAATCATCAAAATACTGTCGCGATGGCAACACCTTCAAGTCCACTGAACAAGGCGAGCGCGACGGATGTGGAATGTAACCTTTTCGGCTGAAATAGCCGTTGACGCTATTCCAGGTAATTTTAGAATTAACCTGTCTGAACTTTTTATTGGCATACATAATCCCGTCAATAACAAATTGATGAGTGTCGGGCGAATGCTCTACAAAATGCGAGTAATAAAGATGAAGTTCAGAGGGTTTTTTATCTTCGGGGACTTCCTCGCCAAGCCAGCACAAAAGAGCCATTGAATTTATACCGCCCGACAGCGGTAGCATAACTTTCAATCCGCTGTAATCTGCCGCGATGGTTTGGATTTGTGATAGTAAGTTCATATTCTCTAATAATGGTGCGATAAGCTGTCCTTGGGGTGTTCGTTATGCCGCTTCATTACCTGAAACAATCTTTTTATAACTTTCTATTTTGCGGCGAATGTCCTTTGCACGATAAGTCTGATACGCGCTTTCGGGATGCTTGAAACAGTTGGCTCCCTCATCGAATATGATTATTAAATCCTTTTGGGTTTTAGGGTCATCTACGATCTGGCAGACAAGCGCGTTATGTTCGCTTTGAAGCTCTGCGATTTCTTCGAGTGACAGGATTTCTTCGGGCTGTTTACGAAACATCTCGAAAACGTTCGTCATCGCATCGCCTTTTTTAGATTGTTCCGATGGACGAATAAAATCTTTGACTTGCCCGTAAAGCGCGATTTGCGTTTTTTTCCAGTTCTCATAATCGGTTGCGCGACAGAAGTAGCAAGGCGCAATGTCATCCGTTCCGCTTTCAAATAAATCAATAACCGTTTCGCCCTCATCGTTTATGTGGCGGTGTTTCTGGATGCAACGCAAAACGGGATTGTCGGCTTCCGCTTTTCTCTGAATATCCAGCTTTTCGTTTTCCATTCGCGGCTTTATCGTGTCGCGCCACGCCGATATGATTTCGTGGCAGTTGATCGGAAAAGTGGATGCGTGATTGTTTTTAGCGACTTTGAAGCATTCGGGCAAAAACTCCATCGGTACTTCCGGTTCAAGTTCTTCCATCCAATCGGCTGTGCGGTCGCCCAAGTCTGCGCCCGATAGCGGCGGCTGGTTGGCGAGACTGATTGTTTTTTTGACAATCAAAAGCACGTTAGCCAGATAAACCGGATTTTTGCTCGCCAAGCTGGAGAAGTTCAGCGATAACCGCATTAGTATTTGCAATTCGCTGGTCGTTGCGGTCGCCTGAGTTGGTCGGCTTACCATTTCCGTTTGATTGTTTTTGAATGTTTCCATTTCCGTTTTTCCTGTTTTGATAATTGTAAAAATCCTTTTCAACATCTACCCAATTAACTCGCTGTCTGCGCCAACTTTCGGTTTGCAAATCTTCGTGAATGGCAATACACAAAGCCGTGTCGCCTCTGGCAAGTTTGAAAAGTGAATGAAGTGCTTTGTGATTTGCGATAATTAGCTTTTGGCTGGAAACTTTTGCGAAGGCGTGTTGATAATCCCAAAGCGCACTATGAAATTTTTCCTGTTCGGGCGATTTTTGAACTTTTATTTTTTTCAATGGTGTTACCGATGCAACAGCGTCCGTTTCGGACAATTCTTTCTCTTTCTCTTTTATTTCTAGTTCTTTTAAATTCTCATCCTTATAAAGGGATTGAGATTTTCTCAATGGCGTATTGAGATTTTCTAAACTTTCGGTTGAGATTTTCTCAATAGGTTGTTGAGATTTTCTCAATGGCGGGGTTGAGATTTTCTCAACTTTTTCAAGCTGAAGGGTGATGAATATTTCCCCGTTTTCTTCCCGAATCCACCCGGCTTCGATCAATTCCTTTTTTAAATGACAGACGGCTGATATTTGCGGAACGCCTTTTTTGTCCAGGATACCCATATCCAGAGCGACGGTTTTTAATGATGGGTTGATTCGGGACGCGCTGGCATAGGTGAGGTAGTATTGGAACAATAGAAACGGCTTTGCTCCGACCTCGTTGATGCGCCGAAACATAGACCGTTTTAATGTTGTGTAGTAATCCGTTTTGTCTGCCATTGGTGAATTAACCTTGAATTGTTTCTCCGTTTTCCATCATTCCGAAAAATTTCATAATTGATTCTTCGGTGAAAACTCTTTGGCCGTTCGATAATTGGCAGCAGACTAATTCACTGCCCATTATGTTTAATGTTCCTATGTGCGTGACATAAGGAACTCCGGTTGATTGAGCGTCTTTTATTTCTTCGTCAGTCGGCGGCTCGACCATTATCCACTCTGTTCCGTCAAGCATCATTTCAATCGGGGTTCTCGACATATTTATCTCCAAAAACAAAAAACCACTCTTTCTACTAGCTAACTTTGACCACAACAACGACGAAGCGATAAAGTCAGCCCTCAAAAGAATGGCTTTCTTACCTTACAGAAAATCTAATTATCAGGTCAAATCACCCTTAGTGATTGTCGCTTCGTCGTTAATTAAAATTATAAGTCAAAGAGCAATTAAATACAAGAAAATTCAACCATTTAAAGGATTATTTTATTCCTTTCAAAACATCTTCAACCGCAGCGTCTAGCCCCTCTAAAAACTTTATTGAACGCATTCTGTTATAAGCGTTATCAGTCAGTTTAAGGACTCCGCAGCCATCTTCTCTCACGCCAGTGTCGTAGATAATTCCTTTAGCTTTTAGTTCGGTCAGACGGCCAGAGAGAGCGTTTAATGGTATGCCGTAATAAGCCGCTATTGCTTTGCTTGTGCCGCTCTCGAAGGTGAATAGAAATGAAACGACATCTGGATAATGTTTGGCGAATCTTTGTTTACCTTCTTCAAACGCCGCCTCGCTGTTGCGGTTCCCTCTGTGTTTATGGCGTGTTACGTCTAGCATAAATTAACTCCTACTATCTTTATTTCCAGTTTGCTGATGATTTAGTCATTACTTAAAATAAGCTCGCTTGTGTTTCTACCTTTTCATTTGTCCAGAAAACTTCGGTTGTGGTTTTAATAGTTCCGTGTAGCTTGCTTAGATAAGTGAACGGCATCCAAGTTGCGCTCGAGTTTTCGCAGACTATTACCTGACCATTTCGTGTTTGCGCCCATTCAGACACTTGGCTAAAGTTTATTTGCTTCGTGCTATGGATATAGTATTCGCCGCCTTGAAAATAAGGCGGGTCGATAAACCAAGTTGCTTCGGTGTTGGCAAGGCAATCATATTCGCCGTTGATAATCTTCCAATGGCGAATTTTAAAGAGTTGTCTTGCTATATCTTTTTGATTTTTATTCCAGTTGCAATGACTTGCTTGCTTCTTTGGTTGTGCGCTTCCGCCGTTTATA
>WUUC01061318.1_pt1 | contig 65461 bp, 55 predicted proteins | sample 6278441 | NCBI WGS metagenome assembly WUUC01 (sample SAMN13675441, study PRJNA597444) | soil metagenome | isolation source: soil | place: USA: Washington | collected 2017-10
AAGCGCGCAGCGAGCCACGCGAGCGTAGAGCCGCAGGCGGGCTCGCCCCGCCGTTAACGGCTAAGGACTCGGACCGGTTTTGGGGGTCTCGCCGAGAGAGATCGTCGCGGGCACGCCGACCGCGGTGGAGGTCATGACGCTCGCGGCGCTGACCATCAGATCGATCCCCATCTTCGGAGCAAAACGATCAGCCAGCTCCCGTGCCCTGTCCGAAAGATCAGTGCTCACTTTTGACGTTCTTTTCAGCGCACGTTCGAGCCGGGCGGCGTTGTCGAATGCTTCGCGCGAGGCCGGAGGCCCGGACGTGGCCGAACGATAAGCGGCGGTCATCAGAGAGCTTCGCCGCAGACCGTCGAGCACTTCGCCGACCCGGCTCAGATCTTCTGCGTCGAGCTCTCCGCGCCCGTATTCTTTCAACCCGAGCGGTGACCCGAACCAGATACGGCCGATGTTGCCGAAGTCGGTCGCGTCCAAACGATCTTCGATCACCATCAACGGATGCGAGGCGAGCGGAAACTCGCGTGGATAGATGGCGAACAACAGCGTGTCGTCGATCCGTTTGATCACCAGCGCCGTGTTCGGTCCGAACGGAAAAAACGAGCCGAGCGGCGTCGTCGTCTGCTGCATCAGCCGCGCGCGCGCCACCAGATCCAGCGAGACCGCACCGTCGTCGTTCTTCGTCTTCGTGGTGCGTTTCTTCAGCGTGAGCATCATGTCTTTGAGCTGATCGATGCCGACCACCACGTTGAGCGCGTTTCCGCCGGTATATCCCGCGTGAAACATGCCGACGAGCTCGAACTCACCGGTCTCGCAGGACACCGCCAACACCGGAGAGCCGGAGCTCCCGTGAGAGAGCAAGGCGTCGATGACGAAGTCGTCGTGATCCCATTCTTTGTCGGTGTCGTGATCGAGCGCGGAGATCACTTTGCCGTCGTTCGTCGCTTGAAAGACGCCGAGCGGAAAGCCGCGCACCTGAACGACGTTGCGTTCGCGAAGCGACGCACTTTTGCCGAGCTTCCACGGCAAAATGTTCAGCTTCGACTTCGCCCTGAGGATCGAGGCGTCGAGCGTAATGTCTTGGACGACGCGAGTGAGATCGATGTCGTCGGCGGCGTAGTTGTCCGACTCGTTCTCGACGATGCGCGACGTGTCTTCGACCTTCTTACAACCGTTCGGCACCGCGCCCGCGGGATGCGTCTCGTCGGTGACCAGCGGCCACTCCGACACGTGATGATTCGTGAGGAGCAGCGTGTTGCCGCTCTGGTGTTTGTAGCCGAAGGCGGTGCCGTGCGCGATCGCCGTGTTTCGCGCTTTCTTCACGTTGCCGTCTGGCCCATAGGACAGGCACTCGTAGATCGCCGTGCTGCGAACACAATAGGAGTACGGTTTGTCTTCGATGTCGCGAACACCAGGTGCGAGCGCAAGGATGTTGTCGGCGTAGGCGCCGCGACAAAACGCCGGCTGTTGACCCGTGGAAGGTTGAAACGGCTCTCGGTGAGGCGGAGCGCCGGTGAGAACGATGGCGAGCGCGAGCGCGTAAATGGTCGTCATCTCCTTTCCACTTTACTGGAGTCGTGAGAACAACGATGAACGTGACATCATGACGTTGCGCACTCGGTGGAAAGCGGGCGATCGTTTCCTCGTCCGCTACAAAGACGCAGCTGTGCTCGTCGTCGAAAAGAAGGCCGGTGTGCTCTCTCAGCGCACCGAGACCGGCCGCGGCGAGGACATGCTCTCTCTTTTGCGAGAATTCCTCGGCCCGCGCGGAAAAAACATCGTTTTGCCGGTGCACCGCCTCGATCGCGCGGTCTCGGGACTGCTCGTTTACGCTCGGCGTCCGGATGTGCAGGAGGAATTGATCGCACAGTTCTCCGAGCACAGCGTCGATCGCACGTACGTCGCGTGCGTGAAGGGCCTGATCAAAGACGATCAGGGCGTTCACGACAGCTGGCTGTACACAGAAGATCGCACACTGATGGTCTATTCCGTCGATGACGACGATCCGCGACCCGCGAGACGCGCGATCACCCATTGGCGCGTGCTCGAACGTTTCAAAGAGAGCGGCACTACGCTCATCGAAGCAAAGTTGGAGACGGGTCTGCGCAATCAGATCCGCGTGCATTTCGCCGAAGCGGGCTACCCGCTGCTCGGCGATCGGAAATATGGGAACGCCCCGCGCAAAAATCAGAGCCAGGAGCGGATCTTTTTGCACGCGGCGGAGCTGGGCTTCGAACATCCGTTGATGCGCGAGCGAAAAATTTTCAAGTCGCCGCTTCCGCCCGATCTCGCCGCCTGGAAAGAGTCGCTTCAGGAGCGCCGCAGGAAACGGTAGTTCGGAATCGTGGTGTCGTCGGGCTCGACGACGGCGATCTCTTTGGGGCCGAGCTTCACGTCGATCCGGCCCGAAACCGCGCGCAACCTGTCCTTTGGTGCAGCTGGTCCTTGGATCAGGTCGGTGAGCGGCAAGCTGTCGTAAAGATGTGTATACGGCGTGAAGACACGCGCCTCGACCTGGCGATCACTCCCATTGGCGATCACCAACACCATCTCTGCAGGATCATCGGTCGTGCGCGCAAAGACCAAAAGCTCGGGGGATCCGGGTTGCGGCATGGGCACGTAACCCCCTTCGCGGAGCGCGCGGTGCGAACGGCGCATCGCGGCCAGCTTCTTCACCCGTTCGAGCGTTTCGCGATCCCATTTCGCTTCGTCCCAGATCATCACGCGGCGATTGTCCGGGTCACCCGCGCCTTCCATGCCGATCTCATCGCCGTAGTAGAGCATCGGCGTGCCGGGCAGCGTGAATTGAAGCGCGAGCGCCAGTCTTCGCGAAGCAGCGTCCGGCAAGACATGGCAGAGGCGCGGCGTGTCGTGCGTGGAGAGCACGTTCCAGGAGCGCAACAATCCTTCGTAGCGGTACCGCTCGGCTTGGATTTGAAAATTCTGCGCGGCTTGTACGCCCAAAACGACGCCGCTCGCCAACCCGAGCGTACTTTCGCGGAACCAGTAGTTCATCACGCCGTCGAGCACGCGCACGTAATCTTCGGCGTAAGACATCACTTCGCCGATCGCGCCGTCCGCGCCGCTCATCTGCCGCACCAAGCTGGTGACCTGCGCGCAATATTTGAGGCCGAGATCGTTTGCGCAGTCGAGGCGCCAGCCGGTCGCTCCGCGGAAGAGCCACTTTTGCAGCACTTGCGCGAGGCGGGCTTGGACTGATCCTTCGGACAGGTCGAGCTCCGGCAGGTGATTGTGTCCCCGCCAGCGTGCACCCGGTTTGTACGAAGAGGGCCAGGTCTTGAACCAGGCATGCTGATCGCCGGTGTGGTTCAACACCGCGTCGAGGATTAGGCCGAGGCCGCGGCTGCGGCACGCGGACGCCAAACGATCGAACGCTTCGTCGCCGCCGAAACGTGCGTCGACCTCTTCGTAGGATTCGGTGTCGTACTTGTGATTGCTGGGCGCGCGGAAGATCGGCGTCAGGTAGAGCGCGTCGGCGCCGAGCGATTGGATGTAGTCGAGCTTGTCGAGGATGCCGTCGAGCGAGCCGCCCGCGTGCAGATTCCACGGATCGCCGGCCACGCTGGGCGGCTTCAGCGCATCGCCGTTTGGGCCCGCGAAACGATCCACGAAAATTTGGTAGACGAGATTGCGGCTCACGAAGCCGTACTAACGAACGAAACGCGCGGTGCGAAGTTGTTTGTCGGCGGTGATCACGCCGACCTCTTCTGCCTCGAGCTCGATGGCCTGCGTTCCGATCTTCTCGACTTCGGTCGAGGAGAAGACGACGGCGCCGTTCTTCTTGAACAGCTCGAGCAATTCACTCTCGTTCGCCGGCACGCTCGCGGCGAGCTTCACGTCGCTCGCTGTTTTGATCTCCGCGACGACGCGCACCGCGACCGGGATCGCCGACGGTGTTTCGGTACCGGCGCTGTTCACGCCGCTCGCATCACCGTAACCGCGGAGGAAGAGCTGCGCTGCGAAGAAGAGGACGGTCGCGATCGCGGGAGACACCAACCACACGCGCCGCACGCGTTGGTCTTCGAACCCGTCGAGGGACATCCGCGAGCGAGTATGCAGAACCTCGAGGCCGGATGCCAAGTCGACGGCGGTCAACGCTGAATTGCGGCTTCGATCAAGGGCTTGAACGCATCGAGCGGCTGCGCGCCCCGCAATACGGACCCGCCCACATAGAAGACAGGTGTGCCCCGCACGCCAAGTCGCTCTGCGTCAGCGAGGTCGCGATCGATCACCGCGTCCGATGAAAAGAGGTGCCGATCGAGATCGAAACGTTCGAGGTCGAGCTTCAACGTGCGTGCGTGAGCTACGAGATCGGTGTCGCTCAGTGCCTTCACGTTCGCGAGCAGCAGATCGTGATAACGCCAGTACGCACCTTGCGCTTCCGCCGCGAGCGCAGCTTTCGCCGCCGCACGCGCGCGCAGATTTTGTTGCGCGGGCGCGTGCCGAATCTCGACCGCGAGCTGTGGATACGCCGCTAAAAGTTGTTTCACCGTTTCGTTGGCGCGTGAGCAGTACGGCGATTCGAAATCGACGAACATGATCATCCTGACCTTTGGATCAGGTGCTCCGCGCACGGGCGCGCCGGGGACGTCTTGGGGCGCTGCTTGTTCGTCGACGCGCGTCTTGCGCGGAGCTTCGGCCTGCTCTCGGCCCGACTTCGCCAGATATTCGTACACCTGTTCCCGCGGTATACCGGTGGCGGCGATAGCGCCGGCGCGTGCTTTTGCGCGTCGGACGGCGGCTTCGAGCACCGGCAACGGCGCGTTTCCTTCGACACGTTCGCCGTTGATGAAAAACGTCGGCGAGGTGTCGATGCGCAAACGTTTTGCGAGCGCGCGATCCTCTTCGATCGCCGCGCGGGCCGCCCCGCTCTTTCGTAACGCAGTCACCTCCAGCGCCAAGCTCTTCGCCACCTCTTCGAGCGGTCGATCGTCGAGCGCCTTTTTCAGGGCCCAGAATTTTTCGGGATCGCTCGCCAGCAAAACTTCGGTGGCCACCGCCGTCTCGCGTTTCGTCGAGGCACCGAGCGAACGCCAGGCGAAACGGACGTCTTTGGGCTCCTTTGTTTCGAGCGCCGCGAGCACCGAATGCGCGCGCGCGCAAAAAGCGCAGGCGAGATCGGAGATCTCGACGACGGTCACCAGCGCATCTTTGGGCCCGCGCACCGGGGCCCGCCCGAGCGGAACGTTCTCCAGGATCGGAGTGTGGACCGCAGGCTTCACGACCGCTCGGTCTTGAGGCACAGGCCGCGGTGTTTTCGGCTTTTCGAGCGCGATCCACGCGATCCCCGCGAGCACGACGATCATCGCGACTGCACCGCCGAGGAGCGCCCCTTTCACCGCGCGAGTGTGCGTCACCGCGTCGATTGACGCCACCAGAGAATTGCGGTGTTTCGCACGCGTGCGTCCACCCATCTTTTGTGCCGCCGCCGCGCTGCTCCTCGCCGCCTGCGACGACGACGCGATCGTGGCGAACGCGCTGATCGCCGCCGAGCCGCAGGCGATCGACTTCGGCGCCGTGCCGACCACCGAAACACGCGAACGAACCGTACGCCTGTCCAATCGATCACCGACTGCGGTGTTGCAGATCCAAACGATCACCATCGCCGAAGGATCCTCGCCCGCGTTCTCCACCGACGACGAATCGTTCGAGCTCGCGGCCGGTGAAGAACAAGAGATCTTTGTCCATTACCTCGCCGCAGATTCGGACCCGGCCGCGGGATTTTTACAGATCACCTCCAACGCGGCCGACTCTCCCGTGTTGCGCGTGGCGCTCTCCTCCGCGCGGACGTTCCCGAAGATCGCCGTTTTTCCCGAGCGGCTCGAGCTCGGCGCGATCGCTTCCGGCGACACCGCCTCCCGCACCTTGGAAGTGAAGAGCGTCGGCGAAGCGACTTTGTCGATCGCGCGGATCTCACTTCGCACCGAAGGTTTCGCGGGTGATGCCTGCGCGCGCGACGCCGACTGCCGCGAAGGGCGCTGCATGAGCTCGCGAAACGGCAAGATCTGCGCGACCTCCTGCGAAATGGGCGAAGCGTGCGCCGCGGGTTACGAATGTTTGCTCGGCCTCGACTCCGCGCGCGCTTGCCGCGAGTCGGAGGGCACTGATCCAAAGATCAGCGGCCGCGGATTTTCCATCGACCCGCTCGAGCTGGAAGCCGGCGCCGCATTGCTCCCCGCGACCTCGCGTGCGTTGACCGTGCGTTACGCGCCGAATGCGGCGGATCGCGGCGCCGCAGAGCTGTTGATCGAATCGGACGACGCCGATCGCCCGAATATCTCCGTGCCCATCTTCGGTCGGCCCGACAACCTGCCGCCGATCGCGCTCGCCCGGATCGACGGTGCGCTCCCGAGCCCGATTCAACCGGGCACCCGTGTCGCCCTCGACGGCAGCGGCTCGCGCGATCCGGAAGGTTCCGCGCTCACCTATACTTGGCGTTTTGCGGCGCGTCCCGAAGGAAGCCGCGCCACCTTCGAAGCCGACGACGCAGAGAAGACCGCGTTCGCCGTCGATCTGCCGGGACGTTACGTGGCGCAGCTCGAAGCGCGCGACGAACGTTTGCTCGCATCGACGAACGACGCCCACCTCGAGGTCCTGGCCACCGCTGGCCAAAAGATCAGCGTGTCGCTGGCTTGGGATCGCGAGGCGAGCGATCTCGATCTGCACTTCATCTCGCCGGGAGCACCGTTCGGCTCGCTCGGTGATTGTTTTTACGAAAATCCGCGACCCGATTGGTCGCCACCGGGGCCGGGAGGCGATCCTGTCCTCTCGACCAGTATGGCCGCAGAACAGGTGGACGTGGAGAGCCCGGCGAACGGCGTCTACACCATGATCGTCCGCGCGATCGCGCCGGCGACCTCGGGCAACACGCTCGCTACGGTGATCATCTATCTCGAAGACGTCGAAGCCGCGCGCTTCGAAGCGGTCCTCTCGCCGGCCAGCGAGAGTTGGGACGTCGCGACGCTCACCTGGCCTTCCGGACAATTGACGGCATTGGGGACGATTCGATGAGCACGACCAGATTTCTCCTTTTTGCGCTCGTTTTGGCGCCTTTTTCCGCGAACGCGCAGACCACGGTGCTCCAGTCCGACGATGGCACCATGGAACAGATGTGGTCGTTGACCTCTCCGAACGCGGGCCCGGGCGACTGGGTTGCGGTCGGTTACGTGCCTCCGATCGAGTTCCCGTTCCGCGTGGTCAGCGCGACGATGAACTACCTCGACACGTTCTGCTGTAGCGGCAGCACCTGTTCGAACGCTTTGTGCACCGGCGGCGCGGATTGGGAGCAGCGGATCATCGCGCGGCAAAACCTCGCCGTCGACTCCGCGGGACTGACGCCGGACCTCGCCTTCGCCATCGCCGGTGAAGCGAACGTCGCCGTCGACGCGGGCTCCACTGCGACCTCGCCGCCGTGGACGATGTCGCCGAACACTTGGACGCTGCCGAATCCGACCGTCTTCGATTCGCCGGGCCGCATCTTTTACGCGGTGAAATATTTTTCCGGCGACGAGTGGATGCGTTTCGCCGTCGACAACTCGGGCAACGCCGGCACCTCGCTGTACACCACCGACAACTTCGTCACGCGGTCGGCGATCTGGTCTTTCGGCAACATCGGTATGCGCATCAGCGTGCAACCGATCTTCAATTTGAAGATCGCGTCGAACCAACCGGCGGCCAGCTTTCAGCTCGCGTCGTCGCAACGCGTGGTGATGCTGGCTCTGCGCGTCGGCGCGGGAAATGCAGCCACGTCGATCACCAACGTACGGGTCTCGGCGAGCGGCAGCGGCAACGATCAAAGCGCGATCTCCGCAGTCCGTTTGGTGCTCGACGCCGATCGCGACGGCATCGAAGACACCGGCGAAACGACGCTCGCCAGCGGCGTCTACGCGGCGAACAACGGCACGGTGAATCTGAACCCGAACCGCACCATCGCGCAGGGCAGCTCGGAACAATGGTTGGTGGTCTACGACTTCAACAGCGCACCGCTCGGCGGCGATACGTTCACCGCGCGTATCGCTTCTTCCGCGGACGTCACCTCCTCGCTGGGCGCGCCCTACAATTCCGGAACCGCGGGCGGCACCGGCGCGCTCAGCAGCAACGCGGTGACCATCGCCGGACGTTTGTCGGTGAGCCGCGGTCCGAATTCCATGGCTTCGCGCATCGTCGCTGCGGGCACCACCGGGCTCGCCACGTTGCAGCTGCGTTTGAACGCGGAGAATGAAACGTTCACCGTCAGCTCGCTGGCGATCAACGCGGACGGAACGCTGAACGACCTGACGAACGTCTCCGCCGTGCGCCTCTATCAAGACACGGACAACAACGGGCTGGCCGGCGGCTCCGACGTGTTGCTGGCGACCGACGTGTACACGCAAGACAACGGACGGCTGGTGTTCAACATGACCCCGCTAACTGTCCCCGCGAACAGTACGCGGGATCTCCTTGTCGCGCTCGATCTCTCTGTGGGTGCAAGCGGCGGCGAGACGGTGCGCACCATCGTCAGCTCCGCGGCGGATTTGGTGGCCAGCGGCGCGACGTCGGGGACGTTGCCGCTGACCGGCCCGCGCGCGCTGAGCGGCACGCCGGTGATCGGAAATATCGCGACGATCGGCGGTGCGCTCGCGGTCAGCCTCGGTGCGGCCACGCCGGGTACGGGGACTGCACAACCTTCGGCGAGTGAAGTGCCGATGTTACAAGTGACGTTGTCCGCGCAGTCGGAGAATGTCGCGGTTTCGGCGCTCACTTTTTCGGCGAGCGGCAGCGGTGACGAAGTGGCGCATGTGTCGCGCGCACGGCTTCACCGCGACACGAACGGAAACGGTTTGCGCGACGCGGGCGACGTGCTCGTCGGCCAGCCGCAAGCGTATGCGGCGAACAACGGCGTCGTCACTTTTGCGCTCGCGCCCGAGCTGATCACCGCGGGACAGAGCCGTTCTTTCCTCCTCACCTACGATTTCACGTCTGCGCCGACGGGCGGTGAAACCTTCGCCGTGCGCCTCGCTTCTGCGAGCGAGGTGCTCGCGGAAGGACAAGCTTCCGGTGCGCCGATCTCCGCGACCGGACCGTTTCCTCTGAACGGAGCCACGCGCACCATGCTCGGCGGTTTGTCGATCGCGCTCGGCCCGCAGAATCCGGCCGCGACGAACGTGCAACCGAGCGCGGCGGATTTTCCGGTGCTCCAACTGTTCGTCCAAGGCCAAGGTGAAGCGTTCACCATCGGCAACGTGCGTTTCACCGCGACCGGCTCCCTTCACGATGCGACCGGGATTGCGGCGATCGAGCTGTGGCGCGATCTCGGAACCGCGGGCGTGCGGGACGCAGCCGATGTTTTGCTCGGGACCGGAACCTTTCCGGCCGACGATGCGGTGGCGGCGATCGCCGTCAATCAAACATTGGCTGCAGGCACGAACGAACGTTGGTTGTTGACCTACGATCTGTCGGCGCTCCCCGCGCCCGGACAAACGTTCCGCGCTTCACTTTCGCAGGCGAGCGATGTGGCGGCCACGGGCTCTTTGTCCGGGGTGATCGCACCGAGCGGGCTGCCGTTGAGCGGCGCAACCCACGCGATCGGTGGAACGATCACCCTGTCCCTTGGACCAGGTAACCCGCTCGGCGGCTCGATCGGCGCTTCGCAGCTCGGCGTGGTCATGGCGCAGCTCCGCATGACCGCGACGCTCGAACCGATCACCGTCTCTTCGTTGACTTTGTCGGCGAGCGGCACGGGCAACGATCAGGCGGCGATCTCCGCGGTGCGTCTATGGCTCGACGCGGATCAGGACGGCGTGCTCGATATCGTCGGCGACGTCGCGCTCGGGCTCGCCCAAACGTACGCGCTCGACGATGGACGCGTGACGATCAACTTCGCGCCGCGCACGATCGCTGCGGGAGGCCGCGAAGATCTGCTGGTGGTCTATGATCTTTCGGGCAGTGCCAGCGCCGGGAGCTCTTTCGCTGTTTCGGTGACCGGCGGCGGCGACGTCACCGCGACCGCACCGAGCGGCATCGTGCCCCGCGCATTGGGTACGCCGATCTCCTCGAACACGCGGATCGTGCGAGGCTCGTTGAACGTATCGCGCGGCGCCAATACGCCGACTGCACGAACGGTGGTGCGGAACGCCCTGAGCGTACCGCTGTTTCAGATCAGACTGGTCAGCCAGAGCGAAGCGTTCAACGTCTCCGAGCTGGCCTTCGACACCTTGGGGAGCATCGACGACGTCGGCGACGTCAGCGCATTTATGCTCTACGACGATGTCGACGGAAACGGCGCGGTCTCGGCCGCGGACCTCCTGATCCAAGGATCAGTGTCCCCCGCGGGCGACGACGGCACGCTCACCTTCGGCGCTTTGTCGCTCGCCTTGCCGGCGAACACCACGCGCAATCTTTTGGTCGCCGCGAACCTTTCGGGCAGCGCGCTCGGCGGCGCGACCTTACGTTTGTCGATGAGCGGCACCGACGCCATTTTAGCGACGGGGATCAATACCCGGCCGGTGACCGCTACTGGTCTTCCGATCAGCTCGGAGACTTTGACCACCGGCGGCACTTTGAACGTCGGGCTCGGCGTCGCCTCTCCTTTGGCGCGCGTCATCCGGCGCGGATCGACCGACGTGGAAGCGATGCAGCTCCGTTTCCTCGCTTCGTCGGAGCCGATGACGCTCACCCGCGTCGTTTTACACGCGGCCGGCAGCGGCAACGATCAAGCGGCGATCAGCGGCGTGTCGCTCTATCTGGACGGCGATGGCGATGGCCGAGTGGATGCGGGCGAACCGCTGCTGGCGACCGCGACCTTCGCGCAAGACGACGGCAGCGCGACGTTCAACCTGTCGCAGGCGATCCAGGTCGGTCCCGCGGTGAATGTGCTCGCGCGCGTCTCTTTCACCCAGGCCCCGTTCGGCGGCGACACCTACGAGCTGAGCCTCAATCCCGCGGTCGATGTGCAGCTCACCTCTGCGAGTAATGCGGTCGCCATCAGCGGCGCGCCGATCTCGGGGGCGATCCTCACCGCAGGGGGCGGCTTCGGAGTCGCGCGCGGCGCACAAGCGAGCCCCGGTGCACCGGTCAATCAAAGTATGCAGAGCTTGGCCGTGATCCAGCTCGACATGCAGAGCGTCAACGAGAGCTGTACTGTCCAAGCGATCACTTTGCGCGCCGCCGGCAGCATCGACGATCGCGCCGACATCAGCGCGGTCCGTTTGGTCTACGACGCGAACGACAACGGCTTGTACGACTTCACCGACGTGGCGATCGCCCCGCCCTCCACTTACGTGCAGGACGACGGCGCGGTGAGCTTCACCGGCCTGACACGGACGCTCGGCCAAGATGTCTCCGAACGGTGGTTGGTGATCTATGATCTTTCGGGCAGTGCCTCGAACCTACAGACGCTGGCGCTCCGGCTCGATCGTCCCGAAGATCTGGTCGTTTCCTGCAATATTTCCGGGCCGGTGACGCCGCTCGGTACGCCGGTGGAGAGCGAGATCTTCACGGTCCAAGAGGACGGCGCGTTGATCGTCTCGCGCAGCCCGCGGACGCCGGGCCCGCTCTTCCTGTCCGCGGGGACAGTGCGCGTACCTGTGCTCGCATTGCGTCTTTTGGCGGACGTGCAGGATCTGACGGTGCGAGAATTGGCGTTGGTCACCGACGGCCTCACGGTGGCGCAGCTCGAGCTGTTCCTCGACGTCAATCAAGACGGCGTGCTCGATCGTTCGGAGCCGCAGCTCGGCTCCTTGCCGGTCGGGCCGAACGGACGCTTGGCGTACACTGGTCTTGCGATCAGTGTGCCCACCACCGAAGCGGTCTATCTGCTGGCGACGGTGAGTATCGCCAGCAACGCTGTTCCGGGCTCGACGTTCCAGGTGGCGTTGGCCGCGAACACCGATCTGACGGCGTTTTCCGCGCTCGGACCGGCACTGACCACGGGTGCGCCGCTCGCGGGCGACACCATGACCATCGCCGGCAACGTGAACATTCGCGCCAGTGAGCCGCCGCTTCCGCAGGTGATCCACAACGACGCGAGCGATACACGCGCGCTCGATCTGACGGTCGCCGCTTTTTCGGAAACGTTCACGCTGCGTGCGCTCACCGTGACCGCGCAAGGAACGATGGAGCCGTCCGCGGACCTGACGCGGCTTTCGCTGGTGCACGAATCGGGACGCGTGATCGCCGAAGAGGTGCGATTCGCAGAGGGCTCGAATCGCACCACGGTCGCCGGTTTGAACGAACGGATCGAAGCCGGCGCGTCCCAACGTTTCTATCTGCTCGCAGATTTTGCGGGCACGGCGCGGATCGCTCGCACGTTTCGGCTTTCGATCGCGGCGAACGTCGATGTCACCGTCGAAGGTGAGCGGCTCGGCCTGACGTCTCCGGTCGGGGCGCCGGTCCTCGGCGCGGACTTCACCATCGGACCCTCGCTGTCGATCGCGCTCGGTGCGGCGACGCCGGCGGACACGATCGTCGCGGCGAACGGTGAGCACATCGCGGCGATCCAACTGACGATGTCTGCGAAGAACGAAGACGTGACCATCTCGCGTTTGTCTTTGCGCGCTTCCGGCTCGCTCGACGATGCGACCGCGATCTCTGCGGTGCGGCTGTTGCTCGATGCGGGCGGTGACGGCCGGGTGGATCCGGGCGACGTGGAGATCGCCGCAGCCAGACCTGCCGGCGACGATGGCGCGATCACTTTTGCTCCGCTCGCCGAAAGGATCGGAAAAAACGCCTCCGCTTCCTATTTGGTGACGGTCGATCTTTCCGGCGGCGGCTCCGCGGGACAGACGGTGCGTTTGTCGTTGGCGAACGATGGCGATGTCACCGCTTTCGGCTCGATCTCCGGCGCAGTGTTCGCGACCGGCGCACCGCTCGACGGCGCGAACGTTTCTTTGGTGGGCGCATTGAACGTGCGGCTCGGTCCGGCCTCCCCTGCGGGTATCGGCGTACGTCCCGGCGACAAATATGCGGCGCTGCAGCTCGAGCTCTACACACGCGGCGAAGAAGTCCGCATCGATCGTGTGCAGCTCTCGCTGGAAGGCTCCGCCGATGACGCGCAGGTGATCGAGAGCTCGACCTTGTGGCGCGACCTCGACGGCGACGGCGCGGTGAACAACAACGACCAACCGATCGCCAACGCACGTCCGACCGGCAATGACGGACCGCTCGTCTTCGAAGGTGTCGCTTTGTCCATCCTGTCCGATGGATCAGCGCGCTTACTGCTGGAGATCGAGCTGGCCGGTGATGCAGACACCGGCGGAACGATCCGCGCGTCGCTCGCCATGAACGAAGACGTACGCGCGAACGGCACTGCGACGGGACCGGTGTCGGCGATCGGTGCACCGATCATCGGCTCGGCGTTCACCGTGGTGAAAAAAGATGCGGCGCCTGCGGGTGGCGGCCAAGTGGCGGACGGTTGCGGCTGTTCGGCTGTCAACGAAGAAAACGCCGCGGAAAACAGGGCGTCGGCGGTGTTGATCGCGCTGTTGACCGCGCTCTCCGCGCTGCCGAAGCTCCGCGCGCGATGCCGATCAAGAAAGGGTCGATGACCTTCGCGCGTTTTCGTGCGGAGTCGAAGACCGAACGTCCCAAAGACGTCAGACGCTGGCTCTCGCGCGGCTTTCGCGCCAAGGCCTTCGAGCCGCTCGACAAGAACGGCGAGGAAGATACGAGCGGAGGTTTCGTCGAGCTCGAAGATGCGGAGAGCACCAAACTAGAGCCTTCGTCTTTTTTGTACGGCGAGCTGGTGTTGATCACCTATCGCACCGAGAAGCTGCGCGTGCCGGCCGCGGCGATCCGCGCGGAGCTCGAAGTGTGGTCAAAAGCTTTCGCTGAAAAAGAAGGACGCCCTCCGCGTCGCGCCGAGAAAAAGAACGAAAAAGAGGTCGTCGCCAAACGCCTCCGAAAACGTGCCTTCCCCACGAACAAGCTCACGGACGTCAGCTACAGCTTGCAGAGCGGGCACCTGCAAATTTGGAGCACCGCGCGCAGTGTGGTCGACGAGATCCAAGAAGCGTTGGAACAAGCGCTCGATCTGCGGCTGATCGCGCTCGCACCTGGAACCTACGCGAGCACGCTCGACCTCGATGAGGATGCCGAGAGCGCGCTGTCACCGACCGCGGAGCTACTCCGCGATCCTGCATTTGGAGCTTGAGATGGCCGCGAAGAAAGAGACAGGCGTAGACGGGCTCGAGGTCGACGAAGAGAAGGACGAGACCGAAGTCGAGAAGGGCAAGGCGAAAGAAGAGCTGGTGCGAAACCGCACCTATCTCGGCCGCGAGATGCTCACGTGGATGCTGATGAAGAGTGAAAGCGGCGATGCTTTCATCAAGCTCGACGGCGAAGACATCGCGGTCTTGTTCACCGGGCGCATCGTGCTTCGCGGCATCGCCGGCGAGATCACCGAGCTGCAAGCGAAGGGCTCGGCTGCGCCGTACTCCGATCTCACACGTGCGGCGATCGCGCGCGGATTGTTGGTGCACGCGGCTCGGCTGCGCATTCAAGCGGGCGAACAGTCGTTTCAAGTGACGCTCGACGCGGAGCACTTCGACTTTCGCGGTGCGGAGGTTCCGCAGGTGCTCAGCGAGGAAGAAGACGACAAGATCGCCGAGCGGATGTGGCTCGCGGAGAAGCTCTCCAAGATCGTCGAAGCGCTGCTCGCAAAGTTTCTCGAGGTTCGCTCCAGCGCGACTTGGCGGAAGCGCGAAGTGCCCGCGATCCGCAAATGGGCCGAGTCATAACGTCGGCTGCGACAGGAGCTTGAGCTTCCCTTCGAGACGCGGCGAGATGTGAAGCGCGTTCTCCGCGTCGACGATCACCGCTGCGGCACCTGCTGTCCTTTCGACCAGGTCGAGCCCGCGTTTCACGCCGAGGATGAAGACACCTTTCGACAACCATTCGGCGGTCGTCGCATCCGCCGCCATGATGGTCACGCTGCGACACGCGGCGGCCGGGCGGCCGGTGTCGGGATCCAAAATGTGGTGGTAACGCTTCCCGTCTTTGACGAAAAAACGTTCGTAGTCGCCGGAGGTGGAGAACGTCGCGTCGGTGACCTCGGCGGCGGCGAAATATTTATCGGGCGGCCCGCGGGGATCACGAATGCCCACGCGCCAGGCGCGAGCGCCGTGACGGCCGGAGACGAAAAGATCCCCGCCGAACTGCACCATGAAATCTTTCAATCCGGCGGCCCGCAAACGGGTGACGGTGCGATCGACGGCGAAACCTTTGCCGATGCCGCCGAGGTGCATTTTCATCCCTTTTTTCTCGAGGAAAACGCTCGAAGCGGCCCGATCGATTTTGACGTATTCATACCCGATCAGCGGCAGGCGTTTTTTGACCTCTCGGTCGGGAGGGATGCTGTTGTCTTGATCGTGATCGAACTTCCACAAGCCGGAGAGCGCGCCGAAAGTGATGTCGAACTTTCCTTCGGTCATGCGGCTTCCGTACAAACCGCGCTCCACCGCCTCGAGCGTGTCTTCATCGACCTTCACCGGCAACACGCCGGCCGCCGCGTTGATACGCACGACGTCGCTGTTCTCTTTCCAGGTGGAGAGCAACCCGTCCAAACGATCCATGTCGGCGAACGTTTCGCCGAAGACCTTCACCACCACCGCTTCTTCGAGGGTGGTGTATGCGGTGAGCGTCATCTGCGTGCCCATCGCGAAGTGTGAACGAAAGATGGTCGCCGGGATGGTACTGGTCTTTGTGACAGGTGCCGCAGCGTCCGGAGTCATCTCGCCGGTGCGGCCGACACACGCGGAGCTCAACAAAAAAACGGCGAAGAGAAGTCTCACTCGGTGACCGAAGATGTCGCGACTGGATCAGACGTGGTCACCGGCTGGGCGGCGAGCGCGTCGCGGATCTCTTTTTCGAGCTTCTCGCGATCGCTCTCCACGAAACCTGCGTGCACCAAACGTACGCCGCCGTCGCGGCCGAGCAACACGGCGGTCGGCATGGTTTCGATCGCACCTTCGATCGTGCGCGCCACGGATCCTTCGGCGTCGCGGAGCACCACGAAGGGGACCGGCTTTCGCTCTAAGAAGCGGGTCACGTCTTCGTCTTTTTCGTCGACGCTGATCGCCAGGACAGTGAACCCCTCGGGGCCGAGCTTCTCCGTCAGGTCGGCGTAGAACGGGAATGACGCTTCACACGGCTTACACCAGGTGGCCCAAAAATCGATCAACACCACCCTTCCGGCGAAGTCCGCGGTCTTCACTGTTCTTCCGGACAGGTCTGGGAGCTCGAAGCTGAGCCGCTCCGGTGCGGCGCTCGCTGAGCCGGCGGGCTTCGACGCAGCGCACCCGGTCAAAAAACCGATCAAAAAGAGTGGGATGGCCTTCCCTGGCCCAAGATTTAGTTGCATCCGCAGCCTCCGCCGGCGGCCTCGGTGCCTCCGGTGGAGCCTTCCCGCGTATCGAACATGTGGGAAACAAACTCTTCTTTGGTCGCGCGTCCGGCGTTTTTCGGGTCCATCGAGGGCTTCGCGAGCGTCCCACGTTGCCACGGCTTCACTTCCGCGCACCCTGCGGTGAGCGCGAGAAGGCCGAGCATCGAGATCACAAAAATCCGAGACCGGGTCACGCGCGAATCCTGCGGCGCCGGTCGGTCGCTTGACAACACCTTCTGAGGATTTGGACACTCGAGGCATCATTCTGCGCGGCCCAAAGATCGCCCCACTCGCGTTCGCGCTCTTCACGTGCGCGCTCGCGGCCTCCGCGTCGACGGCCTCGGCGCAAGAGCGCGCGATCCAAGTCGAGATCAAACCGCACGGTGATCCGCAGATCGCTATCTGGCTGGAAGATACGCAAGGCAACTTCATCGACACGATCATGGTGACCCGTCTCGTCGGCACCTTCGGTCTCGGCAATCGACCGGGACGCGGCGATCTCGGCGGCGGTTATCTGTGGCCTTACGGCAAACGAGAGATGGCGCTGCCGCTGTGGGCGCATCGAAGAAACGTCGAATACGATCGCCTCGTTTTCCAAGACTGCCGCGAGAGCTCGCTCGGATGGCACGAGAGCCACTCTTCGCGCGAGCCGTTTTATTGTCGCCCGGTGACGCCGAGCGAGATGAACGTCGACACGATCACCTGTCCGACGACCGCGTTCAACACGGACAAAGGTATCGCGGTTCGCATGATCGATCGGAACAAAGGTGTGGAGTGTTCCGCGACCTCTGCGCTGAAACCAAAGACGGTTTATCCGCCGCGAAATGACCTGCCGCGCCGCGAGCCTTCGCGCGACTGGCAAGGCGTCGAGCAGTACGCGAACATCAACACGCTCGACGCGGTGTCCAAAGCGACGCCCGCCGCCGACCAGATCTATCGCGCCACGTACCAGATGCCGGCTGCGCTCGCTGCGGGCGACTACGTCATCTGGGTCGAGGTGAATCAGGAGTGGGATCAAAACGCGACCTACGATCCCGACTTTCATGTCGATCCGCAGCTTCGCGACTACGGCATGAGCTCGATCGGACAACCGTCGATCGCTTGGAAGGTGCCCCTCTCCATCGGCGGCAATCCGACGACGGCGAGCACCAGAGATTATGCGGGCTACGGCTCGGTCGATGGTGATGACGGGTTGCTCAACGCACCGGATTCGACGATCACCGTCGGTGTTCCGGGGAGCGGCGCCGAACGTTTGGGGATGATCGGTGATGCGCGCGTGTTCGTGCGATACAACCCAGATGCACCGTGCGAAGCGCCGGATGCGGTGCAGTCCCTGGCGATCGAAAGTTTGGATTACGACCGTGCGACGATCAGCTTCACCGGCTCGGCGAAAGCATCGACGTACGAGATCGCGTATTCGGGCACGCAGATCGAAACGCAGACCGAGTTCGTGGAAGCGGTCTCCGGTGGCACGGTGCCGGCGCCGGGCGAACCTGGCCAAAGGATCAGCTTCACCGTAGACAAGCTGCTCTCGCAGCAGACCTATTACATCGCGGTGCGGGCCGTCGATTCCTGCACGCAGGCTTCGGAGATCTCGTCGGTCGAAGTGACAACCCCGGTCCGCCGTTTCAAGACGGTCGACGCCTGTTTCATCGCGACGGCCGCCTACGGGAGCAAAGAGGAAGCCCACGTCGTGGAGCTGCGTGCGTTCCGCGATCGCTACCTCGCGAAGACGGAGCTGGGTCGAGATTTCATCGACGCCTACTACGAGGTCAGTCCCCCGATCGCGGATCTGGTCCGCGAACATGAAAGCCTTCGATTGATCGTTCGCGAGATGCTCGGACCAGTGGTATCAGTGGTCCGGGTCATCGAATGAAGCGTGCGCGCCTCGGGCTATCTTTCGTCCTCGCCCTCTCCTTTTTCGCATCGAGCGCGACCGCCGACGACTCGCTGACGATCTACGGAAATTATTACAAGGAGCGCAGCACGCGCGTGTACGAGCCGATGATCAAGCTCGTCAAAGATCTGCCGTCGGAGGTCGAGCTCGATGCGACGTTCGCCGTCGATCAGATCACCTCCGCGTCGGGCGCCTTCACGCCGGAAGATCGTGTCATCTCCGAATTCCGCGAAGAGGCGATCGTCGGTTTGAGGAAACAGCTCGACGAGGTCGTGCGTCCGGGCATCAACGCGCGTGTCAGCTACGAGCCGGACTACACCTCGTTGCGTGGTGGCTTGGATATGGAGCTGGCGCTCGTCAAAGACATCAGCACGCTCAGGGTCTTTGGGCAGTACCAGCGCGATTGGATCCGCGAGCGCAACGGCATGCTCAGCGACGATCTGTTCACCACTTTGCTCGGCGTGAGCATCACGCAGGTCTTCGGCAAAAATTTCATCGGGGGTGCTTCCGTCGAAGCGCGCATTTTACGCGGCTATCAAGAGAACGCGTACCGGCGTGAAACGCATCCTCGCGAGCGCAACCGTTATACCGCTTCCGCTTGGGGCTCGTATTTCATCGATCAGACGAACACTGCAGTGCGCGGGGCGCTGCGTTTGTACTCCGATACTTGGAGTATCGAGAGTTACACGATCGATCTCGAGGCCTCGCAAGCGATCTATGAAGACTTCGATCTGATCGCCCGTTTTCGGTATTACTCGCAGACTGATGCGGAGTTCGCGAATGCCATGGGCACCTTCAACACGATGGATCCGAAGTTGTTCGCTTTCAACAGTGAGCTCTATGCGTTTGGTGCTCGTGTTCCTCTTCGTGTCCTCGAGGCCATGGGCGCGGTCGTCGCCGGCTCACGTGTCGAGCTCACGTACAGTTTTTTGAATCAGCACAACTTCTATGGTTCTGCTCATATTCTTCAGGCGGGTTGGCACATTCCGTTTTAGGTTCTCTCTGGTCCCCATCCACGGGCTCGGCTCGATCCAGCATGTATGGCCGAGATCCTGTCCTAATACAGAGGTCAAGAGATCAGCGATCAATGAGAGAGCGAGAGATAGAGAGATCAACCGCCCGCAAAGATCGCTTTGACCTGGCCGTAAGCCTCATCGCCGATCGAGCCCACGCGAACACAACGCAGCTGACCGGCAGGATCGACGAGCGCGTGAACCGGGATCGCCGAACCTTTGTCGATACCCAAAGACTCGAGCAACGCAGGCAGATCGTCTTCGCTCCGCAACCAACGCACTTCGCCCGGAAAAGGCCGATTCACCGCCGACATCAGCTCATCTTCGGTGGCATCGATACTCCACAGCTCGACCGCGACCGCGAGCCCCTCTTTGCCGAGCGTCTCACGCCAACGCCCCAGCAACGGGAGCTCCTTGATACAGGGCGCGCACCAGCTGGCCCACAGGTTGATCCACTTCCAACCCGCGTTCGGCTTCGCGCCTTCGACCGACGTCTTCAACGCGTCGATCGCTTTTTGCGGCAACGGACGCGACGGCGGCTCGCTCCAGACACGCGACTCGGCGCCTTTCGCCGGAAACTGCGTCTCGCAGAACGCGTCGCTCGCCTTCTTCGCGTGTTGTCCAGAGCTCACCGATTGAAAGCGACTCGGCGCGACCTCTTGCTTCGCCGGCTTGTTCTCCTCGCAGCCGATCGCCGCGAGAAAGACGCCGAACGCGATCGCAAGCGAAGCACGGAGCGAGCCCCGCGAGCGTAGAGGCCGCAGGCGGGCTTGACGCGCCGATAACGGCCTCAGATCGCGCAATCGATCCACGCGACGAACGCCGAGCGATTGATGTCTTTGATCGAGCACTCGCCCTCCCGGCTGCGCTTCCAGCTGCAAAACTCTTCGGAGAGCTGCGCGTATTCTTCACCGAGCCACAACAAACCAACCTGGGAACGCAGCTCGGTGTCCGGGAACTTGGTTTCGAGGTGTTTGAGCACCGCCTCGGCGCGCGACTGCGACAAACGCTGGTTCACCTCGGGATCGCCGTCGCGGCTCGCGCGCGCCACCACGAAGTAGAAGCTCGCGCCCCGCTGATCGCTCCACGAATCGTCGATCACTTTCGAGCCGCCGAAGTCGAGCTCCGTCGACTCCGAATCGAACTGAATGATCCCCGCGCGGTGCGATAAAGGTTTGAACAAGGCGTTGAAGTCTTCGCCGCTCAGGGCCGCGACGCTCTTCGCGTCCGTCGGCTTACAACCGCGACCACCCTCGCCGAGCAACCCACAAGCGCCGGCCACGCGACGCAGCACCTGCTTCAGCTTCGGCGTGCAGTAGTTGTCTTCGCTCGCGCTGGCGATCGCCACGTTCTGCGCTTCGCTCGGCGCAGCCTCCAAACTTTCGCTCGCATTGTTGAGCCACGCGACCTCCATGATCGCCGGCACCGCGATACATCCCGCGAGCAACCCATAGGTGATCGCTGCTGAGGCCATCGCTTACCTCCCTGCTTTCGCGCCGCGATCTTCGAGCATCACGGCGATCGTGTATTCCAAGCCGAGATCGGTGTCTTCGTCGCAGACACGTTTCTCGCCGATGAACAGCTGCGGCGTCAGCACCGGCAACGCATTCGCCACCGTCCAGCGCAGCGACTTGTTCAACTTCGCTTTGATCGCCGGCGTTCCGAGGCAACCTTTCAGCTTGGGGAACTTGTCTTGGAGCATCGAACGCACTTTGGCGTCGCTCTCTTTCGCGCTCTCGAGCAGCGCCGCTTGATTCTCGAAAGCCCACGCCAGCACCGCACGCGCGTTGTCTTTTTCGCAGAGCATTGCTTCGCTGACCGCGCACGCGCCAGGATGGAGCGACGGCTTCACCATCCAGTTACACGTCGCATCGAGCGGAAAGAGCACCACCTTCACGTCGAGCCGATCGTAGAGCGCGCTCGCTTCCAAACGTTCATCGAACGCTTTGCACGAGGGACACAAAGGATCGAGCACCGCGATCGACGGCGCCCCGCCCTTTCGACCACCGAGGTCGAGCATGATGTTGTTCGGATCCTCTTTTTTCACCAAGGCACCGCAGCCCGCCGCGCTCTTGTCCGACTGCGGAGCGAAGACCACGTACAACAAAGAGAGCACCGCGATGTAGGCGACACCTTCCAAAAACCACCGGATCCAACGACCCACCGGCGACTCGAGCGATCGTTGTTCGGGCGCTTTGATGTGCGCGACGACAGCGAAGGCGAGACACGCCGCCGACGTCGCGTAGATGCCGACGCAGAGCTTACAGAACGTGTCGAGCTTCTGTGAGGAGATGAAACCGTAGATCACGCTCATCAACACCGGGAGCAAAGTCGCGAACACCAGATAGAGCGTGTCTTTTTTGTTGAGCTCGTTCGCTCGAAGCGCAAAGTCGAGCGCGCGGTACACGAGGTAGGCGAAGACTCCGAGCGCCAAGAGACTGATCGGAAGGCCACCCCACAGGCTCGTACGAAAGAGCGAGGAGTACGGGCTCATCATCACCGCACGACAACCGCTCTCCCCGAGCTGTTGTCCCGCACCCGGGATGAACGAGCAGTGGATGGAGTGCATCTGCCGATCGAGATGCGTGATGAAGTCGTGCGTCGACACGCCGGCGAAGCTCGCGCCGAGCAGCGCCGCTCCCGCCGTTGCGAAGAGCCACGGCTTCGTCTCCTCCCCACTCGTGAATCCGCCACCGACGCGAATGCGTGGCTCGGAGTCGTCTTGGTCAGGCCGATCGTCGTCGAACCGCATTCCCTGATTCATGCGCGCGGGGAAACGTATCACAACACGCCCGGCTTTTAACGCTTCTTCATGCGCATCCTCGACAACGCTTCACACAGCGCTCTTAGCCTCGAGTAAGAGGAGGCCATCATTCATGTGCCATAGCGGTTTGGGGCTCTTGTTTGGATTCATTGGTTTGGTGTTGTTGTTCAAGATCGCGCGCGGCCATCGCAGGCACGCGCATGACGCGTACGGCGGATATTCCGGCGGACATTGTGGGGGCCGCGGTCGCTGGGACCATCGCCATCACGAACGTGGCGACGGTCGCGAGCAGCGCGAGGAGCGCGGCGGTGGCTTCGGCAAACGTTTCGTTCTTCGCTCGTTGTTCGAACGGCTCGACACTACGCCCGGTCAGGAAAAAGTGATCGCTCGGGCTTTCGACGAGATCAAAGAAGCGCTCTCTTCAGCGCGCGGCGACTGGAATGCGAGCAAGGTGCGCATGGCGGACGCGCTCCGCGGCACCGAGTTCGATCACGAAGCCGTGGGCGATGCTTGGGCGAAACACGATACGGCGTTCGAGGCGATGCGTCTCAAGATCGCCACTTCGATGCAAGAGGTGCACGAAGCGCTCGACGATAAACAGCGCAAGATCCTCGCCGACCTGATCGAACGCGGCGGACCATTCAGCGCATTCGGTGGCCAGCTATGATCGACTCAGGGCTGCGGCTGTCATGGCTCCGCCGGACCGGGACCCGATGGCTGGTCCCGCGAGCAATAGACTAGGATAGCGTCATGGCGCTCCGCGTTCTCCTCATCGACGACGACAGTCGCCTCTACGAGCTGCTCTCGAGTTACCTCGGACAGAACGGCTGCGAGCTCACGCATGCTGCCGACGGATTGTCCGGCATCCGTGCGCTCGACGCGGGCGCCTTCGACGCCATCCTTCTCGACATCATGATGCCCGGCATCGACGGGCTCGAAGTTGCGAAGCGCATCCGCGCCAAGAGCAACATCCCCATCCTCATGTTGACCGCGCGCGGCGACGAAACCGATCGCGTCGTCGGCCTCGAGCTCGGCGCCGACGACTACATCCCGAAGCCGTTCAATCCGCGCGAATTGCTCGCTCGTTTGCGCGCGGTGTTGCGGCGGTCTGCACCGGAACAGATGTCGCAAAAGATCAGCGTCGGCGACATCACCATCGACGTCCCCGGCCGCGAAGTGAAGATCCGCGGCGAAGCGACCGAGCTCACCGGCTTGGAGTTCGACATCTTGGTCGCGCTGATGCGCCGCGCGGGACGCGTCGTTCCGCGGGACGCCTTGTTGTCGGAGGCGGGCCGCGCCGATGTCGTCGTCGGCGAAAGAACGGTCGACGTCCATATCTCGCATCTCCGACAAAAATTGGGTGACGATTCGCGCGTGCCGAAGTTGATCAAGACGGTGCGCGGCGTCGGTTACATGTTGGCGAAGACGCCGGACTGATCCAAAGATCATGCACCCGCTGACACATTATCTCCGCTCCCGCTTGCACCGCCGGCTGTTCCTCTGGTTCGGCCTGACGATCATGCTCACCGCCGTTTTGGTGGGGCTGACGATGTCCGCGCTCAACGGCGACAACTGGAAAACCGAGCTCGAGCGACTCGAAAATTACGTCGGGGGGCGATTCGCGCGGGTGTGGAACGATCCCGTCGCACGCGATGAATTGGCGCGGTCCACAGCGGAAGAGCTCAACCTCGGCGTCCGCCTGGAAGACAACACGAGCGGGGTGGTCGCAGCCTACGGTCCCACCTGCAGCAACAAAGAGGTTCACGTGCAGATCCGCGAGAACGGCGTGGTACGGGGCGCGGCGATCTTCTGCATGGAACGGCACCGCCACGGCCCGTGGAAGGTCCTGGTTCCTTTGTTCATCGCGTGTTGTGTGGTGTGGATGGCGTCGGGAAAGATCGCTCGGCGTTTGGCGAAGCCGCTCGCGGAAGTGGCGCACGTCGCACAAGAGATCGGTCGAGGAAATTTGGCGAGCCGAGCGCAACTGTCCTGTAGGACACCTGATGAGATCGGTTTGTTGTCGGACTCGATCAACGACATGGCCGCGCGCATCGAAAAACAGATCTCCGACCAACGCGTGTTGTTGGCCGCGGTTTCTCACGAGCTGCGCACGCCGCTCGGTCACTTGCGCATCTTGAACGAGATGGCGCGCGAACAGTGCGGCGATCAAAAGACGGTCGACGACATCGAAAAAGAGATCGTGGAGATCGACACGCTCGTCGGTGAGCTTCTGGCCAGCTCGCGCCTCGACTTCTCCATATTGGCGAAGCGGGAGCTGGATGCGGTCGACGTCGCCAAACGCGCGCTGGATCGCGCAGGTCTCACTGAGACGAAGCTCGAGGTGGTGGCCGAAGCAGGTCCCGAAAAAATCACCGCCGATCCGACGTTGCTCGGACGTGCGCTCTCGAACCTGATCGACAACGCGAAAAAACACGGCGGCGGTTTGGTCTCGCTGCGCGTGGCGCTCGGTGCACGCGATGTCCGCTTCGAGGTCGACGATGAAGGAACGGGAATCTCGGCCGCAGACCAGGCCGGCGTCTTCGAGCCGTTCTATCAAAGCAACGGCGGCGAGAAGACCTCAGAGAATGGGACGCTCGGGCTCGGCCTCTCTTTGGTGAGACGGATCGCCGAAGCCCACGGCGGCGAGGCCTTCGCGGGTGCACGGCCGGGCGGCGGAGCACGCGTTGGCTTTGCAATTGCGCGGGTTTAGGCGAGCTTTCCGATCATTACGCGCGGCCTGAAAGCGACATTCGCGGCGCGGATCCCGAGAATGCCTTCAAGACTATGGTGATCCGCGGCTCGACCCAAAACCCGATGCTCCCGATCGACCTCTGGCAGCTCCAGATGTTGGCGAATCCGTTCAGTCTGCAGACGCCGGGACAGCTCCCGTCGATGCCGGCGACCTCGAACGGCGACGCGTTCACCATGAACGACGTCCCCGCGGATCGCCAAGACGCGCTGCGCGAATTCATCGACAACAATCAGGATCAATTCGACGGCGCGATCGACACGCCCGACGAGCTCAAACGCCTGATGCAGATGCTGCACATGCGCGAAGGCCAACAAGGCGCGCTGCCCGGCCTGGAGACGAAGCCCGGACAAAATCTGCAGGACATGAGCGCCGCGGAGATGCTCCAGCTGCTCATCGACTATTTGTCCAACGGCGGCGGCAACGAGAGGAACCGCGCACCGCAACAACCCGGCCGCATGCTCGGCAACTTGAACGGCGGCGGTGGCGGATCGGGCGGCGGTGGATCGGGCGGTGGCACGTCCGCAGCCGGTGGTGGCGGCGGCGGTGGATCTTCGACGCCTTCGGGCGCGATCACGCCGAGCACCGCGGGCGCTTCGGGGCGCGTCGATGCGGCGGCTGCCGGCAATCTCTCCGCGGCGCAGAAGCAGAACGCCGAGACGATCATCCGCGTCGGCCGCGAGATGGGCGCGAGCGAACGCGACATCCAGATCGCGCTGATGACCGCGATGCAGGAATCGACGCTGCAAAACCTCGATCACGGCGATCGCGACTCGCTCGGTTTGTTCCAGCAGCGTCCGAGCCAAGGCTGGGGCTCGCCGGAGCAGGTGACGAATCCCGAGTATGCTTCGCGCAAGTTCTACGAGGGTCTGTTGCGGCTCGAGAATCGTGATTCGATGTCGCTGACGCAGGCCGCGCAAGCAGTGCAGCGAAGTGCGTTCCCCGACGCGTACGCGAAGTGGGAAGGGCTCGCCGGCGGCTTGCTTCAAGAGTTCCCGCCGAGCGCCAACGCCTGATCTTTGGATCAACGCACGCTTCGGGGCCGGCCAAGGTCCCCGCTAAAAGCGGATCTCGACCAAGGCCGCGCGATCTTCGTTGTCTTCACCGAAGAAACGATCGACGTCCGGCACCGCAGGCTGCGCGATCCTCACCGGTGCGGGCGGCGGCGCTGCTCGACGCGCGATCGCAAATCCACCGATGGCAAAAGCCGCAGACGCAGCGAGCGCCCACGACCAACGCGCGCGCACCGCGATCCGCGGACCTCTCGAAGCCAACACCCGCGACGTCATCCGCGCGACCTCGATCCGCGGCGACTCCACCGCCATCGACTCGGACACGCGCCTCCAACCCTCGCGCTCTCGCCGCAGCTCCGGCACCGCGAGGATCGATCGTTCGAGCTCATCACGTTCGAGCGGCGTGATCTCGCCGTCGAGCTCCCGCGCAAAAAGGTAAGCGATGCGTTTTTTCTCAATCATCGCGTCCTCCTTCATAACGCGAACCAATCGCCGAGCAGCTTCTTCACGCGCTCGCGTGCCCGCTGCAAATCTTTGCGGATCGCCGGCTCGGTTTTCTTGAACACCTCGGCCAGCTCCGCCGTCGAAAAGCTCGCAAAGTAACGCAGCACCATCAGCTCGCGTTGGTACGGCTTGAGCTGCTCCAGCGCCTGCCGCACGCGGAGAGAATCTTCGGACGCCAGAGCGCGCGCATCAGGTCCTTTTTCGCGCGGCTCCGCGATGTCCGCGAAGACATCGGTGAGCTGCTCGCGCCGAGTCTTGCGGCGCAGATCGTAACCGACGTGAATCGCGATCCGCACCAGCCACGGAAACAAGCTCGATTCTTCGCGCAGTTGATGCGCTTCGGCGAGCGCGCGGATGAACGTCTCTTGCACCACGTCTTCCGCGAAAGAAAAGCCGGGATGCGTCGCGTTCACCACCTGCGCGAGACGTTGCCCGTAACGTTCCAGCAACTCACGGCACGCACGCGCATCGCCGTCGCGCGCGGCGAACAACAACGCGCGATCACCCTCCGCGCGAATGAAACGCGCATCGCTCTCGCTCGACACAGCGGGATAGCTCGAAACAAACACGGCCGCCTTCATTACAGCGCGAGCCCCATGTGTCCCGAGAAGGTGACCCGTCGCGAGTCGAAGGGATCGTCGACGGCGCGTTCGTGGAATTCGTCGTCACCGTGTTCGTTGTGCACCACGCCGTAACGTCCGAGCTCGACCGGATACCAACCGACGTCCACGCCGATGAAGAAACGTTTGTAGATGTACTGCAGGCCCGCGCCGGCGCGGAGGAAGACCGAGCCGCCCGTCCAGTCTTGCTCGTTGGTATCGAGGTGATAGCCGAAGTGCGAGACGCCGATGCTCGGGTACAGGTCGAGCCCGCTGTCGCCGCCGAAGTGCAGCGTCAACGAGAGATCTTCGAGGTGCATGAACGCCGCGCCCACCGAGCCGTTCGCCGGACGCGGAGCGACGGTTTTGCCGCCGAGGAAAAAGTCCCAATCGCCGTTGTTCGTGTAGAACACTTGGTCCTGTCCGCGGTGCGTGCGGCCTTCGTGTTGATTGAAGCCTGCGCCGTTCACGGTGAGCCGGATGCCGCCCCAATCGGAGAACATGCCTTCGAAGCCGAGGCCCAAATACAAGCCGCCGCCGTAGCCACCGCTGGTACCGAAGAACAACACGTCGCCTCCGCCGATGCCGGGCTCTTTTTCCCACCACGACTTCCAGGTGTTGTGTCCGTAGAACCGGCTGCTGTCGACTTGTGCCAGCGGCTTACTGTCCTTTTGGACAGGTGGCTGCACCGGCGTCTCCAACACTTGGACCGGCGCGGGCGGCTGCTCCGCCTTTACTTCCGCTTTGTTCTCGGCTTTCGCTTCCGCCTTGGTGTCTTTGTCGCCGGTGACCACCATGACGTTGACCACGTTCTGGTTGATGTTCGAATTGTCGTCGCTCTCATCGGAAGCCGAGCGCGAACGTTTCTTACGTTTGATCTTCGCGCCTTTCTCCGTCGCTTCCAGCTCCTCGAAGGCGTCGTCCGCGTTCTTCCGCACGCCCTCTTCTTCTTCCTCTTCGACTTCGGGCTCGCTGAAGAAGTCTTTGGCCTCCTCGTCGGCGATCTCCACGTCGACCGGTGGTGCCGCGAAGCTCGCTGCGGGCAGAGAAAAAACAGCGGCGATCGCCATGGCGAAGATTTTCTTCATCTCGTTGCTCCTTGATGCTGCGAGAGATCTTGTCGAAGACCGGTGAGGACTTGATCGGTGAACTGTTTCTCTTGGTAGAGCGTCGCTTCATCGGAAGCGAGCTTGGTTTCCACCGCGAAGAACCACGTGCCTTGCTGCCAGAGCATCACGTAGCGTCCTTTCTTCTTGAAGAACCAATGTGCGCCGCCGCCGAGGCCGGTCTTCACCGAGAGCGAAACCTTCGCCGCGGAGCCCGCACGTTCGACTTCCGCCCACAACGCCTTCGCTGCGGCCTCGTCCTCGAGCTCGATCACCGAGAACAACACCGTTCCGCGCGCACCGCGAAAACCGTTCTGCATCGCGCCGCGCGCCTTACCTGAAACAAAAGACAACTTGGTGATCCCGCCGATCGTCATCTGCTGCGGCGCGACCGACTCCATCTTTTTTTGCAGGCCGAGGCCCGGTGTCCATTCGACCAGTTGATCGATCGAGGCGCCGTTGTCGGGAGAAAATCTCTCGAACGGCAAGACGCTCTTCATCAGCGCAACCGAAGCGGTCGAAAGGACAGTACCGTCGATGGCGATCGTGGTGCCGGCGCGCCCGATCGCCGCCTTCTCGCCGTCTTTCGCGCGCAGCTCACCCTCGCGACCGATCAGCTTGGCGTCTTTGAGGGTGATCGTTTCGGGAAGCACAGCCCCATCCTCGACGTGGATCGATCCGCGATGGACCGCGATCGACTGGAGCACGACGGCGGTGGATCGTACGGTGACCTCCGAATCGATGGCGAAGACGTGACCGCGCACAACGCCCGCGATGTCGACCTTCCCGTCGACGACCAAGAGATCACCCGCCTCTTCTTCGAGCTGAAGCGTGCGCGTCGCACCTTTAACGACGATATAAGGTGCGGAAGCTTGCGCGATCGCACTGAGGATGAGGATCGAAACGATCATCGCGATGCACCAAGACGCATCGAGCGTGGAGAACGTGACGCTGCTGCGAAACGTGAGCGCCGTTTCCCTCAACCGGCGGTCGGTCGCTCGCCCGATACGTCAAAAATCTGTGACCGGGAGGATGGCTCAGCGGTCCTGAGATCGCGCAAAGGACAACTAGTGAAGCTAACTGCGATCCTCGGGCTCACGCTCTCCATACCTCTCATCGCGACCACCGCTTTCGCCGCACGCCCCGCCACCTGGCTCGAAGGCGACCTCTCGCTCCGCGTCGCATCCGGCGAAGCTGCGCGGACACACCGCCTCCTCACCACCACGCCGAAGCGCGAAGCGGCGATCGCTTGGGGCGCGTTCCGCGAAGCGCACGGCGATCGCTGGAACGCGGTGTTCGATCGAGACACCGGCGTCGCCGTTCGTGTGTATGGCGAAGGCATCGTCGCACCGAAGAGCGTAGAGAACGCCAGCCTGGCCGAAAGGACAGCTCGCGAAGTTTTGGCGCAACACCTCGAGCTGCTCGCGCCCGGCAGCAAGGCGACCGACTTCATGCTCGCGGAGAACACGGTCGAACGCGGCCTGCGCACCGTGACCTTCTTCCAATTCGCGGGTGGCTTACGAGTCATCGGCGGCGCGGTCAGCTTCGCGTTCAAGAACGATCGCCTCTTTGTGCTCGGCTCGGAAGCGAAGCCGCATGTACGCGTGGAGACCGGCAAGACGATCGACGCCAAAGCCGCGTCGCAAGCGGCACAACGTTGGGTCGCGCGCGACTACGGTTCCACCTTGGTCGAAAAGAGCGTCGCGACGCCCGCGATCTACTCCCTGGTCCGAAGATCAGGATCGCTGGAACATCACCGCGCGATCGAAGTGAAGCTGAGGGCGACCAACCCCATCGCCGCTTGGACCGTGTGGATCGACGCCGCCACTGCGCAGCCGATCGCCCGCGAACAGACGCTGAAGTTCGCCGACGGTACTTTGTTGTTCGACGCACCGGAGCGCCGACCGGGCTCGACGCGCAACGATTATGGCGCGCCGTTCGCGCACCTCACCATCAGCAATCAACAGACGACCGCCGATGAGAACGGACTGTTCTCTTGGACAGGAGACGAAGGGATCACCGGCACCGCGCGCGCACGAGGCACACGAGTCAGCGTGCTCAACGACGCGGGCGCGGAGATCACCACCTCTTTCACCGTCGAGCCCGGCGCGAGCTTCACCTGGAGTGAATCGTCGGACGAGCTGGCCGACGCGCAATTGATCACCTTCGTCCACGCGAACATCGGAAAAGCGCGCGCCCGGCAGATCGCGCCGAACCTCGGTTGGCTCGACGATCAAGTCGCCGCCACGGTGAACATCGCCGAGACCTGCAACGCGTTCTCCGACGGCGATGCGATCAACTTCTTCGTCGCCAGCCGGCAGTGCGAAAACACCGGCCGTTTGCCGGACGTGATCCATCACGAGCTCGGCCACTCGATCCACGCGCAGTCGATCATCCGCGGCGCAGGCGACTTCGACACTTCGCTCTCCGAAGGCGCGAGCGACTATTTCGCGGCGACGATCGCCGACGATCCGGGAATGGGCCGCGGCTTCTTCTTCACCAACGATCCGCTGCGCCACATCGATCCCGCGAACAGCGAAGCGGTCTGGCCGGACGACATCGGCGGCGAGCCGCACGACACCGGTCTGATCATCGCCGGCGCGCTCTGGGATCTGCGCAAGACGCTGATCAATTCGCTCGGCGAACAACCGGGCGTCGAACGCACCGACGCCATCTGGTACGCGATCCTTCAGCGCGCCTCCGACATTCCCACGAGCTACGTCGAAGCGATCGCCTTCGATGACGACGACGGCGATCTGTCGAACGGCACGCCGAACATCTGCGACATCGACGCGGCGTTCAGCGCGCACGGTTTGGTGCAAGCCTCTATGGCCTCGCCGAGTGTGAGCTCGCCGATCAGCAACGGTCTCTCCATTGTCCTTCCGATCAATGCGTCGAATATGTGCCCGGGCAGTGAAGTGCGCTCGGCACAGCTCAGCTGGAAACTGCGTCATGATCCTTCGCAGAGCGGAGTGATCGAAATGACAGGTGTCCAAGGCGGGCTCGGCGCTACGATCCCGGCACCGACCGCGTCCGACGTGGTGATCCAATTCCATGTCGACGTCACGCTCGGAAACAACGAGGTGCGCGTGTTCCCGGATAACGTCGCGGATCAGGACTACGAGCTCTACGTCGGCGATGTGAAGACCATCTATTGCACCGACTTCGAGGCCGATCCGGAGGGCGACGGTTGGACACACGCTTTGATCGCCGGACAAAACTCGCAAGGAGCGGACGATTGGCAGTGGGGCGCACCGCAGGGCACCTCGGGCAGCGGCGATCCGGCGCAGGCTTTCTCGGGCACCTTCGTCTTCGGAAACGATCTCGGCGGCGGCAACTTCAACGGCAAGTATCAGGCGGGCAAAACGAACGCGCTGATCTCGCCGGTGATCGACGTCGGCGCGTACGCCAAAGTTCGTTTGCAGTACCGGCGCTGGTTGACCGTGGAAGATGGCTTCTACGACAACGCGCGCATCTACTCGAACGAGACCGAAGTGTGGTCGAACCTCACGACGAATTCAGACGGCGAACGCCCACATCAAGATCGCGAGTGGCGCTTTCACGATGTCGACGTTTCGCGGACGGTGGCCGATGGGACAGTCCAAGTCCGCTTCGAGATCGAATCCGACGAAGGCCTGGAATTCGGCGGTTGGACCATCGACGACTTCTGTCTGTATGGCGTCGATGTTTCGCAAGCTCCGCGCTGCGGCGACGGCGTGGTCACGGCCGGCGAATCTTGCGATGACGGCAACCTCATCTCCGGGGACGGCTGCTCGCCGGGATGCACCATCGAATCACCGAGCGCGAGCTGCGGCGACGGCAAGATCGATCAAGGTGAAGCGTGCGACGACGGCAACCTCTCGCAGGGCGACGGCTGCGACGCCACCTGCGGGCTCGAGATCCCGAGCGTGAGCTGCGGCGACGGCGTGGTCGATCCCGGTGAAGCCTGCGACGACGGCCTGTTCGATGGGACAGTATGCTCGCCGGGCTGCGTCCTCCCGAACAACAACATGATCCCGGAGAATCCGCTGACCACGTTGCCGGAGACGGAGTCGGGCGGCTGCGGATGTTCCAGCGCGGATACCAAGGAACAGGAGCTGCTCGGCTCGCTGATCTTGATGCTCGTGCTCGGCCTCTCGTTCGTGGTGCGGAAAAAAGAGAGAGCTTAATCGCGCCCGCGAATGCGGCGAACGAAGGATCCGGCCTTGATCGCTTTGAGGATCGAGACCGGATCTTTCTCCGCTTCGACCTCGATCCACGAAACGCCGATCTCGCTTCCGAAATGGGAGTCGTCCGTGGCCACGCGCGGGACGCCGAGCTCGTCGGTGTCGTAACGCTCGAGGTAGCGGCCGTGACAGGTCACTTCGACGGCGTGTGCGTTCGTCTTGGCGACCGCGTCTTTTACGTCGGCGATCGAGAGCCCGTACTCATTCGGATGGTTGATGATCCGCAGCTCTTCGTTGCCGGCGCGGATGATGTTGAGGTGCCGGCCCTGGATCTCGACGGGCTCCTCTTCGTAGCCGTGAAGGATCAACATCTCGCCGACCTTGTCCGGAAGGCGCGCCCAATAAGAGAGCACGGAGTGCGCACCGGGACCGATGAAGCAGCGGTGATCGGTGAAGGCGAGAAAGTCGTAACCTGCGGCGAGATATTTGTCGGCGACGTATTCGGGCGTGTGCATGCCGTCGGAGAACGTCGTGTGTGTATGCAAGTTACCTTTGAGCTTTTGCAGCAATCTCAAGGGAGAATTGCGCGGGAGCTCAATGTTCACAAGGGGCGAATGGGGCCGCCGAGACCTAGGGTCCTGACCTTCCTCGCGCAGACTCAGGTTGACGAAAAGTTGCAAGTGCCTATCCCTGCGGCCGAAAGCAACTTTCTGAGAGGGAGCTTATGACGAGCAAAAAAGTAATCGGCATCGACCTTGGAACCACGAACTCCGTCGTCGCGATCATGGAGCACGGCGAGACAAAAGTCCTCGTCAACGAAGAAGGCGCGCGGACGACCCCATCGGTGGTCGCCTGGACCGACAAGGGAGAGATCCTTGTCGGGCAAATCGCGAGGCGCCAAGCCATCACCAATCCTGAAAACACCGTATCCTCGGTGAAGCGCTTCATGGGGATGAAGCACTCGGACATCAAGAACGAGGCGGAGCGCGTCCCATACAAAGTTGTCCGCGCGGACAACGGCGACGTCGCGATCGGCATCCGCGGCAAAAACTTCTCGCCGCCGGAGATCAGCGCCAAGATTCTGCAGAAGCTGAAGCGTGCCGCAGAAGCGCACCTCGGCGAAGAAGTCAGCGACGCGGTGATCACCGTACCTGCGTACTTCAACGATGCGCAGCGCCAGGCGACGAAAGACGCCGGCCGGATCGCGGGCCTCAATGTCCTCCGCATCATCAATGAGCCCACAGCGGCAGCGCTCGCCTACGGTCTCGACAAGAAGACGAACGAAGTCATCGCAGTCTACGACTTCGGTGGCGGTACCTTCGACATCTCGGTGCTCGAAGTCGGCGACGGCGTCGTCGAAGTGGTCGCCACCAACGGCGACACCCACCTCGGTGGTGACGACTTCGACTTCTTGATCATGAAGTGGCTCCAGGACGAGTTCCGGCGCGACACGGGCATCGACGTCACCAAAGACAAGATGGTCGTGCAGCGTCTGAAGGAGGCTGCGGAAAAGGCGAAGATCGAGCTGTCGTCGGCGTTCGAGACGGAGATCAACCTCCCGTTCTTGACCGCAGACGCGAGCGGTCCGAAGCACCTTCAGCTGACGCTCTCGCGCGCGAAGTTCGACGCGATGATCCAAGATCTCGTGTCGAAGTCCTTCGAGTGCGTAAAACGGTGTCTCGAGGATGCGAAGAAATCACCGCGCGAGATCGACGAAATCGTTCTCGTCGGTGGTTCGATCCGCGTGCCGCTGATCCAAGCCGAGGTGAAGAAATACTTCGGTAAGGAAGGCAATCGCAGCGTGAATCCGGACGAAGTCGTCGCGGTCGGCGCGGCGGTTCAGGGCGGCGTGCTCACCGGCGAAGCGAAGGACATCGTCCTTCTCGACGTCACTCCGCTGTCGCTCGGTATCGAGACGCTCGGCGGCGTGTTCACGCCGTTGATCCCGCGAAACACGACGATTCCGGCGCGCAAATCGGAGATCTTCTCCACGGCGGCGGACGGTCAGAGCCAGGTGGAAGTGCACGTGCTCCAGGGCGAACGTCCCATGGCGCAGGGCAACAAAACGCTCGGGCGGTTCATCCTCGATGGGATCCCACCTTCACCGCGCGGCGTGCCGCAGGTCGAGGTGACGTTCGATATCGATGCGAACGGACTGGTACACGTGACTGCGAAGGACAAGGCGACGAATCGCGAGCAGTCGGTGCGTATTCAGGCGTCGTCGGGTTTGTCGGAAGACGAGATCAAAAAGATGGTCTCGGACGCCGAGAAACACGCGAAGGAAGACGCCGAGAAGCGCGAGCACATCCAGGTGAAGAACAAGCTGGATCAGCTCGTGTATCAGGTCGAGCGCACGATGAACGATGCGAAAGACAAGCTGCCGGTCGAGATCGGACAGCAGGTCGCGCAGGCGCTCGAAGAGGCGAAGGGCGCGCTCAAGAAAGAGGACGGCGCGGAGTGGAAAGCGGCCGAGGACAAGCTCATGGCCGCGTCCACGAAGATGGCCGAGCACCTCTACAAGACGAACGCGCCGGGCTCGGGTCCGGGCGGACCGGGCGCAGGTCCGGGCGGTCCGAGCGCAGGTGGTCCGGGCGCGGGACCGGGACCGCAGGCCGGCGGGAAAAAGGATGACGACAACGTCATCGACGCGGACTGGTCCGAAGCAAACTAGCCGATAGGAATCGCTCAGGCCGGCTGCGGCCTGAGCGTTCCCAGGCAACGCAGTGAAGTCGGAGCGCCCGCAAGCGCAGCGCGCAAAGCGCGCGTAGCCCCTAAGTAGAGGCTTCGGAGCCTGCGGGAGCGTCTTCTGAGCGTTTCTCGTCGCCTGTTCCCTCGCATCAATGTTAGCGATGGAGGCGGTGCGGCGATCACTTCCGATCCTCGGCCAAAAGAAGCCCGACTGGTTGAAGATCCGTCCTCCCGGGGGCGAGCTCTACACCCAGATGAAGACCCGCGCGCGCCGGCTCACGCTGGCCACCGTCTGCGAAGAAGCCCAATGCCCGAACATCTCCGAATGCTGGAGCACCGGCACGGCGACGTTCATGCTCATGGGTGAACATTGCACCCGCGGCTGCCGCTTTTGCGCCGTGAGCACGATGCGGAACCCACCGGCGCTCGATCCCGAAGAGCCGGCCCACATCGCCGATGCGGTGGCCGAGATGGGCCTCTCTTATGTGGTGCTCACCTCCGTGAACCGCGACGAGCTTCCCGACGGCGGCGCCTCACACCTCGCGGATTGCCTGCGCGCGATCAAACAGAAGTCGCCGGACGTCCTCCTCGAGATGTTGATCCCGGACTTCCTGGGCCAAAGGACAGCTGTCCAAGAGATCATCAACACGCCGATCGCCGTCCTCGCGCACAACGTGGAGACGGTGGAGCGCCTGACGCCGTCGGTCCGCGATCCGCGCGCCGCTTACGGGCAGAGCCTCGACGTGCTCGAGATGGCGAAAGACATGGCACCTGATCTTTTGACCAAGAGCTCGATCATGCTCGGTCTCGGTGAGACCGAAGCCGAGCTGGTGCAGACGATGCGCGATCTGCGCGGGCGCGGCGTGGACGTCGTGACCCTCGGCCAATACCTGCGGCCGACGATGAAACACCTGCCGGTCGTCGAATACATTCACCCAGACACCTTCGATCGCTACGCCGCCCGCGCGCGCGAGCTCGGTTTTGGATACGTGGCAGCAGGGCCGCTGGTGCGATCTTCGTATCGCGCGGGCGAGCTCTACGTGGAGCAACACCTCAGATGAAAAACGAAACGCTCACCAAGGACGTCGTCGCTCAGAACGGCTCGAAGCCGGCGCAGAAGATCTTGCAGCCGGTCCCTGATTTCGAGGCCATGTTCCCCATCCGCCGTTATCTCCAAGACGACGGAAGCGCGGTGCAGGATCCGCAGCTCGATCGCGAGCTGATGCGCCGGATGTTGACGATGATGATCTGGAATCGTGAGCTCGACGAACGACTCACCAAGCTCCAGCGCCAAGGCCGCATCGGCTTTCACATCGGCTCGGTCGGCGAAGAAGCGTTGATGATCGGCAGCGCCGCGGCGACGAAACCGAACGACTGGATCGTCCCCTGTTACCGCGAAGCCGGCGTCGCCATTTATCGCGGCATGAGCATCGAAACCATGGTGCACAACATGTACGGCACCAGCGAGGACCCGATCCAGGGCCGCCAGATGCCGTGTCACTACGCGGACAAAGAGCACAACTTCCTGTCGATCAGCTCGCCGGTCGGCACGCAGATCGCGCAGGCCGCGGGCGTCGCTTGGGCGATGAAGCTCCGGAAAAAACCGGACGTCGCAGTGGTCTATTTCGGCGACGGCGCCACCTCGCAAGGCGACTTTCACAACGGCCTGAACTTCGCGGGTGTCTACAAAGTCCCCTGCGTCTTCATCTGCCGCAACAACCAATGGGCGATCTCCACGCCGTTCGAAGTGCAGACCGCGGCGAAGACCATCGCGCAAAAATCGGTGGCTTACGGCATCGCCGGCGAACGTGTCGACGGCAACGACGCCCTCGCCTCTTACGCTGCGACCCGCGACGCTGTGGAACGTGCGCGCCGCGGTGAAGGACCGACGCTGCTCGAGATGTACTCCTACCGGCAGGGAGCGCACTCCACGAGCGACGATCCGCGCGCATACCGCAAACAAGAAGAAGTCGATCAGTGGATGAAGAAGGACCCGATCGAACGCTTCAAGAAATATTTGGTGGGGCGCGGGATGTGGAACGACGCCGATGAAACCGCGGCGCGCAACGACGTCGTCCAGCGTTTGAGCGAAGCGATCGACCGCGCCGAAAAAGCGCCGCGGCCCACAGTCGATTCACTCTTCGGCGACGTCTTCAAAGACAAGCCGCAACACCTCGTCGAGCAACAAGCGGAGCTGGAGCAGCTCGTCGCCGAAGGTTACGCGCCGCCCGTGCATTAAGTCCTTGGTCCGTTATCGGCGGGTCGAGCCCGCCTGCGGACCCTACGTTCGCTGCGCTCACTGCACGCTTCGCTTGCGGGCGACTGTTCGCGAGCTTGCACTTGCGAGAAGTGGCTCAGCCCTGGCTTCGTTTACGCCTCATGGCACGGCGTCCGAGCGCGAGCACGGCGAACAACAACGTCACGTTGAACACGGTGTTCACGCGTGAACGCCCGCCCGAGCTACATCCGCCGTCCGCTTCGGAGGCGGCAGCGTCGGCCAAAAGTGAGGCGTTGCTGAGGACGACTTCCGGCGGACCCTCTTCCCGGAGGATCTGCACTTCCATGGTCTTCGGGAAGGTCGGCGACACGTTGAAGACGCGCTCGGTGAATCCTTCGCGATAGGACGCGTAGAACTTGCGTCCGTCGGGCAGCGCCATCTCCCAAGGGAGGTCGCCTTCGCAGAGGTTGGTGACGGTAGAGACATGTGCTGCGCTGACGTCCGGAAGATCAGGATTGAAGGCGAAGACGGGATCTTTCGTCATCTCCTCGGGAGAGAGCGTCGTGTAAAGACGCGTCATCTTCGGATGCACGCGGAACAAGCGGGCCGCGGCGCGCGTCGGCTCGACGATCCGCTCCCAGATCTCCGCCGTCAGCGCGCTCGCATCGATGGTCGCGTCGGGATCGTACTGCGCGACATTGTTGTCGAGAAAAAGGTAGTAGTCCTCCTCCGAAAGGCCGGCGGTGCGCGCGGTTTGTGGGAACGGGAAGGCGCGCTCGAGGATCGGTCGCAGCACTTGGAAGTCGAAACCTTGGTCGCGGAGGCGAGCGAGATAGGCCCCGGTGCCGAGCCTCTCGAACGGCGAGCGTTCGCCGAAACGATTCCCGTTGCCGTCGAGAATTCCGACCATCGGCTCCGTGCTCCCGGCGAGCTCGGTGACGAACGCGTGTCCGCCTTCCGCTTCGTTCACCGCGCTGATCAACACGTTGTTGTAGTTGCGCGCGTCGTTGAACCAATCGATATGTTCTTCGTTGATCAACACATGTTGGTAATTGCGCGGGATGGCGCGGTGTTGGCCGAGCACCCAGACGAGCACGCCCATATCCGGGATCGCGGAGATCGAAGTGAGGATCAGCGGGATCATCGGATACTGCGAGGCGTACTCGATGATCACCGGCTGGAGATCCCCGCTCGACGCACCGGAGCGCAGCTTCAACGCGAGAAAATACGAGCCGGGATTGATGTACGGATCGAGCGCGGACGCGGTGGTCGCCGCGACGAAATAACGATTCTCGGCGAGCCAATCGAGCATCGGTTGTTTGTTGCTCGCGTCGAGGATCGCGTAGTCGTACGGACCGGCGCTCGAGACTTCGATCGCCACCGGCGTCGGGTCCATTGGCAGGAAATCGCGGATGTCGCCGGCGGCGAGGCTGTCGTCATCGGAGCAACCGAACGTGGGCCCACTGCTTCCGCAGAAACCTTGCGTGTTCACTTGGAACGTCGGCTGCGTCGCGTTTTCGATCTGCGTGAAGAGCTCTTCGGCGCCGAGCTTCAGCTCCGGGACGGACGGCAGCGGAAGCAGCCAGGCAAATTCTTCCGCATCGCCCTGATACTGGATCTGAATGTGCGCGATGACTTTGCCTTCTTCATAGGCAAAGACGATCCGCTCCCCCGCCTGCACCACCGGCCGGCTCGGATCGGGTGGCGCGAAACACCCGCACGCACGCGCGTCCTCTGGTATCGCCAAAACCACGGCTCCGCCTGCCACCAAAAGAGCAGCCCACCCTGTTTTCCATGTCGTGTTCATCGCGCTCCCCTATTCCAAACCGTGTGCCGGCCATCGCAGGACTTGAAAATCACGTCAGTCCACGTGTTTGAAACGCTTTACAACGAAAGTGCCCTGACGCGAACGTCATCCCGTATGACGGCCGCGCCTGATCTCGAATTGCGCCTCGTCGCGACGCACCCTCCCGGCGTCCTTCGCCGCTGCAAACGGTGCGACGACAAGCGGACCTTCCTTCCCACCGACAAGTTCCGCGTCAACGCGCACCAACGCCGCATCGACGTCTGGCTCATCTACAAGTGCCGGGTCTGCGACGTCACCTGGAACGCCACCGTCCACACGCGCATCCTCCCCTCGGACATCAGCGAGGAGCGCCACCAAAATTACATCTCCAACGATCCCGCGACCGCGCGAGAGGTGGCTTTCGATCTCGACATGTTGCGCCGAAACGACGCGCAGTTCGAGGAGAAGCTCGACCACCGCGTCGAGGGCGGCTCCATCGACGAGCTCACCCAAAAAGAAGCACGGGTGACCATCGATCCCGGCGTGGTCACGCATGTCCGTTTGGACAGGTTCCTGAAAACGCTGCTCGGCATCTCCACGCGCCGCTTCAACGAGCTGGTGGACAGCGGCGGCGTAAAAATTCTCAGCGAGATGACCCGGCTCGACAAACGGATGAAGCGTAAGGTCGAGCTGCTCGTCGATCTCGACGCGGTCCGCGCGTTGCGGGCCGAAGCCGAACGGATCGCGCAGATGATCGAACAGACCGGCACGCGCGTGGAAGAGGGCGAAGAAGAAGACGAGGATCAGTAGATCTGCTCGACGACCGCGCCATTGTAGTAGTGCCCTAAGATCTGGCGAAACGTCTGGCCGCGTTCTGCGCGACCGATCGCACCGATCTGGCACATACCCACGCCGTGGCCCCAGCCACCGCCGGTGAAGAGCAACGAGGAGACGGCTCCGCGCGGATCTTTGTTCACGTCGAGCACGAAGAGGCCGCTGTTCAAGTTACCGAAGAGGCGCCGCACCGGAAGCTCGCGGAGCACATCGGTGGCGCCGCGGGCTCCACTGATCCGAAGACCAGTAATACGCCCGCCCGGCTCGCGGCCCATGACCTTCACGTCTTTAATCACACCGACGCCGAGCTTCTCTCCGACCGCGGCCAGGTCCTTCGGACCGATGGTCTTCTTCCAGCGAAACTTCTCCGCCTTGGCGAACGTCGACCGCGCACACTCGGTCGGCGGATACGACTCGAGGAAGGCGCGCAGGTTCGATTCGTCGAGGCCTTTGGCGAACGGAGCGAGCGCCGGATCTTCGTGCAGCCCGTCGAGCCGCGGCCGTAGGCTCTCCGAAGCTGTGTTGCCCCAGACCGCTTCATTCGCGCCGCTGTGCCCACCGCAGATCGAGGAGTAAACCGAGTCGACCAGTTGCAGTGTTTCGTGCTCCGCGTTGCGCGGGCGCACGGCGAGCAAGCCGCGTGTTTCGTCGACGGCTTTGTTCGTTGCCGGACGTTCGTGTCCCGCGCCCGCGTAGACTTGGCAGTGTTGTTCGCTGCACAGATGATAAGGCTCGCCGAAATGGCGGTGCGCGAGCTTGGAGAAGATCTCTCCGCGCGCCGTCACCGCCTGCGCCTTCAACGCCTCGAGCGGCGCCGTGGGAAACAGCTCCGCGGGCACCAGGCCCCAGAGCAGCTTCTCCGCGCTCACCGAATTCACCACCGAGAGCTGACCTGTCCGATCGATCACTACGTAGATATGGCCCCAAAACTGGCGGTGTTGGCGGCCGTGCGAAGCATAACCGCGGCTGTGCTCCACGTTGTCGATATGCACCAAACCGCCTTCGACCGTACCCACGTAAACCGAATCTTTGGCGCGGTGAAGCACGGCGCCGTTTTCATCGACGACGGCGATCACCCCGCCCGGCGGCTTCACCAGCTCTTCATGTAAAAAAGGCCTCAGACCCCGCTTCGCCGAGAGCTCCGCCGCCTGCTTGTCCGCTTTGTCTTTCGTGGCGTGGGCCCCGAGACCGACGTGTCGCTCGCGCGTATCGAGCACGTTCCCGCGAAGCGCGACGATCGTCCCGACCTCGAAGACCTTCGCCTCGAAACCTTCCTTCTTCCACTTCTCGACAGAAGCTTGCGCAGCTTCGCCGTCCGCGTATTTGAAAGTTTCGACCACCGTCCAGTACTTCAGTACAGCTGGCCTTCGGGACAGGAGACGTAACACCAGACGTGTCTCCGGCGGCGTGTAGACGGTCTTCGGAAGATCGGCTTCGTCGAACATCAGGCGCGTCGGCCCGTCCGCAGAGACTTGGACGGACTTTTGCGCTTCCATGATCCCGACAGAGATCATCGGCTCGCCCTGTTGGAAGCGCATGCGCTTCGCGTACAGGTCGTCGAGCGACAGCGGTGTGAGAGGAATAAATGCGCTGTCCTCGCCCGCTCCCGCGAGCAGCGCGAGATAGACGAGGACAGAGAGATGCACTTTTAGCGCTTCGAGAACTGGAAGCGTTTACGTGCGCCCGGACGGCCGTACTTCTTACGCTCGACCTTACGTGCGTCGCGCGTGATGAAGCCAGCGCGCTTCAAGGCGCCGCGCATTCCCGGGTTCAACTTGCAGAGGGCGCGGGTGATGCCGTGACGGATCGCGCCGGCTTGGCCGCTGAGGCCACCACCGACGACGTTCACTTTGACGTCCCACTGATTCATCGTCTCGGTGACCTCGAAGGGCTGCCGGAGCAACATCTTCAAAGTCTCGCGACCGAAGTAGGTATCGATCGGGCGCTTGTTGACCACGATCGTTCCGTTTCCCGGTTTCAACCAAACGCGGGCGACGGCTTCTTTGCGGCGACCAGTGCTGTACGTCTCTTCGCTTGCCATGTCTCTTCTCAATCCTCGTGGAGATTATGCTGCGCTCTCATCAGAGAGCTTCACTGCTTCCGGCTTCTGCGCTTTGTGCGGATGTTCCGCGCCCGGATAGACCTTGAGCTTTTTCATGATCCGGTTCTTCAACGCTTCACCGGGGACCATGCCGCGCACCACGAGCCAGAACATCAGCTCCGAATCGTGCTCGAGCATGTTCGCCGCAGTTCGTGACTTCAGATGACCGAAGTACGAGGTGTGGTGGCGATACAACTTCTTCTCGGCCTTGTCGTTGCCCTTGAACACCAGCTCATGAGCGTTGATCACCACGACGAAGTCGCCGACGTCGTCGTGCTTGGTGAACGTCGGCTTGTGTTTGCCGCGCAACAAATCCGCGACTTTCGTCGCAAGACGGCCGACCCGCTGACCCTTCGCATCGATCAGGAGCCATTTCCGCTCCGAATCTTTGCTCGTGTAGCTCTTGGTGTAGCCAGGATAATTGATCAGGGGCTTTTGCCCTTGGGGCGCATTCTTCTCGGCCATCGAGCGGTCGCTTCTAGGGAGGTCTGCTTTCTCTGTCAACGAATAAGATCCGAAAGGGCCGCGGAAACTTGGGCGGAAAGCCGATCGCGCCCTTCGTCCCCCTCCGGAAGCCCGAGCGTCTCGATCGGCCGGCCCACCCGGAGGTGCACCGGTCCGGGGTGGATGCGCCAGTCTCCCGGCAGCAAAACCTCGCCTGTTCCGCGGATTCCGAGAGGAAGCACCGGGACTCCGGCTTCGATCGCCAGGTGAAAGGGCCCCTTCTTCATCTCGCCGAGCACCCCGGGCGGCGTCCGTGTTCCTTCGGGAAACATCAGAACCGAGCGGCCGTCGCGGATCTGTTTGCCCGCCCGCTGGATCGAGGCCACCGCCTTCTTGCGGTCCCCGCGGTCGATCATGATCGCCGCGCCGAGCATCAGAGCCCAACCAAAGATCGGGATGTAGCCCAGCTCGCGCTTGGCCACGGGCCTCATATCGATCGGCACCGTCGAGTACACCGCGAGCACGTCGAAGTGGCTCGTGTGATTCGCCATGACCAAATACGCGGGCGCGTCGAGCTGCTGCTCGAGACCTTCGACGCTCACCTTCACACCACACGCGGAGACGACGCGCTTCGCCCACCAGCGCGCGATCGCGGTCATCGTCTTCGTGCTTCGCGTGAACGGCAACGCGAAGAGCGCGGCAAGCGAGCCGAGCGCCGTATAAAACGCGAGCGCCAGCGCGTTGTAGACGAACCTCACGACTCCGCCTCACTGTCCGGAAGATCATCGCTGTCCGCAGGAACAGCGATGTCCGCGACGGCACCGCCCGCAAGCGAAGCACGCAGTGAGCTTTGCGAACGTAGGGGCCGCAGGCGGACTTGCTCCGCCGTTAACGGCCCAGGACTCGGTCGAGCGGGGAGGCGATCGTCGTAGTAAACTTCTTCCAGCGTCAAACCATGCGGGGGTGCGGTCATCGCGCCCTTGGTGCGGTCGCGCGAATCGAGCACCGCTTTCACCGAATCCGGTGTCATGCGGCCGAGACCGACGTCGCGCAGATTGCCGGCGATGATGCGCACCATGTTGCGCAAGAAAGCGTTCCCGATGATCACCAAGTGTACGCGCGCGTATTCGCCGCGCGAAAGATCCATGGAGTAGATGGTGCGGATCGCATGTCTTGCGTCGCAACCCGCGGATCGAAACGCCTCGAAGTCGTGCGTGCCGACCAAATGTTGCGCCGCCGCTTGCATCGCTTCGAGATCGAACGGCGTGCGCACGTACCACGCACGTTTGTTGTCGAGCGCCGAGGGCGCCTCGTGGTTCCAATAGGTGTAGCGGTAACGTTTGCCGCGCGAGGTGCGCCGCGGATCCCAGCCGTCTTCCACCACCGTCGCGTCGCGCACGCACAACGCCGCCGGCAGCAACGCGTTCATCCCGCGCACAAAACCGCGCAGAGGAATGTTGTCTTTCGAGGTCTCGAACGCCACGACTTGCCCGCGCGCGTGGACCCCCGCATCGGTTCGGCTCGCCGCGCGCGTGCGGATCGGCTCCTGCGTCAGCCGCGACAACGCTTCCTCGAGCGCGCCTTGCACGGTCGCCTTCTTCTGTTCGGGCGGTTGCCGCGCCCAACCATGAAACGCGGTGCCCTCGTACTCGAGGATCAAACGGATGGTGCGCATCAAATGATCTTCCAAGAGAGCGCCGCATAAAACACGGTGAACAACAGCCAGAGCACGGCTTGGGTGTAGCCGAGCCGTGCCAGGGCGCCGTCATGCGGTGAAGCCAGAACCACCGGCTCCACGTGGAGCGCACGCCAGGCGCGATGGAGCGCGAGCATCACGTGGATCAAGGCGTAGGCGGAGATGATCGACCAGGGCAACCAACTCGGGATCATCGACAGACGCGAGCCCGGCGCAGGTACACCTTCGGGCCGAAAGATGGCGTGGTTTTGATCGCTGAACATCACCAGCGTGGCCACCAGGAAGGCGACGTTGAAGCCGAGGTGCGCGAAGAAGTGGCGCTCGTTTTTCGATTCTACTGAATAGATGATGACGAACGTCGAGATCCACGGGACCAGCCAACACAGATATTGCGCCCACCAAAAACGGTCGACGTAGATCAGCGACACCGCCGCCGTACACAAAAAGAAGATCACGCGATTGAGCGTCTCCGTGCGGATCCCGTTCTTGAACAACGCGGCGACATGGACGCGGAGCCGTTCGTCGTAGAGGCGCGGCACGGTCATCAACAAGACCACGATGAAGATCGCCGCGTACGCTTTGGCGCTCACGCTGAGCTCCTTCTCGGAGAAGACCAGCTTGGTCAGCGTTCGGCCGTGCTGATTGAACGCCAAGAACGACCTGGAGAACGCCTCGCCCGCGAGCGCGAAATAGAGCAGTCCCGCGACGACGGCGAACGCACCGAGCCCGGTCAAGATCCGCGCGCGTTCGCCGGCGCGTTGGGTGAAGACCAGCTTCATCCCGCAGGCGATGAGCAAAAACGCGATGGGAAAGTTCTTGAGCATCGTCCCCAAAGCGAGGAGCGCGATCCCAAAGAGCACCGATCCTTCGAGCATCAGCGCGACGCCGCCGAACGCGAGCACCGTGGGAACGATGTCGAACTGGCCGAACATGAAGGTGGTCCACAGCGCGATCGGCTGAAAGAGCACGAACGCCGTCAGCCCGCGTTTCGCGGAGAGCTCCACGCCCAACGCGCGCAACATGCGCAGGGTGAACACCGGCAACATGAGGATGAACGGCAGATAGAGCAGCCGAAACCAGAACACGTGTTTCGGTCTCACCCAGCGAAGCTCCGTCCACGCGTTGGGATCGTCGAGCCAGACGAAGAGATGAAACAACGTGTGGCCGAGGCGCATCCAGGCGCCGAGCAACCAATAGGTGAGGGGCGGATAGGTGACGTTCCCGATCAGCTCGGGCTTTTCGCGGAAGACCGCCGCGTAGACGTTCACTTCGCCGTTCGCGAAGTAATGCGCGACCCAAAGAAACGAGGAGACATCAGAGTGCGCGAACGGAATGGACGCGATCAGAACCAAGACGACGCCGATCGCCGTCAGCCCATGCCCGCGCCCTCTCATTTCGTATCTCGCCTAGAGCTCGAGATAGAGGCCGAGGTTCCAGGTCGAATCGGAGAAGTCGAAACCTTCGCCGCCGAAGCCGTCGACCTTGTTCACTTGATACTCCGCGAAGAGATAGGTGCCGCGGATGGAGGTTGAATCGAACAGCGCGAGCGCCGCGTCCGGCTCGAGCACGTTCAACAAGAACGACATCCCGACGGTGCCGGTGAAACCGAATTTTCCGCCGCGCGCGACGAGGTCGTCGTCGCCGGAATTTGGATCCGAGCCGCGGTAACGGGCGACGTCGCCGACGCCGTTCGTCACCCACCAGAGGTGATAAGCGAGACCGCCGCGCAGGTAAGGCACGAACGGAATGTTCGCGGCGTCCGCGAGGTAGTCGAAGCGGTAGAAGGCGGTCAGCGACAGCGGCATCAAGTTGAAGACGGTGGTGTCGGCCGAACGTTCGTCGCTGTTCGCGTAGAACGCGCGGCCGACGAACTGCATGAAGCCGAAAGAGCCGCCGATGCCTGCGGTACCAAACCCACGAAAGAGCTGCATGTCGATGCCGATCGAATACAGCGCGTTCGCATCGGGCGCGACGCCGTCCGGTGCGTCGGCGGCGGTTTCGCGGAACACGTCCGCGAAGACACCTTGCGCGCCGAGACCGATCGGCTCACCGGCGATCGCCGGGAGATAAGGGCCGCCTTTGAGCTCGATCCCGATGCCGAGCGAATGAAGCGCGGACTTCGGGCGCGGATCCGCCTCCGCCTCTTGCGCGAAAGCGAAGAGCGCGAACGGCAAAAACATCGCCAAGGAGCGTTTCCAGGAGACTGTCCTCCAGATCAGGATGCCGATCGCGAAGAACGGCGCGAGGAGCACCAACAGTGCGAGCAGCGTGATCGGAACCAGCGCGAGTCGCACTGCGGAGGCGAGCACGGGATGACGCGCGATCTGATCGGCGAACGGCGGCGAGAGCCGGTAATAGCTCCACACGCCGAAGGTCCCGAGCGGTGTTTGTTTGAGCACGCCGTCGCGGAACCAACGCAACACGCGCACCGCGGGATGTGTATAGGAGCCGGTCGCTGCGGTGGCGATGAAACAGAAACCGCCGTCCTCCGCCCCGCCCTTTTCTTTGTAACGCTCGAAAAAGTCGGAGACTTCGGTCGGCACCCCGTAGATCACTTCGGAGAGCGTGCCGATGTTTCCGTATTCGTCGACGCTGCGCACGGCGACCGCGGCCATCACGTCGTTCGTCAATCCTTCTTCGATGGAGAACGTGCTCTGCGTGTTCGAGATGTTCCGCGCGACCGTCGGGTTCGCGCAGGGAAGCGAGGTCGAGCTGGTGGCGACGGACGCGGTGACCGCGACCGACGGACAATAAACGACGTCGAAGGTAGTGATGTCGCCGATCGGGTCGGGTCGGGTCCAGCTGACGACGAGACGGTTTTCGCCTTCGAGCACCGCGCCGATCGTCGGGGGCGGCGGGCGCTTCGAATCGAACTTGAAGAGCCAGTTGGCGTCCGCGGTGTTGTTGAAGTCGCGGAAGACGCGCACGTAGATCGCGCGCATGTCTTTGTCGCTCGGGTTCGGGCCGTCGGGCCACTCCGAAGGATCGATGATCTGTTTCGGCCGAATGCGGATACGCTGCGCTTGGCCGCTGACCACGGTGCCGGTCGCTTCGCCGGCGTCGAGGGTGGAGTCGAGGCGGACCAAGACGACGGTCGAGGTCTCGACGTTCCGCACTTCGTCGTAGGAGATCTCGTACTGGTACGTCGTGGTGAAGTCGACGGTCGCCACCCAATCCAGCTGAATGATGAAGTCGGGATCTTCGATCTCTTCGATGTTCAGCACGATCGCCTCAGCGGGGATCGCGCTCAGCGTGACGGTTTGTGCGAGCGCGGCCGGGGCCAGGCCGATGAGCGGGAGCAGGAAAAACGGCGCGAAACGCATGGAATCAATCACCCTTCGCAACCTGCGTACCACGTGGCAACGCTTTCGGCGAAGCCTTAGTCACCTCGAAGAAATGACAGCTTGTCGTCCGGGCACACCCGACGCTGACACTTTGTCTCTCCTTCCGCTATGGGTCCCGCGGTGCTTCTCGCGATCGATACCTCCACGCGAACGGGATCGGTCGCGCTCTTTGAGAGCGGGTCCCTCCGCGCGCATCGCGTGCTCGAACCGAAGGTGAACACCACCACCATGCTCGCCCCCGCGGTCCGCGAGCTGGTACCTGATCTTTCGGCCATCGAGGTCTACGCGGTGACCATCGGCCCCGGCTCGTTCACCGGCCTCCGGATCGCGCTCGCCTTCCTCAAAGGAGTGGCCTTCGTCCATCCGCGGCCGGTCGTTCCCGTGTCCTCTCTGGCGGTCCTCGCGCGCGGGATGTTCGACGCCGATGCGGACGCAGCGCTCGCGCTCCCGATGCTCGATGCGCGCCGCAACGAGGTCTACGGGGCGCTGTACACCCGTGCGCTCCAGATCGATCCGGCGCTCGAAGAGGCTTCGCATCCGATCGCCTCGATCGCTTCGCGCGTCCGCGGCAAAGAGCGCGTTCTGGCGGGCGGCGATGGTGTTTTGTTGGCGCACGGCGAGGATCCGCCGTGGCGTGCGGCGCCGCGCGAGCTGTGGATCCCGGACGCGCGCGTTTTGGGGAAGATCGCGACGGAGCTTTTCTCCCGCGGCGTAGGCGTTACGGCCGCAGAGCTCGAACCGAAGTATCTCCAGCTCGCACCCGCCGAGGTTCCGTGAAATCGAAGTCGCGCCGCGCGTGTTGTTCAAACGGATGCAAGCGAAGCGCGCCGGTCCAGGATACAAGGCGAGCGCGCAGCCCAGGATGCAAGCGAAGTCCAAGAACGGTCCACGGATTGACTCGAGGAAAGCCCAACCCTACGCTCCGGACACATCCGGAGGAGGAGTACATTTTTCAATGTCGAAGATGATGGTCGGATTCGAAAGCCAACGTGATCAAGCATCAGTCCAATCAGAGGCGGAGCGCCTCAAACGCGAGCACAGTGAGCTGAAAGCTCGACTCGCGGAGCTCGATCGGCGCGTTTATCTCTCGCCGGAAGAAGAGGTTGAGAGAAAACAGCTCCAGAAGCTGAAGTTGGCAAAGAAAGATCGTCTCGCGGCATTGATGGTGGGCTTCAGCGGCACTAGCTAAGGTCCGCTTTGAAGAAAATTCTCATCCTGGGCGCGCACAGCGCCGTCGCTAAATCTCTCGTCGAATGTTTGGAAGAGCGCGACGTCGACGTCGAGCTCATCCGCGCGACGACCTCCCCCTTCCTCGAAAACGAGCTGGTGCTGATCGATGAACGCGTCATCGAACGCGCAGACATCGTGGTGCTCGCCATGGCCGACGAACAGCTGGGGAGCGTCGTGCGCGCGAAGAAGAAACCGCTGCTCGATCTCACCGAGTCTCTTCGCGATGAGGAAGGGGCGCGTTTCGTGTTTCCTGGGCTCGATCCGGTGGTCTTCGATCCAGAGGCACCGGCCGTCATTCCGCTTGGGCTCGGCTTCCCGATCGTCGCGGTGCTCCGTTCGCTCATTGATCTTTCGATCAGGTCGGCCGCCGTCGTGACCCAAGAGTCGGCGGCGGTGCGCGATCAACCGGGCATGGACGAGCTCTCCGAACAGGTGCGCGCGCGCTTCAACATGCGCGACGTCGAGCCGAAGATCTTTCCTGCGGTGCTCGGCTTCGGGACCATCCCCAGCGCCGCCGAAATAGACGATTCCCCAGAAGATGCGGACGATGTCTTGAAAGCGGCGATCGCGGCGGGAGCCCCGGGTATCGCGACGTTCGTCATGCGCACGCTGGTCCCTGTTTTTTCGGCGGACAGCGCGACGTTGATCCTCGACTGCGAAGCGGAGCTCGACGCCGACGTCATCCGCGCGATGCTCGGCAAAGCACGCGGCATCCACGTCCTCGAGGAAGACGAAGTGCCCTCCTCTTTCGATGCCGTCGGCCGCGACGACGCGCTCGTCGGCCGCATCACCATCGAAGACAAACGCCTCGGTTTATGGATCGCCTGCGATCGCCTGCGCCGGGGAAGCGCAACACTCGCCGCGCTGGCCATCGAGTCCTCCGTCGCAAACTAAAGGTACTGCGGAGGAGCCGCTTCATGTTTTGGTGCTCGACGAAATGAGCGGTCGCGAGATCCTCGCAGAGCGAGCGCGCTGGTTTCTCTCGGGTGGAGAGCTCGACCTTGTCTGATCCCAAGGACAGCACACGAGCTCGCCTCTCACGCCTGGCCGAATTCGCGTGGCTACGGCTCGCGGCCGCTGCGGCTCCGTTGATCTCGACGCGCGCGCGGCCGCTCGATCCCCGCGTCTCTTGCGAACGAGTGATGGTGCTCGCGCCTCATCCGGACGACGAAGCGTGTATCGCGGCAACGCTGGCTGCGCACGTGGCTCGCGGTGATCAGCTCGCGGTGATCATCGTGACCGACGGTCGCGCCTCACGACAGCTCGGATTGAACGAAGATCAGGTGGCCGCCCGGCGCAGAGAGGAAGCCGAACGCGCGCGCGATCTTCTCCGCCCCGACCGTTGGGAGTGGCTGGGCCTACCCGACCTCGACTTCGAGGAAGGTGTCTTGATGGAGAAGCTGCGCGTCCTCCTCGACGAGCTCCGCCCGGACATCATCTACGCGCCTTCGTGTGTCGACGGGCACCCAGACCACCTCCGCTGTGCGAGCGCGTTGGCGCGTACGGTCCCGCTTGATGTCCAAAGGATCAGGATCCGCTGTTTCCAGGTCCAAATCCCGTTGACGCCGGTGCTGGTGAATCTGGCCATCGACGGCTCGGCCTACGCGGAGCTCGCACAAAAAGCTCTGGAAACGTACGGTTCGCAACACGAGAGCTTGGCGCGGCTCATCCGCACCAAACGTTACGCAGCAAAGCTCTATGGCGGAGCGCGCTGGGTCGACGAATTCTGGGAGTTGGAGGCGTCCGCCTATCGCGACATCCACCGCGCGCGGCTCGAAGATCGCTTCGAAGGTTTCCGGCCGAACGCCTTTCGCGATCCGCTGGCCTACCTTCGCGGCACACGCGCCCGCCTTCGACTCTCGAAGAAGTCCTAGAACAGGTCGAGACGCGCGATATCGTTGCGCATGGCGAGGACGATCAACGCCAGCAACAAGACCAAGCCGACGATGCTCGCCATCTCACGTGCCCGCAAGGACAGCGGCTTCTTGCGCACGCCTTCGATGGCGCAAAACAAGAGATGTCCACCGTCGAAGATGGGGATCGGCAGCAGGTTCACCAGGCCCAAGTTCACCGAGATCCACGCGAGCATGTGGAGATAGGCGAACAGGCCGAGCTCCGCCGCTTGCGCCGCGACCTGGAACAACATCAACGGGCCGCCGACCGTATCGACCGAGATCTCCCGCGCGAACAGTTTGTACAGACCGAGGCCGACCATGCCGATCACCCCGCCCGTTTGCCGCACCGAGGCGACCAACGCTTCGGCGATCGAGAGCTCGACAACTTCGACTTCTTCGGGCGCGCTCGTCAGCCAGTGCTGCGATTCGAGCGTGCGCGGGAGCGGTCCGATCCCGATGCCGCTGTCGTAATATTCGCGATCTTTTCCAGTGACCTCGTGTTTGCGCATCAACACGTCGTTCACCAACGTCAGCGTCATCAGCTCGCCGTTTCGCTTCACCGAAAGCTCGACCGGCTTCTTCTGCGCGAGCGTCATCATGCTGGCGAACGACCAGAACAAGCTGATCTCTCGGCCATCGACCGAAACGATGCGATCGCCCGGGCGCAGCCCCGCACGATCCGCGGCACCGCCCGGCACCACCCCGCGCACGAACGGATCCGAAGACATCAACCCGAGCGCCGACACCGCGACCGCATCGGCCGGGATGGCCACGCTCAGCTTCAGCGGCGCCTCAGCATCCGCGAGCAAGAGATCGCCCGCAGCCAACGGTTGCGCGCGCGCGATCATCACGTCGACGGTTTTGCCCGCGTTCTCCTTGATCGCCGCGTCGAGCTCTTCGGCGCGCTCCACCGTTTTGCCCGCGACGGACAAGACGCGATCGCCGGTCCGAAAACCCGCGAGATTCAGCTTCGGATCATCGACACCGATCCGCGAGCCGGCGCGATCCGGCGTTACGCCGAGCACCCCTTGTTGTTCGGGCGATCCAAAGACGTCGTCTTTGGTGACCGCCATCGGCGTGACTTTGACGTCGACCTCTTGGCCCTCGCGCAACACGCGCAAGGTCAGCTCTTCACCTGGCCGAGTGGACACCAGCTCCTTCAAGCGGTTGAAGCTGAAGGTGCGGCTTCCGTCGACTGCGAGGATGCGGTCGCCGCGCTTCAAGGTGTCTTGTGCAGGTGTGCCGATCTCGATGCGCCCGACCACCGGAGCGATCACTTCGGGACCGAGCAGGTAATACGCAAAGAAACAGATGATCGGGAAGATGAGGTTGAAGGCCGGCCCCGCCAGCGCGATGATCGCCCGCTGCCGAATCGGCGCGCTGGTGAAAGACCGCCCGCGATCCGCGGGATCGATCTCTTCGCCCGGCACATCGCCGACCATCTTCACGTAGCCACCAAAGGGGATGGCCGCGATCTGGTACTGCGTCTCGCCGCGGCGGAAGGAGATCAGCGGCGGCCCGAAGCCGAGCGAGAACTTCAGCACCTTGATGTTGAAGTATTTGGCCGCGAGAAAGTGTCCGAGCTCGTGGACAAAGATCAGGATGCCGATGAAGACGATAAATGCGGCAACTGCAGCCGGTCCGAAACTGACCCCACCCATCATGAAACCTCTCCGAGCATAGTCGGACGGAACCGAAAAATCACAGGGTGAGGAAGGCGAGCCCTTCGCGCTTCACGAGAATCGCATACGCAAGAAGCGCCGCGCCGACAAAGATCAGGGCATCTACGCGATCGAACAGACCACCATGCCCCGGCATGATCTTTCCGGAGTCCTTCACGCCGACCGAACGCTTCAACAGGCTCTCCGCCAGGTCGCCGATCTGACCGAACGCCGTGGCGATCGGCGCGATGATCGCGAGGTGGACCGGATCGATCTTCGGTGCCCACAACATCGACAAAACGAACGCCAGCGCGGTCGCGGCGACGATCCCGCCGATCGCACCTTCCCACGTCTTTTTCGGGCTCACCGACTCGTAGAGCTTGTGTTTCCCGAACATCCGTCCCGAAAAATACGCGCCCGTATCGCTGCCCCAAGAGAGGATGCACGCCAGACATACCCAGGCAAAACCGTCCGGCAGGAGCCGCAAACACGCGGTCGAGAACAGGCCTCCTGCCCAGAGGATTCCCATGGTGACTAGGCCCGCGCGCGCCGCCACCGTGTTCATGTCCCCGACCCGAAAGAGGAAGTACGTAACCACGGCGATGGGGAGAAATGCGACGATCGAAAGCGCCGCAGTCGTGGTCAGGATCCCCGTGAGCGCGAAGAACATCAGCGCCACGCTCAAGATCGGGAAGACGTACGCCGCCGCCCGATCCTGAGGCGCGCTCATCGCGACATGTTCGTAGGTACAGATCGCCGTGGCGATCGCCACCAGCGCGAAGAACGGCCAACCGCCGAGATACATCAACGCCAGCACGAACGGCAGCGCGATCCCCGCGCTGACGATGCGCATCGCCGTCCCGCCGAGCGCCATCAGCGCGACTCTCCATCGATCTGCGCCTGCGTCTTTCCGTAGCGGCGTTGCCGGCCGCGAAACGTCTCGATCGCTTCGTAGAGATCTTTTTTAGCAAAGTCGGGCCATAACACGTCGGTCACGACGATCTCCGCGTACGCCACCTGCCACAACAAGAAGTTCGACAAACGCATCTCACCGCTCGTCCGCACCAACAGATCGAGCGGCGGAAGATCGTGCGTGAAGGTGTAGCGATCGATCGTCGCCTCGTCGATCGATTCCGGATCCAGCTCGCCGCGTTTCGCCGCACGTGCGATGGACTTCGCCGCTTCCACGAGCTCTTCGCGGCCGCCGTAGGACAGCGCGAGCGTCAACACGGTGTGTTGGTTGTTTCTCGTTTCGGCGGTGAGCTTCTCCAGCCGGCCACGCACGTCTTCGGGGAGACGCGCGATCTCCCCGATCGCTTGAAAACGAATGTCGTTGTCGAGGATCGTCTTTCGCTCCGAGTCGAGATAATCGACGAGCAAACCCATCAGTCCTTCGACCTCGTCCTCCGGACGACCCCAGTTTTGCTGCGAAAACGCGTAGAGCGTGAGCGCTTCGATCTCCACTTCGCGCGCGGCGGTGACGATCTTTCGCACCGAGATCGCACCTTGTGCGTGACCTTCGATGCGCGCACGACCGCGCTGCGTAGCCCAACGGCCGTTGCCATCCATGATGATCGCCACGTGCCGGGGCATCGGGCCGGGCGAAAGAGATGGTTCGGACGGCGCGCTCAAACTTCCATGATCTCCTTTTCCTTCTTGGCGATCATTTCTTCGACTTGTTTGACGTACTTGTCCGTGGCGACCTGAACTTTTTCCGTCGCCTTCTTCGCGTCGTCTTCCGGAAGCTCACCGTCTTTTTCGAGCATCTTGATCATCTCGTTCGCGTCGCGCCGCGCGTTGCGCACAGCGATCTTCGCGTCTTCACCCTTCGTCCGGGCGACTTTAGTGAACTCGCGGCGGCGCTCTTCGGTCAGCGGCGGGATCGGCAGCAGGATCTTGTCGCCGTCATTGTTCGGCGAGATGCCGAGGTCCGACGACGCGCGCAGGACCTTCTCGATCTCGCTGAGCAGTGTCTTGTCGTACGGCTTCACGGTGATCAATCGCGCATCGACCACTGTCAAAGTGGCCACCTGATTCAGCGGTGACTTCGAGCCGTAATAGTCGACGCGAACGCTGTCGAGGATCTGCAAGTTCGCCCGGCCCGTGCGGATACGCGTGAGCGCCGCGAGCAACCCTTCGAGCGCCTTCTTGTTGGTCGACTCGAGCTCATTCAACACATCTTGCTCTGCACTCATCACTGCACCTCCATCGTCGTCACTTTGCCGACCAACGTCCCGATATCTCCGCCCTGCACGATCGTCTTGATGTTGCCCCGCTCCATCATGGCGAAGACGATGATCGGAAGATCATTGTCCATACACAGCGAAATCGCCGTCGCATCCATCACCTTCAAGCCGCGATTCAACGAGTCGAGATAGCTGACCTGCTGAAACCGTTTCGCGGTGGGATCCTTGTTCGGATCGGCGGTGTAGACCCCATCGACCTTCGTCGCTTTCAAGATCACGTCCGCGTTGATCTCCATCGCGCGAAGCGACGCCGCGGTATCCGTGGTGAAGTACGGATTTCCGGTGCCCGCCGCGAAGATCACGATGCGCCCTTTTTCCAAGTGCCGCACCGCGCGCCGGCGAATGTACGGCTCCGCGACTTCCTGCATCTCGATCGCGCTTTGCACGCGCGTCTGGAGCCCGAGCTTTTCCAATGAGTCTTGGAGTGCCAAGGCGTTGATCACCGTCGCGACCATACCCATGTAGTCGGCGGTCGCGCGGTCCATGCCCTCCGTCGACGCCGAAACGCCGCGGAAGATGTTGCCCGCGCCGATCACCAGCGCGATCTGCACGCCGAGCTCGTGGACCTCGCGGATCTCTTCGCCGATCTGTTTCAAGATCGAAGGACCGATCGCTTTTCCGTCACCTTGAAGCGCTTCTCCGGACAGCTTCAGCAAGATGCGCTTGTACTTGAGCGCCATGTGAGGCGCGAACCTAGCGACGGCGGAGATTTGCGGCAACTACGAATTCACCGCAAGCGAGCCGCGCAGTGAGGCGAAGCCGAACGAAGGGCAGCAGGCGGGCTTTGCCGGCCGCTAACTGCCAAGGCTGAGCGGAACGAATCCCGCCGGAGGTGCGTCGAGCGGGATGAGCATCGAAAACGTGGTGCCCGCGTTCTCTTTGCTCTCGACCCACACTTCTCCGCGGTGCGCCTCCACGAAGCGTTTCACGATCGAGAGCCCGAGGCCCGTGCCGCCGTATTCGCGCGTGATGCTGTTGTCGACTTGATAGAAGGCGCGAAACACGAGCTCGATCTTGTCGCGCGGGATTCCGATGCCGCTGTCTCTGACGTCGATCCGTAAAAAACGCTCGTCGGGCGCGCCGAATCGTGCGTCCGCGTCTTCGCCGGAATAACGCCGCTGCCCGGTCCACACGTTCGCGGTCAGCTGAATGTTTCCGCCCGAAGGCGTGAACTTCACCGCGTTGCCGAGCAGATTGATCACCGCCTGTCGAATTTTGTCCCGGTCGCCTTGGAGGCGCGGGATCTGCGGTTCGAGCTCCACCGCGAGCTTGATGTGTTTTTTCTGCGCCTGCGGGACCACCGAGGACACCGCCGTCTCGATCACTTCGGAGATCGACACCTCGCTGATGTTCAGCCTGAACGCGCCCGCCTCGATCTTGGAGATGTCGAGCAGCGAGCTGATCAGATCGAGCAAGCTCTCGCCTTTGTCTTTGATGGTGCGGATGTAATCGCGCTGCTCTCCGCTGATGTCGCCGACCATTCCTTCGAGCAACATCTCCGAATAGCCGATCACGCTGGTCAACGGCGTGCGCAGCTCGTGGCTGATCATCGCCAAAAAGTTCGACTTCAAACGATCGAGCTCTTTCAGCTTCTCCACGGAATCGCGAAGCGAGCGGTTCGCCGTCGACAGCTCGTTGTAACTCGAAGTGATCGACTCGAGATGGAGCTGCTGGGTCATCAACGCTTTGATCGCCACGAAGGTGATCGAGTCGACGACGGAACGAAAGTTCGCCAAGATCTTGATGATCGTCTCGTCCGGCGCGCGCCTGATCTTTTGGCCATATTGCCAGAGCTGCTTCGGGTCGAAACCTTCGCCGAAGTTGTGCACCATCTCCGCAGGCTCGCTGAGCTGCTGCGGAAGAAACGGGCCGTAGATGACGCGGCCGAGCATGTCGCCGCCGTAGGCGATCGGCATGATCACGTACTTCAGGCCTGAAAAACACTCTTGTTCGACGATCTCTCCGTTGCCGAGGCCCGGGTAGTCGAACTGTTTGATCTTGGTGACCAGCCCCGTGCACATCTGTTTGCCGGTGCGGTTTTGATAGATGTAGCCGCACCAGTCGCCGTTGCCGACGCGGATGTCGACCAGTTTGGTGCCGTCGAGATCGAAGATCTTGATCCCGATCTTGTAGAGATCGACGAAGCTCGCGCACACGTCACGAAACGCCTGCAGATCGAGCAATTCGGCGAGCGAAATCCGGCGCTCGAGGATCGATCCCGAACGCGAGATCTTCACCCCGGGCGCGGATGAGCCTTCGGGAGGGAGTATCGGAAGGCTCCCGCTCACATTCCTGCTCCAGCGACCGGCACGTCGCGGATCGAGTGGAAGATCCCGTTCATCAGCTCATCGCGCGTGATGCCCAGCTTGCGTTTGAAGTCGTGCTCTTGGTCGAGGTTCTTCCAGAGCATGTTCATACAACCGCGGAGCGTCTCGGCGACACCTTCACCGCGGATGGCCACCGCTTTGAACACGGGTTCTTTGGGACGCGCGTAGGCGTCGCACTCTTCGTCGGTCTGGACGTCGGGCAGATCGCGTTTGTTGAACTGGATGACCACCGGCAAACGATCGGGATCGATCCCGTTCGCGCGCAGGTTGCGCTGCATGCCGCGATAAGCGTCGTTGTTGAGCGCGCGTTGGCTGCGCTGCGAGTCGGCGATGAAACAGATCGCATCTGTCCCCGCGAGCACGATGCGGCGCGTAGTTTCGTGCATCACCTGGCCGGGCACGGTGAAGAGCTTGAGCTTCACCTTGAAGCCGGAGCGCGTGTTGAAGTGCACCGGCAACAGGTCGAAGAACAACGTTCGATCACCTTTGGTATCGAGCGTCATCAAACGGCCGCGCGCCGAGGGATCGAGAAGATTGTGGAGCGCCTGAATGTTGGTCGTCTTTCCGGACAGCGCGGGCCCGTAGTAGACGACCTTCAGTGTCAGCTCCTTGTCCTTGGTATTGAACTGCACGTTTAGGCCTCAAACATCGGCGCCGACGACACGGTTGATCGAATCATACCCATCTTTGCGCAAGAGCGCTCCCAGGCCGCGAACGATCGATCGCACCAAACCCGGTCCCTCGTAAATGAGCGCCGTGTAGATCTGAATGAGCTGCGCGCCTGCCCGAATTCTCCTGTAGGCGTCCTCCGCGGAGCGAATCCCACCCACGCCCACGACGGGGAGCTCTCCCCGAAGATGGCCGTAGAGCCGGCGCACCAGCTCCAGCGCGCGCGGCGAAAGCGGCGGACCCGACAGCCCACCTTCGATCGACGGTTTCCTCGACGCGAGCTCCCGCTTGATCGTGGTGTTCGTCGCGATGATCCCCGCGAGCTTCTTCGCCTTGGCGAGCTCGGCGATCGCATCGACATCTCCATCGGCCAGATCAGGCGCAATCTTGAGCAATATCGGACGCGCCGGGAGCGATCGTTCCATTGCGAGGCGGCGGTTTTTCTCCAGGACGCGGTCGAGCAAGGTCTCCAAAGCGGCGATCGTTTGCAGATCGCGCAGGCCCGGCGTGTTCGGCGAAGAAACGTTCAGCACCACGTAACTCGCGTGATCGAAGACGTCGGCGAGCGTCTGCTCATAGTCGCCGGGTGCGTCTTCGTTCGGCGTCACCTTCGCTTTGCCGAGGTTCGCCCCGCAAGGGATCGACGTGCGCCGCGATTTCATCCGTTGTGCCAGGTACGGTGCACCTTTGTTGTTGAAACCCATGCGGTTCACGATCGCGTCATCTTCGCGGATGCGCTCCAGGCGCGGCGGATCGTTTCCCGGTTGTCCCTCGTTCGGCGTCACCGTGCCGAGCTCCACGAAGCCGAAACCGAGCGAAGCCCAAAAGTCGATCGCGTCCCCATTCTTATCTAAGCCCGCGGCGAGGCCGAGCGGGTTCTTGAAATCGAGGCCGAACGCCGACACCGCCAGCGCCGGATCCTCGGCCGGCGCGTACATTTTGTGCGCCAGCGAGCACAACGCCGGCGACCTGGCCGTTTGGGCAGCTGTACCAATGACCAGGTGGTGCGCTCTTTCGGCGTCGAGCGAAAAGAAGAGCGGACGCGCGAGTCGGTACGTCAGATCCACCGCGCGAAAGCGATCGCACATTCGAGCTGCGTGCGCCAGTTGTGGCGATCGGTTCTCGTGGTCAGCCCCAAGGTGAGCCCCTCTCTCGCGCGCCCGAGCTTGAGCAGCTGGAGCGCACGGAACGACTCCATGTTGCGCATGAAACGGCGGACGTTGGGTCGGTGGTGCGCGATCGTATCGCGATGATTGTAGAGCGGGATGATCGCGGCGGCGCGAATCAAGCGAGGCCGACGGCCGGCTGTGAGGAGCGCGAACGCGTCTTGGTGCGTTTCGCTTTTTTCACGATGCGCGGCTTGAAGCCTACGAGCGCGATGCGCAACACCTCGTCGAGCTCGCGCGCCAGATGAATGGTCACTTTTTTCTTCAAATCGTCCGGGACCTCGGCGAGATCCGGCTCGTTCGCCGCAGGGACGATGATCTCTTTGATCCCCGCGCGCGCCGCCGCGAGGATCTTTTCGCGGAGCCCACCGACCGGCAACACGCGGCCGCGCAGCGTGATCTCCCCGGTCATCGCCACGTCGCGGCGGACCGGTGCCTGCGCGAACAGCGAGATGATCGCCGTGGCCATGGTGATGCCCGCGCTCGGTCCGTCTTTGGGGATCGCACCGTGCGGAACGTGAATATGAAGCTCGCTGTCGTGAATCCGTTCGTCACCGAAGCCGAGCTCTTGCGCACGCGTCCGTGCACAGGTGAGCGCCGCCTGCGCCGACTCTTTCATCACCGAGCCGAGCTGTCCGGTGAGCGTCATCGCCGCTTTGCCCTGCATCAACGTCGCTTCGATGTGGAGGATCATGCCGCCGGCTTGCGTCCACGCGAGCCCCGTCGCGAGACCGATCCGATCCGCTTCGTCCGGCTTGTCCGGATCGTGTTTGCGCGGGCCGAGATATTTCTCCAGCTCTTTGCTGCCGACCTTCACCGGGGTGGTGCGGCCCTCCGCAAAACCGCGCGCCACTTTCCGCGAGATGGCGGCGATCTGTTTGTCGAGCGAACGCAGCCCCGCTTCGCGCGTGTAAGATTCGACGATCAGCTCCACGGTCTGCGAGGAGATCTTGAGATCAGCTTCCTTCAAACCGTTGTCGGTGCGCTGTTTCGGAATCAAATAACGGCGCGCGATCTCCACCTTCTCGTTGATGTCGTAACCGTGGAGATTGATCATCTCCATGCGGTCGCGAAGCGGCGCGGGAATGGTGTCCGCGAGATTCGCCGTCGCCACCCACAACACGCGCGACAGGTCGAACGGCAGGTTCAAATAGTGATCGCGAAACGTCGAGTTCTGCTCCGGATCGAGCACCTCGAGCAGCGCCGCCGCCGGATCCCCCCGCACGTCGCTGCCGACTTTGTCGAGCTCGTCGAGCACGAACACCGGGTTCTTCGTTCCCGCTTGTTTGAGGCCGGAGATGATGCGGCCGGGCATCGCGCCGACGTACGTTCTGCGGTGACCGCGAATCTCCGATTCGTCCCGCACGCCGCCGAGTGAGATCCGCACGAACTCGCGACCGAGCGCACGGGCGATGCTGCGGCCGAGCGAAGTTTTGCCGACGCCCGGCGGACCGACGAAACAAAGGATCGGACCTTTGTGGTCGCCCTTCAGCTTCAAGACGCCGAGATATTCGAGAATGCGTTCCTTGATCTGGTCGAGCCCGTAATGATCCTCGTCGAGGATCTCTTTGGCGCGCAGCAGATCGATCCGGTCTTGCGACATCTTCGACCACGGAAGATCCGCGAGCCAATCGAGATAGGTTCGCACCACCGCCGCTTCCGCGGCGTCCGCGTGCATCTGCTCCAGACGGCGGAGCTGCTTCAGCGCTTCGGTGTCCGCTTCCGGCGCGAGCTGCGCTTCCTTGATGCGACGCCGCAGCTCTTCGATCTCTTCGTGTTTGTCGTCGAAGTCACCGAGCTCTTGACGGATCTGTTTCAGCTGCTCGCGCAAAAAATATTCGCGCTGCGCACGCGACATCTCTTCTTTGGCCTGCGTCTGAATTTTCTGCTGCCAGGCGACCACCTCGACCTCTTTGGCGAGCGCTTCGTTCACGCGCCGCAAACGATCGATCGCCGAGGTGGCTTCGAGCACCGCCTGCGCGTCGGGAACTTTCATTCCCAAGTTCGAGGCGACGAGATCGCCCAGCGCGCCCGGTTCGGTCAAACCGAGCAACACGGTCATCACATCTTGCGGCAGACCTTTGCCGACCTCCGAAAGTTTGGTGAGCGACTCTTTGACTGCGCGGATCAAACCTTCGACTTCGACGCCTGCTTCGTTGACGTTCTCATCGATCGGCGAGGTCTTCACGACCATCGTCGGTTTCTCGGCGACGATCTCTTCGAGCCGCGCGCGCCGCAGGCCCTGCACCAAGATCTTCACTTGGCCGTCGGGCAACTTTCGCATGCGCAGGATCTTTCCGATCGTGCCCACGCGAAACAGCTCACCGGGTCCCGGCTCATCCGCGCCTGCATTCTTCTGCGCGCAGAGAAACAACATGCGATCGCCCGCCAGCGCAGCCTCGACCGCAGCGATCGAAACTTTGCGGCTCACGAAGAGCGGCACCACCATGAACGGAAAGACGACGAGATCGCGGATGGGCAACAGCGGGATCTGTTCGGGAACGTCGACGAGCTCTTCTTCTGTTTCGCGATCGATTTTATCTTCCGCCATTCCCCGAACCTCCGCTGTCGTTGATCTCCTTTGCCTCAACTCCGGTCCCGTCTTCAAGCCATCGAGCCAGCTCGAATGGATCAGAAATTCGTGACGCCTCCGGAAGCGCACGCAGGAACAGCTTCCCGTACCCGCGCGTCTGAACGCGGCGATCGAGTATGGCGACCACGCCGCGATCCGATTTCGAGCGCACCAGACGTCCGAAGCCCTGCTTCAGCCTCAGAATCGCACGTGGGAGGTGCAGCTCGGAGAACGCGCTGTCCCCTTTCGCCTCGATACGCTCGGCGCGCGCGGCCACCAGCGGGTCGCCCGGCGAGCCGAACGGCAATCGATCGATCAACACCAAGCGCAGCGGGTCGCCGGGTATGTCGACCCCTTCCCAGAAGCTCGCGGTCGCGAACAACACGCACGGCGCGCGCTCGACGAACATGCGGAGCAGCTCGCGTTTGTTGCGCTCACCTTGCATCAGGACCGGAAACTTCAGCGAAAGTTTCAGCTGCGCGTGCACCAAACGCATAACGCGATATGACGTGAACAAGAACAGCGCGCCGCCGCCGACGAGATTGATCAGCTCTCGGCCGATGCGCACCAAACGCGAGACCGCATCCGGCGAGTCGGGATCCGGTGCGTCGGACGGAAGATAAAGCGCCGCCTGCCGCGCAAAATCGAACGGCGTGCCGAGCACCAGCTCGAAGGTGTCTTCCGGCGCGCCGATCGAGCGAAGAAAATAACGCGCGCCATGTGCGCCGGCCGCGAGTGTCGCGGAGGTCATCACCGTGACACCGAAAACTTCGAACAAATGCCGATGCAAAAGTTTGGAGACGTCGATGGGCGATGCACCCATAGACGAAGAGCCGACCTGTCTTTCGGTCCAGTACACGTAGTCCGCGTCGTCGGCGTCGAGCACGAAACGCATCGACTCCCGTAAGGTCCGCGCACGCCGCGCGATGCTCTCGGCGATGGCGTTGTTCGGCGCTTCTTCTTCGACGATCGTCGCCAGCTCGAGCAGCGCACCATCCGCATCCTTCATCCGCGTGCGCGCTTCTTCGAGCATCTCTTCTTCGGCACCCCGGCGCAGTCGCACGCGGCCTTCGACGCGCGGCAATGCGGCGAACACCGCTTCGGTGCGCACCAACGCTTGCGTCAGCGCGAGCTCGATCGACAGGCGCGGTCCTTGTTGTTGTGTCCAAGTGGACAGGTCACGCGCCAGCGCTTCCAATTTGCGCGAGCCGATGCGCCCGCCGAAATATTCGCTGGCGATCTCTTCCAGCGCGTGGGCTTCGTCGATGATCAGCGCATCGCCGAGCGGAATGACCTCGCCGAAATTGCGCCCTTCACGGGTCATCGACGCTTCCGCACGCAGCGCGAGATCCGCGAGCAAGAGGTGATGATTGACGATGATCAGCTCCGCGTTTTGCGCGCGGCGGCGCATTCGCAGCACGAAACACTCTTGGTAACGCGCGCATTTTTGTCCGGTACAAATCTCCGCGCGCGCATCGAGCTCGGCCCACAACGGCGACGTCTCGGAGATCGCCGTCAGCTCCGCGCGGTCGCCCGTCTTCGTCTTCTCCGCCCAACGCGTCACCTGCGCGAGCGTGTCATCGTCCTCGAATAATTTGAGGCGGCCCTGCGCGCGTTTGCGATCGAGCCGATCGAGACACAAATAGTTGGAGCGGCCTTTCATCAGCGCGTAACGGACCTCGTTCGCCGCGCTCGCCTCGAAGTCGAAGGTGCTTTGTTGTTCGTCGTTCGCCGGCACCAGCTTCACGCCGGCGAGCTCGAGGATCTTCGCCAGACGCGGCAGATCTTTGTCGATCACCTGATCTTGGAGCGTCTTCGTATGCGTCGAGATGACGACCTTGCGGCCGCTCAACACCGCGGGAACCAAATACGCGAGCGTCTTTCCGACACCCGTCGGTGCTTCGACGGCGATCGCTCCACCTTCGAGCAAACGATCGAGCACCGCCTCCGCCATCTCGAGCTGTGAGGGTCGCGCCTCGAAGCCCTCGATCGCTTGGGACGCGAGCCCGCCTTCGCCGAGCACGTCGAACGCGGAGAGCTTGCGCCACAGTTGCACCCGCTCTTCCCGTAAAACGTCGAGGCTCGATTTGCCAGCCCCAGAGATGTTCTGCTACGCGAGCGTCATCGATCTTTCGGCGCCCGAGCTTTACCTAAATCGCGAGCTCTCCTGGCTCGAGTTCGATCGCCGTGTGCTCGAGCTCGCCCGCCGTGACGACGTTCCGCTCCTCGAGCGCCTCAAGTTCATCTCCATCGCTGCGTCGAACCTCGACGAGTTTTACATGGTGCGCATCGGCTCGCTCGATCGGCACGTACGCCTGGGGACCGCTTCGCAAGACCCCACCGGCGACGCGATGCGACCGGCGGAGCTGCTCCAACGTGTGGTGGAGCGCGCGCGTAAGCTGAACTTGGCGATCGCCGAAACGTTCTGCGATCGCGTGCAACCGGAGCTCGAGAAGAACGGCGTCCGTTTCGCCAAAGCGAAAGAGCTGAACGATCGCGAGCGAGAATTTTTGCACGATTATTACGCCCGCGAGGTCCATCCGTGCCTCACGCCGATCGCCATCGATCCTTCGCATCCATTTCCGCTGTTGAAGAACAACTCGCTCAACGTTGCGCTGCGCATCGAAGCGGAGAAAAAAGACCGCACCTTCGGGCACCACGAAGGTGAGCTGCTCGCCGTGGTGCAGGTGCCGGCGGTGTTGCCGCGTTTTCTCCAACTGTCGCCGCCGGGCGCCAAAGAATATGCCTTCATCGCGCTCGAAGACGTGATCGCGCTACACGCCGCCGATCTCTTCCCGGGGCACCGCATCTTGGAAGCGCGCGCGTTTCGCGTGACGCGGACCAGCGAGCTCGACATCGCCGAAGACGAAGTCGAAGATCTGATGGCGTCGATCCAAGACGAGCTGCGCCGCCGCGATCGCGGTGAGCCGGTACGTCTCGAAGTGGGGAGCTCCGTCAGCGACGGCCTCCTCGAACAGCTCCGCGACCTGATCGGCGTGAAGTCCGAGAACGTCGATCGCCACCCCGGCTACACGGCCATGGCGGCGATGATGAGCATCTACCAAAAGGTGGATCTGCCGCGCCTCCGCGATGCCGAGCATGTGCCTGTTCCTTCACCGCAGCTCCGCTACGCGCCGACTTTGTTCCGCTCGATCAGCGAACGCGACGTACTGCTCCACCATCCCTACGAGACGTTTCGGCACGTCGTCGAGCTGTTGGAAAAAGCGGCGGTCGATCCCGACGTCGTCGCCATCAAACAGACGTTGTACCGCACCAGCGGTGACTCGCCGATCGTGCGTGCGCTGTCGCGAGCGGCCGAAGCTGGAAAACAAGTCACCGCGTTGGTGGAGCTAAAAGCCCGTTTCGACGAAGCGAACAACATCGCTTGGGCACGGGCGCTGGAAGAGAGCGGCGCACACGTGGTCTACGGCCTGATCGGCCTGAAAACCCACGCCAAAATGCTCTTGGTGTTGCGCCGCGAAGGGAACGACCTGAAGCGCTACCTGCACCTTGGTACAGGTAACTACAACCCGTCGACCGCGCGCCTGTACACCGATCTTTCCCTGTTCACTGCCCGCGAGGACATCACCTCCGATGCCCTCGCTTTGTTCAACGTGCTCACCGGTTACGCCGAGCTCCCGCAGATGGAACGCCTGTTGGTCGCGCCGTTCGTCATGCGGCGCAGCCTGCTGGAACGGATCGAGCGCGAAGTGGAGCACGCCAAAGCGGGCCGGACGTCGGGGATCAAAGCGAAGCTGAACGCGTTGGTCGATCCCGAGCTGATCCGAGCGCTCTATCGCGCGAGCCAACACGGCGTGAAGATCGACCTGTTGATCCGCGGCGCCTGTTGCCTCACGCCGAAGGTTCGCGGCGTCAGCGAGAACATCCGGGTGCGCGCGATCGTCGATCGGTTCTTGGAGCACGCGCGCATCTCTTGGTGGGCGAACGGCGGCAACGACGAGGTCTACATTTCGAGCGCCGACTGGATGCCGCGCAACTTGGATCGCCGCATCGAGCTGTCGGTGCCGATCTTGGATCCGCTGCTCAAGAAGCGGATCGTGGACGAGATCCTCCCGATCGAGATCAACGACAACACCTTCGCCTGGGAGCTCGGTTCGGACGGGACCTACACCCGCGTCACCGGGCCGGAGAAATCGCCGGAGACCCGCGCGCAGCAGTCGTTCATCGATCTGTCTCGCGAACGCTCGCTCGGCCCGCGCACGGCGGTCCGACCCGAGGTCACCGGTGCGGCCACGGTTCCACCGGCGGTGGTCTCGCCCGCATTGCGTGCGGCCAAGGCGCAGTCGCGTCGCCGCCGGGATCGCAATCCTTAGCCGTTAACGGCGGGACAAGCCCGCCTGCGGCTCTACGTTCGCTTTGCTCACTGCGCGCTTC
>WUUC01059634.1_pt1 | contig 65085 bp, 87 predicted proteins | sample 6278441 | NCBI WGS metagenome assembly WUUC01 (sample SAMN13675441, study PRJNA597444) | soil metagenome | isolation source: soil | place: USA: Washington | collected 2017-10
TACTTGGACATGACCGTCACCAGCCGCTCTAACGATCTGGTATGGGGCATGCTCGGGGCGAACTACGTGACGTTCACGTTCCTCCAGGAGTACATGGCGGCACGGCTGGGGGCAAAAGTGGGGGTGTACCACCACTTCACCAACAATCTGCACGTCTACGTGGACCGCCCCGATTGGCAGCCCGCCAAGCTGCTGGAGGGGGTCAACAGTGGGGATGATTACAACACCATCCGGCCTTACATACCACCGTTAAGAATGGTGCCGCTGGTGCGTGACCCCCAGGTGTTCGACAGCGAGGTACGCATCCTCCTCGCTAGCTGGTGTGGTGACGAGCGGAAGACGATGGGATGGGTCTTCACTGAGCCGTTCATCAAGGACGTGGCTCTACCCATGATGGCAGCTTACGACTTGCACCGATTACGGTGCACCCAGCAGGCGATTGACACCTGTCTGCTGATCGAGGCGGATGACTGGAGGATAGCGTCTACGGAGTGGCTGAAGAGGAGGTTGAAGTGAGAGGGGCACCGTTCAAGGGAACGGGGGATAAACCCTACTCAGGGTTCAGAACCCGCAACTACGAGTGGATGGAAGACTTCTTCGTGAACGTAGCGGCGAACGTCATCCTGGCGTTCCTCATGCCGGTACTGTTCATCGACGCCTTGACTTGCAGGCTACTCGATCCACACAAGGGGGCACTCAGTGAGCCGCGATGAGTTCAACGAGGCCGTATACGGCATGGCCCAGCCAGACTTCAACGCCGAACCTGATGCCTGGCGTGAGTGGGCAGAGCGCCGTATAGCTGCGCTGGTTGAGGAGCTGGCACTGACCGGCAAGGCAGTGCGTGAAGCAGAGAAGGCACGGGACCAGTCGGAGCGAGCACTAGCCGGGGCTCAGGCACTGCTGGACCACCGCCGCAAGAACAGCGTAACCACGCTGGAGCCGGGGCACCAAGTCACCATCAAGGAGCAGCCCTTGGTCGGTGCTGCCGTGGTGGAAGAGGTGCGCATCAAGGAAGCTGGCCGGGTGCTGTACGTGGTGCGGTACTGGTGGCATGGAGAGCGGGTGCGGCTACTGCTCAACGCCGCACAGGTCGAGTCAACGGAGGGGCTGCCCGCGCCGCCGCCGTCGGTACCTATGCGGGTGAACTTCACAGAGGGGTGAGATATGGACCCATTGAACAAGCCACAGACCGCAGACCAGGAGGGTGCCAAGATTAGCCCTCATTGGGGTAAGGTGGCAGACGGCGGTGAGTCCCACTGGGACATGATGTGGCGTCTGTACGGCGAGGCGTGGTTCGTCGGGAACATCACGAAGTACACACTTCGGTACAAGCACAAGAACGGCATGCAGGATCTGTTGAAGGCCCGCAACTACCTCAACAAGCTGATCGAGCTGGAGCAGAAGGCGGCACACGAAGAGGGCGTGCGCAACCAGCTCGTGCACTGGTGGACCGGGGCCAGCGACCACGCTATCTGTGGGACCATCGTCAAGGGCCGACCGGTGATGCATACCATTGACCCCAGCGCCGTGACGTGCCCCGTGTGTCTGGCGGAGCTACAGAAGCCGGTGGAAGACATCCTCAAGCAGAGGGACTGAGCCGTGGGTGACGGATACTTCAGAGGTCCAAAGGACACCAGCCATCTAACAGACGGGGGGCTGATCATGAGCCATGAGGGGAAGCCGGTGGCAGTGGGCACTGACGGCATGTGTTGCTGTGACTGTGGTACGAAGTGCCCGCTAGGCCGGTGGGGCTCGGAGCTCCGCTGCACAGCAGACGAGCTGAAGAAGGCCGGGGTGAGCGTAGTTGACGTGCAAGCCGCCTTTGACGAAGTGGCGGCTACTTCTCATTGGCTGAGCATGCCCGCCGGCTTGACGACCATGACGCCGGTGGACGCCTACGAGCGGCTGGCCATGCGTACCGAGGCGGACCAGGGCACCATCCTCACCCGCATGGCAGCGATAGGTGAGAACGCCATGCGGCTAGACAACGCGGCCCGGGGGCTGGCTGACGAGTGCGGCGAGGTGAGCAGCGTGGTGAAGAAGCACATCGAGTACGGCCAGTCGCTGAACGTGGTCAACCTCAAGGAGGAGGTGGGTGATTGCCTCTGGCGGCTGGCCCAGCTGTGCAAGGCCGGGGGCTTCACGCTGCAACAGGCGATGGACGGTAACCTGCGGAAGCTGCGCGTGCGCTATCCGGAGAAGTACAGCGACCAGCAGGCGGCAGAGGCGGGGCGTGACCGGGCGGCAGAGGCAGCTGTGATGAGTGTGAGTGATGACACCACGCCGGCCCCCGTCTACCAGGATGGGCACGGGTTCGGGCACGCTGACCCAGGTGAGATGGAGCAGCTGCCGCCCTGGCAGAAGCTGAACGTGTTCGGCATGGCACCGGGCGGGCTGTGCTGCCAGCGTGCGATGGCGAAGGTCTGCTACGATCACAACGTGGACAACTACTGCCCAGACACGTGGCGGGTGCACCACTGGAAGCTAGTGCAGACGTCAGCAGGAACGGGGAAGCGGTGCATCCACTGCGGTAAGGTCGACCACTTCTAGCGTGCTACGATACCGGGCTTGCGCGGGCTGGTCATCCTGAGAGCCGGCTCGAGCCATGCCTATGGAGTGCCTTTCTGATGCCAGAGTTCAAGACGGCGGCGAGTGCGGCGGTGAAGAGGGTAGCAGTAGAGGATGACCCGGATGGGCTAGTGAGGCCAGATGAGGGGGATGACGGGCTAGGCGTGTTAGGGCCGTTCATCGGGTACGGGTTGGACCTGAAGCTAGGGGCAGCTGATCAGGCACAGGGGCAATGTCCGTGGTGCGGCAAGATCAAATTCCTCGTCAACCAGACCAACGGCAAGTGGGACTGTAAGACGTGCGGCACCAGCGGTAACCTCAGTACGTTCATCCGCAAGTTATGGGAGCAGTCAGACCGGGCCACGGGGCTGGAGGTGCTAGAGCCCCTGCGTGTACACCGGGGGCTCATGCTGCCTGAGACCCTGATGGGGTGGGGCGTGGTACGGTCAACCGTGACGGGTGAGTGGCTGCTGCCGGGGTATGACCAGACGGGCAGGATGGACCATCTGTACCGCTACGTGCAGACCCAGGCCGGTGACGGGGTGACGGCGTGGAAGGTCAACGCAGTCAAAGGGATGTACCACAAGATCTTCGGCATGCCGGTCTTCGCCAAGCAGCGCGGCACGGTGTACGTCTGCGAGGGGCCGTGGGACGGCATGGCTTTGTGGGAATCCTTGCGTGCCGCCAAGTGGGCTGATGACAACAGCAGGCTGATGTACACGGCCAACCCCCTCACCAGCTTGCTGGCCGACGCCAACGTGATCGCTGTACCCAGCGCCTACACGTACAACGTGAAGTGGAACAGTGTGTTCGCCGGCAAGCGGGTAGTCCTCTGCTACGACAACGATCACCCACGCACCCACCCCAGGACGGGGCAGAAGGTCAAGCCCGCGGGGCTGGACGGCATGCGCCGGGCGGCGGAGATCATGGCAGCCGCAGAGGTGCCCCCGGCCGAGATCTGCTACCTCAAGTGGGGCGAGAGCGGCTACCACCCCGGCCTCAAGGATGGGCTCGACGTGCGTGACGTACTAGCTATAGGAGGTAGTGATTGGCCCGGTCGGGTGGCGGCGCTGCAAGGGCTGCTGGAGAAGGTGTACCCTATTCCAGAGGACTGGGTGGCCGGCCGCACCTTCGAGGCCAAGCGTAAGGGCGGCACAGAGCTAGAAGCCCTGCCGTGCAGCAGCTGGGTGGTGCTGAGTACGGCGTGGCGCAAGTCCATGAAGTGGACAGAAGGGCTGGACCGGGCTCTGAGCGTGATGCTGGCCGTGGTCGCTAGCACCAGGGCGGCCGGTGATCAGCTGTGGATGAAGGTCATAGGCCCGGCTGGGTGCGGCAAGAGCACGCTGTGCGAGGCGCTTTCGGTCAACAAGAAGCGTGTGAAGGCCCGCTCAACCATCAGAGGGTTCCACACCGGCTTCAGGGGGCAGAAGGATGAGTCCGGGCAGTCAGAGGACATGAGCCTCATCGCCGTGCTCAACGGCACCACGCTCGTCACCAAAGACGGAGACACACTCATGCAGTCGCCTAACGTGGGGCAGATCCTGTCAGAGGCCCGCGACCTGTACGACGGGAACACGCGCAGCCACTACCGCAACGGGGCCGGCCGTGAGCACGAGAACCACCGCATGACGTGGCTCCTGTGCGGCACGGGCGGCTTACGTGCCCTAGATAGATCGGAGCTAGGGGAGCGGTTCCTGGATTGCGTGATCATGGAGTCCATAGACGACGACCTGGAGGATGAGGTGCTGGACCGGGTGTTCAACCGGGCACGCAAGGCGGCGGGCATGACGGTGAACGGCAAGCCGGAGACCCAGAACACGCCGGACATGACACGGTGCATGCAGCTGACCAGTGGCTTCATCAACTGGCTGCGTGACACCAGCGATGACAACAGCCATGAGGAGCGTGCCGTGGCCTTGGCGAACCGGGTGGTCTGGTCCGAGGAGATGCAGGCACTGGCCAAGGCCCTCGCCAAGTTCGTCAGCCACATGAGGGCACGGCCCAGCATCAAGCAGGATGAGACGGTGGAGCGTGAGTTCAGTGCCCGGCTGCTGAGTCAGATGGTCAGGCTGGCTGCCTTCATGGCGGTGGTGCTGGGCCGGCAAGAGGTAGATGCCGAGGTGATGCGCCGGGTACGGCAAGTAGCCTTGGACAGTGCACGGGGGTGGTCTCTCAAGATGGCGGACCACCTGTACAAGACCGGCGATCAGGGTATGGAGGCGAAGGCTCTAGCTTACCTTATCAACTACCCGGATGAGAAGGCACGGGGGCTGCTGCGATTCCTGTGCCAGATCGGAGCGTGTGAGGTGCACCAGCACAAGATCGCCGCCGGGCTCAGTGCCCAGAAGCGGTACAGGCTCACCCCCAAGATGCAAGGGCTCTACGAGGCGGTGGTGGTCAACGGATAGTGGCATGGTGTACACCGCTCGTTAAACGCAATAGCGGCCCCGTACAGCCCGCCGGGCACCAAACCGGGCGTAGGGTGGTTTAACCTGTCCAAGGGTGTTACAGTGGCATACAGGCGTGTTACGGTAAGTCATGAGCAGTGAGATGGTACCCATGGCTGCAACTCGGTATTGCGTGATCTGCAACACACCGTTCCAGGCACACGGCGTGAAGAAGACGTGCGGCCCTGGGTGCGGCCTCAAGAGGTTCGGCGACATGGTAGTGCGATACGTGGAACGTCGCAAAGCGGCCCAGCTGCCGCGTCCCACTCACTGCAAGCGGTGTGGTGCATCTTTCCCGTCCCGCGGAGTGTATCATGTATACTGCTCCAATCACTGCCGGGCCGTTTACAACGGTAGGAACGGACGGGCACGGTGCACGGGAGAGGAGGGTAAGTGATGTACCCGGCAGGGGTGAGCGGTAAGGGTGCCCCGCTGTGTCAGCACTGCAAGGAGCGGTGCGTGAAGTACCCGCCCCGGCAGTTGTGTCGGAACTGCGGCGTGGACCCCGTCATCCGGGTGATGTACCGGGCCGTGCGGGCGGAGTACAATCGGCAGGGGCTGGGCAACAAGGGCATGGTGTACCGGGCAGAAGAGCGACTGTTGCCCACCGGGGCACTGCCCGGCACGGAGGAGAAGGTACGTGTGATGGAGCAGCGGCTGCTGAGCGGCCAGCCGCTGCACCACCCGGATGATGCAAGGCGTAGGTGAGCAGTCGTAAGGCGGAGGGGGGTATGGGTAAGTCCATGGTCGTGGGTAACGGCACCAAACGCACCTTCATGACTCCCCAGGAGATGAGGGAGCAGGAGCGGCGTGAAGCAGAGGAGTACGAGCGCCGCTACCAAAGGAAGATGCGGATGCCTGTGTGGGCGCTGGCTGGGCCGGGTGAGAGCACCGACAAGGCAGAGGAGGCCCAGCGGTGGCTGGAGTCTCTGGACCCAGCTGCCCTGGAAGACCTGGCGGGGCTGCTGCGTGGGTGCCCCATTACCATGGATGAACCCACCGCCACACTGGACAAGAAGGGCCGTCCATTGGACCCGCGGCTGGTGCTGCGGTGCTTCTTCGAGGACCACGGGGGTGAGCTGGAGTGGGAGCCCTACCTGCTCTTGACAAGGGGGTGAGCCGTGTACCGCACACTGCCCCCAGCTGCGTAGGATGCGTGACTACTGTGAGCGGCGGTGGGCTGCTTGCTTGGACAAGGCACCGGGCACCACCAAGGGCATGCGGCGGTTCTGGATGAAGATGTGGAGCAGGATAGGTGACTTGTGGTTAGAACAGCTGCACAAGGACTGTGGGCTGGAGCGGTGGACGTGAGGGCAGGGCAGTGACAGGCGTGGACCGGCGGGTGGGGTTTGGGTACCCGGGCGGCAAGTATAAGCTGTCCCTGGAGCTGATGCGTTACTTCCCCAAGAATGCCGGGGTGTACGTGGAGCCGTTCGCCGGCAGGGGGAACGTGTTCTGGTGCGTGGCTCACCACATCCGGCACCAGTTCACGGGGTTCTGGCTCAACGATATCAAGACCGCACCCTTCTTCTGGTTGCTCAAGGGCAGCACCCCGGCGGAGTTGAAGGATTACGTGCTGGGTGACACGGGGTATGAATACCCAGGTGAAGAGGAGTATCAGTGGTTGAGTGCTCATCGTAACACACCCCGAGCAGTGGTTATGGAATCGTTCTTGACGTTCAGTGGTGGAGGGTGGGGCGCAGGATACTGTTGCTGTGGTAAGAGCACCGGTACAGTGGAAGGGTACCTTGATAAAGTGCTGACGGCTGGGCGGGTACTGCGAGACTTAGATATGAGGGTGACAGCCCTGGACTACAGTCAAGTGTTGGAGCAGTGCGGCCCGCGTGACTTCGTGTACCTGGACCCGCCGTACATGAACACGAGTGTTAGAAGTTACTCATCGACTCAGTTGTGTCACCGGAGCATGGTTAATACTCTCTTGGGTGCAAAGTATGCATGGGCACTGAGTGAGTACCTGAAGCCCCGGTACCTGATGAGTCTAGGGCCTCCGATAGCTAAGTGGTCGCAGCGTTTGAGTGTGACAGGTAGTGAGATGTCTGCTGTTGACCGTAGACGTGTGGAGTGCCTGTGGGCGTATGACGGTGAGAGGATGAGGTGATCTATGAGGGCCGAGTTCCATCGCTCCATACCGCGGCTGCGTCAGATGGCGTTGTACTGCAATCGTCGGTATGATGTGTACCTCCACGGCACCTTGCACGGGCTGCGGAGTATGCGGGAATTCTGGTGGGAGATGGGCCGGCTGCTGTGGGGACGGTACAGAGCAGCAGTGAGGGTGTTGCAGCCTTACAGCTCCAAGGCTGGGGTGCTGACAGAGGAGCTGAACAGACGCCGAGGATGAACTGCCACGTGGACTTGCCATAGTGTGGACTGGAGTGGGTGATGGGGAAGAGCAAGATGCCGGGTAGCCCTGGACCGGGGCGTAAGCAGCCGGCACCGAACAGCAAACACGGGCCAAGGTTTGACACGGTGTCTGCCCGGGAAGGTGCCTTGGAGAAAGCCGCCAAACTGGACGCGTTGGGATACCCGCACTGGCGCATCGCTCAGGAGATTGGTGTCAGCGGTGTCACCATCACCACCTACATCAAAGAGATCCGTGAGCGGTACAAGGCGGCAACGTTGCAGTCCCGGCAAGAACAGGTGATGAAGGTGCTGGCCGGGATCTACCACGTGAGGCAGGAGGCGTATGAAGCCTACCTCCGCTCAAGGCAAGACAGTGAGAAGGTGACGCAGCGCACGGTCACTACGCCTGGGGGTGTCACGGAGGAAGAAGCGCGGGTGGTAGCGGGTCAGAACCCAGGTAACCAGTACCTCCAGACCATCCTTGACACGTTCAAGCAGGAGCGGGAGCTGCTGGGCCTGGACGAGGCCCTGAAGGTGGAGCACACCGGCACCATGACGATTGACTGGCATGCCATGATGCAGCGGCCGGTGATCACCCTGGATGATGACCCGGTCGAGAAGCGTATCGCCAGCGAGCGGCAGCTCAGACACAAGGAGTAGCCCGTGGAGCCTACTAACATCTGGGTCATGGGCAGCAAAGAAAGTGTGGAACTGGAGTGCCAGTTCACCCACGAGGAAGTCGTCGCGGCGTATGAGACCAACGATTGGCCCGTGTGGTGGGAGGCCGGCGATTTGGTGCCCAACCGGCAAGCCTTCATGCGTGCATACAGCGACTACGCCCGGGTCAGGGCCGATGAGTTCCGCGAGGCACTGCGCACCGGAGGCGAGCTGGCATGAAGCCGCCCCGCAGCTACGAGTACGTTGACCCCATGCGTCTCAAGGAGATGCTGTGGCCCCAAGTCTACTTCTGCGGGTACCAACGCGACATCATCTACTCAGTGGCTGACAACGATGAGACGTTCGTAGTGGCGGGCAACATGCTCGGCAAGGACTTCACCGCCGCCTTTTGCGTACTCTGGTTCTTCCTCAGCCGCACCCCGTGCCGCATCGTCACCACTAGCGCGGACTACAGCCAGCTAGAGGCGGTGCTCTGGGGCGAGATGCGCCGGTTCATCCAGACGAGTAAGGTGCCGCTGGAGATAGAGAACGGGGGGCCGCTGCTGGTCAACCACCTGCACCTACGCAAGACCATCCCGGCCAGTGACCCCCAGGCCCGTATTCACGGTGCCAAGCAACGGGGGGTCCAAGTCTGCGGAATCAGCTACTGCATCGGGCGTGTAGCCGCCAAGGGTGAGGGCATGCTGGGGCACCACGTGGCGGAGACGGGTGACGGCACCCCCCGCACCATGTTCGTGGCAGATGAAGCCAGCGGCGTGGATGACGTGAGCTATGACAGAGCAGATACGTGGGCCAAGCGTAAGCTGATCATCGGTAACCCCTACCCGTGCAACTCGTTCTTCAAGAGGGGGATCCAGGGTGGAGACATCGTCAACCAGTGAGCCCAGCCCCAGCCCGGTAGACGTGTGTTATTGTGGGCACCAGCGGGCGGCACACAGCGGGGGCGGTCAGTGCTTGGCAAAGCCCACCGCCACCGGCAGCTGCCCGTGCAACTACTTCACTAGGCTGCCGGTTGACCCGTACGAGGAGGTGCACGATGACCGCGCGTGACAGGGCAGTAGACGTTAACATGATCCTCAGCGGCTGGCGTGAGCTCGGGCTGTTCAACCCGGATGAGGCGGTGAAGGAGATCAGCCGGGAGATCACCTACCGTCGGTACCGCCGCAGCATGGAAGTAATCGATCGCATCATGGACCGCATGAACGTGGACGAGTACCCAGTGCGGTGCCTGACGATGGTGCTGATCGCCACAGCCGCCATTGCCAACGACTTGCACCGCCGTGAGGACTTCAAGGATCAGGTGCTGGGCAGGCTGCGGCGAGAGAAGGGTGAGGCGTTCGCCAAGTCCATGCTCCAGGGGCTGTGAGATGTGGGTGATACTCTGGATGAGCACGCTGGTCCACAGCGATGAGCCCGGCCCACGGGGTGACCATCTGGAGGAGTGCAGCCCAGCACGGTACGGGTACATGTTCTCGACTGGCGGGCTCATCTACAAGGGTATACGTGCCTACCCCACCCAGCTAGAGGCGTGGGCCACAGCCTGGGAGATGAACGTGGCGGAGGGCAACGTGTGCCGGTACTTCGTGGTGAGCAGTGACGAGTATGATATGTACTGGGCCAAGGTGGTACGGCCCTTTTCAGTGGAGGCGTGACGTGAGCAACATCCTTGATCACCCGGTGCGATTGGACTTTAGCGGGCAGCCAGCGTCTGCCTTTGAGGAGGTGCGGCAGGCACTGGAGAACGGTGCACCGCCGCCCCCCGTGGACTTCAACTGGTGGTCGCACAGCCTCGCGGACCACCACCGGGTGCAACCGGATCAAGAGGTGCTGCGGGCGGCAGAGAGGGCCGGGGTTACGCCAACGGCACCGGTCAACATCCGCACTTACAACACCTGGGGTGATGACTGGAACATACGAGTGGACGTGTTCGGCAACCCGGTAACCCCCCAGGCAAGGCAAGCCGCGCTGGAGCAGTGCCGCCGTGAGAGGGCAGGGCTGTGAGATGGTTCAAGTGTGCAGAGTGCCGGCATGAGTACCATACGCAGCCCTACGCCAGAGCACAGGCGTGGGACCGCATCTGCTGCCGGTGCTGGAAGGACATGCAAGATGAATGGAACGCCCGGCAGCACGAGCAGCCCATGACAGAGAGTGAACCTGATGAGGAGGTGAGTGATGGGCCACTTGACGCCAGAGGACCGTGAGCGGCAGCGCAAGCTGGGTGAGTTCATCAACCGCCACGTGGAGTCCGCGACAAGGCAGCAGATAGCGTTCATGGAACGGGCCATCATGCGCCCCGGCAACAGCGAGAATGAGAAGCTGGGCAAGCCGGGGCTCACGGCCCGCATTGGGTCAGTGGCCTACCCTCCGGAGCACCAGCTATGAAGTGCCTCTCGTGTCACGTTGACAAGGACCTGACCAAACTGGAGATGTACCCGTACGACGGGCCGTTCGACGGCATCACCCAGAAGAAGCCGCTGGTGCCCCTGGCTTGCATTCAGTGTGAGGGCAAGACCGCCGGCCAATGGGGCATGGCGATTATGTGCCACGAGTGCTGGCACCGGCTGGCAGAGAACACCCAGGGGGTGGACATGTGGATCAGTGAAGCCTGCTGGGCTACCCTCAACCCGAAGACCCCGTTCAGCCAGCTCCCCCAGATTCTGCACAACGGTGACAGGGTTGACTACCGGCCGGAGTCCTACGGGTGAGATTCAACGTAGGTGACCGCGTGATAGTGGTGTGGTCAAGAGAGCGGCGTGCGTATGCCCGCCGCCATGCGGATGAGCACCCTCCACTGCCAGAAGTGATGAACGGGACCGTTAGAGGTCGGTGGAACTCTCCGTGGGATAACTGCGGATATGATGTCACTGACGACAGGGGGTACACCTACTTCGTACGGACTGCCCAGATGAGGGCACGCTTGTGAGCTACTTCCGCAAGGTGTTCAAGATCAAAGCAGAGGACAGCCCCAACGTGAGGCTTGCGCTGGTACAGATCCAGAGCGGCCAGACCCCCACGGGTGAGGTGCTGGTGCCGGGCATCCTGCCGTACCAGGACTACCGCAAGCGGCGGCTGACGTGGGACAAGGTGCGGCAGTGCGTGGGGCTGGATGCCGAGTTCTACGAGGGTGCCGAGCAGCTGCTCTACCCCCCAGACTGGCTCAACAGGGCGGAGCGGGCGGCAGAGGCGGTGCGCTACAACCGCAAGCGGGAGGCCAAGGGCATGGGCATCGACCCAGCCGAGGGCGGTGACGACACAGCCTTCTCTGTCGTGGACGAGCTGGGGGTGCTGGAGCTGCTCAGTGCCAAGACGCCCAACACCTCCGTCATCAAGCACATGACGGTGGAGCTAGGCCGCAAGTGGGGGCTGCCGCCGGAGCGGTGGGTGTTTGACCGGGGCGGCGGCGGGTTGCAGGTAGCAGACGACCTGCGTGAGCGCGGCTACGCGGTACGCACTGTAGGCTTCGGTGAGACAGTCACGCCAGAGCCTAGGCGTGGCCTCGCTACCATTGATGATAGAGTCTCCGTCATCGAGGACCGCTACACCTACCGCAACCGCCGAGCCCAGATGTATGGAGAGTTGAGTAACTTGATGGACCCTGCCCGTGAGGAAGTGGGGCTACCCATCTTCGGCATCCCGGCAGAGTACGTGGAGCTACGGCGGCAACTGGCCCTCATCCCCAAGCTGTATGACCACGCCAGCGGCCACGAGGGGCGGCTCTACCTGCCCCCCAAGCGGCGCAAGCCGGGTAGCACCGAGCAGAGCCTGGAGGAGATACTGGGGTGCAGCCCGGATGAGGCGGATGCCACGGTACTGGCGGTGTACGGCATGCGGCACGGTAGAGCCAGGGCCACGGCGGGGGCCATCTAAGGTGGTACACTACCGCCATGCACCCGCTTAACTTCTATCTTGGCACCCACGAAGAGAACTGGCTGAGCCACCCAGGACCGCCACTGTTCATCAGCCGCCGCCGCTTGTTCCGCAGGCCCCGCAAGGTGCTGCCTCGCGCTTGCCGGCCGTGGGCCATGGACAGCGGTGGCTTCACGGAACTCAACCTGTACGGCTGGTGGCAGACCCCCGCCATGCAGTACATCACGGAGGTGCGCCGTGCGGCTCAGGAGTGCGTCGGCATGCGTTGGGCTGCCATCCAGGATTGGATGTGTGAGCCGTTCGTTCTGGCCAGGACCGGGCTCTCGGTATACCAGCATCAGCGGATGACCGTGCAGTCGTACCGACTGCTCCGCCAGCTGGCCCCGGACCTGCCGTGGTGCCCCGTCATCCAGGGGTTCACCTTGGCCGAGTACGTGCGGTGTGTGCAGATGTATGGTGATGCCGGCACGAACTTGACCAGTTTGCCGGTGGTAGGACTGGGCAGCATCTGTCGCCGGCAAGCTACGTCAGAGGCAGAGGACATGATCCGCGCCTTGCACGAGCTGGGCATCAAGCTGCACGGATTCGGGTTCAAACTCAAGGGGCTGGCCCGGGTGGGCCACTTGCTGCACAGTGCCGACAGCATGGCGTGGTCCTTTGCCGCCCGGTACGGCAAGCCCCTGCCCAGCTGCACGCACCCCCGTTGTAACAACTGTGCCGTCTACGCGAACCGTTGGCACGCGGAGGCGGTGAGCATGGTGCCAACAAGGAGAGTCACTCCATGAAGCGTGGGAAGCACCGTAACGACAAGAACCACGGCAAGAACGGGTGGGTCAGCGGTAACCCGCGGTACAACCGCCACCGCAAGCGGCCCCGCCCTAAGGACCGCAGCATGGGCAAGAACTGACCCCCTCGCAACGGAGACACCCGCCGTTGGTGGTGGCGGGTGTCTTTCTGCGCGCTTGCCCCGGCAAGGGGCGGCCGGTATGCTACGGTAGTGGCTCCTATGGCCCGCCACTTCTTCCCAGAGGGGTTAGCCGTGCCGCGGCAGAAGCAGACCATACGGCTGATGGCGGAGTACATCCAAGGTGACCACATCATCAGCGCCTATGATGATGATGGTCAGATCGCCCGCGCCGTGCACCCCGTGAAGGACAAGGCTCTGGCTAAGGCCCGGCGGCGTGCAGCGGAGTTCCTTGACAAGAACGAGGCGGACTTGCGGTTCATCGAGTGGGACATCGCCAACAGCGCCCGTGAAGACGGCACAGGGGCAGGGGGCAGCCAGTGAGCAGCACCATCACCAACGGCCAGCAGCCAGCCCCCGGGGTGCTGGTGGTCAACGCCGTGCCTAGCAGCCTACCCATCCACCAGCCGGGGCTCACGGCCGAGCATCTGGAGACGTTGGCTGGGCTGGTGAACAATCTACACGGCATGCGCCGGGAGTTGATCGACAAACTGGCAGACCCCCGCCGTGACTACGAGAAGGAGTGCGGGCACAAGAAGGACCCCACGGCAGAGGACTATCAGCAGCTGTACAACCGGCACCCGCTCGCTAACCGGGCCGTCAACGTGCTGCCGAAGGAGACGTGGCAAGTCCAACCCAGCGTGTACGAGCTGGAAGACCCGGAGACCATGACCCCTTTTGAGCAAGGGGTTAAGGCACTGAGCACCCAGCTGCGGGGTGAGCGGTCATGGCACGCCCAGACTCAAGGGAGCCTCCTCTGGCAGTACCTACGCCGGGTAGACGGGCTCAGCCGCATTGGCAGCTACGGGGTCATCTTGCTGGGCTTCGATGACGTGACTGACAGCCCAGCTCCCGGACACCCACTAGTAACGATGGCGGATGCCGTCACGGGGGTTGACCCACTCGACCCCAGGCCACGGCAAACCCGCAAGCTGCTGTACATGAGGGTCATGCCGCAGAGCATGGCACAGGTGACGGCGTGGGAGCAGAACAAGCCCAGCCCTCGGTACGGCCAGCCCAAGACCTACCTCATTACCATCAACGACCCCCGCGACTTCAGCGGCTCAACCGCCGCACCCAGCACCGGCACCATGACCGTGCACTGGACACGGGTAGTGCACATCAACGAGCACTCCTCATCCAGTGAGTGGGCTAGCCCCTCCTGCATGGAGCCGTTCGCCAACCGGCTGTGGGACAGTGACAAGCTGTACGGCGGCAGCGCGGAGATGTACTGGCGTGGTGCCTTCCCCGGGCTCAGCCTGGAGACCCACCCCAGCTTGGGTGGCGACGTGGCCATCAACGAGCGCAAGCTGAAGGAGATGTTCCAAGACTACTCAGACTCACTAGGGGCACGCGCCCTCTTCATGTTCGGCATGACCGCCAAGACCTTGGCACCGGTGGTCGTTGATCCCACCCCCCAACTCGCTGTCCAGATCGAGGCTATCTGCATCGCGCTGGCCATCCCCAAGCGCATCTTCATGGGGTCAGAGCGGGGTGAGCTGGCCAGCACCCAGGATGATGATTCCTGGAATGATCGGCTCAAGCAGCGGCAAGCGGACCATGTCACGCCTAGGATCATCGTACCCTTCTTTGACCGCCTCATTAGCGCCGGGGCACTGCCCGAGCCCGGCCCCCAGGGGTATCAGGTCTGGTGGCCCGACCTCACCAGCATGAGTGACCAGCAGAAGGCCACCATCGGCCTCACACGGGCACAAGCCATCGCCCTGTACTTCACCAGCGAGATGAGGAACGAGATGACGTTCCTGGACTTCTTGGTCACCGTGCTGGGGGTCAAGGAAGAGGAGGCACTCAACATCGTGCACAGCGCCGCGGAGGCAGCGGAGGAACTGGCGGCTGAAGATACCCCAGCATCAGCAGAGCCCGTAGAGGTGCCCCTGGACGCCACCGATGGGGGCACCCCCGCAGAGCCCGGGGCCAACCCGGTGGCACCCGCAGAGGGGCAGTCATGACATTCAACGAGCACCCAGATACCATGTCGTTCTGGCGTCATGCGTGGCTGTACTGGCTGGCGTGGTTCCGACTCAGCCCCTACGCGGTGTGCGCGATGAGTCAGGGCCGCGGCATGGCAGACGACTTCCACGACTACCCGGACACGCAGAGCAAGGAGCCGTTCCACATGAGTACGGACTACTGTGTGCGTTGCGGTAAAGAGTTCATCAACTGAGGAGGGTAGTGATGCGCACCGCCCAATTACTCCTACGGGCAGACCCCACCCGCAGTGCCCGATTGCGGCTGACGGCGACCGCTGACCTGAAGCGGCGGTACCGGCGGCTCAAGAGAATGATCATGCAAGTGGTGGGCATGGAGAACATTGCCGGGCTAGACACTGCCCCCACGGCCAACGCTCAACAACCCCAGCCGTCATTTGAGTCCCACCCGGAGCGGCTCAAGCGGTTCAGAGCATGGCTCAGAGAGCAGATGGGCAGTACTCTGGCCGGTGACGCAGTGCTGGAGGAGTACATCCGGCAGAGCTACACCAAGGGACAGCAGCGTGGCCACCAGGACGCCGTCAAGGGTCGCAAGGCTAGCACGGCAGATGTCATCAGCCAGATCCAGGGCAAGGGTAGTAGTGCCAAGGCGGCCCGTGAAGAGTTCATCCGGCAGCAGTTCAGCAAGCGGCCCACGCTGGAGAAAGTGAAGCTGCTGGCGGCACGCACCTTCACGGACCTCGAGGGTATCAACGGGCGCATGGCTACCCGCATGCAACGCATCCTTGTCGAGGCTATGGTGCAAGGCAAGACCCCTATGCAAGCAGCCCGGGAGATGGCCCGTGAGGTAGACATCGAGCTACCCCGGGCGCTGGCCATAACCCGTACAGAGCTGGTGCGTGCCCACGCCGAGGGGCAGCTGGACGCCCTGGAGTCTCTGGGTGTGGAGGAGGTGGCAGCACTGGTGGAGTGGCGCACAACCGGTGATAGCCGGGTGTGTGAGAAGTGCAAGCCCCTCGATGGTAAGCGGCTCACGCTGAAGGAAGCACGGGGCAAGCTGCCGGTCCACCCGCAGTGCCGCTGTGCGTGGTCACCGGTCAAGGGGCAGCCCGCCACGGCCCCCAGGCCCGCGCGTAAGCCCCGCACACGCCCAGCAGGCCCACTGGCCTTTACACCACCGCCGCTGGCCGTACAGAGCGTGCCAGCCCCCGCCATGATGCCCCTGGAGGAAATGCCGGTGCTGCGGCCGGAGCCCTTGTATCAGCCACCGCAGAGGGGCATCTGATTATGACCACCGACACCAAGTTCACCCCGGTAGAGAGTCGCATGCTAGACGTGCTGTCGGACGGTATGGCCCACACCGGCGATGAACTCCACGCCTGCCTGTGGGACACGGACGGGGACCGCAGCAACATCCGCACCCACCTAGCCAACCTGCGCCGCAAGCTGAGGCCCAAGGGCCATGACATCGTTTGCATCTACATCCACGGTGCAGCCCCCAGGTACCGCCATGTCAGGCTGTTGAAGAGCCCAGTTGAGTGACACCCGCGACAACACAGGAGTAACGCATGGTGACAACCCTGTTCCAGTCCCTCCGGTGGTCAACGGCGGCGGTGCTTATGGCCGCGATAGCCCTGACCGCCGCCCACGCGGACAACCTGCCGCTCAAGGTGACCGGCGACACCGTCACCGTGGTGCGGTCCTTCCCGGTCACTATTACCGCCCCCGAGGGCAAGGGGGCCGTCAAGTGGCGGCTGCCGGACGGCGTGAAGGGCATGCCGGACCCGTCACGCAAGCACGTGCTCACCCTGACTGCTGCCCCCAAGGGCACCCACGTCATCACCCTGGAGCGGTACCGCCACGACAAGGAGAAGGATGACATCGTCATCGACGAGGGTCAGACCACCATCGTGGTGGGTGACGTGCCCGGCCCAGCCCCTGAGCCCGGCCCTACGCCCACGCCAATCCCCCCACCTACGCCTACTGACGTGCCGTTCAGCGGCATCACCCCTATCGGTCTACGAGTGATGATCGTGGAGGAGTCTGCACTGCGCGGCAAGCTGCTGGCCGGTCAGATCAGCATCATCCAGGGCAAGCGGGTGCGTGACTACCTGGACAGCAAGTGCCCCCCAGGCCCGGACGGCAAGCAGCGGGAGTACTGGATCCTGGACCAGAACGATGACGTGAGCGGGCTGGCCCAGCACTGGCAGGACGCCATGAAGCGTGCCAAGGACAAGTCGGGGGGCAAGCTACCGTGGCTGCTGGTGGGCAACGGTAAGGAAGGCCACGAGGGTGAGCTGCCCAGGACCGTGGATGAGATGCTGGCCTTACTCAAGAAGTACGGTGAACCCGCCCCGCCCAAGACCCTAGAGAAGTGACAGGAGGACCCTGTGAACACATGCCAGACGTGCCAGGGTCAAGGCACCCTGGACTTGCCGTTCGGCGGCTGCACCACGTGCCCGGACTGCAAGGGCACAGGCATCACGGGCCCAGCCGTGAAGGAAGTAGGGTGAGGCATGATGGCCGAGAGCAACCAGGACTCACGGAAGTTCTTTCGGGAACTGATCAACCGGGCCATCACCGACGAGGGAAGCGAGATCGCCCTTCGGGACGTCATGTCCGCCGTCATGAAGGGCGCGCCAAAAGAGAGCCTGTTGAAGATGGCTCTCTTCGTGGCGGAGGATATCTGGGAAGACGCCGACCGCCAAAAGGTACAAGAGAACTGACATGAATACCGGATATGGTGCGCAACCGCGACACTTGCCCCTGACGGGCACGGACATCCTGGGGCCGTTCTACAGGCCCGGCGCGCCCGACCGCCCGGACGGTGTGCTGTGCGACGGCGCGACGGTCGAACTGAACGGGCGGGTGCTGGATCAGGAGGGCAAGACCGTTTCGGGGGCCGTCCTCGACGTGTGGCAGGCCGACGCGGAGGGCCGCTACGACCTCGACGGCTACACGCTCCGCGGCCGGGTCGCGGCGGACGGGCAGGGCCGCTATCGCTTCTACACGGTCATGCCGGGTTGTTACGACATCAGCGAGCCGGACGACCCCGAGCCGCACCGCTTCCGCTGCCCGCACGTCCACGTTAAGGTGTGGATGTACACGCAGGAGCTGCTGACCACGCAGCTCTACTTCCCGGACGCCGAGCACAACGATACCGATCGGTGGTTCGACCCGTCGCGTGTCGTCAGTTGCGCGAGCCGCTCCGGCCGCAAGTGGTCGTTCGACTTCGTCGTCCAGAGAAGGTGAGGGCGATGCTGTTGAATCGAACCGTCTGCTGAGTCCGCAAGGTCCATCAACTGATAGAGAGGTGCTTAAGTGGCGATCACAATTGGGCTGCGGCCCGGCGAGCTGTTGATCGATGATGACCCGTTGGACAACGACGTCGTCTTCCGGCCCAAGATCGACGGCGAGCTGAAGGGTCGGGGCTACGACCCCAGCACGGTGGACGATGATATCAAGAAGACGTTCGGTGACCCACCCAGCCAGATGGAGCTCATCCCCCAGAGCGAATGGCATGACCGGCTCACGGAGATGGCGGCACAGAACGCACTGCTCAGCGATCTGCGCATGCGGGGTGACGCCGGCAAGCCCATCGTTAGCCTGGACCAGAACGGCCAGGGGTACTGCTGGATCTACAGCACCACGATGGCAGCCATGATGGAGCGCGTACGCCGCAACGCCCCGTACCTGCGGTTCAGCGCCCACGCGGGGGGATGCAAGGTGAAGAACTTCCGGGACGAAGGGGGCTGGTGCGGGCTCAGCGCCAAGTTCCTGCGGGAGCACGGCATCCCCACCGTGGCCTTCTGGCCCGAGAAGAGCATGAGTCGCGGCCACGACAAGCCGGAGACGTGGGCCAACGCCGCGCTGCACAAGATCACGGAAGATTGGGTGGACCTGACCCGCGCCGTGTACGATCAAAACCTGACCTTCCAGCAGGTGGCCACATGCCTCCTCAGCGGCAGCCCGTGCGCCGTAGACTTCAACTGGTGGGGGCACAGCGTGTGTGCCCTGGATCTGGTGGAGGTGGAGCCGGGCAGTTGGGGGCTGCGCATCATCAACAGCTGGACCGACGGCTGGGGCGAGAAGGGCTTCGCGGTGCTGCGCGGCAGCAAGGCCCAGCCCAACGGCGCGATCTGCGTGCGCACCACCCGCCCCAGCGTGGCCAGTGCCCGCAACCCAGGCCCGCAGACCGTGAACGCCTGCTGACGTGGTAAGCTACAAGCATCGCCCATAACCCGTGAGGTGACACATGGCTCAAGACCCGACAGCCCCCAAGGGGGCACCCGCCGGCTGTGAACACTGGCACAAGGGGCCGCTGCCGCCCAACACTTACAACTGGGGCGGGGTGGTGGCCGTGGGCGACGAGGGGAAGATGGGGTTCATGTTTGCCGATTTTGGAGGAGACAAGGTGACGCTCGTTGGCACCGGTAGCGGCCGGCGGTCCGACACCGTGCTCCGGCCAGACGAAGTGGCGTGGTACAACAACTCGCTCACGTTGCCGCCCCGAGACATGGACCAGAACGCCTCGGCCAAGTAGCGCCGCGCTGTATAATGCCCCGGCGTTGTATCACTAACCCAGTCCTACAGAGGTGACGTATGGCGAATGAACTACTGCTCCAATACCCCAGTGACATCACCGAGCCCGCCAAAGTGCTGCTCCGCAAGGTGAGGGGTGAGGCCGTGCCGCTAGCTACAGCGGTCCACGCCGGCTGGCATCTGCAAGGGGTAGCGCTGGGCCAGCTGCTGCCGGACAACGGCGGGGGCATGGTGGCCACCCCCAAGCGGCCGGTGGTGAACAACGACCCGGTGAGTGAGGCAGCCCGCAAGGGTGCCAGTCAGTTGAAGCACCAGCCCCAGCAGCCGGCCCAGCCCCAGGATGAGGAGTTCGACGCCGGGGTCACAGGTGACGAGGAGAAGACGGTGGGCGGTATCATTGACCCGGACGGCGGCAGCCCGGCTCGCACCCCCAAGCCGGCACCGGTGAAGGCCACGGATGACCCGGACAGCGGCGCGCCGCCCATGCCGCCGGGCTTCAAGACCCCGGGCTTCAAGCACTGCCCGCCGCCGGCCATGTGCACCAACGAGGAGTGCGAGCACGTGCTGGCCCAGTGCTGCGGCGAGCGCGGTATGCGCGGCCCGCTGACGGATGCCCTCATCAGCAAGCTGCTCAGCGTGGTCACCAAGCTGCTCACGGACTGGATCACCAGCAGGACGGGCTCGCTCACTCCTTGAAGGTGGGTGGCAGCGGCTACAGCGGGACACCCGGTATCCCGTCGGGTGTACGGGGCGGTGGAATGTTAGAGGGCAGCCCACCGCCCTTGTTCATGCCCTCACAGGAAACCCAATGAGGACCACACTACTACTCGCCTGCGTGATGCTGGTATGCTCTGTTAGCCCCGGCTATGCCAAGCCCCGTCACAAGCCCTTGCCATGTCAGGCTCCAGCCGTGACCATCAACGATGACTACTACCCGGGCAACGAGCCCAGCCCTACGCCTGCCCCAGCCCCTCCCACGCCGGCTGTGTGGCACTGTCCGCCGTCTACCCCCGTCATGCCCGTGTGGCCGCAGACGTGGCCGGTGACGGTGCAGCATGCGGCCCCTACGACCACCTACTACATGCCAACCCGCCAGACATTCTTCCAGACGGGTAGCTCATCACCGGTGATGAGCTACCCGTCTGGCGTCTACACCCAGCCCGCCGTCCGCTACAGCACCCCCGCCCGATCCACGTTCTTCCGCGGCGGCAATGCTGGCCGCGGTCGCACGTGAAGCGGCAGCGTGTGCTTGCCGTGAGCAGGTAATAGACCCTCCACCGCAAGGCCGGCCGGCACCCATCCTATCTTCGCCGGCCGGCCTTTCTCCCACCCACTGCTTTACTTGATGCAACTCCACTCGACCCGGGGTTTACCCGGGTGCCCTGCCGCGCCTAAGCTGTGGGCATGAAGACTGTCGCGGCTAACTCGGTTGGTGTCGCGCGCCGGGAGACGCTGGCGGGGCGGGACTACCTCGTCGTCCCTATGACGATGCTGGTACCAGGGGTGCTCAACGGCAGCAAAGGGGCACTCCTCTACCCGTCCGATGAGGTGCAGAAGCGCCCGTGGATGTGGAACGGCATGCCACTGGTAGGGCGGCACCCGGTGAGCGAAGCCGGTCAAGCCCTCTCAGCCCGTGAGCCATCTATCATCGAGAAGCAGGGGTTGGGTACGGTGTACCGGGCTCAAGCTGCGTCAGGCCCCCTCCAAGCGGAGGCGTGGTTCGACGTTGATCGCACCGCCGCCTTCGACCGAACCCTACCGGCCCACAACCAGATCCTACCCAGGCTGCAAGCCGGCCTCCCGGTGGAGATCAGCACAGGGCTGTTCACCAACGACCTGCCGGCTCAAGCTGGGGCAGTCTTCAACGGCGTGCCCTACGCCTTCACAGCCACGGACTACATCCCTGACCACCTCGCTGTCCTGCCGGATGAGGTGGGAGCGTGCAGCATCAAGCACGGCTGCGGCGTGCTGGTCACCAACGTCACGGCGGACACCATCACCCCCGAGCTACTGCGACAGCTGAAGGAGGGGCAGGGGTGGTCACGCCAGATCGTTAACGGCAAGTCCACCTGGGTCTTCACCTCGGCAGCCACTACCACGGCCACCACCCCCACACTACCAACGGAGAACCAGATGAAGAAGACGTTGATCGCCTGGCTGACGACGAACTGCCAGTGCTGGAAGGGCGAGCAGGCGTACCTCGAGCAGAAGTCCGAGGAGCAGCTGAAGTCCTATAAGACCAACGCCGTGGCTGCCAAGCTGGCGCTCGCGGCCAAGAGCGGGCTCACGGTCAACCGGCTGCTCACCCGCAACGCCGAGGGGGGCGAGGACACGGCGGCACCGGCGGGCGTGAGCATCGCTGACCTCGCGGAGTTCTTCGGCGTGGCGGTGGACCCGGCCAACGACCCCATCGGCTTCACCAAGGAGCTGACCGCCAAGATGGAGGAGGTGTTGGCCAAGCTGAAGGGTGATGCCCCGGCCGCCACCGAGACCCCCGCCGAGCCCACTGCCACTGAGCCCGCCCCCACGGGCAACCAGCGCAAGCCCCAGCCCACCGGCCCTCTCACTGAGCAGCAGTGGCTGAGCCAGATGCCCGCCGCCTTCCGGCCGGTGTGGAACAACGCCGTCAACCTCGACAAGCAGGCCCGGCAGCAGCTGGTGGACCGCATCGTTACGCACAACAGCGTCGGCAACACCCAGCTCGTGCCGCAGCTCCAGGCGCTGTACGGCAAGATGGCCCTGCCGGAGCTCCAGATGCTCGCGGCGGCCCTGCCCAGCCAGCAGGCGGTGCAACACCCCATCGGCTACGTGCCCAGCTACGCCGGAGCTAACGTACCCCTCCCCGTGGGCAACAGCGGGGGGCAGGCGGGTGACAACCTGGATGACGACATCCTGCCGCTTCCGACGATGAACTGGGGTCGTGAAGCGAGCTGACACCCCGCCCCCGCCAGTTACCGCCGCCCGTGACGTAACACCACCACCGCACACCACCAAGGCCACCAAGGCAGAGGGCACACATGGCAAGGGGCGCTAACCAGATCATTGTGACCGCCAACCCCCGAGGCATCACGGGATGGGGCTACATCGGGGCGGGCATCACACCCAAGCCGGGCACCATCATGCAGTTCGACCCCACGGTCGCAATCAAGACCGGGCAGCACACCCTGAAGCTGTACGACCGTGACGCCGACGGCAACCGCCCGGCGGGGCCGCTGGTCGTGCTGGACAACGACGGCTTGATCGGCCGGCTCGTCAGCACCGCCTACGCCGCAGGTGAGTTCGTGCCGTACTACATCCCGGCCCCTGGCGAAGAGCTCAACGTGCTCCTGCTGGATATCGCCGGTGAGGGTGATGATCACCCGGCGGGCGAGCTGCTCATGGTCGATGATGCCACCGGCAAGCTGGTCGTCAGCCCGGATGACCAGACGGAGGGGGCGAACCCGTTCATGCTCCTGGAAACCGTCACCAATCCCACGGCCGATACGCTCGCCTGGGTCAAGTACGCCGGCAGCGCCGGGTAACGCCACCACCCCAACACCAATCCGGCACCTCGCCGGCAACCCTGCCACAGCACACAGGCACACTAGAGGGCCACCATGTTTACCGACTTCGTCTTGAATGGGCAGGGACACGGCCCCGCGGGCGGGGTGCTGAGTGAGGTCCGCTATGACCCCGGCATGCTGAGACCATTCGTCAACAACCGGGGGCAGCGCTGCGTCACGGTCAACACCGGCCAGAAGGCTTGGAGCGAGAAGACCAAGTCCTTCGAACCGGTGCAGAAGACCGTCCTCGTGGAGCAGCTGCTGGCGCGCGGCGTGTACAGCCCGGTGTTCAACGCCACCAGCCTCCGCAAGGAGGAGTGGATCGAGCTAGACCGTGCCGTGGTCCGTGCCGCTCGGCAGCGCCTGCGGGCCTGGGCCGACCTCGCCGCCGCCAACACCTACGGCGGCTTCAACGGGATGGCCAAGCTGACCCTCGAGTACGAGAGCATGTCGGACCCCGGCGAGGCCGTGGTGGACATGGACGGGCTCAGCGACGGCCGCAACGACAGCCCGTCCTTCCAGCTGCGCAGCCTGCCGCTGCCCATCACGCACAGCGACTTCTGGTTCAGCGAGCGCCGGCTGGCCGTGAGCCGCAACAGCGGCACCCCGCTTGATACCACGATGGCGGAGGCGGCCGGCCGCCGTGTGGCGGAGATGATCGAGCGGACCTTGATCGGCGTGGAGACGGGTGTCACCTACGGCACCCAGTCTGCCGGCGTCACGGCCCACCAGGGCACCAGCACCGTGTATGGGTACACGAACTTCCCGTACCGCATCACCAAGACGGACCTGACCACCCCCACGGGCAGCAACCCCGAGGCGGTCATGCAGGACGTCATCGAGATGCGGGAGCTGATGTACGCTCAGGGGCACTACGGGCCGTTCGTCCTGTACACGTCCACCGGCTACGACGTGCACTTCGACAACGACTACTTCCGCACCGGCAGCACAGCCATCCAGCGCACGCTGCGGGAGCGACTCATGGCCATCGAGGGCATCCAGAGCATCACGCGCCTGGACTACCTCACCACCGGCTACCAGATGGTCATGGTGCAGATGACCCCGGACGTGGCGCAGGCCATCAACGCCATGGACATCACCACGGTCCAGTGGGAGAGTCAGGGGGGCCTGAGGAAGAATTTCAAGGTGATGGCGATCCAGGTCCCCTTGCTCCGCGCCCCCTACAATGGCGTGGCGGCTATTGTCCACGCCACGACCAGTTGACCCACGCCGGGAGAGGGGGCGGATTCTCCTCCTGCCGAGTGACCCAGGGTGAGACCTGGGTGGGCTCTACCCTCCAACGGCACCATACACCACCACTACCGCCTCTGGGAGACGAGCAATGCCACACGACTGCTGCAACAAGGAACTCAAAGTGGGCGACAAGGTCCATATCGAGGCCACGGTCACCAACGTGAGCCACGGAACCGACCACTGCAACATCACCGTCGAGACGTGCGAACCGTGCTACCCTGGCAAGCACAAGACCACCATCAGTCTCAACTCCAAGCAGGTGGAAAAGTGCTGCGACGAGCACGAGGGCAGCAGCAGCGTCGGCTGACCCCCCCCCCTACGTGCGACCGGTGGGATAGAACACTACCCGCCCCTAATTAATGCCGGAATACAGGACCGGCGGTCGCGCTCCAGATACCACCAACATCTCCCAGGAGATCAGCATGGCACGTTTCCGTTTGCTAGCCGGGCTGCACGTGATGGCCGACCCGAACTGGGAGCCGACCGAGCAGGAGCAGCAGCTCGCCAAGAGTCAGGGGCGCATTCTCAAGGCCCCCAGCGTCACCATCAAGGCCGGGCAGGTCATTGAGAGTGCCACCGACCTCGTGGCCAAGTGCGGGGCCAACCACTTCGAGCGGCTGCACGAGGGGGGCCAGCCGGTCAACGCCCCCCGCAGCGGCAAGCCGGGCGACCGGCTGCGGCAGCACAACCTGGAGAATCGCACCTGGGGCGACCCCACTCCCGAGAACATGGAGAGCGGGGTGGCGTCTGCCCCCCACGGCCAGATCAGCACTGGCCACCCGGCGGCGGTCAACACGGACGGCCCGCAGAAGCAGGGGCCACTGGACGTGGACAGCTTGCGCAACCTACCGGCCCCCAGGTCCAAGGGCACGGGTATGACTACCGCGCAGGAGCGAGAAGAGGACAGCGGTGGTGGTGAGGTGCTGACCCCGGCACAGGTCATGGCGGCCCAGCAGCCGGGCGCGCCGCCCACCCCCGGCATTAGCGGCGTGCACCCCCAGCCAGCTCAGCGTGACCGTACGGAGAAGGTCAGCAGCGCTGGCGGTGAAGAGCAGCAGCCGCAGCAGCACCCCCAGCCGCACCACCAGCAGCGGCGTGAGCCGGCCCCGGCCAACCTCGGCGGCATGAGCCTTAGTGAGCTGCGCAAGCACGCCGACGGCCAGAAGATCGAGGTGCCCCAGGGCTCCAACCGCGAGGCGGTCATCAAGGCCATCCGCCAGCATCACGCTAGCTAACGGGCATGCCAGCCGGGGCTCGTACCGGCAGGGCCGTGGGAACCGGCCCGCCCCAGAACATGGAGTGGTAACCAAGAGGGGTGGGTAATGGGTTTGTGGGCTGCGGATGACCATAACCTGATTAGCATAACCAGCCTGATCGTGTTGATAGGCGGCGTGGCTATGACGGCGGGTGGTCTGGTGCTGGGGTGGCTCTACAGCGGGAAGAGGGCTATGGACCGCATTGACCTTCTGACCACCCGGCAGTTCGACCTCCAGGACAAGCTGTCTACCTGCGAGCTGGAGCACACCCGGGCGATGGTCAGGGAAGAGAAGCTGAAGGCGGACTTGGAGCGAGTGCAGATCAGACTAAGCACCGTGGAGACCAAGACCGGCATCGTGCCTCAGCAGCAGTACGTACCGGGCCTGATCATCGCGGATCTGAGCGGAACCATCCTTGAGTTCAGCCCAGCCCTCACCATGATGACGGGCTGGATGCCGGAGGAGATGAGAGGTCAGAACATCGAGAAGATGGTGCCGCCGGAGCTACTAGCAGCCCACCGCGCTGGGTTCAGCAAAGCAGCACAAGCGGGGGCTGTACTCGACCCCACCCGCAAGATCAACACCGAGGTCCTGGATAAGAACGGTGCTAGGGTGCCAGTCACCATTAGCGTGAGGAAGTGGGAGGGCACCGAGGGCAAGCTGACCGCTATGCTGACCATGCGGCCGTCGGCGAGGGAGATGCCCGCTGGGTCACTCATGAGCCGACGGGTGACAGACTACGGTTGAAATGGGGGTGAGGCGTGGCCCGCACGAGCATCATGGCGGTGAAGACACTGCTCGATCAGAACTACAACGGCCGTAGCAACCTGAGCCCCTACGTTGATACAGCCAGCTCCCTGATTGACCAGTGTGTCAGCGTTGCGGCCCGGCGTGGACTTGACCCTATCTCCAGCCACACGCAGGAGCTCATGGAGCGTTGGCTGGCGTGCTGGGCGTACACCCAGATGGACCCACTGTACGTCAGCAAGTCAACGCTCAGTAGCAGCGGCAGCTTTGTCCAACAGGACTATAGGGCGGTCGCCGTCAGCCTGGACCCCACGGGCGTTCTGCTGGCCATCCTCAACAATCTGAACAAGGGGGCCGTGGGCTGCTTCCACTTAGGGTCAAGCTACTCAGAACAGGTCGCCCGCGCCCGGGCCAGAGACGGAGGATAGGAGTAACCAGTGCCCTCTGTTGAAGAGTTTGACCTGACTGAGAAGGTGGTGCACTGGGTCGCCACGGGCAAGGACCGTTACGCCCGGCTCACCTTCACGAGCACCCCCACCGAGGTTGACGCTCGGTGGGTTGACCGTGAGTCCCAGGCTACCACGGCGGACGGCAACACGGTGAGCCTGATGGCCACGGTGGCAGTCAAGGAAGAGATCGAGGTGGGCTCTCTGCTCTGGCACGGGCGGCTCAGCCAGTGGCCTAGTTACGCGGGCACGGAGGGTGCCTACGTCATGCAGGTGAGCACCGTGACCGTAGCCCACGATGTCAAGGGCCGGGCTACTCGCAGAGAGCTGGGGCTCAGTCGTTTCATGGACGCCGTACCGCCCGCGTGAAAGGTTGACCAGTGACACGCATCACGTTCAACACAGACAAGGTGCTAGCCTCTATTCGGGCCAAAAGTTTGAGGGGACGCAAGGTCATGTCGTACCGGGTGGGGTACAGCGCCCCCTACGCCATCTACGTGCACGAGGACCTGACGGCCAACCACCCCAGAGGTGGGCAAGCGAAGTACCTGGAGCAGCCCATGCGCACCATGCGCCGGGAGCTCAGTGAGATCGTTGCCCGCAGCGTCAGGGCGAAGAACGGTCTGGAGGAGGGGCTGCAGAGGGCCGGCGAGACCTTGCTGGCCGCGTCCAGGTCGCTCGTCCCCGTTGACACCGGCTTCCTGCGTGACAGCGGCTATGTGGAGGTGAAGTAATGACTCGCCGCCTGTTACACACCCCGGCCGACGTACTGAGCCGGGTGCTGATCGCGGCGGGGGTGGGCACCGACCCGCCAGACTCGGACCCGTGGCCGGTGTACGCCACGGATGAGCCCGACACCCCGGATAACTGCATCACGGTCTTTGACACAGTCGGGATGACCTGGGGCAGCACCATGACGGACGGCGTGCAGCAGCTGCACAGCGGAGCACAGGTCAGGGTGAGAGGCCGGCCGCAGGACGACCCCTACGTGAAAGCGAACGAGGTTGCCGTAGCCCTCGACGCAGTCAATAGAAGTCAGGTGACCATCAGCGGCACCGCATATCTCGTGGATGCCGTGGACACCGGAGATGTCATCAGTGTCGGCAAGGAGGGCGGCAGCGGCCGGCGAGTGTGCACCGTGAACGTAACCTTCCCCGTGACCAAGCTGAGCTAAAGGAGCAAGCAGTGGACCACACGACCATGATCCTCTTCTTCTGTGCCGTGGCAGCCCTCGGGCTGCTCATGGCTGCACCTACCCCCACAGCCAGAGTGGAACCCACTGGTGCCAAGTTGAAGGAGGGGCACGCAACCAAGATCACGCTGGCCATCGACACCAACATCGAGTTCTGGGAGAAGGAGGTCACACCGCCGGGTATCGAGGGCGGCGAGCCCGTCATGCAAGGGGACATGTTCTCGCTGGTCTGGGAGACCCGCGTGCCCCAGGCCCTGAAGGACATGACCGAGGTGGCCGTCACCGCGAACTACGACCCCGCGGTGATGGCCAGTGCAGTGGCAGCGATCAATGTACCCACTACCATAACGATCACTTGGCCACCGGGAGGCACGCTGGCGTTCTATGGGTTCATGCGCAGCTTCAAGCCCAACCCGCTGAAGAAGGGGGAGCAGCCCAACGCGGCTGTCGTCATCGTGCCCACGAACTGGGACCACATCAACGGCGTGGAGGCCGGCCCGGTCTACACCGCCCCGCCGTGACAGCCGGCGGGCGGGTAACTCGTCAGCACCACCCCTAACCCTCACCACCAACCACAGGGAGCAAGACTGTGAGCGGTACCAAGAAGGTAACGGACTCCTACGACTTTGATACGCTGGAGCCGCTGGCCGTGCCGGTCAAGCACGGCGGCAAGCGGTACATCCTGCGGGAGACGGTGGGTGACCAGTCCACCAAGTGGCGCAACGCGGTCCTCAGGTCCATGACGCCCAACGGGCTGGGGGGGCTCACCCCCGGCCCCGGGTACCCGGACACCGACCTGCTACTGCTGGGCATGTGCCTGCACGAGATAACCCCGGGCGGTGAGCAGCCGGTGGGGGCCGAGGAGCTGAAGCAGTGGCCCACCCGAGTCATCAAGCCGCTGTTTGAGCGGGTCAAGTCGGCCAGCGGTCTGGAGGCGGAAGAGGACACGGTGGAGAACCTCACCACCCGCATCAGCGACCTTGAGAAGCGGCTCACCGCCTTGCGGCAGGCGCAAGAGGCAGACCCGGGCCGCACCCCCTCTCACGCGGGAAATGGGCACGGCGGCACCACCGATTCTTCCGCATAGCCGACCGGTTGGGCCAGCCCTTGCACGCGGTGGCGGGCTGGCACGGCCCCATGACCCACCGACAGTCGCTGGCGTGGGAGGCGTGGCTAGATCAGGAGATGGACCGGCCCTCACGCACAGACTTCTACGTGATGCAGCTGGCATGCACGGTGGAGCAGCTCTTTATGGATGACCCCAGCCTCACCAACGTGAACAAGTACCGGCTGACCTTTGGTGACGTGGAGGCAAAGGCGGCGGACGTGGCCGGCGGCACCCAACCCCAGTGTAAGGAGACAGAGACTGAGATCCTAGATCGCATCAATCGGTCACAGACGGTATGGGGGGCAGCACTGGGCATTAGGATACCCCCCTCCACCGGCCTACCCAAGAAAGCAGCGGCGGGATGAACGAGACCGACACACTCGCCATCAAGCTGACCGGCGACGCCACCGGGTATGACAGCGCGCTACGTCAGGCAGAGGCCGAAACGGTGCGCGCCAGCGCCGCCATCGGCACGGCGTACGACAAGGGATTCGATAAAGCTGCCAGCAGCGCCCAGCAGGCTGGCCAGCAGATGACGGCGGCAATGGCCAAGGCCGGGGCTGCCGCCACGGGGACAGCTGCACGTATGGCACAGGTGCCCCGGCTGCCAACCAGTACCACGGGGGGCATTGCCGGGCTACCCCCCCTCAAGATGCCCCCGGTCAAGCTCACGGTGGAGCCGGTGCCGCTCGTTGAGGTGCCGGTGGAAGAACCTCGACCGGTCAAGGTGACGGCAGACACCGCTGCGGCTATGGCCAGCGTGAGGGGGCTGGAGGCAGAGTCTCTACGCGCCGCCGGGGCCATCAGCACCACCCTGAAGCGTAGCTTCCACGAGGCGGCTACCTCTTCCCCGGGGGCTAGCCGGCAGATTGCCAGTGCCGCTACGGCAGCAAGCCAAGCAGCCCAGACGGCAGCGGCACAAGCCGGCAAGGCCCCTGCAAGGCCCACGGCACCGCTCGCAGCCGCAGTCAAGGTGTCACCCATTAACGTGCCGCTGGTGCTGGTCAAGGGGGCTACAGCACAGCTAGAGGCCGAGGCCAAGGCAGCCGCCAGCACCGTGGGCACCGCCTACGCTGCTGGCTACGGCAAAGCAGAGGCGGCAGCCGTCAAGGCACGCACGGAGATGGAGAAGCCTCCCCGGGTGCCAGCCGCTGCCGCCGGTCGCCCTACCCCGGGTGCACCCACGGGCATGCGAGGCAGCCCATCACCGGCAACCGCATCCGCTGCGCAGAGTAAGGCAGCCGCTGCCGCCGAGAAGGATGCGGCCAAGCAGGCGGCACAATCACAGAAGGACGCAGCCCGTGAGACAGAGGCCAGCTGGAAGGCAACCTGGGGCGCGGTGCGAGTGGCCCGTAACCTCGCCCTTGCCTACGTGGCCTTCAAGGTGCCGTTCGCCATCAAGGACTTCATCGACAGCACGGTGGAGCTGGGCACTGCGGCCCGGCGGGTGGGGGCCGACATCCTAGAGGTGCGAGCGGGCATGCTGTGGGCCGGGGTGACGGCGGAGAGTATGACGGCAGCCATTGGCACCACCACGGCCACTCTAGATGCCTTCAGGGCTGGCAGCGTGCAAGCCGCCCGTGACCTGGAGAACCTGGCAGCCGTGAGTGGTATGTCGGTGGCCGAGATCAGCGGCAGCTTCGTGACGGTGTATGAGGCCATCGCCAGGATCCAGGACCCTACCGTGAGGGCTACCCAGGCGTTCCGGCTGCTGGGCAGTGAGGCGGACAAGTTCCTGGACGCACTGGCCAAGGCCGGGCCGGGCGAGAGCATGAATGTGGCCAAGCGATTCGGGCTGGAGGTAAGCCCCGCCGACTTGGCGAATCTACGTGAGATCCAGACCACGGTCCGGCAGATTCAGGGCATCGGTACCGGGGCTTTCAACCAGATCTTACTAGGCATCAGCCCCATCGTGGCGGAGCTGAGTAGTGCATTCGAACTGACCAAAGTGAACTTGGAGTGGATCAAACCGCTGGTCATCAAGGTGGCCCACGGCATCGGCTTGTTCGGGGCGTTCATCATTGAAGCCTCTGGTAACTCCAAGCTGCTGACGGCTGCCATGGATGCCGTATGGGCCAAGGCTGAGCAAGGGGCTCTCCTCTTCAAATCTGCCATGCTGGACAGCATCGCGGAGATTATCCAATCACTGAACCCGCTGAAGACAGCTCTCGGTGGCATTGGCTCCATGTTTGGCAAGGAGACAGGGCTGGCCATGGAGATCGGCGCTGACGCGCTGGGCAGCGTGGCAACAGGCAGCCTGAAGAAGGACGCCGACAGGGCACGTGCTGACGCCGAAGCGGCGGGAAAAAGGAGCGGCAAGAAAGTCGGTGAGGTTATTGAGCAAACCAAGGCGTCTGATATAGGGAAGAAGGTAGATGCATTCTTCGAGCGGGTGGACAAGAGGTCATCCAAAGACAAGAAGGATGAGGCCAAGCCCAAGGACAACGTCGGCACCGCCACCCTCAACACCACCCTGGACAAGTTCAAGGGTGTGGTGGACGGGCTCAGGGGGCCGATAGACGAGTGGCGGCAGGGCATCGTTGACATGAAGCAATTCGAGGCGTCGAAGTTGTACGCTGGCAAGGCCGGGCAGGACACGAAGCTACTGCAAGCCGCCGGCATGTTCGAGAAGCTGCGGCAGGGGGCCGGGCTGCAAGCCACCACCCAGCTCGCCGGGGCTGCCGAGGGCGGCACCAAGGAGGCTTACAGCGCCGTAGCCCAGTACGCCATGCTCGGCCAGCGAGGCAGCGTACAGGACCAGATGAAGCAAGCCCTTGACGTAGCCAACCAGCAGCGTGAAGCCCAGCTAGAGCTAGGTAGAGAGTCCTTGGCAGCGATGCGTGATCTGGCCCGAGAGGGTAAGCTGGTGGAGCCTGTTAGCGTGTGACGTGATGTGAGGTGAGTCGTGGTAGCGTTATGGGTCAGAGAAGACACGGAGGGCAGCCGGGGCAGCGTGAACGACGTGCGGGAGCGTAACTACACCCGCTCCTTCACGGTGGTCTGCTCACACCTCACCGACGGCCCCGAGGTGGTGGCCGCCGCCATCGGCATCCCGCGCCTCTGGGTGCCCTACGTGAACGTCTTCAGCGGGTTCGCGGACTTCGGCAGCTGGTGCCGTAACGTGGACTGCGCGCGGGTCAAGAAAGGCTCCACCGTATGGCGTGTCACGTGCACCTACAGCAGCCGGGTCGAGCGTCCCGATATCAACCAGATCGAGAACCCGCTGCTGCGCCCCGCCGAGGTCAGCTGGGACACCACGTCTACCGCCGTCCCCATGATCACAGACACCGCCGGCAACCCTATCAAAAATGCGGCCGGTGACGTGTACGACCCACCCCCGGAGGAGAACGTCAAGACCCTAGCACTGACCATCACGCGCAACCAGCCCAGTTACGACACCGTGCTCTACCTTGACTTCGAGGACACGGTGAACGACGCCACGTTCCTCAACATGGCGGCGGGATGGTGGCGGTGCGTGCACATCAAGGGCACCAAGCAGTTCGAGGAGGGCATCTTCTACTGGAAGGTCACCATCCAGCTGGAGACGAAGCGTATGCGGGCACCCACGGCAGCGGACCTCGTATTGAAGGGGAACGCCACCATGACCCCCTGGACGCGATGGATACTGAACCGCGGGTTCCGGCAGCTGAAGGCCGGTAAGCTGATCGCGTGCCTTGACCCTATCACCAAGCAAGTCCTCAGCACTCCGGCTCTGCTGGACAAGAATGGTCTTATGCTGGTACCGGGGCAGAAGCCCGTGTACTTTGGATACCAGCAGTACCCGTACAGAGACTTCAACGGTCTGAGTATGTTCTAAGGAGCCGCACATGGCAGCAGGCGAGCCGTTCATGATCCCGACAGACTGCTTCGTCAACGGCAGGCTGTCGGCGCGCACGTTCACCGCACCGGACGGGTCCATCACGGACAACGCGGTGCAGTCGCTGGCCAACATCAGCGCCAGCAAGTTGGAGCACCAGCACGAGCCCCCTGTGGTGCTCAGCAACCACGCCACGGCGGTGGTGGTGCAGCGGGTGCCGGTCTACAAGTGCCGCGGGGTCACGGCCGTGGTGCACCGCTTCGCCATCAGCGCCAGCGTGCCGCCCACGGGGGGAGGGTCGGTCACGGTGGACCTGCTCAAGAACGGGGTGAGCATCCTCTCGGCCCCGGTGGTACTGGATGACACGGTGGCGGCCTACGTGGATGTGGTGGCCATCATCACCAGCAGTGACCTCGTCCAGGGGGATCAGCTGGACGTGTCCGTCACAGCGGTGGCAGCCACGGCCCCCAAAGGAGTAGCCGCTTGGCTCATGATCAGGGGTAAGGCTCAGTAAGGCACGCAGACATCAGTGGGCAAAGGGCGAGCACCGTGGCAGAGTTCACAGAGCGGTCACTGGAGAGGCTCAAGGCAGCGGCCAACATGGCCGACGAGGCCAAGCAGGGCGGCACGGACCCTGCCCCGCATATGGTCATCAACTCCACGCCGATCATGACGTGCAAGATCACGTCCGGCCCCGTCCCGGACCCCGGCGGGCTATACACTGGTCGCATCGTCACCCGCACGGACGCGACCACGTACGAAGAGGGAGAGCAGGACGTCCACTTCCGCCCGGCGACGCTGGACGGGATCCTGTCCCTCGACCCCGACATCTACTACCCGTGCCGACCGTCACACGAGGAAACGGTCGGCGGCGTGGCGAAGGACGTCTACCTTGTGTTCGACGGCAACTGTGATCACGTGGTGAACGTGCTAGAGGTAGTCATCCCGCCCATCACGATGGCGTGCGTCAACGACGCCCCGGTGGTGGCTTACTCGACCAAGTGGATCAAAGGTCACTTCACGATCCACACCACGGACCCGAGTTAACCCATGCCTGATTACATGTACGCGGGTCCGACTGACTGCTGCTGTGGGGGAGGCGGCACGCCTCTCTACTGCGAGCACTGTCACAGCCTGGGATTCTCGATCCCCGCCACGCTGTGCATGAAGATAACAGTGCTGGCCGGTTCCTGCGCGTGGCCATCGACGATCAAACTCACAAAGCAAGGGGCTATCAATCGGTGGTCCGGCGAGACGTCCGGGCCGTGCGGCTACTGCGTGGTCGGCGGGTACGACTGCGGGCATTTCCTCGTCCCGCTGGACACACCCCCTGATGACCCGAACTTCCGGTTCAATGTCTGCAACGGGGCGGGGTTTAGCTTCCCCGGGCTGGGGGTGGGGTACGGCACCTCCGGCACCATTTGTCTGGCCTACTCAGGTGCCGACATGAGTACGTTCTCCTGGACGTGCGGCCCGCCGTTCTACTGGACCGTTGAGGCGGTGGCTCTGACGAATTTCCTGGTCTGCCCGGGGTGTTTTGAACCGGGCATCCAGCCGAGATTCAAAATCGAAGTCACTGGCGACATGACAGGGTGTCCCGACAACCGCCCGTGCACCGAGGACAGCAGTGGCCCGGACATGATGTCGGCCCGACGCCCATCGATGACTGGACCAACCATCTGGCAGCGGGGGGTGAACCTCGGCAAAGCCCTCGTTTCCCACGCATGGGCCGGAGCGCCGTCAACCCCGCCCGAAGAGTACCAGGCTCGGCTCAAGGCGTGCCTGGGGTGCGAGTACCATTCGGGTGATGACAAGTCCCTGTGGTGCATGCACCCGAAGTGTGGCTGCAACATGAACGTGAAGGCTGGTTGGAGGGAGCAGACGTGTCCACATCCGGAGGGCAGCAAGTGGCCGCTACCTCTGACCCGCTGAGCCTGCCTTGCATGAACCGGGGTGAGAGCCTGGGGCCGTACGAGGGCGAGCGCGGGCCGGTGGAGCTCTACGCCTGCTCGGCCTGGGGGTCGTGCACGGTTGATCCTGCCAACAGCAGGGGTGCCGTCCATCGCTGCCAAGGCTGTAACGACCGCATAGTGCCCGTGAACGCCGCCGCCTCGACGGAGCTGCTGCCCGGCATCACTGACCCGATACCCGACCCGCCCTTGATGCAGCAGCCGGCCCGCTGGCACTTGCGCGAGAGCGTGAAGGACCGACATATCACAGCGTTCCGGCATCTGGCAACGTGCCCCCTACCGCCGTCCAGCCCAGTGCACCTCGATGGTGACGGCGTGGTCATCGCCGGAGGTGGGGCGCGGTTCTGGCCGATGGTAGCCGTCACTTGCCACATGCTGCGTGACACGGGTTGGACCGGGCCGGTCCAGGTGTGGCACCGCGGGGCACTGGGCGAGTGGGTACGTCCAGAAGACGTAGACGGGTTGGGTGTCCAGTTCGTTGACATTGACCAGCGCATGCCCAACCGCAGAGGCATACGAGGGTGGGAGACCAAAACGGCTGCCATCCTCGGCAGCGGCCTACGGCGTGTGCTGTTCCTTGACGCCGACTGCTACCCGGTGCGGGACGTGACCCCACTGTTCCGCTACCTGGACCACGCCCCCGTTGTCTACTGGGAGGACTCGGGGTGCCACGTCAAGCCGGAGTGGGTGGGGCTGACGGAGGCGGAGGTGGCAGCCGTGCCCCCCGTGCAGGGCGGGCAGTTCTTGGTGGACGTGGTAGGGGGCTGGCGGACGCTCGTCCTCGCCCACTGGGTCAACCAGCACAGTGATTACTACTACGCACGGCCCGGCAACCTGGGGCGAGGTGAGTACCACATCTTCGGCGACCAGGAGGCCCTCCAGATCGCCATAGCCCAGACGGGTGAGCGAGTGGTGGTCGTTGACCGGGCCGTGTGGTATGAGCGGGCACCGAAGGAGGACATCGGCTTCCACTGCTCAGAAGGCGAGGATGGGCTAGTCTTCATCCACCGCTGCGGCAGCAAGCTGGTCCCAAACACCCAGCCGCTGTGGGATGACCAGCAGCCCCACGAGCCCTACGTGCGTGGGCTCTTTCACGTGCTCACCCGCCCGGGGTTGGGCTACCGCCCACGCTCACGCATGAAGCCGGGGCAGGTGCAGCGTGTGGTTGACGAAGTCTCCAGGCGCACCCCATGCAACGTGCTGGTCTTCGGGGCGGGGGCTGACACCACCTGCTACCTCGCGGCTAACCCCGGGGGGCGTACCGTGGTGGTAGAAGATAGCCCCGCGTGGGCCGAGGTGGCGACTGCCCTGGGGGCTGACTGCCGCACGGTCACCTACACGACCAGGGTGGGTGACACCCCAGGGCGGAGTAAGGCACCGCCCGCCTTTCTCCCAGAGGATGTGGCGGCGGTTAGGTGGGACGTGACGTTAGTGGATGGGCCGTATGGCACCCCTGACGGCCCAGGGCGTGAGCAGCCCACCTACGCAGCCTTGACCCTCACCACCCCAGGGGGCATCATCTTCGGGCACGACGCCGGTCCGGGTGCAGACGGCGACTGCTACCGAGAGTACCTGGGCCCGCCGGACGGTATGACGGCCGGCCCGCCCGATCTAGCTGAGTGGAGGAGTAGGAAATGACCGCCGTGCGAGTGACGACCGACGACGCCACGTACACCCACCTACAGTCTGTACCAGTATCCACAGTCCTCGTGACACACAACCTGGGTAAGTACGCGGCGGTGGACGTTATCACCAGCGACGGGGAGCTGGTGGACTGCCGGATCGAATACCTGGATATGAATCGTGTAAGGGTCACCATCTCCGGCGACTCGTCCTTCCGAGTGACCTGTAACTGAGAGGGGTAACCTATGGCCGGCAAGAGACTGTTCGAATACGACTTCAACCAGAACCAAGCTCTCAACCTGCGGCTCCATATATTGGCGTCGGCCCCGTCGTCGCCGGTCACTGGTCAGCCATACTTTGACTCGGTGCTCGGGTACGCCCGGTGCTGGGACGGCTCCACCTGGATCCGCATCGACGACCACTGGGTGAGCGGGGTCAGCGGCACGCCCCCGATCAACAGCAGCGGCGGGGCGACGCCGGTCATCAGCATCACCGCCGCCAGCGGCTCGGACCCAGGCTCCATGTCGGCCGCCCACTTCTCCCTTGTCAACGGGGCGACGGCCGTCAACACAGCCTCCACGGTCGTCCGCCGGGACGCGTCGGGCAACTTCGCCGCCGGCACGATCGCGACGACGATGGTCTCTCTGAGCGGCACGCCGTCCGCCTCCACGGACGCGACCACCAAGGCTTACGTTGACGCCGTCGCTAGCAACACGGACGTCAAGACGAGCGTCCGGGTCGCCACGACGGCTAACGTCAACCTGTCGTCGGCCCCCGCCGCGATCGACGGCGTGACGCTCGTGGCGGGCAACCGGGTCCTGCTCAAGGACCAGACGACCGCCAGCCAGAACGGGGTCTATGTTTTTGCCGGGACCGGTCTGTCCCTAACCCGTGCGGCGGACGCCGACGCCTCCGCCGAGGTGACGAGCGGGATGCAGATGTGGGTGAGTGAGGGCGATGACAACGCCAACACCTACTGGATCATCACGACGCCCGACCCGATCGTCCTCGGCACGACAGCCCTGGCGTTCACGCAGTTCGGGGCGGGCGTCGCCTACGCGGCCGACGGGGCCACGCTGACCCTCACCGGCTCGACGTTCTCGATCCACTCGAACTACGTAGGACAGACGAGCATCACGACGTTGGGGACGATCGTCACCGGCACCTGGAACGCAACCATCATCGGACTGACGAAGGGCGGCCTGGGGGTTGACGCCAGTAACGCCGCGGGCAAGCTAACCGCACGGCAGAACCTCAACGTCGCGGGCAAGTACAGTGCCCTCATCGGTAACGGGTCAAGCACCTCGATAGCCATCACCCAGGCGACGCATGGCCTGGCCTCTGACGGCACGATCGGGGTATGGGTCAGGGACGCGACGAGCGACGACGAGTACGACTGCGGAGTCAAGGTCAACAACACGAACGGTACGGTGACGCTCACGTTCTCCGTGGCCCCGGCGACCAACAGCCTGCGCGTAACCCTCATGGGTTGAAAGGAACAACATGCACTCTCTGAACGAAGCCACCTGTCCAGGCACCGGCCAGGAGAGCGAACGCTTCGGCAACAGCTCCTACGCCAACGGCGCACACGCCACGGCGCTCGGTTTCGGGGCGACCTCAGACGGAGAGGACGCCACCGCCACCGGTCACTCGTCGGTCGCCAACGGGGTCGGGTCGGTCGCCAACGGAAAGGGGGCGTCCGCTACCTACGACCGGTCCATGGCGTTCGGGGCCGGGGCCACGGCGACGGCTATGGGCCAGATCGTGTTCGGTTCCGGCACGTACCACTCCACCGACGTCTATTTCGGCAAGGGGGTCACCCACGCCTCCCCTGTCGCCGTGACCATTCATGGGACGGGGGGAAGCGGCAGCGACGTCGCCGGGGCGGACCTGATCCACGCTGCCGGTCGGGGCACCGGCAGCGCCCCAGGGGGTAGCTACAAGATCCAAACGGCCCCCGCGGGCTCGTCGGGTTCGTCGCTCAATACCCTCGTGGACAGGGTCGTCGTCTCATCGGCCGGGGTCGTGAGCGTCACGGGTTCAGTGACCGTCACGGGGGCCGTGCAGACGGGGGCGGAACTGAAGGTCATGTCCGCCTCCCCTCTGTTGTGGTTCGTCGATACCACGGCCACGGACACCGGATTCTTCGTCTACTGCGACGCCGGCAAGTTGCGCATCGCCGCCTCGACGGACGCCGGTTCGGTGACGTCCACGGCGATGACGGTGGACCGCTCGAACGGCCACGTCGGGTTCGGTACCACTAGCCCCACCAGCAGACTCCACGTCGTCGGCGGGGACCTCAGGATCCAGTCCGCGGCCCCCTTCATCTGGCTCACGGACACGACAACCGCTGACACCGGTTTCTTCATCTACTGCGACGGGGGCATCCTGCGGATCGCGTCCGCCACCGACGCCGGGGGGGTGACGGCCCAGCTGGTTGCGATCGACAGGACGGCGGGCGACGTGGAGGTGGTGACGGCCGACAAGGGGTTGATCCTGAAGTCCCCCGATGGTACCCGTTACCGCATCAAGGTGGCCAACGGCGGCACGATCAACATCTCCGCAGCGTGATAGGGGCTGATCATGTACCTCGACTGCAACCTGGGAGCCCAATACGCCGGACTGAGCAACGTGGGGTGTCAGCTGTTCAACTCCAGCGGGTTTACCGTAGGGGGGCGCGTGCTAGCAGCCGTAGACCTGGGGAGCGGTGTGTACGGGGCTGACGTGCCCGTGCCCGCCGGCTTCACAGGGACCGCGTTCTGGGACTGTGAAGTGAGCGGCGTGGTGGCGGCCGAGCGCATCACCAACACCACCAGCACCGTCAAGCTGGCGGCCGACGGTCTAGATGACGTGATGGTGGAGGCCAGTCTCAACGCCCGGCAGGCACTCAGCATCACTACGGCAATGGTGGCCGGGGTGCTCAGCGGTGCCGGTGACCCGGGCGGGGTCATCATCGTCAAAGCCGCTGGCACCCCAGCCACCACACGGGTGACGGCTGCCACCACGGGCGAGGGCAACCGCACTACCATGATCCTCAACCCCCCGGCGTGAGGGCAGCGTGTTCCCCAGTCAGTTGTTCCCACAGACCCTGTTCACCGAGCGTATCTTCCCCAGAGGGTACGTGCTGCCGGTGCCCTACCCCGAGGTGCTGCACTGGCGGGGGGGCACTGACAAGCGGCTCATCTGGGCAGGTGGTACTACCACTGGGGCGGCGTGGTCCGGCACAACCGTTACAACGCTCCAGTGGTACGGGGCGGCAGATGAGGGAGTGGCAGACGTGATCACCTTACAGTGGGCCGGGCAAGCAGACAGCGGCGGGGTAACGTGGGCCGGGGTAGACGATCACGAGAACAGGCTGGGGTGGGCCGGCGTGAGTGACAGCCGGCTGACCTGGGTGGGTAACCAAGTGGAGGGCACAGAGGTGCAAGAGACGAACGACAAGGTGCGCCGTCAGGTGCCCCAGCTGGCCGAGTACACCTTCCAGAATAACAGCGGGGTCATTGACCTGACCCCCTATGCCACCGTCAAGCTGCTGGTCAAGCGAGATGGGGCACTGTACGACGACGTGGATGGGGAGTTCACCTTGCCCAAGACGGGGGGTGAGGTGTACTACGACGGCTATGCCTTCTTGACGACAGGCCGGTGGTGGGTGCAGTTCGTGGCGTACACGGCGGGCGGTGTGCCCCTGTACGGTGACGAGCTGGGGTTTGACGTGGCCCCCAACCTGGATGACCTGAGTGCAGATGAACACCCCGAGCCATGAACGGCCGCCCCCGGCCCCGCTGGGTAGCTTGCTCCTGCCGACGGGTGACCGGGGACGGTTTCTCACTCGTGCAGCCCCAGGAACTCATCCAGGTGTTTGCAGAGCGGTAGTTCTTCCACTTCATAATTCGTGCCGGTGTATCCCAGACGGCACTGGGGGTCCAGGCCCGCTTTCACTTCAGCCAATTTGGTATCTCTGTCCTCATCGTAGTGGCTGATGTGTTCTACTACCTCATTCAGCCGGATGACGTGCTGTTCAGCTTGATCGCGGGTGTGGTACACCGCCACCCACCAGACTCTATGATTACCGTACTGACCCGTCTGCCCCACCACCAGATAGCACATGCGTAGCACCATAGCCCCCCTCATTACACTATGTACACTGTACAACGGCTATCGGGTTTGCTGCGTCTGTGTGCCCCCGTGCAGCCCTTTAGCCCTTTAACCGGGGCACAGCCTGCCTTTTACCGCCCCAGCCCCGCCACGGTGGCAAAAACAGGGGTTAGCGTGCAAGCGGGGGCCGGGTGTTGCCCCCACGCTGCCGGCGTCAGCTGACGAACACCAATTCGTTGATGGCCCGGGTGACAGCCACGTACAGGAGGTTGGATTCTTGTTCGCGTGCCCACGGCTGCTTGGCCATCGGGTGCGGACACTCTGCACCCTTGGGCCGCAGCAGGAACACCCGCTCAGCCTCCAGACCCTTGGCCTTGTGGATGCTGCTGAGCCGCACTCCGCGCACCGTCTGGTCATCGGTGAACACGGACTCGATCTTGTTGATGACCGCGTCCACCGTGGCGGCACTCTCCGTAAACATCACCACGCAATCGGCCTTATCGGTGATGGCGAGCACCTTGTTCTCGTTGGGCATCTTCTTAGCCTGCTCCTTGGCAGCCTCGAAGTCGGCCCAGTCGGTGACCTTGCCCACCAAGTCGTCAACCCCGCTGGCCTTGAGCTTCTTGATGAGGCTGATGAGACCAGCCCCAATGTCACGCCCCTGGATGTTGGCCTTGCGACCGGCTCTCAGGAACTTGAAGCACTGCGACACTAGCGGGGCATTGACCCGGCACAGCACCATGTCGCCGTCTTCAACCAGCGGCCCGTAGGACTTCTCCCACGGCACGTTGGTCGTCTCAGCTCCGCCCATCGTCTTGCGCTCACCGGGGTACTTGGCGGCACTGACCATGCCGTCCGGGTTGCTTTCATGGGCGCTGAAGTCCTTGACGATACGGTTAGCTTCGGCCACGATGGCCCGGCCACACCGGCGGGTAACCGTGAGGGGCAGGGTCACGCAGCCCGCCGGGGTCTCACTGAGATCCCGGGCCATGCGGGGCATGCTCTCGGCGTCGGCTCCAGCGAAGCCGTAGATCGCCTGCCGGGGGTCACCGCAGAGCACCAGCCGCCGGCCAGCCATGCGGGCGAGGGCCTGCTGGCAGCGGTTCAAGTCCTGAGCCTCGTCAACCAGCAGTAGGTCGTACCGCCACACCGGCAGCCCCAGTACCACCGGGATCCAGATCATGTCGTCAAAGTCAACCCGGCTGTCCTTGCTCACGTCCCTGGCACGCTCCAGCACTTGCGGCACCAGCGAGAATACTTCGGCTCGGTAGCTGCGGCCCCCGTCAGTGCATAAGTCGATATCGTAGTAGCTAGCCAGCTCCACCAGCACCTCATCGTTCACGCACTGCACAAGATTCATCTTGCACAGCTTGACCAGCTTCTCGGTGGCGTCCAGCAACACCGGGCTCTCCCGCCGCAAGTCACGTAGGTCCTTCTCCAGCAGCTCGCTGATCAGGTAGGCGGTGCGGTTGCTCTCCACCTTGACCGTGCGGTACTGGCGGGTCACCGCTTTGAAGCCCATGCTGTGCATGGTCATGGCATCACAGCCGGCGGGCACCCGCTGCTGGAGCTCACTGGCGATGCTCTTGTTGAAGGCCACGAAGCACACAGTGCCGGCCCCGGTGCTCAGCTTCAGCTGCGCCCACACCGCCGCCTGCTGCTCGCTGGGGGTGATCTTGCTGGGCAGCCCCCGCATAACCTTCAGCCCCTCAACTAGCGTGGTGGTCTTGCCAGTGCCCGCACGAGCCTCCACGATGACGTGGGGCGGGTTGCTGCCGGCCGGCTTACGGGTGAGGGCAGCCACCAGCCCACTAACCGGCTTCACCTCGGTGTTCATGCTGGGGCGGTTGGCCGGCTGAATGCGGGGGTGGGTGTCCTTGTTGAGCACCAGCTGACTGCCCGACCTCTCACCCTTGAACACGTCAGCCGCCACGCCCATGTTGCCCATCAACCGCTCAGCCGTCTTCTCGGGGTTGATGAACGTGGCCAGATCCTCAGTCGTGGCCCCGGTGACGGTGTCCTGCGGGGGGGTGGTCATCACGTTGCCGGTGCCCTCATCTTCCATGATTTGAGCCACCGCCTTGCAGCTGGCCAGCGTGCCGGGCTTGCCGTGGGCCTCGCCGTTGACGTGCAAGAGAAACCGGCTGTTGTGCCGGAGGATGGTGTACACGCCGCTCTTGGTCTCGGCCCTGTAGCCGGTGACCACGCTGGTGATGTTGAACTTGATGAACGTCAGCTGCGCCATTGCCTTACCCCTTGCTTGTTGACCCCACCCGCTAACCCAGCGGGCATGTAGTAATACTACTCCCGTCTGCTCTGCTGTGCAACCCCAGCTCCACGCTTTTCTGGAAAATAGTCAGGGGTGGGGACGCCCCCCGGAGCACGTCACTTCTTCTTACGGCCCTTAGGCTTACACGGAGCAGCAGGTGCCGTAGCTAGCTCAGCAGCAGGGGCAGCCAGCACCGGCATTGTACCCGCCGCACGGGCCTTACGGCGTGCCAGCAAGTCCTCACGCACCTTGGCCCGCTGCTGGGTCAGCTGGTCAGTCGTCATGCCCTTGACCGCCTGAGCCCGCCGCTTGATCTCCTCCGGGGAGATGTTGAACAGGACGGCGTCATGCTCCTCGGCATCCTGTGCTTCCGCGTCAGCCACCCCAGCCGCTGCTTCAGCCAAGTCAGCGGCGGGGTCATCCTCCTCAGCGAGGGTATCAGCCGGCGGTGGCAACTGGTCGTCGTTCTGGTCATCAGGTTCAGCCCCGGCGTCCGGGGTCTGGTCCTTGCTATCCTCAACCCCCCCGGTGTCAATGCCGCCGACAGAGGGGTGGTCATCCAGGTGGCGGCCGGCCTCGTTGCTCACGTAGTTCAGCTTCAGCCCGGCCTGGGTCAGCTTGGCCCCCCTGGACCAGAGGTTCCAGGTCTTGGTGATGATGGCCAGACGCTCCTCTGGCGTGCCCCCCACTACGCCGGTGTCAGGGTTGACTAGAGCCTTGAAGGCGTACCGCATCTCCATAAGCGGCGGCACCCGGCTAGTGGTGTCGCATACCTTGGACCAGAACTCACACGCCTTGTCCCACATGGTGAAGTCCAGCCCGGCTTCGCTAGCTTCGCGGCGGTGCATCTTCAAGCGGTAGTCGTCCCCGTCGCTCTTGCTGGCAGCCATCAGGTACAGCATGGCTGCCGCGGTGCCGGGGCGGCGCAACACCTCACGCAGAGGGTTTGCCACCGGCTCCGTGCCCGCCCCACTGTCGGGCTTCCCCGTGGCGACATGGCTGTTCTCCTGCCAGACGTGCTTCACCGCCTTCATGATCGTGAGGTGAGCAGACAGATAGGTCATGATCTCGTTGTGGGTGCGCTTGGGGGCGTAGGAGTCACTGGCCCCGGTACGCTTCTTCAGTGTCTCCAGTGCCGCCTCCGTCATGCGGCACAGCTGCCGGCGGTGTGTAGACTTCAACCCCGGGTAGGCGGTGGGGTCACAGTAGAGCACATCCGCGAAGCTGCGCGGTTTGACGTTGTCGTGGGTGCGGGTTACGTCATCAGACTCACTGACCCCATACACCACCACGCACTCCATGGTGAGTTCGTCGGGGCAAGTCTCCTCCCACTTGGCCGGGTTCTTCAGCCGCATCTGCTCGGCGAAGATGAATCCCACGCCGCGGTGCTGAGCGCTGAGCACCCGCCCCGTGCGGCCGATGATCACCGTCTCCCCGTTCAGCCGCCAGCGCCGTCGCAGGTGGTTGCCGGCCAGTTCCAGCGCCCACTTGCGCTCAAACGGGCGGTTGCCGTGGTTGCGGGTGAGCCACACGGGTTCACCGTTCACGTCCTTGAACAGCGGCTCACCCGTGCCCTCGTTGGCCCAGCCCAGCATCTCCTTCCACCGCTCCACCGTCAGCGGCGGGGCGTAGTTCTGGTCCGACTCTTGCGGCTTGCCCTCCTCCTGATGGATGACGGTGTACAGGGCCGGGTACAGCACCTCTGCCTCTGCGGGCTGCTCTGCCGGCTTACGACCCGGCTTGGACTTACGGAACTGTGGCATGCCTTGCTCCTTTACCCCGCCTCGCCATTTGCACGGGCTTGGCACCGTCACCGGCAACATCGCCGGGGGCTGGTTTAGGGGCCGGGCCGTGGGCACCCGGCTTGCCGATCACTCCTCCTCGTTGAACCAGCCGGCCACTTCTTCCAGGTTGTTGAAGCTGCCGGCGTCCTCGGCTTGCCGCTTCAGCTCCGCCTTCTTCTCCTGCCACGTACCGGGCAGGTCAGCCACCTTGTCCAGCAGCTCGAAGAACTTGTCCCACTGCCTCTGATCCATAGCCTTCTCCAGTCAAGGGTTGCGGGTGACTGTTGGTTACAGCACGATGTCGTCGTCGCTGGTCTTCTTCGGCTTGGCCCGGCTGCGCTGTGCGTCGCGCACCAAGCTGGCCTCGGTGGGCAGCCGCTTGGCAGCAGACGCCAGGAAGTCGCCGATGAACATGGCATCCTCACTGGCACCGTGGGATGCTCTCAGCCGGTCAAGGGCTGTCAGTGCCCTCACGCAGTTCTCTTTACTCGCCTTCATGTGATGCTCCTTTGTGGTGCGGGCTGGGGCTACCCGCCGCCAGTCACTTGGGTAGGTCCTTGCTGCCCACGACGGTGAAGTTGACGTTGCACTGCACCTTGACGGGCACGCCGTCAATCTCTATGGTCAGCTTCTCGTTGTTGAACCACCCCAGGCTCCCAGTGCTGAAGCTGCGCGGCTCCAGCATCATGCTGCCGCTGCCGAGAGTCACCTTGAGCGGGGTGGCGTGCTCCTCGAACTGCTGCCGGCTGATGGGGCACTCGGTCTTCTTGCGCCCGCCCTTGCCGCCCTCACCACGCTCCTCATCGGTGCCGTGCACCATGCCCTTGTTCTTTGCCATGGACTTGCTCCTGTGAGCCCGTTAGCCGGCCGGCAACAACCCGCCGTTACCGCCCCGCACGTGGCTTACGCCGGACGTGGGCTGTGGGGGCATGGGCCGGGTAGCGTTGTACTACCCGGCGGGGCTGGTGGCTACTCAATCTCATCCCTCCCGCCGGGGACGCGCCCGGCACGCGTCCGTCACTCGAGGTCGTAGTAGTGGCGACAACCGCTCATCCCTTTATCCTCCCACCGCCCGTACCGCTCTACGAGCGGCACCCCGAGGCCGAGCAGTGTCGCGAGCGCGGGATACCTCATCGCGTCGCGGTGCCCGGTCACCTCGCCGCCGATCGACGTCGTCGGCACGCCCAGGCGGCGAGCCTCGGCGGCGAGGAGTCCAGAGACCGGAGCCGGGCCGAAGCCCCTCCACACGCCATCGAGGATGTCGCGCCGAGCCAGCAGCCGAGGCCACGAGTCCGGCTCCGGGGCGAGGTCGTGGTACACGCAGGCCCTCCACTCGTACGGCCGGCCGGTGAACGTGTCGTGGCGCGACTCCACGACACGCCCCGGAACCGCCGACGGTTCCACGGCCAGCCACGCCTCGGCGGCCCCGACCGAGCCGAAATGCCGGACGCGGCGGACGACGGATCCGGGCCGCTCGGCCGACCAGTAGCGGCTCGCGGTCCAGGCCACCGGGGCGGTGCTGACGCACGGCCAGGCGAGCCGCGCCTCGACCCCGTTACGACTCAGCGGGTCGGCCTGGTCGGCCAGCCAGTCCGTCGCCTCGGCGCAGGTGAAAAATGTCCGCACCTCGGCGCAGACCTCCGTCCAGGGTGCCGGCCGGCCGGCCGGCACGGGAACGATACCCTCAACCACGGTGATCCTCCTCCCATCAGGGTGAGACTGCGTCATAGTCACTCCCCCCAGCCGTCCACCAGATCGGTGGGGTAGTCGTTGTAGTCCACGAGCACCGTCATGGCGGCATCCTCTGGGTCTTCATCGGCATCGTACATGTCACGGTACGGGGCGTCAGCGAGGTCCATGTGGGTGAGGAAGCACTTCTTCAGCAGCACCTTGTCCACCTCTTGCAGCCACTGCTTGAACGTCATCACGACATCTTCCCTTCTGCGGTCAGCTTCACGATGGCGCTGGCGTGGCGGCACTTGCCGTGCGTGGTGAACCCGATGCAGTCACAGCGGGCCGTGCTGCGGTAGCTGGTCACGGTGTGCGGGTTCTCCACGGTCACCCCCCGCCGCCACACCACGATCTTCTGGAAGAAGTAGGTGCTACCGTTGCGGCGCAGTGCGTACAGGTCTAGGCTAGTACCCTCGGTGATGGTCAGGGTGCCCACCCCGTGCTCCTTGCCCCACTGGATCAGCCGCAGCTTGCGGCCCGGGGGCGGCACGTTGGCGGCGGGTGCGGCGTCCGGGGCACGGCTGTTGCTGCCGTGGGCGGGCGGCTGGGGCGTGGGTATCTCGTTGTGGGCCTTGGACGGGTAGGGCGGCAGCGGATGCTCGACGGGCTTGACCTTCTTGCGTGGCACTGTGACACTCCTTTGGTTCACCCGCAACCCAGCGGGTGAGTAGTAATACTACCAAGTTAGTGGGTACAGTGCAAGGGGGTAGTGCGCGCTTTTGTAAACGGCACCAGCCCCCCTGCCGGTCAAGCTTCAGCAAACAGCTTGTCCCACACCGCCTGAGCCGGGGCGTCAGGGCTCAGGCCGGCCTCCGATGCCATGCTGCACAGGATCCGTAACCCCACGCTACGGTAGTTCTCCGCGTTCTTGCCCTTGCTGTAGCGGTGCGTGGGGGCGGCGGCGCGCCAGTAGTCCTGGAGGTTACCACTCCAGCCTTTCTGCCGCAGCATCTCCAGCACGTAGCCGCAGAACATGCACGACACGTCAAATCCTGCCCCAGCCTGTGCTGCGTGCTTCAGGGCCCTCTGACCGGCCCTGACTGTCTTGCTCTTGAAGGTGGCGATATTCCACACGTGACTGCTCACTGCTGCACCTCACAGACTTGCAAGAACGCACTGTCACGCTTGAGCTCGTCTGCCATCTGGTCTTGCAGCTTGCCCAACGCCCACTGCGCCGTCTGCCGGCTGCCGTAGGTCTGGGTGGCCTTGACCTTGTGCCGCTGCCCATCCGGGCCGGGCTGCTGGGTGACCTTGTACACGGCATACACGCGCAGGCCACACCCAGGGCTCACCACCACGTCAACGATTGCCATGCTCACACCTTGCATCATAGGGGCTGCTGCCACCACCCCGGCAGCTGGGTACAGAGGGCATAGTACCACATGGCACATGGTGCAAGGGCAGTAGTGGCTGGTTCAGGGGCTAGTGGTAAGCGTACAATTTACTCTAAGTGGAACACGCCAGTTCCGGACCTGCCGCGCACCACCTCTCTGGAAGAAGTGTGTGGAGTTGCGCAGTTCCTGAGCGGTGGTGGTGCTTGGTCTGGAAGTGCGCAGTTCCTGAGTGGGGGTGCATTAGTGGAACCGCGCGGTTCCCGACAAGGGGGTTGGTGAAGCCGGTTGGAACTGCGCGGTTCGTGAAGTGGGCTTGGATGTGTGCAGTTCCAGACGGTTTGGTTTTCGTTGGATTTTGCGTGGGGGGAGGTGTAACTAGAAATTTAGCTTCTACCTAGTACCCCCCCCCCTGTGGGGGGGGTGTGGTGGTGGGGGGGCTGGCCGATTTCAGGTTTTCTGGTGCTAGTATAATGCCTGCGTTGGCGTTTGCAATAGCACCTGCCATATTTTTCTGGCGCGCCGAATATGACCCTACTTACCGGAGTCGGAGAACATGAGTAACGTCGCAGACTTCCGCCGCAAGCCCCACGCGGTGCGGTATCCGTGGGATCAGTGGCTATCTCGGCCTGCGCGCGGCGCGATGAACAGCGTGGTCCTGAGGCGCGGCACTCACTACTACTGCCAGCCCCACGGCATGAGGAGCACCATCATCCAGGCGAGCCGGCGCTCGCCATACGTGGATCTGGTCAAGGTCAAGATCCTCATGGATGAGGGCACCATCACTCTGGAGGTGCGCCGTGCCAAGTGACTTCCCTTTTGGCGCGCTGCGCCCACTACCACCTTCACCCGCTGTGCAATCCACTGAACCTGTCAAGCGGTCTAGATCCACGAGACCGACTGCCGCCCATGCCGTTACACTTCTCCCAGGAGAGTCACATGGCCGGTCGAGATCCACGAAGCTAGCTGCTCCACCTGCCGCACCATTTCCTCCAGAAGAGTTACACGGCGGGTTGGTTGTCGCGATCGACCCAGGTGTGAACGGTGGTATCGCCCTGGTGGGTGACGGAGTACCAGCCACCATGAAGATGCCCCAGGGTGAAGAGGAAGTGTGGGTGGTACTCCGGGAGCTGGGGCAGCAGTACCCCCACGCTCGGTACTACATAGAGGTGGTGAGCGGGTGGGCTGGTGCCAATAGGACTGCTGCCCCGGGTGGTGCCATGTTCAATTTCGGCATGGGGTACGGCATGCTGCGGATGGCGGTGCTGGCAGCCACAGGCAACCAGGCCGTCAAGGTGCGCCCTCAGACGTGGCAGGCAGGGCTAGGGGTAGAGCCTCGGCGGTGTCGCAGGCGCGGGCGGAAGAAGCAGTGGCTGGAAACTCAGCCGGAGTTCAAGCGCCGTCTTAAGGAACTGGCTGTTGAACTCTTCCCAGAAGTGAAGGTGACGCTCGGTAATTGTGATGCGCTGCTGATTGCGGCGTGGGCCTTACGTTGTGGTAGTATGGTACCCGGTAACGGCTGAACCGTAACTCAGCCAAGGGGGTGACGTGTGGACTACTTGGACTTGATGATCAAGAGCGAATCACTGGCTGACTGCCCGCCGGCTACCCAGTGTGCCACGGGCGGCGGCTGGCTGCTGACGTGGCACGTGAGATGCAGAGCGAGGGGTACAGGCAGACGGACCTGAACTTGGTGGAGCTGACCATGCTGCACTTCCAGAGGCTCAAGGACAAGCTGCGGCACGCTGGTATCCAAGTCACTACTATGGGTGCGTTTGAGAGGGTGACATGACCCCTCTGCAACGGTACGTCAGCAAGTGGGCCAACGGGTGCGGTGCCTCCATCTGCGCGGGGGCAGAGAAGATATGCCACGTGCGCGGCACGGTGCCCTGTGACGTGCTGTTCGTGGGTGAGGCACCCGGCCCGTCAGAGAACGTCATCGGTCAGCCCTTCGTGGGACCGGCTGGTAACCTGCTGGACAAGATCGTCAAGCGTGCCTTGGGGCGGGTGAGCCTGTGCCGGGTGTGCGGTAGATCCTTGCAGCTAGTGAACCAAGCCCTTGACTGCCCCAACGGGCACGGGCTGTTCCCCAGGCCCGTCACTCACGCCTTCTGCAATCTGGTGGGCTGCCTCCCGCTAGATGACGGCGGCAAGAAGTTCGAGGAGCCGGATGCTGAGTCTATCGGCTGCTGCGCCCCGCGGCTGCAAGACCTGATGGACCTGTGCAACCCCCGGCTGCTGGTCTGCGTGGGCAAGCTGGCCGGCGACTGGCTGAAGCCGGGATACAAGAACCCGGTAGCCCCGCCTAGCGGCTGCAAGGTGGTTAGCGTTACCCACCCGGCGGCTATATTGCGTGCCAGCGTTGCCCAGAAGGGTTTCCTGGCGCAGCGTGCAGAGGTGACCATCACAACGGCATCCCAGGACTTGTAAGGAGTGTCACGTGCCCTACCGGCGGGTTGATGCGAACGCGGCGGCGGTGGATATTGTCAAGCGGTGGCTGGAGCAGTACGGCAATAGGCACTCTACTTGTGCTCAAGCATTGCGGGCTCTACCGGTCAACCCTACCCCTGATCAAGTGGACGCAGCCTTCGCTAGTGCAGCCCCCAACCCCGGCCATACGAACCGGGTGCAGCGTGAGTTCACATGTGATGAATGTAATAGAACGTTCGGCAGCTTGGTACAGATCGACGTCCCCCTGGTCGTCAGTGAATACACTCTCAATGGTGCTGAGCAGTACCTGCACCTCTGCTACGGGTGTGTGTTGAAGCTGGTGAAGTTCGTTCAGTAAGGAGCATCACGTGCCAAGCTTCGGTGAGAAGATGAAGAAGGCCGGCGTTAAGCTGCCCCAGGCTCGCAAGGATCCGCTGTGGAAAGGCCCAGAGTTGGACGGGGTCACGTTCAGCATGCTGAGTCGGTTCCTGTGCTGCCGCGAGCGGTTCCGGGTGACCGTGGTGGAGGGGCTGAAGCCAGACGGCGGGTTCAACCACCGCATCGAGTATGGCAGCATGTGGCACGTCTGCGAGGAGAGCCTTGCCGCCGGCCCTGAAGGAGGTGACGGTAGGGACTGGGCCGACCACCTCGGGCACTACTGTCGCAAGCTGGCTGAGGCCCACCGTGACCAGCAGCAACAAGTGCAGCACTGGTATCGGGTGTGCCTCACTCAGTTTCCCGTCTACGTCGAGCACTGGCGGCACCACCCCGACACCGACAGCCGTCAGCCGCTGCTCCAAGAGCACGTGTTCGACGTGCCGTACCAGCTGCCCAGCGGGCGCACCGTGCGACTGCGCGGCAAGTTCGACAGCGTAGACGTGATCGGCAAGGGGCGTGAGGCGGGCATCTACCTACAGGAGAACAAGACCAAGGGTGATGTCAACGTCCTACAGATCCAGCGGCAGTTGAAGTTCGACCTTCAGACGATGCTGTATCTGGTGGCTCTGCACTGTGACCAGAACGACAATATGGGGGGGCTGTCGGTTGCACAGGATAAGACTACGGGTCGACTAGCGTTCAACACTAACGGCGGCGGGTCTGTGGTGCCTATCAAGGGGGTGCGGTACAACGTGGTCAAGCGCCCGCTGAGCGGCGGCAAGGGCAGCATCGTCCGGCACAAGCCCACCAAAGGCAACCCGGCGGGTGAGAGCGAGGATGAGTTCTACAGCCGCCTACAGGGGCTGATCGCTGAGTCACCGGGGGAGTTCTTCTGGCGGTGGCGTACGGAGATCACCCCGGCAGAGGTGGAGCGGTTCAAGACCCGGTGCCTTAACCCGCTGCTGGAGCAACTAGTTGACTGGTGGGGCTGGGTCAAGCACCTGCACGAAGACCCGTTTACCAGCCGGTACCCTACAACTGACCCGCAGAAAATCCATTGGCAACATCCCTTCGGCGTGTACAACGTCCTGGACGAGGGCGGCAGCAGTGATCTTGACGAGTACCTGGACACTGGTAGCGAGGTGGGGCTGAAGCGTGTGGAGACCCTGTTCCCGGAGCTGGACCAGTGAAGATCGTCAACCTGAAGCTTGGGGGGTGGGTCAAGGTGGGTGAGGACGTGTACGTCCGGCTCAACAGCATCTTCGGCAAGCGGTGCCACATTGGCGTACAGGCCCCGCTTGATAAACTGGTGCTGCGTGGCGAGCTGGTAGCCAAGGTAGAAGAAGGAGAATCACGTGCCGACGGTGACAAGGCAGACGGTGAGACCCGCGGTCCCAAAGGCGGGGTCCGTCCTTGACCGCATCAAGCCCATCGGGTTCAGCCAGGATGATCCCATTCAGGTGCTGCTGTACGGTCGCAGCGGCACCGGCAAGACCACGCTGTGGAGTACGTTCCCAGGCCCCATCCTCTGCATGGTGTGTAGCGGGGGCAAGCGGCCGGGTGAGCTGCGCAGTGTGGACACCCCGGCCAACCGCGAGAAGATCAGTCAGGTCGCCATTCACAACTCTCTGGAAATCCGTGACGTGACGGCCCACGTCAAGCAGACAGGGGCCTACAGCACCGTCATCCTTGACCACGCTAGCGGGCTACAGGATCGCGTGCTGGCGGAGTTGCTCAACATGGATGAGGTGCCAGCACAGAAGTCGTGGGGCCTCGCCAGCCAGCAGACCTGGGGGCAAGTGTCGGCCCAGTGCAAGGAGCTGCTGCGCGGCATCCTGAGCCTGCCCACCAACGTGGTCATTGTGGCCCAGGAGCGTGAGTTCAAGCCGGAGGGTGGCGAGGACAGTGTGATCGCCCCCTACGTCAGCGCCGGGCTGACCCCCAGCTTGACGGGGTGGCTCAACACTGCGGTTGACTATATCATGCAGACCCACCTCCGGCAGAAGGAGGAGCTTGTGAGCACAACGATGGGGCAGGGCAAGCAAGCCCGGGTGGTGCAGACCCGGCGGGCGGTCAAAGGTGTGGAGTACTGCTTGCGTACCGCCCCAGACCCGGTGTACACCACCAAGTTCCGTCTGCCCAAGGGGGTCACCCTGCCGGACGCCATCGTGGACCCGTCGTACGAGAAGATCATTGAAGTGATCCAAGGCGGTCGGTGAGAACGCGCCGGCCAACTGCCGGCAAGGCAGCTAACCGCCGTGGTATGCTGTGGGTGTGTCAACGTGTCATCAACAGGAGCAAGGGTAAGCAATGCCTGCAAACAGAGCAACATCGGGGCTCATGGCCAAGCTGGGGGCAACGGCCCGCCAAGCCTTTGAGGCTCACAAGCACGACGAGACGGAGTACACAAGCTTCGGCGACCTGCCGGCCGGCATCAACAACGGCGTGGCCAAGCTGAAGGACTGCAAATTCATCCAGATCAAGGAGGGCAAGAAGACCGCCGGCGAGTACATGTTCCAGGCCGTGGGCATCGTGGTCAGCCCGGCTGAGTTCACCGACGCTGACGGGGTCACGCACAGGGTGGCTGGCGGGCGTACCGTCATCATGGAGATGATGTGTGACACCTCCGAGAGCCGGGGCCGCAAGACCTTGGACGAGCACATCCAGTGGATGTCCAACGAGCTGCGCAAGCTGGGGCTCAACACGTCTGAGATCAAGTGGGAGGACCTGGAAGAGAGTCTGAAGGCCTTGGCAGAGACGGGGCCGTACTTCAAGTTCCGCACGTGGAAGGGCAAGCCGAGCCAGGAGTACCCGGACCCCCGCACCAACCACGTGTGGGAGGGGCAGATGCCGGAGGACTACACCCCGCCGGAGACTGGTGACCTTGCCGGGACCGTGGACAACACCGCTACCCAGCCGGCCCAGCAGCCCCCACAGCGTGCTACGGCCCCCGCCAGTGCCGCCCGCCCTCAGCCCCCGGCTAATGGTGCCCAGCGCCCCGGCACGGCCCGCACTGCCCCGGCCAAGCCTACCACCGCTCAGCCCAGCAAGCCCGCCGCCAAGCCGGGGCAGAAGCAGCCCGCACCGCCCCCGCCGCCGGCCCCAGACTTCACGGAGTTCGGTGACCTGGACGGGCTGCTGGAGGCTGCCAACAGCGGCGATGAAAAGGCAGCCGAGGAACTCGCCCAGTTGGCCATCAAGGCGGGTGCTACCGAGGACCAAGTGAAGGAGGCGGCTGACTGGGCCGCCGTGGTGGAGCTGATAACCAGCAGCAGCGGTGGTGACTCCAACGCCGGCCCCGGGGTGGGTGACGTGGTGGGGTTCAGGCCCTTCAACTCGAAGACCAAGCGGCCGGCCGACAAGCCCGTGGACTGCGAGGTGATCAGCGTGGATGAAGGCGGGGGCACTTGCTGCCTGAAGAACCTGAACAGCGACGTGGAGTACGTGAACGTGCCGTGGGATAAGCTGGGGCCGGCTTCCAGCTAACCGTATACGCCCGCGTGGGGGCGGGCGTACCTTACACGCTTCAGCTGTCAGCTTGGCCAAGCTATCAAACTCGGTGGCCACTGGGTGAGGTAGGGTAGGTAAGGGCAGAACGGTTCGAGTCCGTTAGCCTACTGGGCAGCTGAAGTGTGGTACATTGTGGGATCATACCCCCTGCGAATCGGGCCTTGGAGTGGCCAATCAAGGATGAATGTATAAAGCCGGTATGCCCAAGCGGGAGACAGGGTACCGCGAGTGGCGTGTAAGGTGCCCACGTGATGTATGCGACGGGAGCAGAGACGGCACCGACCCGTGACAGTCGGAGAGACGGCAGTGCCGGGGCGGGCACGGTGACCCGCAGTGGGAGCCAGGGCACAAGCCCGAGTAGCGACGCCTTGCAATGCTACGTGGTACGAGCAAGGCATCTGGTTCGACTCCAGACGGCACCGTGGTTTTGTTGCTCCGGTTCCACGTTAATCAAAACCGGAGCCCTTTGGCCGGGTATCCAATGTGGAAAGGGTGTGGTAGGGCGCTCCCAGAACCGTTGGGCTTATGGGCTCCGACCCACGTAGTAGGTTCGACTCCTACCCCGGCCTTTGACTTGGTTGGGTATGCAATGGAGAAAGCGACGGCCTGCCTCAGAGCAGCCCCCCACGCAGGTGAGAGAAAGCGTGGTAGCTGGTGCAACTCCAGCCCCGGCCTTTGTTAAACAGGAGCATCACGTGATCAGCTTGGACAGCGAGACAACGGGACTCGATCTGAATCACGGGGCACGCCCATTCTTCGTCACCACCTGCACGCCGGACGGGGATCAGCGGTACTGGCAATGGGACGTTGACCCGCTGACCCGTGAGCCCCAGGTGCCAGCCGCCGACCTGCGTGAGATCGGCGAGTACCTGTTCGCTGACGGGCCACACGGCCCCATCGGTGACGTGCACGCAGACCCTGACAACGCCGGGCTCATCTTGCAGAATGCTAAGTTCGACTTCCAGGCTCTGGACACGCTTGGGTTCTGGGATGACTGGTGCGTGGACACGGCGTGGTTGCACGTGCGTGACACACTGCTCGCTGGGCACTTGCTGGCCAGCAACCACCCGCATGACTTGACCAGCATGGGGATCGCCTATCTGGGGGTGAACATAGAGCCGTTTGAGAAGCTGCTGGAGGGGGTGACGAAGAAGTGCAGGCACAAAGTGCAGCTCGCCAAGCTGAAGCAGAAGCGTGGCGGTGACGCAGGGTCCTTAGCCGAATGGGCCATAGCAGAAGCGGGCCGGCCCGACATGCCGTCTGCCGGAGCCACGGTGTGGAAGTACGATACGTGGCTGCCGCTGGCCTACGCCAAACACTTCGGCATCCCACAGCCTAGCCCGGTGTGTGAGCACGTGTGGGACAGTGACTACCTCTGCGCCCGGTGCACCGGATACGCTTACTGGATAGCATTGCGTGACTACGCCAACGCCGACAGTGCCGTCACGGTCAGTCTTTGGCAGAGGCAGCTAGAAGAGATCAAGAGGCGCAAGCTGCTGCCCATCTACATGGAGCGGCTCAAGGTGCTGCCCGTGGCCTACGGCATGCAGAACCGCGGGGTGACCATCTCTGAGGTGCGGCTGGAGGAGCAGAAGGCTGAGTACGCCGGTGAGTCTCTGCGACTGGGGGCAGAGTGCAAGTGCATCGCCGCCGGCTTGGGGTACGACTTGGAGCTGCCCACGGGTTCGGCCGTCAACGGCAGCCTGCGCACGTTCTTCAAGGACGTGTTGAAGGTGGAGCCCTACCACAACCCCAAGGCCAGGACTGCGGAGCCTACGCTGAACAAGGAGGCGATGGGCCACTACGCCGCTACACTTCCGCCAGAGGGTGAGGCGACACGGTTTGTCAACGCTCTGCTTGACAAGCGTGCCCGTGACACGGCTCTGACTTACATGAACGCATACAGCCGCTTCTGGATACCCGTGCACACGTGCTGGGGGGCCAAAGTGCCCAGTTGGTACACGCTACACCCGTTCCTCAACCCGACTGGCACGGATACGCTCAGGTGGAGTAGTGAACAGCCGAACGAGCAGAACATCTCCAAACGCAAGGGGTTCAACCTGCGGAACTCGTTCGGCCCCGCCCCAGGCCGCGAGTGGTGGTCAATGGACGCTCGGGGCATTGAAGACCGCCTACCCGCCTACAAGAGCGGCCAGAAGGAGCTGATTGAGATCTTCGAGGACCCAGACAAGCCACCGTACTACGGCAGTAACCACCTGCTGCGGTTTAGTATCGTCTACCCGGACCTGTGGGAAGACGCCGTGAAGAAGGTTGGGCTGGATCAAGCCGGCCCGTACTGCAAGAAAGAGTACGCCAGTACCTACTACCAGTGGGATAAGAACGGCGGGTTCGCAGTCCAGTATGGAGCCGTAGACAAGAAAGACTCACATCCTGACCGTCCTGAAACGTGGGGTACAGCCGACAGAGCGTTCCACAAGTACGGTGCCCACCGGCTGCTCACACAACGGCTCAGCAAGCTGGAAGCCTTGAACCAGCAGTGCATCACGTTTGCCAGCGTGCGGGGCTACATCGAGACGATGCCGGATAAGACGGTTGACCCCCATCGTGGGTACCCTCTACTCTGCACCCGCACGGAGCGGGGCGGCATCAAGCCCACGGTACCTCTGAACTACTACATCCAGGGGACCGCTATGTGGTGGATGATGAAGGCTATGATCCGTTGTGAGCAGCAGCTGGCGGAGTGGCGCAAGGCTGGGTTTGACTCCCACATCGCCCTTCAAGTGCATGACGAGCTGGTGTTTGACTTCCCCAAGCGTGCCCACCCCAAGGCGGATGCCAAGCGGTCCAACCTCTGGCGTACCCGCAAGCTGCAAGCATTGATGCAGCAGGGAGGTGACGACATTGGCATCCCTACGCCAACGTCTATGGAATACCACGAAGTGAGTTGGGCAGAGGGGGTAGGGCTGTGAATGATCTCGTTGAGGCAGACTACACCAACCACCGAGGTGAGACGGCTACCCGCCGCTTCCTACCCGTGGAGATCTGGTTCGGCTGCACGGCGTGGCACTGTGAGGCGCAGTGGCTGGTGAAGGTGTTTGACCTGGACCGGCAGCAGACCCGCGACTATGCGATGGCAGGCTTCAAGGGGCCGTGGCGGCGGGTGACGGTATAATGTAGCCCGCCCCTACCCCGCCATCTGAGGCCCACCATGCCACCCATCCCTAGCCTTAGCAAGCCGCCGGCTGCTCATCTGCCGTCCAACCCGGTCATCCAGTACACCCCGGCGAACTTGCTCAAGTGGGGGGTCCAGCGGGCTGCCGCCTTCTGCAAAGCCAACAAACTGCCCGAGATGAAGGTCTATGAGATACAGCCGAAGGACTGGTCGTTTGACGTGTGCGCCTACTGGCGGCAGAGCACGTGCTACATCTGCTTGAAGCATTGCGGCCGGCCAGCCGGTGACACGGATACCCGTAACTGGTCATGGCCCGGGGCGGTGACAGATCGCACCCCTTACGGCGTGGTGTGCCATGAGCTAGGGCATCACGTGGACTGGCACTGCTCACCGCCAGAGACGCGAGGCCCTTACCACGGTATGCTCTGTCAGCAGATTATAGAGGCGTCGGGGGAGAAGGCAGTGAGCGGCTACAGCCCCAACCCGGCGGAGTGGTTCGCTGAGATGATGCGTGTGTTCATCACCAACCACGCACTGCTACACGCCGTGCGGCCCCGCACCTGGGGGCTACTAGCGGACCGGTGGGAGCCTGTCTCTGATGACTGCTGGCTCACTGCGCTGGGGCCGGGTGTGCCGCAGCGGATCATTGACACCCAGTTGAAGAGGTGATCACGGTGGGTAAGTGTATAGTCTGTGATGGGATAGGATCAGTGGTGTGGGTAGACGGCGTGGCGGTATCTTCGTTTGATAAGTCGAATGAGGATAAGGTACCGTGCCCCGCATGTAGGAGAACTCCATTGAGTGATTCAGGGCGGACACTGTCACGGCCGGAGGATGAGCCCCGCATGTACCGGGCACGCTACACCGGCCCTAGTAACAATCTGTTCGACGGAGTCGAGCTGTTCGTGTACGGCAAGGCGGCGGACATCCAGCGGGTGCTGCCATTCTACGGCCCCGGGGGCGGCTGGACCTGCGAGCTGATCACCCCCATGACGCCGGAGGAGGTGGCACGCTGGAAGGACCGGCTGATCGCTAATGGTCCCGTGGCTACCGTTAAGGTTTGCGGCGTGGTCAGCAGCGGCAACCCTGGGTGACCCATGACACAAGAGCTTGACCCAGCGTGGGAGTACTACCAGCCAGATATTGAAGTGGAAGAACTCATCAGAGAGTCAGGCAAAGGTATCACCGGGGAGCAGGACGTAGCCAATAGCGACAGCACGTGTACCCCCAGTCACCGCGCTGCCACAGGGCCGGCTGCCTTGCGGTTGCACCAGAAAAACGCGCGACAGGTGGTGTTTGCTTACCTGTACTGCTGCACGAAGTTCAACCTTCTGGACATCTGCAAGAAACTGAAGGTGGCCAAGAGGACTGTAGCGAACTGGCGTGAGTCTCTGGGGCTCAGGCCGCGGAACAAGACTGTGAGACGAAGTTGTATAACCGTGGAAGAACGTTTAGCCAGCCGGTGCCCCGGTGACCCCCCCCAGGGTATGACCACTCGATGAGCGGGCAACTGAGTGCCTGCGTGTGGTAGAGTACGCCGCAAGCTTGCACGCCAGCCGGCCGCTACCCGGGGGCTTGAAGCCACTACTGGACGGATTCCTTCAAAGGCATAGCAGTCAGGTGAAGCTCGGGCACCCTTACACCCCGACGGAAGAACAAGGAGCGCAAAGCGATGCGTGAGTATATGGAACGAGTGGCTCGGAGTCATATGCTGTTCGACGTCCTCGTCCAGAATGGTGTGATCTATGCCTCAGATGTTCAGTGTGTCATCAGTCACGTCAACGATGAGCTGAAAGCTACGTTCTGTGAGTCTATCAGTCCGGATGGGTCCACTGTGCTGGTTGAGGCATACACCTACGATCGCATGATCAATGACTCTCGTTTCCAGCAGTGTATGGACACCATACGAATTGTCCTGGGTGACTTGGACCGTATGCAGTGGTGTGAGGTGACCCCAGATGAGTTGAAGGCAGCATGGCTCAGGGAGCTACCGGCCAACCGTGCCACTAGATCAACTCGCTGTTACGTCTTCGACATGGCCCCATTCAACAAGCGTATGAAGAGACTCAAGCCTTTGAGCGTTTCCAAGCCTGTCGTCCAGTCAGGGGTTGCCCGTGCAAACTGAACACGTGGCAAGGCTCAGCCCACTAGACCGTCTGCTGTACTGGATCAAGGAGAGACATCAGATCTACTTGAGGCGGCGGGCGGGCAAGTCGAAGCCGTGGACGGATGACCGGGTGCTCCAGGAGAACTTCTTCACCAACCCATACCGTGAGAATGACAAGGTCACGGCGTGGTTCCGGCGGCACGTGCGCGGCCCCATGCAGGATGATCCGGGGGTCATGTTCGCTACCATCGCGTTCCGCTGGTTCAACTACATCCCCACGGGTGAGATCCTGCTGGGTGGTGACCACATGCAGGGGTGGCACGCGGATTATCGCCGTGACAACCTGCTCACGCACTGGTCATGTGCCCTGGCGATCACCCGGCTGAAGGCCCTGGCCAACGAGCGGGGTAAGCTGTTCACCGGGGCATTCAACATCAGCAACGGCGGCAGCACCAAGTCAAAGCTTGATAGGGTGTGTGAGGACTACGTGGAGCCGGCGTGGTGTCAGCGTGAACGGCTGGTGTCCCAGTTGAGTGAGCCCGGTATGACCATGCAGAACGCCCACGCCATCCTAGGACAACTGCCCGGCATGGGCGGTAGCGGGTTCATGGCGTACGAGGTGGTGTGTGACCTGCGATACACCTACCTGCTGCGCAACGCCTCAGACTGCTGCACGTGGTCTAACCCAGGCCCGGGGGCCAAGCGGGGCCTCAACCGTCTGTTAGGACGTGACTTGGGGTACAGCTGCCGTGACTACCCCCAGGAGTCACTGAAGCTGCTGCGTGCCGTTACCAACAGGCTAGGTGGCAGCATGCCGCCGTTTGAGATGAGGGAGATCGAGCATTCGCTGTGCGAATTTTTCAAGTATGAGATGGCTGTGGACCAGTTGATGAAAGGTGGCTCGGAGTATGGCCTTAAGCGGAGGTACAATGGCACTTGAACAAGTGGGTATCTACTTGATAATCCACGGAGGGGATACTAGTGACTACTAAGAAGCAGAACTTAACGGGCCACGTCTATGGTAGACTCACTGTTGTCATGGAAGTGACTACATCTAAACACTCCAGGTCTACATGGAGGTGTAAGTGCTCATGCGGTGCTATTGTTGAGGTTTGGGGCAACGCCTTGAGGACAGGTAACACCAAGTCCTGCGGGTGCTTGTCAGGTAACGAAAAGCACGGGCATGCAGTCGGCAGCAGGAGTGGAATCAGAGACCTAGCATACATATCCTGGAAGCATATGAGGCAAAGGTGTTTTGATCCTGGAAGTAGTCGTTATCTCTACTATGGCGGTAAAGGTGTTACCGTCTGTGACAGGTGGTCCAAGTTCTCTGAGTTTCTAAAGGATATGGGGCCAAGGCCGACCATCAACCACAGCTTGGAGAGAAAGGATCCAAACGGTCACTACACGCCAGAGAACTGTGAGTGGATCACTAAGTCTGAGAACACAGCTAGAAGTAATAAGACTAGACACTCAGAAAAGGGAAGTTAATGGCTGTGTTGGATTTGAGAGGCACACACGGTAGCGGTAAGTCGTGGATCGTACACCAGCTCCTCAAATTGTACGGCCCAGCTTGGACAGTGGAAGGTGATGCTGGCCACCTGGGGTATCACCTGCCCCGACTGGCGTGTGGTATCATCGGCAAGTACGAGCGGGTCTGCGGCGGCTGTGACGGCATCAAGGAAGCTGACGAAGTGGTGCGGCGGATCAAGCTGTTCAGCACCATCTATCGGTACGTGATCCTTGAAGGCATCTTGGTCAGTCACACTTACGGCCGGTATGCGGCACTGGCTACCCAGCTGCGCGAGGGTGGTGTACCCTACGTGTTCTGCTTCATTGACACCCCCCGCGACGTGTGCGTGCAGCGGGTGCTCAACCGCCGAGCGGAAGCCGGCAACACCAAACCGTTCAACCCTGCCAACCTGGACAGGGACCATGCAACTGTGTGGGGCAAGCTGCGGCACAAAGCCCGTCAGGACGGACATGCCGTGGTGGAGCTGGATCACCGTGACCCGCTGCGGGGGCTGCTACCCTTGCTGCAACAGGATATCTAGCTATGACTACCGACACCTCCTTACTGCACGTGCCGGGTATGCCAGGACACTGGCACCAGACGCTTACTCTGCCGTGCGGGTATCAACACTTCAACTGGTACCCAGAGCTGGTCAACCCGCACGGCGTGTACCTCAACGACTCTGATGGGCTGAAGGCAGCCCTCGGCAGCACCAGCGGCGACGTCTACCTGTATACCCATCACAAGGTCTTCTTCGAGGACGGCATCATCAAGCAGACCCGCTCGTCACCTAACTGGGAGGGTGGGCTGGTCACCTATGCTACGTGTAAGCACCTGATGAGGACCTACGACCGCTCGGACTGGACCGGTACGTGGTTGGTGGGGTTGGCCCCGCAAGAGTGTGCCGGTAACACACTCTTGTTCGCCGGGGTGGTGATCAGACAGTTCCCAGACAACTACACAATGGGACAGCACCTGAAGACCAACCACTACCAGACGTGGAGGGTCAAGCTGGCCAACAACAACCCACGGGGGGATGTGTACCTGCCCCGCCGCAAGCTGGCGGAAGGTGACCAGCACACGCACACCAGCTACGTGGCCCCCCAGGGGCACACCCGCTCCGTGGAGTACTACAAGAGCAGCCCGGGTAGCGTGAGTGATCGGCCGGACGGGATGGTGCCGAAGTGGTGGCGGGACGTGGAGTACGTGAGCCGTGGCCGGCGGCCGGTGTGCTTTGTGCTGGGGCCGGTGTGGCTGTTCAGCCGGCCCTGCCTGTGGTCGTCCTACAGCCCTCGCCGTGCCGTGCTGCGGCTTACGCCGGGGGCTGTGGCCGGCAGCCTACACGGACGGCCCTAGCAGCCTGGGGCGCAACCCAGCAGCGTCTTGCTGTACGTAGAACCGTTTGGCGGCGGGGGCGGTCTTGAAGGTCTGGGTCAGCCGCTGCCCGCCGGGGCCGTCGTACTCAACGATCAGCCCGGCACCGCGGCCCTTGGTGCTCTTCATCATGGTGCCGACCACGTTGGCGTGTTCCGGCAGGTTGGGGGTGTTCTGGCTCATGGCTGGTCCTTGCTGGGTGGGGGTAAGCAAAAGGGCGCTGCTGGTACTGTACCAGCAGCGCCCTGGTGTGGCCAGCGGCGTTATCTAATGACTGCCCCCCCCTTCAACCCAGGTGCCATCTTCGTAGATGTCGAAGTCCAACCCTTCTTCTTCGAAGTCTTCGGGCAGCGGCATCTTCTTTTTCTTCATGATCTTGACGGCCTTGGCTTCGGCTGCCGTAATGGCAGCGTCTGTGCAGTCTGCCAGCGGCATGGCCGGCAGCCCGTCGAACTGGATGGTGTACATACTTGCCTTACCCCCTTGCACTGGTACCGCAGCTGGCACCCAGGCTTGCCTAACCAGCAAGCTAGTAGTAATACTACAGGGGTGGGGTATGGCACGCAAGCCCAGTTTTACAATTGCGGTGGCTGGCACCCCGTACACCCGCCCATGCCCCTAGGTGGCACCCCGTACCACCTAGGGGCCATGCCGCCCCAGCCCTTTAGGTGGGCACCAGGGCACGTGGCGCTAACGTGGGGGTATAGCTGGGCAAAGGGGCGGTGGGTATGCTGTTAGGTGTGGGCAAGCAAGGTGGTTTAGCGGGGGCTGGGTGTGCGGTACGGTAGCGGCTTAGCAAGGGTAAACAAAACGGCCCCCGGCCGTTTCTGTGCCGGGGGCCTAAGCAGACGGGACTTATTTGGTGCCCGCCGCCTTGCGCCCGGCCGGGGTGATCAGGTACTTGATCTCCCGGCCCTCCTCCTTGTTCAGCTCGGCCTTGACCAGCCCCTTGTTGATCAGGCCGCGGTCGGCCCCCTTGGTGGCGGCACCCAGCAGCTTGCTCCAGCCCTTCGCCATGCCGGTGCTGGTGGCCAGCTGGCCACGGGTCAGCCCGTTGGGGGCCTTGGCCAACAGCCCCAGCACCACCAGCTCCTTGCTGGTCAGCTTGGCCTTGCCCTCAACGACGGCGGGCACCGGCTTGCTGACGGTCTGCGGCTTGGTGGCCTTGCTCTTGGCGGGCTTGGTAGCGGTAGCGGTCACGGCGGTCTCCTGCTTGGTGGTCTTGGGGATCTCGATGGCTTCTTCAACGGCGGGGGCGGCGGTCTGCGGCCCCAAGTACTCGGCGCTGTGGTCCAGGCTGGCCGTGGTAGCGGCGGCTTCGGCGGGGGTGGGCAGGCTCACCGGGGCGGTGTCGGTGGTCACCTGCAAGAACTGGAAGGCGACCTTGGTGTGCTTGGGTTTGGTGTTGGCGTGGGCCGGGCTGTGCCAGTACACCTGAGCCCACCCTTTGTCCACCAGCTTCACGGTGCCCTTGCTGCTGTCAACAGCCTTGCCGCTGCGGACCCGGACCACCTCACAGCCAACCTTGATCTCGCTCATCGTAAACCCCTTGCGTTTGTTACCCCGCCGCAACACCAGCGGCGTAGTAGTATACTACTGCCTGCTCTGTGCAATAGCAAGGAACGTAGCCGTGTTTTGCAGAAGTTTTTTAGAGTTCCGGAGTAACAGAAGTCAGGATAAGGAGTTAGCAGATGAAGGTTTATCTTGCCGGCCAAATGAGGGGACTACCCGGTTGGGGGTTTGCTGCCTTTGACAGCGCTCGCAAGGCTTGGACAGCGGCGGGGCATACAGTGTTCTGCCCGGCTGCGCTAGCTCGCGCCCTGCCCTGGGGGCAGCATGAGGGCACGGAAACGCCACGGGACCACCTGCTGCACGTGGCCCAGCTGGATCTGGCGTGCCTGTACGCCGCAGACGCCATCGCCCTGCTGCCCGGCTGGGAGCAGAGCCGTGGCGCAACCATGGAGCTGGCGGTGGCCCAGTTCCTAGGACTGCCTGTGTATGACGCCTTGACGATGGTACGGATTGTGCCTGCTTACACGCCGTGGCGATGTGCCCAGTCTGACCCACACTACATGCCGTGGCTGCCGCCGGGTAACCAGACCGTGCAGTCCTACACCCCGTCCAAGTCTGCATGCCCCACGTGCGCCGGTGAGCGGGAAATCACTATGATTTCCCCTGGCTTGGGGGGAGAGTTCCACGCCGTGCCCTGCCCCACGTGCAACCCGTGCCAGCACAAGCTAGGGTACAATGCGGCCGGTGGCTGCCGGGTGTGTGGTGAGAAGTGGCCCCTAGTGCGGCATCTGCGGCAACCGTAAGTGTGACAACCCAGGCGGCAAGCATCAAGGAGAGTCCTATGCACTTGAAGTCCCGCAACGTCAACACCTCGTTCCGTACACTGGTGGACGTGTTCGCCACCGCCCCACGAGCCAACGGCGTCCGCATGTTCAACGGTGAGACTCCTATCATCAGCCGGCCCAGTCGCAACGGCAACGTGTTGATGATCGATGAGCCCGTCACCATCACCTACAGCCGCCCTCGTGAAAGGGTCTTGTTCAATCGAGTCCGTGACGCCAACCCCTTCTTCCACGTCGTCGAGTCGCTGTGGATGTTGGCCGGGCGGAACGACGTTGCCCTGCCTGCGTACTACGTCAAGCGGATGGCGGAGTTCAGCGATGACGGGAAGACTCTCAACGGGGCGTACGGCTACAGATGGCGTAAAGCACGAGGGGGAGACTCTGAAGCCCTACAAGTGGCCACTGATGACCGCCCCGGGTTCGTGGCTACGGATCTAGTTGACCAGCTGGACATCCTTGTCAACCACCTGAAGGCCAACCCTGACAGCCGGCGGGCGGTGCTCAGTATGTGGAACGTGGAGGACGATCTGCTGAAGGTTGGAGGCATAGGGCTGTGTTATGAACCTCAAACGGAGTCAACACGTACGGATACGATGCCGTACCGTGACACCGGCTCCAAAGACGTGTGCTGCAACCTCAACGTGATGTTCTCGCTGAGGACCGATCGTATCGTGATGATGCGAGACCCCAGCCCTAACAAGGTGAGTGAGACTAGCTACTTGGACATGACCGTCACCAGCCGCTC
>WUUC01148914.1_pt1 | contig 64890 bp, 57 predicted proteins | sample 6278441 | NCBI WGS metagenome assembly WUUC01 (sample SAMN13675441, study PRJNA597444) | soil metagenome | isolation source: soil | place: USA: Washington | collected 2017-10
GCACACTTCGCGTCATTAAATGATCGAAATTCGCGGGCCGAGCACCGTCATGAAAGAGCCACACCCAAATGATTTCGGCTCTCGACGAGATTTCCCGCCATCGAATCCAACCACGGCGTCTGTGTTTCCCCCCCGTAGCGCAGAAAATGATCGCGCGCCGCCGACTCGAAGCTCAAGAGCAACACCGGTGCACCGGCCAGCGCACCAAAACGTGGACACCTCGACGGCTCCGCCGATTGAAAGAGAGGCTCATGTTCCGGCCGCGGCCGAAATCCCTCTCGCGCAGGAAATCTCCGCGGATGAAAAAAATAATCGATCGCCGCCGACTCCGGTGGAGCACCGGCCCGCAACAACACCTTCCAAAATCCAAAAAAATAGAGCGCCGCGAGAAAACGAATATCTGGAATAAAAAGGACGACGATCGCCGCCGGAAAAAAGAGAAAGAGCCAATTTACCCGAAAAAACTCTCGGGTCCGCGTGTAAGGTACGATCTCCCTTAGAAATTCGGAGAGCACCACGTCCTTCGCCCCGCCGGCGCCGAGCTCGATGGTGAAAACGCGAAAGACGATCGCGTCCAGCCACAACGCGAGCAAAACGAACCCGCAAAACAACGCCGCCGCGAGATAATACGGCGTCCCCAACCAACCCACCGCCGAAACCGCCAATCCCGCCGCGGCAGCCGCACCAAAATCGCGCAACCCATAAGCGCGCACGCGCAGAAATTCCGCATATTTCACCGACTGCGAGACGGCGACGGCGAGGGCCAGCACAAAGATCAACGACAAAGTATTCACGAGGAGCCGAGCGGCTGAGCGCGCAAAAAATACCGGTAATAATTGATCGTGTACCAAAGGTTGATCACTACCAGCAACACGCGAAGCTCGATCCTTTGGACAGCTGGCCACAAGATCAGGGTGGCGGCGAACACCAGCCCGAGCTCGCCGAGCGCCACGATCCGCGCGTGATAACGCACGTCCCAGTAGGAGATGGGACTGATGAAACGGTACTGGCTGAACGGCAAGAGCTGCCGGTGAGCGTCGATCGCGTGCAGCGGAAAATCGCACAACGCGTGGAGCAAAATACTCGCGAAGAACGCCGCCAGCAGCGGCTCCGCCAACAACAAACCGAGCGCGATACCGAGCGCCGCCAGCGGAATGGAGTGCATTCCGTGGATCAAATTCTGCCAAAAACGTTCTTGGTACGGCCCAGTCCAAATATCGTCCGGCGCCGTGCCGCGCAGCCGCTCGCGCGCGTACAACAAAAAGATGGGAACGTCCGGCAACACTGCGCCCGCCGCGATCGCCAAGCCGAACGGCCCGCTCGCGATGCCACCGAGCACCGCGAGGTTCAACACCGCATGGCCCGGCGTGTACACGCGCGGGAGCCTAGCCGTTTTTTTCCCTTCATCGTAGTGAGGTCTTTGATGTTCCCGATCTCTTCGCTGCTCGTTTGCGCGCTCGCGGCAACACCGGAGCCGCACCTCGTTCCGGCGGCGACGTTTCAGGCGATCGCCTCCGAATATTCCGGCGAGCAGGCGTTCGAGACCGCGCGGCGCATCGTCGATCAACACCGCATTCAAGGCAGCACTATGATGGCCCGGTCTGCGGAGATGGTGCTCGGCGAGCTGAAAGCGGCAGGTTTGGAAGCGAACCTGGAGACGTTTCGCTCCGACGGTGCGATCCGCTACGGCACTTTTGTTTCGCCCATGGGTTGGGAGATCAAAAGCGGCGAGCTTTGGGTGACTCACGTTTCCGGAGACGCGAATTTCAAGCCGTTTCGCATGAGCCGCTACGCGGACGTGCCGATGTCCGTCACCACCTACTCCAAAGGCGGCGTCTTCACCGGCGAGCTGATCGACGCCGGCAAAGGGACCGACGAAGAGAGCTACCAAAACAAAAATGTCGCGGGAAAGGTGGTGCTCGCCTACGGCTATGCAGCGAATGTGCAGCGCGAGGCGGTGCTCAAACGCGGTGCGCTCGGGATCATCATCTACCCCCGCGCGACCGACCGCCCGCGATACCCGGATCTGATCCGCTACAACGGAATGTGGGTCCACGCCGATGAAGTGGCGAAGGCCAGCGGTGGGTTTCAAATCTCCGCGAACCAATACGCGCGGCTCAAAGAATTGATGTCCTCGGGGACAGTGACTATCCGCGGTGCGATCGACGCCACGCTCGGTGCTGGAAAACTGACCTTGGTGCACGCCTGGATCCGGGGCACGAAAGAGCCGGAAAAAGAGGTCGTTTTGCTGGCGCACCTCGATCATCCGAAGTGGTCGGCGAACGACAATGCGAGCGGCTCCGGAGCGTTGGTTGAAGCCGCGCGGACACTCGCGGTTCTACAAAAGAGCGGGACCATCAAAAAGCCGGCGCGCACCATCCATTTTGTGTGGGTTCCCGAATTTTTCGGGACCGCTGCTTGGGTTTCAGCGCACCCGGAAATTCGCCGCTGTGGTGCCTGGGATGATCCGCGGCCGAAGCCCAAAAAATCGCTCTCCGCCTCCACCTGCGTTCTCGCCGGAGTGAACTTGGACATGGTCGGTGAAGACACAATGAAGACGGATTCGACGTTCTATTTCACCCGCATGCCGGACTCCGTGCCTTCTTTCCTCGATGCGCTCCTCACCGATCTGCTGGCACAGACTCGTTCTGCGCAGCTGTTCGCAGAGACAGGAACTCGCCATCTGTGGCGCGCGGTGATCGATCCTTACACTCAGGGCAGCGATCACGATATTTTGTTGGGTCTCGGAATTCCGGCGACGATGGTCGGACATTGGCCGGATTGGACGCACCACTCGAGCGAAGATCGCCTCGATAAAGTCGACGCCAGCGAATTATTGCGCTCCGGAGTCTTCGCCGCTTCCGCCGCGCAATGGATCGCCACTGCGGAGAAAGCGGACTGGGCGCGAGTCGAAGCTCTGCAAAGAGCCGGTGAGCTCTCCAAGTGGCTCGCGCGTCTTCCCGGCTCGAGCCCGGCTCGCACCGAGCGGATCTACCGGCGGGCACAGCTCATGGCCGCGGAGCTCGGTAAAAACAGCGCCGCTGCCGCCGACACGCCCTCCGGCAGCGGCCCGCGACGTTTGGTGCTCTTGCCATACGACGAAGCGCTCGAAGAGCTGAACGCCGAGGAGCGCAAGTTTTTCGATGAGGCTGAAGAGCGCCTCGGTGAATTGGATTTGGAACTGCCGCCGATCGTCTTCGAGACCGTCAACCGCATGAACGGTTCTCGAAACTCAGCCGAGCTCGCACTTTATCTCGGCGATCAATTCGGCTTCGAGGTCGATGCTCCCTGGGTCGACCGTTTGTTACAAATTCTCGCCGCCCGTAAATTGGTCGCCCTGAAATGAGCCCGGCGTTCTTCCTGCTCTTCATCGCGTCGACGGGGGCCTTCAGCTGGCAAAACGGCCAGCCGCGAAGTTACGTCTCGCTGATCGACACCGAATATTTTGTGGGCAACGTCTATTTCGACGCCACCTACGATACTTCGAAGGAAGCGGAGCTCTCCTACGGCGGCGCGGGCGGAGATTTTTATTACCGGCAGTGGCGGGCCAGGGCGATCATTCAGCTCGGTGAACGCGCGGACAGTCATCTCGGAGAGGCACACCTCGGCTACGAGCTCGGTGTGCTGGAAGGCCTGCGGCTCGATATCGGCATCTTTCGCTCTTTTCTCCAGCGCTACTCATACTATCGCGCGGAAAATTGGTCGCAGCAGGTGCCGGCCGCCGAAGAAGCTCTCGCGCCGCTGCTCAAAGGTATTCGGCTACAAATATTCGCCGACCATCAGACGAAGATCGAGCTCTACGCGCTCACCGGGTGGCGCGGGCGCACGGAGATCAACGAGGTGCCGAGCTTCGCGTTTCAGCTCCAGTGGACGTTTCGAGATTGGTTGAGCTTCACCTCGAATGACTATTTCGGAATCGATACACCCGGCGTTCCCGGCCGCTTCCGTTATCACACCAATAAGCAGGTCCACCTGCGTTATTTCCAGGACTCGGATGGCGTGTTCAATCGCGGCGCATTTTTTCTCGGCGGAGATTTCGGCTTCGAGCACGGCGGCGGGGTGAGCGCGTTCGGCGGCTCGGGCGCGGCGCACTCCTTCGTGAGCGCTATGGTGCACCATCGCCTGTGGATGGCCGAAGATACGCTCGCGTGGTCCATAGGCGCAGCCTATGTGACGAACCCCGGCAACTATCTCGTGATCGATACTGTCTCCGAGGACCTTTCCGGCGAAAAATTCGACGCCTGGGATTTCTACACGACGATCGATGTCATACCTGAAGAACATGTGACGCTGCGCGCCGAGCTCGCTCACCGAAACACGCAAAAAAACGGCGAGACACGCGGGCTGTTCGCGCTACTCTTCTCCATGTGAAGCGCTCCGTTCTAGTCCTGGTCTTGTTCGCTGCGTGTGGCCACAAGGAGCCGCTCGAACAAAATTCGCCCGGCGCCGTGCCCGGGGGAGATGCTGGCCTCGAGGACAGTAACTTATTTCTCGACGCAACGTTCGCCGATGCGGAGCCTGGCGACACCGGTCGCGCCGACGCGGGCATCAAGCCGCCGATCGAGCGCTGCAATACTCCGATCCCGCTCCGGGTGGGCGAATTTGTCGAAGTCGCCGCCTCCGAAGGCAGGAACGATCATATTCTCCAAGGTTGTGGGTACTTCTCGTTCGGAGAGCTCGCCGAGCTGGTGTTCACTTTTACACCGACGATCACCGGCGCTTATGAGACCGGCTGGGGCTTTCCAGGCCCGCCCGCGGAGATGCTCATTGTCACGGACTGTCAAAATGCGTGCGAAAGCGAAGTCGCACGAATCCCGGCCAGCGACTTCGCGCCCGGCCTGGCGCGCGTGCAGCTGAACGCAGGAGTCTCCTATTCGATGATTCTGAACTATCGGCTTACGGGCAGTCCGGGAGACGACACCATCTATGCCTATCTGGGTGAGCCTTGTATTTCACAGTGCGCGCCCGGCGACGGCTGCGGACAAGACGATGGCTGCGGATTTGTGTGTGTCGCCTGCGGAGCCGGTGAGGAGTGTGTCGAAGAGAGCGGGATCTGCGAGCCCGTCGCCTCGTTGTGTGAGCCGAAAGACGAGCTCCCCTTTGGCCCCTGCAGCGAAGTCGACACGCTCTGCGATCCGCGCGGATGTGTCGGGGGCTGCCAAGATCAATGTGGATATTCAACCTGTACTTTCGACCAGGTTTGGGAACATCATGAATGGTATGCGCCCACCTCCTGTGCTTACGAACAGTGCCCGACCTTGCCGCTCGCGTTGCCCTTCAACTATGCCTCCGACTTCACCTCGGCGACCGCAGCTCTCCCGCTCGACAGCAACAGCGGTGAGTGCGGCGCGGAACATGCGATCGCGCTGGAATGGGGTTATAATTTCCAACACGCCGAATTCGTCACCGGGCGGAACGGCTGGACGATCGACTCCGCCAGCGACGGCGAGCTCTATCCGGCGATCAACAGCGCGCTCGGCTTCGCACACTTTCAGGATGTGGAGCTCGGCATCACCAGCCCGAGCGGAGTTTCGTTCCGCCTCGCGTTTCAGTACGGCCCGCAGCTCTTGGTGCAGTCGATCGCGCCGCAATAATTTTTTTTGGGCGGAGGAATAACGTCTTTTGCCTCTGGGTTGGCCCCGGCATGAGAATCGACGTCCACCGCTGAGTCTCTCGATCACTCTTGTCGGCGCTGATGCTGGTCACCTTCGCCGACGAGTGGTTTACCTATTTCCCGGCTGGTCTATCCGTCTCGATCGCGGATGATCTCGGGCTGAGTTACGCACAGCTCGGAACAGTGATGGCCTCACTGTTCGCGGGCGGCGTCCTCGGTCTGATCTTCACCGTCGCCGCGGATTACGTCGATCGCCGGTGGCTCGCTTCGTTCGGCGCCGCCGCCTATGGCGCCGCGATGTTGGTCTTCGGCTTCGCGGACTGCTTCGCCTGGATGGTCGCCGCGGGCTTCGTCTGGGGCGCGGCTTCGGACGCGTTCATCGGCGCCACCGATGTCACCTTGATCGAGCTGTCGCGGGACGACCTCCCGGGCGCACTCTCCAAACAAAATGCGCTCTCCGCGATCGGCGACGTGTTCGGCCCCGTGAGCATCGCCGCGGCGGCCTATGCCGGAGTGAGTTGGCGGAACCTGTTCGCGGGGGCAGGTGCACTGATGCTCGCCTACGCAGTTTGGCTCGCGTGCCTCGAATTTCCGAAGATCGAGAAGCAAGCCGAAGAGAAGACGCCGGTGAGGAGTGTGCTGGCGATGTTCCGCGATCCGGTGCTGATGCGTCTGGCGTTCATCTTGTTGTTGTTCGGTCTGCTCGACGAGCCGTTCCTTGGATTCTTGTTGTTGCGGTTCGAACGCGAGCTGGGCTTCAGTCCCGAGCTGGGATCGATCTGCGCCGGCGCGATCGTCACCGGCGGGATCCTCGGCCACCTGGCCGTGCCTTGGGTGTTGAAACGTTTCGCCGTGCGACGCGCGATGGTGTTCGCGGGGACGGTGACCGCCGCAGGAGTCGCGGCTTTGTGTGAAGCGGGCGCGGTGGCCGTGTTGATCGGAGCGGGCGCGGCGACCGGCGTCTTCGGCGCGATGTTCTACTCACTTCTCGAGTCGGAGCTCTACGAGCTGCGGCCGGGGCAGGCCGGCGCGACCTCCGCCGCCACCGCGGTGATCGGTTTTCTCGGCCTGGCTTTTCCATCATTTGTCGGCGCAATCGCGGAGTCTTACGGGCTATCGCAAGGGTTGTCGGCCTATGCGATCGCCGCGCTGGTGATGTTGATTCTGTCGTGCTACGACGCGCGGCTTCGATGAACGCGATTTCGGTTCAAGGCGTCACCAAAGTCTACGGCAGCAAAAAACTCTTCGTCGATGTGAACGTCGCTTTCGCGCCTGGCCGCCGTTTCGGTCTCACCGGCCCGAACGGCGCAGGAAAATCGACCTTCATGAAGATCCTCGCGGGCGATGTCGAGGCCGACTACGGCACGGTCTCGCGGCCGGAAAAGACCTCCGTGTTGCGTCAGGATCAATACGCGTTCGAGGACCTGCGCGTGCTCGACGTCGTCGTCATGGGCAACAAACGCCTGTGGAACGCGATGCAGGAAAAAGAGCGGCTCTATTTGGTGGAGGCGCTCACCGACGCGCAAGGTGAACGGCTCGGAGAGCTGGAAGGGATCGTCGGCGAGGAAGACGGATATTCGTCCGAAGCCGACGCGGGGGATCTGTTGATGGGTCTCGGCATCCCCATCAGCGAGCACGAGCGTCCGATGCGCGAGATCGCCGGTGGTTTCAAGTTGCGCGTGTTGCTCGCCCAGGCGCTCTACGGGAAGCCGGACGCGCTCTTGCTCGACGAGCCGACGAACAACCTCGACCTCGACACCATTCGTTGGTTGGAGCGTTTTCTCACCAACTATACTGGTGTGCTGATCACCATTTCGCATGACCGCCACTTTCTCAACGAAGTCTGCACACACATCGCAGATATCGACTTCGAAAGTATCATTACTTATCCCGGCAGCTACGACGAGATGGTGATGACCAAGAGCCAGGTCCGCTCGCGCGTCGAGCAGGAAAATGCCGATCGCAAGAAGAAGATCGATCAGCTCCAGGATTTCGTGGCGCGTTTCGGTGCGGGTACGCGTGCTTCGCAGGTCCAGAGCCGCAAACGCCAGATAGATAAATTGGCGTTGGTCGAGCTGAAGAGATCGAACATCGAGCGGCCGTTCATTCAGCTGCTTCAAGGCAAACCTTCCGGCAAACAAACACTCACGATCGAACGTCTTACGAAACGTTGGCCCGCAGTGACCATCTGCGAGAAATTCGACGCCTTGATCACCAAGGGCGAGAAGGTCGCCATCGTCGGGAAAAACGGCGTCGGCAAGACAACTTTGTGCCGGATGTTGATGGGTGAGCTCGAGCCGGACGCGGGAAAAATTTCCTGGGGCCACCAAGTATCGATCGGATATATGGCTCAGGATCACCGAGATAGTATTCCGAACGACACCACCGTTCACGAGTGGCTGCACGACATCGATCCCACGGCCAGCAACCAAGATATTCGCGGCTTGCTGGGGAAAATGTTGTTCAAAGGTGAAGAAGGTTTGAAGCTCACCAGCTCCCTCTCCGGAGGTGAAGCGGTGCGTTTGATGTTCTCCAAGCTGATGCTCACCAAAGACAACGTGCTCATCTTGGACGAACCGACGAACCACTTGGACCTCGAGGCGATCATCGCGCTTGGCCAAGCGCTCGAGCGTTACGACGGCACGGCGTTCGTCGTCTCCCACGACCGCGATCTGATCAGCAATTTCGCCACGCGCCTGTTCGCCTTCACCGACAAGGGTTTGGTCGATTTCAGCGGCAGCTACGACGACTTCCTCGCCCAACAACAGAAGAGCTAGTGCCGCGCACTAGCCCGCGTCGGGCCGAATTTCCGGCGTCGGCGCTTTGGGCTTTTCTTCGCAGCGTTCGATCGCTTGCATGTGAGAGCTCCGGCAGAGCTGCGCATCGTCTGCGCGCGTGGGCTCATTCATGCTGCTCTCCGGGATAAAGGTAGGATTTGCGCACTGGCGATAGGCTTCGTCGGCGCGTTCGCGGCATTGCGCCGGCGTTTGTGTCGCGCACGACAACAGCGAGCTCGAGAGCAGGAGGGCCGCAAGGATTCGCATGCGAGCGAAGATACTACGCGGCAGGTAACTTAAGCGATCAGCGTTTGGCCGTTGGCGTAACGTTCGGTGCGCCCGAGCTCGCCGGACACGTAGCCTGCGAGATATTCGCGCCCTTCGAGCACCGGTTTGATCACCAGGCCCGCGGCTCCGGCCGCAGCTTCGAGGCGCAAGCTCTCCGCGCGATCGCGGTTGATGCGTACGTCCGTTCCCGACTCTGCATAATTCTCGAAGAGGTGGAGAATATTCGTCGGGCTCATGCGCAGACAACCGTGCGAGGCGGGACGTCCGAGCGCGGCTTCTTCGCTCTTCGGAATTCCATGAATATATTCGGCGTAACGGCCGAGATCGAGCTTGAGTATTCCCATCGGATTTTTCAAGCCCGGACCGACCGGCGCCAATCCCCGCGCCCATGCGCTCTGCGGCGGATACCAGGTCGCGCGCGGCAAGGTCCGCGTCACGGTGAAACGATCGCCGGCCGTCTCGTGGCCCGCACGCCCCGGCGAGGTCAGATACATGGCGACGGGATTGTTCGTCGCTTTGTCGAGCACGTAGATCCGGCAGGTCCGATTGGCCGCAATATCCGCGACCAAACGGAAGACGCGGTGTTTGCTCCCCAGATCTTTGGTCAACGCACGCAAGGACGCGACTTGAGCGGCTGCGCGGGTATCGAGCTCGATCAGAGTATCACGGTCGAGAATGCCGCTGCTGTTCGGGAGGCCAGCATCTATCTGGAACGTTTTGAGCGCCGCTTCGGTGGCGCGGCCGAAATCGGAGTCGATCCACGCCGCGCCGACGTCATAACCGAGTGAATAAAGCGTCGCCTGGAGCATTTCCACCGCGGATTTTTCGCGCGAGCCGCGGGCGAGGGTCGTTTCTCCCGCGAGAATGCGAGCGAAGATCGGTTTGTTTTGAAAACGGGCGGCTGTGAGCACGGCGCCGGGTACCGGCGGATCCGGTGGATTCACCACCACCGCACCCCGCGCGCGGATCAACGCGGCGTCCAAGTGTTCGATGGTCGTCTTGCCGATGACACCGTCGTCCAAGATGGGAACCGACAGTTGAAACACTCTCACCGCACGTTCGGTCGCCCCGCCGAAATATCCACGATTGTTTCCGTACTCGACGCGAAACGCGGATTTATATCCCGCCGGTTTTCCTTGTTCGTCTTTCGCTGCGATCTCATTGAGCGCGTCTTGAATATATCCGGTGCCCGCGGTCGCCTTATTGTCGACGCGTTTCAATTTCGCGCCGCGGCGTCCTTCGAAGATCGCGGCCAACGCGGGAATTTCGGATAGTTTGCGGTTCCCGAGCGGCTCATCGGCCGGCCCGGATTTCTGCCGCATGTGAATGGTGATCAAACTATAGGCGGCGCCCGCACGGGTCGGAGCTTCGCGCGAGCCGGCCTCGAAGGCGTGTGCACCGGCGTTGGGGTCGAGCTCGCGGAGGCGATCGAAGAGGAGGTTCAGCTCGTCGACGTTTTGCTCGACGGCGATCTCCCCGTTGCCGCTCGCATCCGCGCCCGAAAGACGAGCCGCGTTGGCTGCGCCGGACGCGCGCAAGGACGCCGCGTCGACGGCCTGATGGCGATACCACCGGAGAAAATCTTCACGTTGAACCTGAGACACTGCGCAGTTTATCGGCGTGTATGCAGATGTGGTGCGTCGGTCTGTAGCTCAGCGTTTACACGTCGGTCAGAGATCGGGTCATACTTACGCGTCGGGAGCAGAGCGCGGCGGTATTCGAGAGCGGCGGCGCGGCGCTCGGGATCGCTGTGAGCGGTTAATTTGCGCCGACGACCACCAATTGTGTCGTCTGATTCGCGAAATTCGAGGCTTCCAGCGTGAACGGATGTTGTCCGAGCGGGAGCGGCGCGGTCACGAATTCACCGGCGTCGACCATGGTGGTGCTGACGAATAATTCGCTCGCGCCTTGAAGAATCCGGACGCGGAGCGCGTTCGAGGTCGTCCAGGAGAGCGTGGTGGTCGACTCGGCTGCGACGGTCTCCGGGTTCGCGGTGAAGCTCAGGATCATCGGCTGGCCGGGATCGAAAGTTACAGTTACTTGGCGCATCGCGGTGCGGCTTTGTTCGTCGCGCGCGTCGAGGCGGAAGGTCGTGGTGAAGTTGATCGGGGCGCTGGTCACGGAGCCGATGGCGATCGTCGAGCTGTCGACCAAGGCGCCGCCGGGAACGGCGGTGACCGAGATGCTCGTTGCGCCGGAAACCTCCCATTGAAGCTCGACCGTTTCGCCGCTCGTCACTTGGGAGCGGCTGCTGACGAAGCGGATGATCGTCGGGCCGGTGCTCGCGTCTTCGAGGTCGGCGTCGGCGGCGGTCGCGTCCTCAACCGCGCCGGCGTCCTCGCTCTCGGCGTCTGGTGCGGCGCCGAGGTCGCTCTCGTCGGCGTCGGCGGCACGTCCGGCGTCGGAGGGTGCCGGCGGCTCGCGTTTTTCGTCGGAGCAGGCCAGCGCTCCGAGACACAACAAAAGCGGAAGGTGAACGGACAGGCGCATCGGACGCGAAGATACGTTAAGCTCTCCCGGTTTGTCACGGTCTCGATGCTCTGCGCTCGCGATCGCGCTCCTGTACCTTAGTACAGGTTGTTCCTCTCGTTCCCTCTTTGTTTCCATCCCAGATTTCGAGGGAGATCGCTCGATGATCTTCATCGTGTGGCCGAGCTCCGGGCAACCGCTCGCCGTCGCTCGAGCGGTCGAAGAGGGTGAGCGCGCGCTCGTTTTGGACGTCGACGGCCTGCTCTTTATCGACGGCGATGATGCGGAGATCTTCGCGCTCGGTTATCGCTGTCCGCTCGCGGCGCTCGGCCTCGAAGCGGGCTTTCTCGATCTCAGCGTCAAAGCTGTGCTCGAGCCGCGTTTGCCGATCGCGCACGCCGCCTTCGAGTCGCAGCTGGTGCGGGATCGCGCTGCCGGTTGGTCGCCGATCGATCCGCTCGACGTGCGCCTCGAGACGCTCTCCTTGAAAGGACGCGGCTTGAGTTGTCCGAGCTACGAAGTGGTCAACGTGGCGATGCGCGCGGAGCTGCCCCGCGGAATGGCGGGATTCGTGTTGCTCGACTCCGAAGATGAAGCGCTGGTGGGGATCGAAAACGGCGACGTGGTGCGCGTGCGACGGGATGTGATCGAGCCCGCGGCTGAGCTGCTCGGCGTGCCCACGGCCGGTGGATATCGCGACGAAGCGGGAAATAGTTATTTTTACGGGAACGGCAAATTGATGCGCGCCCCGCCGGGAGGTCCCGCCGAGCTGGTCGGCGAAATCAGTCTGGCCGAAAGTACAGGTGCCCGGCGTGCGCGGATCTCCGGCCCGCACGATGGCTCGCCGTTCGAGCTATTCATCACCGACACCCATCTGCGCGTGTTGCGCTTCGATGGTTTTTCACTCCGCGAGGTCGTGCCTGCATCGACCAGCACCGAAACACCCGCGGCGATTCAATGGATCGGCTCCGGCGAAGCGATCGCCGCGCTCAATAAACGAGTGCTCCACCTGCGCACGGGCGAGAGCCCGAAAGACATCACGCCGGGCGAGGATCCCACGGAAGAATTTTATGCGGCGGGATATTCGCCGGCGCTCGGGCCTTTGCTGGGGAGCTCGCAGGGACACTTGCGGGTGCGCGAGGGAGATAGTTGGCGGATCATTGACGGGCTCCCCGCATATTGGATGTATCCTTATCTCTCTTCGATGGGGACCTTCGAGCGGGGTGTCGTCAACGCGGTCGTCTTCAGCTACCTGAGCACCTACGACGAAGAACGCGGTTTTTGCCGCATCGATGACGTCGCGAACAGCTACAAGGTGCTCTATCACCTCGCGCCGACCTGCAGTGGATTCGTCGCTTTCGGCAACGAACGCAACGACGCGGGTGCGGTCTACTTCTACCGCAAACTGTGAAGACGAGGCGTGCGCAACTTCTTCTGCGCCCGCGGGTTCAGGTCGGGTGATGACGCGTTTTGTCGTTTTGAGCCCGCTGCTCGTGCTGGTTGCCTGCGGTGTGGGCACGGAGCCGCTTCCCTCTGCACCAGACGCGGCGACCGCTGCGGGCCTCGACGCCGAGCCTGCGTTCCAGGATGCCGATGTCCAAGAGGACAGTGGCCAAGATGCCGCTGTCCAAGAGGACAGTGGCCAATGGGACAGTGGCCAAGGGGACAGTGGCCAAGGGGACAGTGGCCAAGGGGACAGTGGCGTCGCCGGTGATTGGTCGGATGTCGATCAACTGATCGCGGCCGCGTTCGCGGGCCAGCAGCTCGACGGCATGGGCGTAGCGATCTACGATGCCGCGGATCAGCCGGTTTTCCAGCGTATTTATGGAGATTTTGCGTTCGATCGGCGGGTCGCAGTCGCGTCCTCCTCGAAGCTGATCTCCGGGACAGTTTTGCTCGAGCTGGTCGACCGCGGTTTGTTGTCGCTCAGCTCTACCACGGGGGCTCTGCTCGATTGGACCGGCCCCAACAAAGACATCACGCTCCGGCATTTGTTGTCTTTCACCTCCGGGCTCGAACGCGACGCGATGTGCACCGGAAGCCGCATGATCACGCTCGCCGAGTGTGTCGATCGCATCCGCGATCTGCCGATCGTCGCCTTGCCCGGCGAACGGTACGACTATGGGGGCACACATCTTCACGTCGCGGCGCGGATGGCGGAGGTGGTCACCGGGCAGACGTGGAACACGTTGTTCCGCGAGATGTTGGCGGACCCTTTGGAGCTCGATCCGGGGGTACGATATTACACGGCGCCGCGCCAATCCGGCGGCACCACGAATCCGCTGATCGGCGGCGGCTTGCGTGCTTCGATGGATGAATATGCACAGCTCATGGCGGTCGTCTTTCATCGCGGCCGATATCGCTCCTTGGAAATTGCTTCCGATAGTTTGTACGAAGAACAACGAATCGAGCCCTATCCGAATGTGCTCATCGGACAGAGCCCGATGGCCGGGGTCGGGCTGCCCTATCGATATGGTCTGTCGGCGTGGCTCGAATGTTCCACGCCGGCTGCCGGCTGCGACGTGATCTCCTCGCCGGGCGCTTTTGGTTTCACACCTTGGTTGGATCGCGCCGGCGGATATTACGCGATCATCGGAATGGAAGCCGGTTTGGGAAACGGTGGCGTCGTCGCCTTCAGCGTAAGCTTGGCGCAGAGCTTAAAGCCGCTCATCCTCGAACATCTCGCGAATTGAGCGGGAACGCCGAGCACTTAGCCAACGCCGCCTTCTGACGAGCCGCTGCTCTACGGTAAGGAGCATGTGCAGAAGACGAATCGGCGACGAAGAAGTATCGCGGTTGGTGCGGGCGAGGGTGAGGATGTTCGTCCGTGGACTGCCGAATAAATGGATCGGCATCTTCGACGAGGATGATCTCGTCCAAGAGGTATTGATCGGACTGAGCAAAGACGACGAGCGAAGTCTCTTGAGGTTCGATCCCCTCCGCGGAACATTGAGAGACTTCGTCTACAAATATACGGCCACCCGGCTCTTGGATATTTTGCGCAAGGAACGCCGGCGCACCGAGCTCTATCAGCAGCTGCGCACCGGATCCGAACCGGAGGCGACACCGGCGGGACTGCTCGACCAGATCGTCGAGGCGCGACAGCGGTGGAGACAGGTGCTGGAAGCGATTCGACCTCTGTTGAGCACCAAAAAGTCACGGGAGATGTTCGAGCTGATCATCGTGCACGGATCTACTGCGGAGCAATGCCGCGCCGCAGGTATCGAGCGCAAAGAGTATCACCGCTGGAGGCATCGACTGTTTCAATTGTTGCAAAGAGCGGTCGAGGAGCTCGAGCGCTCGACGAGCATCATGCGTATTTCGCGAGCGCGCGCTCCAGCCGGTTCCGCACGAGAGCCCGCAGCGGTAACGGCTCCAAAATCTCCGCATGTTCGCCCCAAGACAAAATGAACGCTTCCACTTCGATCGTTCCGCGCAAAGAGAAGGTCAGCTCGACGCTTCCGTCTTCCCGCCGCAGCATAGTCTGCGAAGGGTGCCATTGAGTGTCTTTCACATAACGTGCTGCAAGCGCGTCGAAACGCACGCGGATCAGCTCCGCGTCTCTTTTTTCGTCATCTGGAGATTGATAGATTCCAAAGGCATCTTGCAGATGTTGTGCGGGACTAAACTGCGAAGATCGCTCGAAACGTTTTCCTGTTTTGCCCGCAGACCAAATCCGTTCCACCGCGAACTTCAGCACTCTTTTCCGCCGCAGGTCGTACGCCAAAAGATACCACCGTGCGTTGACCACGCAGAGCGCGTATGGCTCGACGATCCGTGTACCGGTCACTCCGCTCGACGCCGAATAATAGGTGAGATCGAGCTGGAGTCTTTTGTTCGCCGCGTCCAGCAGCAGCTGAAAATATTCCTCGTGATCCCTGAGCGGCGCGCGGGACTTTGCGTGGAGAAAGAGCGGGCTTTGTTCCGAACGTTCTCGCAATCTCGCGGGAATTTTCGCTGTCATTTTCTTCAGCGTTTTCTCGAAACGTTTCCCGAATGGTGCACCCCGATATTGCGAGAGCAGCGGCAGTGCCTGAGCCATGGTGTCAAAGTCCACTTCGTCGAGCATCGCCGTCGATATTTCCGCCGGCTCACCTTCGTATTTATAACCCTGATTTGCGGAGTCATAAATAATATCCGCGTGCAGCCGGGTCCGCATGAATTCCAGATAACGCTGCACGGTGCGAGAGCTGGTCTCGAGCTCCTCCTCCAATCTTCGCCGGGAGGCCACGCCGCCTTTGCGCAATAACCAGTGGATTTTGAAGATCGACTCCAACATGCGCAAGGTGCCGCGCGGATCGGCTTCGGCCGCGCTCACCTCACGCTTCAAAGTCCGGCGAGCCGGCTTCAACTTCTTCTTCCGCTCGTTCATAACTTCGCCCGCGATACTTTGGCGCGTTCGAGGATTCCCGCGTCATCGAGCGGATTTTTCGGATGGTGCGAGAGACAAAGCCGCGTTTGAATTTTCGCCGGGGAGCTCATCCCTTCGGTGTGGAAGTAGAAACGGCCCGTACCCAGCTTGGCGACGTCGTTTCCCGAGCCGCCGCGTTGCCGAATTTGATCGCCGATGACTTCGATCGCCGCCGGTGAGCTCGCTTGTCCGTAAAACTGCGTCGTACAGTTGGCGACGATATTGTGGTCGATACTTTTCGGCGCCTGCGTGGCTACGATAATTCCCAACCCATATTTTCGTGCCTGATTGGCCAGGCGGATCAAACTATCTTTGCTGGCGACACTCCGCCCTGAGGGGACGAAATCTCGCGCTTCGTCGATGATGAATAGTCCGCGCACCGGGCGATTCGTCGCCGGATGTGCTTTCACCCAAGCGAACATGGTCATCGCCAATTGATTGACGAACGTTTGTTGGACTTCGAGATCCGGCAAGCTCATCAGATTGATCACCGAGACGCGGGTGCGCCCCGAAGCGCCGTCGCCGAGCAAGACACCGGGATCGAGCGCGGGTCCTTCGGTGCGGAGCAAGGGATTGATCTGCAGTTGTTCGCGGAGTGCGTCGGCCATGGTGCGGGCCGATCTCGCTGCGTTGTCAAAACCACCGCTCGCTTCTTCGGGGAGATCGCTGAGGATGTCGATCAAGCTGTGGAGACCTTTCGCTCCGCAACGTGCTTGATAGTCGAGCACCGCTGCGAGCAAACCGACGCGGCCCCGCCGTTGTGTATTGTTTTTTCCAAACACCAAAGGTTCGAGCGTCGAACGCGCGAGGTCGAGCGCCACGCGGTAATCATCGCCGGTGTCGAGCAAAGTCGTCAGATCAGGCAGAGGGTCGAGACGGATCGGATTTCCCGCTTGGCGTCCCGGTGTCCACACCAACACTTCGCTCGTCGAAAAATAGGCGTCCGCTTTTACCGCGTCGCGATCGCTGAAGGACTCCGGACGTTCCGGCCAGGGATCGCCGAGCCGCGCGAGATCGTTCGCGACGTCGAGCACGATCGACGGAATTCCGGCGAGCGCCGCTTCTTCCACCAATCGCCTCACCAACACCGTTTTTCCCGAACCTGCGCCGGCGAGGATCACCGAGTGTTTCGGCAGCAGCTCAATCGACAGCTCGAGCTCCTGTGCCACGTTCGCCGTGCCGACCATGCGTTGTCCGAGCGGAAGACGTACGCGATCCACGACCGGCGGCGGCGGAGGTTCGGCCTCTAAGACGGTTTCGACCTCTGTTTGCGGCGTTGTTTTCGGCTCGTCTCTTTGGTCCGTCTTCACGGGTGGTGGAGGTGTAGCGAACAACCAACCTGTCGCCTCTTTGAGAATAGTGATCTTCGAGGCGGGCTTGCGCTCGCGCAGCCACGGCAACAGCTCTGCGCGGTCGACCGCGCCCCACATGGAGGCGAGCGCCATCATTTGTTTCAAATCGTCGTTCGAGGGCGAGAGCACCACTCCGCCGCTCGCGTGAAAACGGTCGAGCAGCTCTTTCGTCTTTACGCCTCCCGGTGCGCCGGCTCTGCGCAGGATGCGCAACTTTCGAAAGTCGAGCGCGCGGTCGATCCCGGAAGCGGTCATCGCCGCATTGAGGCGCGACTGGAAGGCATTCGCATTCGGGTGTTCGAGAAAGCGGAAACTATAGTGTTGTTCGCGATCGCCTTGATCGTGGTGAATGACGCGAATCCTTGCGTGCAGAGGCTCGATCCTGCCGGTGCGCCCGAAATCGCGATCGACGGTCGCTTCTTTTTCCGGCGGGAGCTCGTGCTCCGCGACCAACGAAGTACACGCAGCTTCGATCAATGCATCGAGCTCCGACTCGTCTTCCTTGGGCTCGATTCTCTCGGGACGGGCCGCCGAATAATATTGGCTCAATTGTTCATCTAATTTTTCGAGCTTGTTTGGACTCACCACCGGATCCCGAACCGGTCCCCCGCCGAAGGTCGCCAGCTCGACGACGGTATTCGATGCGAGGCACGCGCGAATATGTTGATCACATGCTTTGAGCACGTTGCGCGGCGTCAGCGAGAGCGAAGCAAAGGCGCGCTCGGCAAACGGCCACGTCGGATGCGGAGGCGCAATTTTGGCTGTCTGATAAGCGGCTTTCAGGCGCGCTTCGACCATCTTTTTTGCACTTTCGCCGCTCGAGGCTTTGGTGAGGCTCAACGCGGGCTCGAAACGATCGGTGGAGGAAGAGAGCGCCTTCTTCTGCAAGATGGCCCAGGTCGGCTCCAAACAAGAGATCACGATCTGTGTTCGCCGAGTGATATCGCGAAGCGCCATCAAACCGTTGGCGATTCCTTCGATGATCGACAGCGATACGTGTTGTCGCGCGGAAATGGCCGGGTCGTCGGAGAAAGGACCGGACGCGAGATCGTGCTCGGCGACGATCGCGTCCAATTGATCGAGCGCCAACACCACGGGACCGCGCAAGCTGTAGAGCCAAGCGATCGCCCGCAATAGTTTCGCCGAAGAAAGCTGACTGTGCAGAAATCCGTGTTTGAATTTCTGCTCCTCGTCGATACCCAATCCTTGTAACCAGCCAAAACCGACGCTGGCGATCTCGAAGTCGTTGGAATTCACCAAAACCAGGGCGCGTAAGACGTCCTGATATTCCATGGTTTCGATCGGATATTTATTTTGCAACGAGCGGATCAGGCCCGTCGCTTGGTTGATCAACGCGGGCGGCCGGATTTTCGCCAACGTATCGACGTCCATCAGTCCGCTGCCGGAGCCGAGGTGATGTTCGTAGATATGTTGGAGTATTTCTCGGAATTGTTCTTTTCCGGTGGATCCCGGTCGATACAGCGCGCGCAAGAATCCGAGCTGAGCGGTGTCCCAAAAATCGCGCACGTCGGTCATATCGATGAGGACGAAAGAAGCTCGCCGCGAAAATGCTTCTTTGCGCAGCGCCGACAAAAGATGAGTTTTCCCGGCTCCAGCTTCTCCGAGGATCACCGTGCCGAGCGGTGAGTCCATGGTCGTGCGGCCGGATAGGCGGTCCAAACGATAGTTGAGCTCGGTGCGAATTTTGTCGTGGATCTGGGGTACGTCGAACGCGGGATCGCGCCAGATACTATCAATATGTGTGGCCCACTCGAAGTTCGCTGCGCGCAGTGCAAGGAGCTGTTCCATGATTTAGGCCTCCAAATAGACGACGTGTTGTTTGATGCCGGAGAGGTTGAATGCGTCGCGTTCGTCGCTGCTGCGTATTTCGCGGGGATTATCGAGTGGAAAGAGGCTGATCTGTTGAGTTTCGAACAGCTCCATCAACGCGCGATCGAACACTTTCCGCTCGAGCTGCGGCAACGCCGAACGGAGGTCGCTCAAACGGACGCGCGTCTTGAGCGCACCTCCCGAGGCCGCGAGATATGCGCGACGTATTTGTTCGGACGGAGGCCGGGGCTTGAGGAGGTCGACCAAAGTGAGCTGCCGGTCGTCGAGATACGCGCCGAGCTTGCGCAGGATTAGGTCCACCGTTCTTTCGGCTTTGTTTTTTTTCAGCTCGAGCTGCCGCAGATCGTCGCGTGCCCAAGCCCACGCCCGATCGGTGAGCAAGATATGTTGCGTGCGACCTCTTTTTTCCAGCTCGATATATCCGCCTTTCAACAGCGGGGTGCGATCCACGGGTTTGATGAAACCCATGGTCGGTTCTTCGCCGCTGAAGATCAGCTCGATGAGTATGAGTTTCTGGGTGGCAGAGAGAGTCATCGCATTTCTCCGATAGTTCTGAATCGGACGGCGTCGCGGATTTTTTCCAGCGCGAGCTGCACGTCCTCCATGATTTCTTCGTTGGTAATTCGAAGGACGAGATAGTTGCTCAGGGAGAGCTCATAGTCGCGGTGGCGATCGGTCTCGAAAGTGGCCCGGTTTCCGTGGGTCTCCCAGCCGTCGACCTCGATGATCAATCGACCTTCACGCCATAAAACGTCGACCAAGTATCTCGTGTGTCGGCGCGTCTCCACGCTCTGGTTGAGCTCCAATTTCGCCAGCAGCTCGCGGTCGAGCGCGATGGCCTTCGCCAATTTTTGTTCGGCTTCGCTGAAAGGATGTGGCCGGCCGATCTGTGCATGCGCGCGAAAGATCGGTGCGGGCTGCTCGGCTGAAAGCAGCGCGTGTTGCAGCCGCGCGGCGCCGTAAAAGATGGGATCGAGCTCGGTGCGCTCCGCGAACGAGGACGGAACGACGACCGCCGTGCGTGCACCGGTCTTTTCGGCCAACCACTCGGCGGCGCGTGCGAAGGAATAGATATGCGAGCCCTCCGCAGCCTCTTCCTCGATAGAAAGAACGAGCAGCAGCTCTCGGCCGAGCGCCAGCGCCAATTGTTCGGCCTGAGTTTCGCGGGCGAGCATGGTCGACAGAGGAAGCTCTCCGCGGCCCAATTTCTTGCGCGCCATTTGTGCCCATCGTTCGTGGATGTTCGGGCAGTCCTTCAGCGCGCCGTCTCCACGGATCAGCTCGGCCATCGCACGAACCGTGCTGTCGATCGTTTCGTCGAGCGCCAGCGTGCGGGGAAAAGAAGAGACGATCATGCGGGCCGGCCGCGCGGCGCACGGGGATTCGAAGATGAGCGCGGTCGCGCTGCGGACGTCGGTGGCGAGCAACGTTCGCACGCTGCGTGAAGGGATGGACGCGAGAAATGCGTCGATATCCTTTTTGTGCTGCGCCAACATAAACGACAGCGGGCGCGAAATTTCGCATGAGCTTCGGCGTTGCGTTAGCTGCTCGCGAGGCCAGCGTTCACACCCTGAGTTATCCTGGCCTCGAGGACAGGAGGGCGTGGTCGGACCCGTGATCCGAATCGGCTCGCGCTCTCGGGTCGAACGACCAGCGGACTTCGTGGTTCCTCAATGGTTTCCGAAAGCTCCCGCGCTTCGCGGCGTTGACCTCGCTGTGCAGTCAGGTCATCAGAGGTGTTCGAGCGTCGCCGCCATGACTCCAAAGTCACACGCCGGAGGGAACACGCCGTTTCGCTTCGAAGAGCTGCGGCAGATCCTCCGTTATTGGTTGGCCTCGGTGCGTTTTGAAGGTGCGTTCGGTGCGCGGCCGAAAGCGCGCCGCGTCGATCCGCACCGGGCACCGCCGAACCTGCTCGATCCCGGGTATGGGCAGGAATATTTTCGCGTCGGGCCGGAACACGCGGCGTTTTTTCTGCGCTCGCAGCCGGTGCTCACCGTGCCGCTCGACGCCGTCAGTTACGGCTTTTTCGAGCGATGGCTGCGGAACGCATATTTTATCGACTCGGCCGCGAAGCGCAGATCGACCAGCGTGCGAAACGATCTCCACGTCGCCGGTTTTCCGGTGCTGCACTTCGCGAAGAGGAGTGAGCTCGCCGCGCTCTTTCGTTTCCCGGTGGAGATCGAGCCGCGGCTCGCCGGTGAAGAATGGGCGCTGCCGACGTATACGGCGCGAGCCCACGCGCGGCAGCCGGACGCATTGTTGGTCCGGAACCTGTCCGAAGGTACAGGTGATGAGCTTCCGCTGTACGTGGATACGGCGCTGCTCCACCGTTCCTTCGGCGTGCCGCTCGAGGATCTCGAAGAGCTCGGCAAACGTTGGGCGGACACGCTGCCGAGCGCCATGCAGATGGTGCGCGACGTGCTCGCTTTATTCGGCGTCGCGACCGAAGAGAAAGAGCCCGCGAAGCTCTTCGAACAGCTGGTGCGCGCGGCAGAGTCCCGCGCCGACGAACGGGTCTACGCCATGGGAATGGTGGCCGTCGCAGGGATCGACGCGACGCACCACTTGCAACGCGAGCTTTCGACGTTGATCTCGCTCTCCGAGAGCCAAGCGCCGATGAAATCGGGCTCAGCGCTGCGCGCCTATCTCTCCGGTGAAAAAGCGAAGTTGGAGCGCGGAGCTTTGCGCGGGCGGATCTGCGCGCGGCCGATGACCGCGACGCAGCTTGGGGCGATCGAAGAGAGCTTCGGTTCGAAGATCGCGGCCATCGAAGGTCCGCCGGGGACTGGAAAAACCGAGCTGATCGCGCACGTGGCGGCGCATTGTTTGGTGGAACGTGCGGAGGGGTTGGCGGAGCGTCACGCGGGCAGCGAAGTGCTCGTCATCGCCAGCACGAACAATCGCGCCGTGGATAACGCGCTGGAGCTGATCGAACGCGAGCTCGGACCCCACCGCCTGCCGATCGCGCTTCGGGCCGGGAGCCAAGAGGTGACCAAGTCCTTGACGGCACCCGCGCTTCTCGCCGCGGCGACCTGGCTGGAAGGACAGGAGGCACACGGCTCGACGGAGAAGCTCGCCGAAGCGAGGGCCAAGATGTCCGCCTCGAAAAAGAAATTCGAGCAGCTCTCGGCACGTTTCGAGCTGCCGCAGCGCCGGGCGGATCGGATCGCCGAGCTCAAACAGAGGCTCACTGATCTTTCGGCCAGGGAAGCTTTGATCGTGCCGGGCTCGGATCAGCCGATCCCTGAAGGCGCGGTGGAACACGTCGGCGGTTTGGTCGCCGGTTTGGAGATGATGCGCGAGCTCGCCGAGAGCCCGGGGAAAAAGACGCTCCCGGTGCTGCGAAAGAAATATCAAAAGCTCGAAGAGAAACATCTCGGGCCGCTTCGCGCGCTCTATCCGGAGATGGTCGAGTCACTGCAAGAATTTCTGCCGCCGAAAAATGCGGGGGATTGCGAGGATTGGGAAGAGGCGCTCGGAGACGCGCTCGGGTTGTTGGCCGAGGTCGCCGAAGCTCTGGATCGCGCGCGCGGTCAGGAGCGCGCGGAGGACGAGCGGAAGCGAAACGAATCCGAGCTGGCGTTGTTGGAGGCGACCGAGCTTCCGCCGGTCCCTTCGCAGGTGGAGCTCGACGCCGCGGCGCACGCGCATTTTCTGCTCGCGCTCGACCTGCGCGAACGTTGGGCCATCGAACGCAAAGAGGCGTTGTGTACCTTGCTCCGTACGCTCGCCGTCGAGCTTCACGATGCGCCGTCGCTGCGGCGGGTGCTCGGCGAAGTTTCGCCGCAAAAAACGCTGCTTTTTCAGTTGTTCCCGGTGATCGGTTCGACGTTGCTCTCTTTAGGGAACGTCTTTCCAGAGGAGCCGGAGGAGATCGCGCGTTTGATCATCGACGAAGGTGGACAGTGCCATCCGGCTTACGCAGTGTCCGGGATTTTGCGAGCGGAGCGGGTGTTGGTCGTGGGTGACATCCATCAGTTGACGCCGGTGGTGGAGCTCTCCGAAGCGGACGAAGTCGCAGTGCGGAGGAGCGCCGAGGTCACGCTCGACGATCACCGATTCGACATCTACCGCATCCACCAGCGTGCGGAGACCTCAGCGCAGCACCTGGCCAACAGGACAGTGGAACGTGTCCCCAGGTTGATCGATCATTTCCGGTGCCAAAAAGAGATCATCGCGTTGTCCGATGAGCTCACCGGATACGGGCTCACGGTTCGCACGCCGGTGCGTTCACAAGGCGCGCGGAGCAACTATCTGGCGGCGCCGGTGATCGTGGAAAATATTGCCGGCACACAACAAGGTTTTCGCGGCAGTTGGATGAATTCGGCGGAATTGGACATGCTGTTTTTACGCCTGGAAGAGCTGCTCGGCGCGGGAATTCGTTGTGCCGAGATCGCGCTTTTGACGCCGTACGTGGCGCAGCTTCAGCGTATCCGCGACGGCTTGCGGGAGCGGCGTTTGCCGTTCGACGACTATCGGATCCAAGAGGACGGTGTGGAACGGGACGAGCTGGCCACGGGGACAGTGCACCGATTTCAAGGTGGTGAACGGTCGATCGTTTTATTGTCCATGGTGGCCACTACCTCGCGCAGCTTGCGTTTTCTCGATGAGCGGCCGAATTTATTGAATGTGGCCATCTCCCGCGCGCGGGATCATCTGGTGGTGTTCGGACACCAGCCGACGCTCGCGGCCGGCCGTTATACGCGGGTATTGCGGGCATGAAGACCAACGCCATCCGCACGCTGGAACGCCTGAATATTGCCCACGAGCTGCGCCACTATGAGGTCGACGAGAGCGACCTGTCCGCGGAGACGGTTGCCGCGAAAGTTGGTTTGCCGGCGGAACAAGTATTCAAGACCTTGGTGGTGCGAGGCGATCGGACCGGCGTATTTTTTGCCGTCGTGGGGGCGGGCGAGGAGCTCGACTTGAAGAAGCTGGCCAAGCTCTCCGGCGACCGCCACGCGGAGGTCGTCGCGCTGAAAGAGGTCCAACCTTTGACCGGATATATTCGGGGCGGGGTCACGGCGATCGCCGCGAAAAAAGATTTTCCGGTGTTCGTGGAGGAGACGGTGATCCTCTTTGAACGCATCGCGGTTTCGGCGGGCGCTCGGGGCACGCAGGTGGTGCTCGATCCGCGAGACTATCTTTCGGTGACGAAAGCGGTGACCGGAGAGATCAGTCGAGCACGGCGTCCGGAGTGAGCAGTAAAAAAGGCTCCGCAATTTTGCGTGTGCCGTCTTCACTTTCCAGGCGGAGGCCGGCATCGCCGCCGTAGATCAACGTCGAGGTGCCTTCGCCGGAGTCGTCGACACCGGCGGCGAACGCGGGGATCGAGCTGCCGTCCCGCTGTTTTCCGAAGACGCGCCAGGTCGCTTCGGGACCGTCGTCCGGCTCGTAGCGGATTCGGTGCACCGCACGCGGCGCCTCCACGGCTTGAAAACGGCGCACGCAGTCTTCGGGAATTTCGTCGTCCGCTTCGACGAAGATCTCGATCGTCCGCGCGCTCATCGCGAATACATCTGTCCGTCGATTTCGATCGGCGCTTCCAAAACGACTGCGAACACCAGATCGGGTCCTTCCAAAGCGCGGAAGCTGTGCGAGCTGCCTGCGGGACGGGAAGCGAGCTCACCTGTACGAACGACCAGGCCACTCTCCAGCTCCAGGTAACTTCCTTCGAGCACCAACGCGCGTTCTATTCCATGATGGCGGTGCGCTGGGAAAGTCACGCCGACCGGGACCTTCACGAAACCGGCGTCGGCGGCCTGCGCGCGCGGACCGGGGTCGAAATGGATCAGACGTACGCCGGGGCAAGGGCCGCGTCCCCACGAAGCGTCGTCGCCGAGCGAAGCCAACAGCGTGCGCACCTGAGCGAGGGAGAGATCGACCAGCTCGGAGAGGCGATCGAGAAAAGGGGTGTAGCGCTCTTCGTTTTCGATGGCGTCGAGCAAACGATCGCGCGCAGCGATCGGTGGAACGAGCAAAGGACGCCCGCGGGTGATGGCCGCCGCCGCAGCTTCCAGCTCGCGCAGCTCGGCCCGCAGCTCGGCGGACTCCGCCAAAGCGTGCTCGACCAGCGCCCGATCCTTTTCCTCGAGCGTTCCGAAGACGTGTTCGTGCAGCAGCTCCAAGATGTTCACGGCTCGCCTCCTTTGAGGCGCGCGCGGAGCTTGGTGAGCCCGGCCGCGGTGCGCGATTTGACGGTGCCGAGCGAGATCTCGAGGTGTGCCGCGATCTCACTCGAGCTGAGCCCGCCGAAATAGGCGAGCTCCAAGACCTGCTTTTGTTCGGCGGGGAGCAGCTCCAACGCGTCGCGCACGGTGCGGCGATCGGCGCTCGCGTCCGGTGCGGTGGACTCACTCGCGAGCTCATCGCGCGCGGGATCGTCCGAGAGGGTGGTCCTCTTTCGTTGCGGCGAACGCACGCGATCGAGCGCGCGGCTTCGCATCCGGAGCGTCAGCCAGGTAACGACTTTTCCGCGTTCGGCCGAGTATTGCGCCGCATTTTGCCAAGCTTCGAGGATCACGTCGTGCAGCAGATCTTCGGCTTCGCGCCGGTCTTGAAGAATGCGCGCAGCGAGCGAATAGAGGATCGGAGAAAATCGATCATAGAGCTCGACCAGCGCCTGCCGATCGCCGTTCGCCATTCTTACGACGAGCTGCGCATCGTCATCGGCGCAAGGCTCCCGCGCAGGGGCTCGCAGCTCCCGAGTCACATGCGCATGTTAGTACAAGTTTGGCCGCGCGAGCAGGTGCTACTTCGACATCGCCGCGATGAGCGCGTTGGCCTTCGCCGGGTTCTCTTTGCACTCGAGGAGCGCCGAGAGCATCAGCGGTGCCACGATGGTCGCGTCCGACTCGATGACGAACATCGGCGTTGTTTCCGTGAGCTTATCCCAAGTGATCTTTTCATTCGGCGTCGCGCCCGAGTACGAGCCGTAGGAGGTCGTGGAGTCGGAGATCTGGCAGAAATAGGCCCACGGTTTCACTTCTTCCGCGAGGTCATATTTGATCGAAGGGACGACACAGATTGGGAAGTCGCCCGCAATTCCGCCGCCGATCTGGAAGAAGCCGACCCCTTCGCCGGAAGAGAGCTCCCGATATTGATCGTAGAACGCGCCCATATATTCGATGCCGGATTTCGCGATGCCGGCCTCGCACTCGCCGAGCTTCACGTGCGACGCGAAAATATTGCCGAACGTCGAGTCTTCATATCCGGGGACGACGATGGGTAAGTTGGCCTTCGCCGCGGCGAGCAACCAACACTCATCCGCGCGGCCTTGGTGAATATCTGCCGGGATAGTCTGAATCAGCTCGTAAAAATATTGGTGCCAGAAACGCCGCTCTTTGTTCTCGGTCGCTGTTTTCCACATGGGGACGATGAACTTCTCCACCGCACGGAAGGCCTCATCCTCCGGGATGCTGGTGTCGGTCACGCGCCGCATGCGGTCTTCGAGGATCTTCGTGTCGTCTTGTTTGGTGAAGTATCGATAGTCCGGAAAGTCTTTGTATCCGTGGTTCGCGACCAAGCGGAACAATGACTCTTCCAAGTTTGCGCCGGTGACCGAGAGGCCATGGATGAGGCCGGCACGGATCGCGGGTGCGAGTGTGATGCCGAGCTGGGCGGAGGACATCGCACCCGCCATCGCCCAGAACATTTTTCCACCACGCTCCACGTGGCGCCAATAGGCGAGGAGGGCGTCGCGGGTCGCGCGCGAATTGAAGTTCTTGTAGTTGCGCAGGACGAATTCGAGGATGGGAAGCTCGGCGTTGCTCATGCGGGCCGGAAGCTATCAGGAGCCGTCGCACGGTTCGAGAACAACTTTCAGAACGTTGTGACGAAAGTCCTGACCCGAATCCGGTGATTTCGGAGTATAGGAGCGAGCCTTGGGTCCGCTCTACCGGCGGATCTTATTTTGGGGAGGCGATGATGATTCGGGTTGGTGACGGTTTCGGATTTGGGCGTGGTGCAGGTTTCGGGCGAGGCGCAGGTTTTGGGCGGGGTTCGGTTTCGGCGCTCGTTTTGATGAGCGCGCTGTTGGCCACGGCGTGTGGTGGCGAAGATCGACCTGATCCAAAGGACAGTGGCGTCGTTTCGGCGGTGGACGCCTCCGTACAGCAGGACGCAGGGACGCAGGCGGACGCGGAGCCCGAAGCGGATGCCGCCGCTTGGCCGGACGCCCAGGCCTTCCCGGACGTGGAAACTTTCCCGGACGCTGAAACTTTCCCAGACGCGAACGCCGAAGGGGACGCAGAAACTGCTCCCGACGCCGACACGGATGGCGGCCCGAATGACGTCGGTGTCCCCGGGGACAGCGGCTTCGGGGACGCAGCACCTATCTTCGACTCGGGTATCGGCCCCGACACCGGCGTCCCCTCGGATGGTGGAGCGGATGCTGGCCTTCCGGACAGTGGCCCGGTCGGCTGCGCGCTCGGCGCCGAAGGTTGCGGATGCACCTCGACCTCGACCTCGGTGCCGCTCCCGTTCGCGCAGGAAGATTGCGCGCCGGATCTGTTGTGCGTGCCGTGGGATCTGATCAGCGGCCTGGAAGTCGGCCCGAATTTCGAAGATCTCTCCGGCCCGGTGAAGAGCTGCGTGCGTCCTTGCACCACGGATCTCGAGTGCGGTCCGAATCGCACCTGTTCCTCGAGCGGATTTACGCCGGCGACCGGTGCGGCTTCGTTCTGCGTCGATCGCGTCGTGGGCTTCGACGAAGCGTGCTCGGGTAGCCGCAGCCCGCTGACTCATTTGAACGACGTCAGCGTCGTCGATCTCAGCACCGAGATGCTCGCGTGCGAGGAAGGGCTCACCTGTCAAATTGGACTGTTCGGTGCCTTCTTCAGCCCTGAGGAATCGTTGTGCATGAATCTTTGTCAGACCGACACGGACTGCTCTGGATATCCGGCGCTGCCGTACTGTAATCCGCGATTCTTCGCGAACACTTCGACCTCCACGCCGTTCCTCGGCGTGTGCACCGACGCCCCGCATCCGAACGGCGCGCTCTGCGGCTCGGCGGATCCGGACAAGATCTTCCGCGTCAGCACGGGCTGCGACACGAGCGCGGCGACCTGCGGCAACGATCCGGCGGCCTGCCCGGTGTGCGTCGGAATCAACTTCGACGCGACCCGGTCGCTCACGCCGGAAGGTATGGGCATCTGCATGTCGGCCTGCAACGCGCTCACGCCTTGCGCCGGCGGCCGTTCCTGCGTTCCGAATTTCTTCGCGAACGGCGACGGTGTCTGCAGCGACGTCTGCACCTCGCTGCCGGAGAATTGCACCGGGACGGGATCGATCGGAAACGGCGAAGATTGTTTGGAGCTCGGCGCGGGCGCTTCGTTCTGCACGGATCGCTACACACCGGTGCTGGCGCCGGCGACGTTCGACACGCTCGGGAATCCGGTCTCCCTCGGCGATGACTGTTCGCTCGACCTCAACAACTTCAGCTTCTTCCGTTGCCCCGAAGCTTCGACCTGTCTGCCGACGGGGACAGGCGGTCTGTGCACCTACGGCTGCACGCCGGGGAGCCCGACGCAGGGCAACACTTTGTGTCAGTCCCTGCTCGCGGCGGCCGGAGCGACCTGCGTGGATCTCGGCGGTGGCGTCGGGGTCTGCGGCCAGTAAGCACGTCAGCTCCTTTTCTCGCTGTCGAGATGGCTCATCTGGTCTTTCGTGTAGCGCTCGCCGGCGATCGGGCCGAGCGCATCGAGCTTGGCGAGGTCCGCGCTCGAGAGGGGTTGTTCCAGCGCCCCGAGCGCGTCGTCGAGCTGGGCCACGGTCTTCGAGCCGATGATCGGCGTGAAGGACGGTTCTTTCGCCAACACCCAAGCGATGGCCAATTGGCCAGGTGTCATTTTCTTGTCCGATGCAAATTGTTGGAACGAGGAAACTGTCTGCTCATTTTTCTCGCGATTTTCGCCGGTGAAACGCGGGAGATAGGTGCGAAAGTCTCCGGGGCCCTTTGGTTTGCTGCCCGCGAGCAAACCGCGCGAGAGCACGCCGTATAAGGTGGCGCCGATTCCCAGCTCCTTCAAGACGCCGAAGATCTGCGCCTCGGGACCGCGGCTGGCGTAGGAATATTCGATCTGCAGATCGACGATAGGATGAACGCGGTGCGCGCGCCGAATCGTCTCTGCGCCGACCTCGGAGAGGCCGATCTTTTTTACGTAACCTGCTTTCACCAAGTCGGCGATCGCGCCGATCGTCTCTTCGATGGGCACGTCCGGATCGAGGCGCGCGGGCCGATAGATGTCGATTACTTCGACACCCAACCGCTTCAAGCTATAAGCGGCGAAATTTTTCACCGCCGCGGGCCGTGTATCGACTCCGCTCCAACTATTGTCCGGCCCACGCAACGCGCCGAATTTGACCGAGAGCTCGACTTTATCGCGCCGCCCGGCGATCGCGCGCCCGATCAACATTTCGTTGTGGCCCATGCCGTAAAAATCGCCGGTATCGAGCAGCGTGATGCCGCGTTCGATCGCGTGCTGGATGGCGCGGATACTCTCCGCGTCCTCCGTCGCGCCGTACATGCCCGACATCCCCATGCAGCCTAGTCCGAGTGAAATTTTCTTCGTGCTCATCTTTCGCCTCCGCTTGTAGGGCCGAGACTAAGGCTTCCCAATGATGAAATCGAGTGAATAGGATAGATGCGAAACATGAACGCCACTTATGAAAGAGATCTCGACCTCAATCTGCTCCGCGTCTTCGTGGTGGTCGCGGAGACAGGAAGTGTCACCGGAGCGGCCGATCGACTCTATCTCACGCAGCCGGCGATCAGCGCAGCGCTCGCACGTTTGAATCGCAGCGTCGGTGCGCCGCTCTTCGTGCGTTCGGGTCGCGGGCTCACTTTGTCGGCGCGCGGCGAAAAGATGTACACCACGGCGCGACCTCATCTCGAAGCGTTGCTCGAAGCGACGATGTCTCCTCTGAAGCTCGACCCGAAGACCAGCGAACGCACCATTCGCCTGGGTCTCTCCGACGCGAGCGAGAGCTGGCTCCTCCCGCGTTTGCTCGCGTCGATGTCCACGGAAGCGCCCCGGATGCGGCTGATCATTTTGCCGGTGCAGTTTCGCACCGTGTCCGAAGCGTTGGCGACGCGCGCGGTTGATCTCGCGGTGACGGTCGCCGACGAGCTCCCGAAAGACATCGAACGCCAGCCTCTCTTTCAGGGCGGTTTTGTCTGCCTCTACGATCCGCGGAAAGTCCGCCTCCCGAAGAAACTGACGCTCGAGCGTTATCTCGCGGAGGAACACGTCATCGTCTCTTACGCGGGCGATCTGCGCGGCGTGGTGGAAGACAGCTTCGGTCATCAGCGGAAGGTGCGGATCTCTGTCCCGACCTTTCATTGTATCGGGCCGGTCGTGGAAGGGAGCGGGCTTTTGGCCACGGTTCCGTCATCGGTCGCGCGCGAGGTGATCACACTTCGACCCGAGCTGAAGACGACCGCGCTGCCGCTGCCGCTCAGCGGCACACCGGTGGAGTTGTTGTGGAGAAAAGCGATCACCGATGACGAAGCGATCCGCCTGATACGAGAGCTGATTGTCTTGGCCGTGCGGCCAAGTGACCGTCAGATCAGGTGACCGTTAGATCAGGTCGCTGATGAACGCTTCAGCGACCGCACCGTCCGCGCGGCGCATCACCAAACGACCGCGGGCCCGCGCGGCGACTTCGTCCGCACCGTGGACCCAGGTGAGCTGTGCGCGGCGGTCGTTGTCGATCGTGCCTTCGGCGACGACCTTCCCGTCGACCTCGACGCTTGCTTTGGCGAGCGCCGGATTTTGCGAAGGATCGTTCGAGGCGCTGGCGCCGCCTTCGTAGATACAACCGGTGCTGAAGTCGACGGCCAAACAAATGATTCCGGGGACCAATCCGGGCAACAGCCACAGAAGATCGATGATCAACACGCCGAGGTCGATGCGACCGCCGTCCCGGCCCTTACGCTCCGGATAAAGGATGTAGCCACATGCGTTGGTGCCGAGGAGCATCGCGGCAGCACCGCCGAGCAAGGCCTTGCGTCTGTCGATCTTCAGGCTGAGGGGGTTCTTCATACTGGCGGCACACCTCAGCACGAAGCACACCAAGCGGCGACCCTCGGTGTCGCGATGGTTCTGCGTGTCGATCTGCCTCAAGGCGCTCAAACGGCGCCGCGTTCTTGCTGACTACTCGGCGGTCACACCAAAATACGGCTGGACCACCACCTCGGCTCTCGCCGGCGGCGTGGAGGATGAGACGACTCCTGCAAGCGAGGTGATGAAATCGCCGTTCGCGAGCTCGAGCTCGCTGTTGAAGTGGATCGACGCGGAGACCAGGGGCCTCGAGCCAACATCGAAATTCACTCGGTCACGGTGGCCGGTGAGCTCGACGACCACCGGAAATTCCAAACCAGTCTCCACGATCCGCACCGCAAGGGGAGGAGGACCGTCGTCTTGGACGTTTTCTTGGAGGAAGACGACGGCGGTTCCTTTTTTGGGAAGCGTGTTTTTTCCGGACTTTTCGAAGATTTCGACGGTCACTAAAAGATCAGGTCCGGTGATCTCCACCAGCGGTTCCTCACCACAACCGATCGAAAGGACAACTGTACCAAGGGCCAGGTAAAAGGCTGCGCGGCGCGAGCTCATGAAGCACCGTACAAGCGAGCTTCGTGAATTGGTTACAGCCGAAGACCGGTGAAAGGTGCTCGGAGTGGCACAGCGGTTGCCGAGCGCGCTTTCGGTGACTGAAGAGCTCAAGGATTCACGCGGCTAGGGAGGTCGATGCTGACTTTGGTTCCGTAGCCGATCTGGCTATCGAAGGCGATCTCGCCGCCGTGGTCGTGCACGACCTGGTAGGCGATCACCAAACCCAAACCCATACGGACGCGCGGACCGCGTGAGCTGAACGCAGGGTCGAATATTTTTTCGATCTCCTCTTCACTCATGCCGACGCCGTTGTCGTCGATCTCCACGAAGACGCCGTCGGTGTTGCATCCTCGCGTGCGCACCACGATCTGGCCTTCATTCTTCTTCTCTTCGACGGCGTCGCAGGCGTTCCGCAAAATGGTGGCGAAGACGTCGTTGAGCCTCGCAGGAAAACAGAGGATCGGGGAGGTGGTGCCGTAGTCGCGCACGACCGTGATCTGCTCGAGACGGTGCCGCAATAATCCGAGCGCATCTTCGAGGCAGGTCTCGATCGCCACCTCTTGTTCGAGCGCTTCGTCGAGGCGCACGAAGCTCTTCATGCGGCGCACGATGCTGTCGATCCGCCCACTGGCATGCGCGATGGCGCGGCTCGAATCGGAGAGCGCGCCGAGCACCGCGGGAGAGGCGGGGCCTTCGTTGCCTTGAAGTTTGGTCACCGCGCGATCGAGCGTGTTCGTCGAGCTGACCAATGCTCCGAGCGGTGAGTTCATCTCGTGCGTAATTCCAGCGACGAGGCGGACCAGGGCGGCCATTTTCTGAGTCTCTAATAAACGAGCCTGAGTATTTTTCAGCTCAAGTGTCCTTGCGGCCACCTTGTCTTCGAGCGAGTCGTTCAATTGCGCGAGCTGCCGGTAGAGCCGTGCCGCATTGATCGCCGCCGCCGCGTGGGAAGCCATTCCGGCGATCAGCGCTTCGTCTTTGTCCTCGAAGACAGTCATCTCGGTGCTCTCCACCGCGAATACGCCGACCAAACGTTCACCGACCAAGAGCGGAATGGCGATCTCACTTTCCACATGCGGTAGCCCGGGAAGCGCTGGTTTTTCGACGATACCTTCGGCGAGGCCGGCGGCGAGCATCTGTTCGCGGACCGCCCCGATGTATCTGCGCTGCGCGTTCAAGCCGCTCATGCGCAGGATCTTCTTTCTCTTCGCCGCGACGCCGACGATGCCTTGGCCGATGGGAATTTCCGCGCCGATTCCCGGAGGCTCGTAACCGCGGCTCGCGGCGAGGCGGAGGTGTTCGCTGCCGTCCTCGAGCAGAAAAACCATGGCGTGCGCGTAACCGAAGACGCGATCCATCGCCTCGAGAATAGTGGCCAAGACGCGATCGAGCTCCAGCGTCGAGCTCAGCTGGCCGGCGAGCTCTTGAAGGACTTCGACCTCCTTCGTCTTCTGCGCCAGCGCGCGCTGCAGCTCTTCGCTCATGGACGTGGTGGGATCCGTCGATATCCGAGCACACGATAAATATCTGCGGCCTTGAGCTTGAAGACGTCGCTCATGCCCGCCGCGGAGGCGATCGCCTCGATGTGCAGCGACATGACGTCGAAGATCGGTCCTTCGGTCTCCGAGTGATCGAGCTCAAGCTCGAGTGTCCACACGTCGAAGCTCGTCGGATGGATGACCATCACGGAGGCCAGCGGATTTTCGCGCAAGTTGGCGATGGTCTTGCTGAAGAATTGAAAAGAGATCGCGACGTGTTCCGCGTCGACCCAATAAACTTGGGAAATATAAGTAGCGTTTGGAATTCCGTCTTTCGAACAGGTCGCGATCGCCGCCGGGATAGTTCCGAGCAGCGCCGGTTTGATCTCCTGCGGGAGCGAAGTCATAACTCGATCCTTTTTCCCGCGCCGGGGCCGGGTGTTTGATCGAACACCGCCTCTACTGAAAAACGCACCGACCAAGAAGGCGCTTCGACGATGTTGCGCTTCATTCTTTCGTCGAAAGAGGGTGCGTTGCCGAGGTCCATCATTCGGCGGATCAGATCGCGCTGATAGTTTTGTTCGGAAATATTCCGGCTGCGCGCTTCGATGATCCGGCCCTTATATTGGTAAGTCACACACCGTTCGCCCGTCCAGGTCATGGCGAATGGTTGGCCGGCGCGCAGATTATCTGCGGGCGGACCATAATGTTCGGGGATGAGGCAAACTATCTCGCTGCGATCTTCGGAAGCGAACGCGCCGAAAGGCAGATGGAGATGGGCGAGGAGATCGTCGCCGACGGTGCTCGCGCGGCCCCAGGCCCGAGGATTATCGAGGAAAGTGGCGAGCTTTTCGGACAGGCGCACCATCGAGCGTTGTGCTATCGCACGCGGCTCGACGGTGCTCAAGGCGAAGAATTACTGGCAGGCACCGACGCGGATATCGTCCATTCCGATCTGATTGGCGACGCCGCCGAAATCGACCGAACGTGCCGTTCCGGGGAAGGTCACGCCCACCGGATAGAACGGGCTGAACGAGCCGGTCGGGTCACCGCCGTTGCTCGGCGTGATCGGCAAGTACACCGTCTGGAGCAAGTTCCCCGTCCCGTCGACACCGTCGTAGACGCGGATCTGTCCAGGGCTGGAAATCGCCGAATAGTAGACCGAGAAGCCGCCGTCGAATCCGCCGGGGACGTTCATCACCGTCGACGCACCGCTGAGGAAGAAGAGGATCGTGCTCTCCGAAGGCTCGCCACCGAAGTTGCCGCCGCCACCCACGTCCGAGTCGATCAGCGCGAGCGCCGTCGGTCCGAATTCGATGCTGTAGTTGGTGCCGGCGCCGCCATTGTAGAAGTTGCCGACCGGTGCGTTGTCTCCGAGGCCTTCAAAGGTGAGGACCGTTCCGTCTTCGCACAACATCGCCTGCGAACATCCGTCGCCGCTTTGAATGTTTCCGTCGTCGCATTGTTCGCCTGCGTTGACCACGCCGTTGCCGGGAGGGCCTTCCGCCAAGCAGCCGACGCAGCCGTCGCCGCTCGCTTGATTCGCGTCGTCGCACTGTTCGCCCGCTTCGACGACGCCGTTGCCGCACACGGTTTCATAGTTACAAACCGGTGAGCAGCCATCGCTCGCCGCGACGTTTCCGTCATCGCACTCTTCGAAGCCTTCACGCGTTCCGTTGCCGCAAACGGCGTTCACCGGAACGCTCGCAGGCAACATGCAGTTTGGTTCGCAGCCGTCGGCCGCGCGGCGATTTCCGTCGTCACATTGTTCGCCTTGATCGACGACCATGTTTCCGCAGCGCGGGTAACACGAGCCGCAAGGTCCGCCGCAGTCGATGCCGACTTCGTTCACGTCTTTTCTGCGGTTCGCGCATTGAACGGGCGCGCAGGCGTCGAAGTTCGCGGGGAGGCCGTAAGACGGTCCGTTGTTCGCCACGCAGATCAAACCGGGCTCGCACTCGGACTGGCGATCGCAGTCGCCTTCACCGTCGCTGCATGGGCAGCTGGTGGTGCAAGAGCCCGCTTCGCCGCGCGTTGCCGAGCAGGTCGATCCGCCGCAAAGGCCGCCGGTGTCGACGCCGGTTTCACCGATATCTTGGATGCCGTTATTGCACTGGGGTCCGAGGCAATAGTCCCAATCGAGCGGTTGGCCGAAGCGCGGGCCAACGTTGTTGGTGCACACCAAGCCGGGTTCGCATTCGGCGTTGCTGTCGCAGTCGCCCTCCGCAACACCGCACGAGGAACGGGCGCAATAGTCGAAGTCGCCGTTGATCCCGCCGCGCGATTTATTGAGCTCGGAAATTCCGGTCTCGAAAGATTGCGGGTCCATTTCGTCGACCAGCTGAAGATTGTCTTCAGGCTCGGCCTGTTTGTCGGTGCAGCCGACAAAGGTGAAGAAAGAAAGAGCTAAGAGTGAGTATCGGGCGTTCAAAATAAATCCTCCGCAATTGCTGTTCGGCAGCGACTCGCGGAGCTAAACGCTACCTATCAAATATCGTACGTTGCCCCGCCGGTGAGGCCATCCTGGCTCGTTCATCGCGCACCAAAGTGAGACCGGGCGAAGAACACACGTCCGGTCACGGTGGGCCCGAGGACCCGGGCGCCCCACACCTGGCCGGTGAGTCTTTAGAGGTGGGCGGGGATCGCGGCGGGCTCGTTGGGCGGTACTACGACGGCCGGGGCGGGTGCGTGCTCGTGACGCATCGACGCGTGCCCCAGGAGGACGTCGATAAACTTGCTGATTCGCTTGAATAGATTCTCTTGAATGTACGGAACGCCGTGTTTTTCGCAGATCTCTTTTACGCGTGGTTGGACTTGTTGATATTTCAACAGGGGCATGTCCGGGAAGAGATGGTGCTCGATCTGATAGTTGAGCCCGCCTTGAAGAAAATCGGTGAAATCACCGCGCGTCGTATAGTTCGCGGAGCCGACGACCTGGCGGTAGTAGAACGTCTCTTTGTCCTCGGCGTGTCCGTGAAAGCGGTAGAGGTCGCCGCCCGCGTGATTCGGCACGATCAGGAAGAAGCTGTGGACGTTGGCGAAGATCTCCGCGAGCACGCTGTTCGCCAACACGCTGAACATCGCCCAGCCGCCGAGCGGATAAAAGAGAAACGGCAACAGCGCGAAGCGGACGATGAAGTAGGGGAGGATGGAGCTTCGCCACAGCTCGCGTCCCACCGGGGTGAACGGATTGAAGGGGCCGGTGCGGTCGATGTCCTCCCGGACAGTGAGCGCTGTTTCTCCGCGTTTCCGTTTCGCCTGCCACATCAAGACTTGGTGCGTGCTCGGCGCGTAATAGGTGAGCTTCCAGGTACAGGCGAAGAAAGCGATCACCGCATATTTCACCGGAAGCGGTAATTTCGAGACTCGAAACCAGGCGACATTTTCTTCGAGCAGATCGGGATCGTCGAGCTCGCCGGTGCGCCCGTGGTGGAGCACGTTGTGTTCGTAGCGCCACGAGGTGGGCTCGATCCAGTCGAGCCAGTCGCGGAGGCGATTTACGCCGCGCGCGAAACCTCGGCTGGTGTAACGCGCGGGAACGTTCGGGACCCGGTCGTAGCCGCGGTGTCCGACGTGGTGCATGACGATCGCCCAACGCGCGGTGTTGGCGAGCGCGATGAGGATCGCGGAGATCGGATTGGGCGCGATCCACGCCGTCGCGTAACCGAGCACCGCGGAGATCTTTCCCCAGAGCGCCATCTTCTGGAGGTGGCGCAGATCGTCCGGGCCGATCGCCGCCTCCATTTCATCACGCAGCTCATCGAGATCTCGGGCGAACGCGGCGCGATCGACGCGGGCAGGAGCGTGCACGCGCCAGGTCATGCCAGAGGCGGCACGGTTGCGGCTAGAACATTTCGGCCATGAACGGCGTACGTCCGAGAAAGAGGCGATCGGCGGCCTCGAGCGCGGCGGCATCACCTTCGATCATTCCGAGGCGCGCGAGCGTGGTCGCAGGATGATAGCCGCTGAAGAGCGCGGAAAATCCGCCGATCCGTGCGCGGATCGAAGGGCCTCCACGGGTCGCGCTCACCCGACCTCGACCATCTTCCGCTTCCAGACGGTAGCTGCCGGTGTTCTCGGGGATCTCGCGATCCTCGAGGTGAAGCTCCAGCGCGCGCGGGAGCTCGTTTCGGTATCCACGTTGTTCCAAGGCGGCGCGGACGTCGAGCACGCGCAACATGAACTGTTCGTAGAGCTCATGCCGGTACATCTTCTCCGGCAAGAGCGAGAGGAGCGCGTCGTACTGTCCTCCAGACCAGTGAGCTTCCACGCCCAAGGAACGGTGCTCGCCAAAAAAAGAGAGCGCGCGTTGGGCCGCCCGCGGCGTCGTCACCACCAGGTCGCTCACGTGGAGATCATGATAAGGCGGATTCGCTCGACGGCTTTTGCCGGAGCACGACATAACCTTCGAGCTTTCCGTCGAAGGAAAATCCGACGCCGGTGGTTTGTTCGAAACGCGGCGCAAAAACTCGGTCCCAAATATATTGACCGCGATCGAGATTTCCGTCGTTCGCGACGGCTTGTGGTCGCTGGAGAGAAATTAATTTTTCCTGATCGGCGGCGGTGATGGAAATTAATTCTCCGCCTTTTTCCCGGGCGGGAATATTTCCGAGCTTGAGGGAGATCGAATAGTGTCCCCCGGCGAGCTCATATCCGACTTTCCGGTAGAGCGAGATAGTTGCCGGATAAAGCGTGCTCACCGCCCAGCCGTTTTGGCGGGCCTCGCGCATCGCTTGGGCCATCATTTCGTACGCATATCCGCGGCCGCGATCGAGCGCGCCGATCGCTACGCCCGCGATCCCGAGATTTTTCACGGAGCGCCCGCCGAAAAAGATCCCCATGGGGACGACGAGCAACCCGCCCGCGAGCCGCCGGCCGGCCACGAAACAGCGCACGTTTTCGTGGCCTGCGCGCTCGAGCCACTTCGGAACGGTGGCGACGTCGACGCCGAAAGAATAGGCTTGGGCGATCTCCAGGTCTCGGGCGTATTCGGGGGCGTAAGGACGAAGCTCTCCGGACATTCGCCGTTGATGACACGAGCAAAGGACGCCCGCAAGCGCGCACCGAGCACGGCGCCCCCCGTGACAAAATGGTGACTTCGATCGAGTAAGAGGGATCATGCGAAAGATCGCCGTCGTCGGCGCCGGCCAAGCAGGTCTGCTCGCGGCGCACGCACTTCATCGAGCGGGTTATGCAGTCACGCTCTACTCCGACAAAACGCCGGAGGATTTTCTCGAGCGCGCGCGCCCGACGGGGACCGCCGCGCGCTTCGATATGGCGCTGTCGTACGAACGGGAGCTGGGTCTCGAACACTGGGGCGAGGTCGCGCCGCACGGCGAAGGTGTGCACCTCACATTTTGTTTGAAAAAGGGAAATCGGCTCACCACTGTGCTCGGCCGGGTGGATAAGCCGTTTTTGGCGATCGACGTGCGGCTTCAAAGCGCGACCTGGATGCGCGAGCTCGCGGCCAAAGGTGCCAATGTCGAGATTCAAAACGTCGGCATCGAGCAGCTGGAGAAGATCGCGGCCGCGCATGATCTGACGATCGTCGCGGCGGGTCGAGGTGAGCTGCATAAATTGTTCGTGCGCGATGAGTCGCGGAGCACCTATCGCGAGCCGCAGCGGCAGTTGGCCATGGTCAACGTCACCGGTATCCCGATGACCTTCGACAATGCGCCTTATTTCACGCCGGTGAAGTTCAACTTATTCGCGCCGTACGGAGAAATGTTCTGGGTGCCGTGGTTCTCCAAAGATGGGGCGAAATCTTGGAGTCTATTGTTCGAGGCGAAAGCCGGCGGTCCGATCGATCGTTTCCGCGATTTGAAATCGGCGAATGCGGTGTTGGCGCGTGGCAAAGAAGTGATCAGCGAGCTGGTACCTTGGGACGCGGACTGGGTGGCGAACGCGCGAGCTTGTGATGAGAACTCATGGTTGGTCGGCGCGTTCACGCCCGAGGTGCGGAAGGTCGTCGGAACTTTGCCTTCGGGCAAAAACGTCATGGCGCTCGGCGACACGGCGCAATCGCTCGATCCGATCGGCGGACAAGGCGCGAACAACGGCAACAAGATGGCCAAGAATTTGGTCGAATGTATCGTCGAACGTGCGGATCGCGCGTTCGACGCCGAGTGGATGAGCGGGACCTTCGATAAATTCTGGGAACGCCACCAATTCATCGATCGTTTCAACAACACTTTGCTCGAGCCGCTGACCGATCCGGGGAAATGGATCCTCATGGCGCAATACGGGTGCGATGCGCGTCTCGATACCCAGTCGCCGCAACAACGGTTGGCAAATCATTTCTGTAACAATTTCAGCGATCCGATGCTCATGACCGACGCGCTCCACAAACCGGAGCTGGCGAAAAAATTGATCAGCGAATTTTTCGGGACCTCGCGCTGGCCGATCATCCGGGGTCAGATGGGCATCGGGCTCGGACAGCTCAAACAGGTATTGGGGATGAGGCCCGGCCACGCGGGCTCCTGACCTTTCGAATAGTGTCCTTTCGATCACTGTCCTCGAGGTCACATGGCTTCGAGGATTTTCCAGCGTTCGGGCATGAGCCGTTTGACCTCCGCTTCGAGCGGTGTGCCTTTGACGGTCGCGTAGAGGCGGTAGGCCTCCGCGAAGTCGTCGGCGACGGTGGTGCAGTGCGTGGTGCCGGCGCCACATTTTCCGTATTTCGACGGTGAAGTGGCGTCTTTCTCCATCGCCTTTTTCCACGGATCCCAACGTTTGTCGGAGGTGTCGCCCCACTTGTTGTCGCTCAGGACGTGGCCGGTTTCGTGGAGCATCGTGGTCCAGGTGAAGTGTGGATTTTGCTCCTGGCTGGTCGGCCACATGCTCAAGTGGCCGCTGCCGCCGATCGACATGAAACCTCCACCCGGCGTGGCGGCGTCGGACTCCACGCCGCGGATGGTCACCTCTTTGATTTGATCACGGTTGAGCTTCGGCATCCGCGAGATCGCGGCGAAAACTTGGTCGACCGATTTTTGGTGCCCGCCGTTCGGTGGCGGTCCCGGAGTTTCCATGGTGACTGGAATGCGGCGGCCGTCCATCTCCACTTCGATCGTCTTCGGGTAGGGCGGCGAAGTATCTCCGTGTTTCGTATAAGCCGCGCCCGTCGCGGGATAGGTTCCATACGCGCCGGTGTCGTGCGGAAGATACGGCTCGTTGGTCATGAAATCTTGGAGCAGTTTTTTCTGCTCCGCGGGCGTGCCGCCGGCGAACGCGGGTGTGGCCATCAAAGTATCGAGATGGCTGCGCGCAGACTTTGACCAGTCGTCGTTTTTTCCATCGGCGAGCCGTAATAGTTTCTCGCGTTGTTCGGCGGGAAGCTCCGCGAATCCTTTGGAACCGACGAGCGCGGCCAGCGTTTTGCGCGCGGCCGGGTCGTTCGCGTGGACTTGATAAGCGCGCTCGAGCTCTTTGAGCTCCGGCGTTTGGGCATCGGTGCCGAGCTCGCTGGTCACCTGCGGCGCGAGCGTGTTTTTGACCTCTTCGATCTGCGCGCTGGTCGCGCCGAGCTTGCCGAGCTCTCGAGCGAACGGCCCCTCGAGATACGTTTTGTCGCCTTGGCGTCCGGGAACCTCGCCTTGAATGGCGAACAATGCGGCGCCTGCTTCCATGCGGCGAAATAATTCGCGCGCATCTTTGTCGGCGAAACCGCGGCTCTTGGAGAGCGCGCTGAATTGAGCGACCTCGACGGACGTGAGCTTCCCGTCGTGGTTCGAGTCGATCTCCGCGGCGGCTCTTCGGACGTCGGCTTCGCTGAGCCCGCCCTTTTTGATCGGGTAACGATCTTCGAGCGTCACCGGTGTGGCCAGGCCGGTACTGCGCGTGCGCCCGGAATCGCCGAGAGGATCGACTCCGGCGCCGTCTGCTTTGAGCAAGATGACTGGTGCGCCGATCTTGTTCGGTGCCGAGCGATCGGAGTCGCCTTTCGGGAGCTCTCGTAGCTGCACCGGACTCGGATAACTGACGAAGTCGCGGGCGATGTTGATCAGCGGAGCGATGATCTCCAGCTCAGGTTGTTTGACGTCGAGCTGGGGCTGGACCGGGGTGGACTTCGGGTGATCTTTTACGCGCGGCACGCAGCAGGTGAATTGCACCCGAGGTGCCAAGACGGCGGTGCAAGGGCACTCGGAATTTTGAGCCGTTTTGACAGTCCGCTGACTGTCAGGCGCTGTCGGCGGACTTCAACAAGAGGTGCACGATCGCTGCAGCGACCGGTTTTTGGCGATCGTCCTGCCAAGCCGTGGCGTGGACGGTGGCCACGCGCCGCCCTTGGCGGGTGATCACTGCTTTTGCATAAGTATCCCGCGGCCCTGCGGAGCGTAGATAGTCGACGGTGACGGTGATAATTTTTGGAAGGACGATAGTTTCTGTCCTCCAGAACAGCTCGACGATCGCTGTCGATTCGAGCAAGGCACCGATGGTTCCACCGTGGATCGCGGGCAGGGCCGGATTTCCGATCAAGGACTCGTGGTATGTCAGCTTGCCGACGTGTTCGCCGTCTTGGATGTCCGCGGTGAGCCCGAGGAAACGGGAGTACGGAATCGCGTTCATCAACGGCGTCAGATCGCCGGTACGTTTCGCTTCGTGGATGATCTCGAGGAGCGTCATGTCGCTTTCACCTCACCCAGCCTCGCGAAAGAACCTTTGGTGGAGAGCATGAAAGTACCGGCCACTGCGGCCACCGGGTTGTCTTCGTCTTCTCGGTGATAGGCGGTGCCGCGCACGAAAGCGACGTTGTTGGTGACGCGAAAACAATGAACGCGCGCATAGACATCGAGCCCGGGTGTCGCCGGCTTCATGTAGTCGATGCGCAGATCGAGCGTGGCGATCGGCGTGGTGTTCCACAGGCGGACGAAGACCGAAGCGCCGGCGGTGGCGTCGAGCAGCGTCGTGATCGCTCCGCCGTGCAAGACACGTGTCTCGGGATTGCCGATGAGATCTTCGCGATAGGGGAGGCGCATGACCGCGATGCCGGCGCGATCGAAGTCGACGAGCTCCAGGCCGATCGCACGATTGTGCGGGACCAAACCGGTGAACGCTTCTCTGAGTTGCGCCACGACTTCTTCGTGGGTGGGTTCGCCTTCTGCCAAAGTAACGTGAGCCTAATCCGCGTCTTCGCGCAGAGTCTATGAACGATCGAGGATCGCGGCGCGCCCCATCGGTTGCACCATCAGGCGCGGCGGCAGCTCGTCGAAAGACAACACTGCGACCTCCGGGAGATCGGTCTCGATGATTTTTCGGACCAAACGGCGCACTTTCGAGGAGGTGAGGATCACCGGATAAGTTCCCTTCCGCACCACCGGTTCGAGCGCGCCGGCGATGCTTCGGATGATCGCGCGGGTGATCTCGGGATCGAGTGTCAACACCGAGCCGCGCAGGGTGCGCTGGATGCCGCTTTCGATCGTGTCTTCGATGATCGGATCGAGCAACAACACCGGGAGGCGATTCGTGAGGCCTGCGTAGCGGTGCACGATCTGACGGCACAAACCGGCGCGCACCACCTCGGCGAGGCCGACGTTCTCCGTCTCCATGGCGCCGTTTTCGGCGATCGCTTCGACGATCGATTTGAAGTCGCGGATCGATACACCTTCGTCGACCATCCGTTTTGCGATGTCCGCGAGCTGCGCGACGGTGACCATCTTCGGAACCACCTCGCGGATCAGCTCCGGATAAAGTTTCTCCAAACGTTGGATCAATTGACTGATCTCATGGACACCCACGAAGGTCTTCGCTTCGTCGCGCAGCACGGCGCCGAGATGGAGCGCGACCAGCCCGGAGAGCGACCACACTTGGACCCCGGAAGCTTCCACGGTCTTTTTGTCGGCCTCGGCGATCAGCGCGACGTGTTCTTGGTTGATCGGATGGGTCGCGGCGTCCGCCTCTACACCGAGACGGCGCAGGCGTTGCGGCGTGGTCAGCGCCATCAGCTTCGAGGTCGAGAGCCGTGCCTCGTAGACGGGGACATCTTTGATCGACACCACCAGACCGTCGCGCGCGACTTGGCCGACGAAGGTTCGCGTGCGCACGCCGGGAAAAGCGACGCCGGTCTCGGCATAGAGCGCTTGGCGGAGCTGCGGGATCAAGACGCGCACCAGCTCCACGTCGTTCTGTTCGCCACCGTCGTGGGTGAAACCGAGCGCGCGGCTCAAGGTGGCGCCGATCTCTAAAGTGATCGGTGCGACGCCGGGCGTGTCTTCACCTTTGGCTTTCTTCTCTTGAACGGTGCTCAGCTTCTTTTCCAAGCTCACTGGAGCCGGAAGTGAGTTGATGTTCGCGCGGACACGTGCGATCAGGAGCACCCCTCCGGCCATACCGGCGAACGGCAAAAACGGGATTCCCGGCGCGAGCGCCAAAAACATCATCAGGGAGGCCGCCACGTAGAGCACTTTCGGGCTACCCAAAACTTCGGTTTTGAAGTCGGTCCCGAGGTTCGCTTTTTTGTCATCGCTGTCGACGCGGGTCACCAAGATGCCGGCCGCGATGGTGACGAAGAGCGATGAGATCTGCGCGACCAGCGCGTCGCCGACGGAGAGGATCGAATAGGTGTCGAGCGCGTCCGCGGCCGAAAGATCGAAGCGCAACACGCCGAGGGCCATTCCGGCGAAGAGGTTGATCGCGGTGATGATCAGTCCGGCGACGGCGTCGCCTTTCACGAACTTCATCGCGCCGTCCATGTTTCCGAAGAGCTGACTTTGCCGGTTCAGCTCATCACGCTTTTTTTGCGCCTCTTCTTCGCTGAAAGAACCCGCGCGGAGAGCCGCATCGATCGACATCTGTTTTCCGGGCATCGCATCGAGCGTGAAACGTGCGCCGACCTCCGCGACCCGTTCAGCGCCTTTGGCGACGACCAAGAGCTGGACCAAGGTGATCACCAAAAAGATCACCACACCGACGACGACGTCGCCTTGCACCACCACTTCGCCGAACGCTTGCACCAGCTCGCCGGCGTGGCCGTGCGCCAAAATTCCACGCGTGGTGGAGACGTTCAGACCGAGGCGAAAGAGCGTGGTCAACAACAGGAGCGCAGGGAAGGTGGAGACGTCGAGCGCACGTTTGGCCATCACCGCGATCACCAGGACGATCACTGAAAAACAGAGGTTCGCAGCGATCAGCACATCGAGCACCGGTGACGGCAGCGGGACGATCAACAGCGCAATGACAAAGGAGACCCCGAGCGCCAGCGCCACGTCGGGACGGCGCGAGATCATGGAGAGCAACGCTCTGAAGGTAGGGACGGCGTTCATGGCTACGGTTCCTCGAGAAGCCGGGTAAGCCGCTCGAGATAGTTGGTGTTCTTGCGGGCAGCTGCGTGTGAGCGGTCTGTCGCGGCTTCGAGCTCGCCTGCATTTCTTCGCAGGGCTCGCGCGCGGGTGCCGGCGTCTTCGAGGTCCATCGCCATTTTGCGGGCGTGTTCATCGAGCGCGGCGCCGATCGCGCTCTTCGCCAGCGCCGCTTTTCCGTCGCCGCTTTTTGCGCCGAGCTCGAGGACTTCGATCGAGCCGCCGACCGCGCTTCGCCACGCGGCGCTCGTCTCCTGTTCGCAGCTCAGCTCCGTTTGGACGACCTCGTTCAAGTGAGCGACTTCGAGGCTCGTTTTTGCGGCTTCGAAGCGTGTTTGTTGATTGGCGCGGGCGGCGGTTTTTGCGGCTCGCTCGTTTTCGAGCAAGGCCAGCGCGATCGTGCGGATCATCGGTTTCTCCTCGTTCAAGCGTTCGTCAGCCAAGAGCGTGGCCGCCGGTCATCGCGTTTCTCCATCGCTTGGAGCAGGCGCTGTTTGCGATCGAGCGCCGCGGTGACCAAGTCTTTTGCGTCCGCTGCTTCCTCTTCTTCCGTCTTCTGTTCGAGCTCCGCTTCGTTGGCGAGCTCCGCGAAGCTGTCGGCGATCGCTTGCATCTTGTTCTTGCTGCTCTGAGCGGCGATCGCTCCGAGGCCGGTGATCATTCCGGCGATGCCGGCGCCCGCCGTCACCGTCAGCGCCGCAAATCCGGCCGCGGTGAAGCCGGCCGCAGCGATCGCCGCCGGAAGCGCGGCACCGAAGGTGAAGACGGAAGCTACGACCAACGCTGCGACCAAAACACATCCGCCGATCACCGCGGCGATTCCCATGGTGCGGTTCGACTTCTTCGCTCCGTCGAGCTGTGCATCCGCCTGTTCGTCGAGCGCGTCGATCTTCGCGTGTGTCGCGGCCCGTGCCCGCTCGGTCGCGTTGTGCCGCCGCGTACGTGCGGCTTTGCCGTCTTCTTTCGCCGATTCCATACTCGTCATCTCTGCATAGGCGATCAGGGCCTGACCGCTGGCTGCACCGGTGGTCTTCATGAGCCGGTCTCCTCGCTGTATTCGCCGACGAACGTGATCGCGCGGTGGACGCCGTCTTGGCGCACCTTCATCGCGTCGAGATCGTCGTGGTTCAGATCGCGGAGCGCCTCGCTGTCTTGATCGACGAGCTCCGCATCTCCGCTGAGCGCGACCGCTTCGGCGTTGAGCGCTTCGGCCTCGTTTTCTCGGCGTTTTCCGGTACCGCTCAACCGGCCGAAGAAACCGGTGTCGGCCGCCGCTTCCGCTTTGTCGCGCGCTTCTTGTTGCACGCCATACATCTTTTCGGTGAGCTCCATTGAGGCTTCGGCGTTGTTGTTGATGCCCGCGTTGCGCCGTTCGATACGTTCGCCGCGCGCCCGGATGTCGTCTTCTCCGTCTTTCATGATCGTCCGCGTCGCCGCGGCGAGTATGGCTGATACGTGGCTCATGGCTCCTCCTGTACCCTTGGACAGGGCTACGGTTTGATGTTTGCGGCGATCTGCGACACGCTGTCGCTGAACGCTTTCAAGATGTCCGACGCCGTTTTGTCGGCTACGCCCAGCGCGGAGATCGACAACTGCATCTGCACTTGCAGGCCGTCGCCGAGGTCGGAGAGTTTCTCCGATTCACCATCGAGCAATGCTTCCAGGTTGCCGAAGTATGAGTCGCGGTTGTCGATGATCCCTTGGAAGGTTCCCGTCCCGATCCCGCCGGTCGCGTCCGGAGAGATCGTCTCCAAATAGAGATCGGAGCCGTTGCCGTAACCTGCGTCGAGGATCGCGGTGCGCAGCTCGCCGAGCGCGTCGACCATGGCCTCTTCCTGAGCGGCGGTCGGCGGTTCGGTCGTCGCGTATTCGTTGACCGCTTCTTCGTAGTTCGAGAGCAATCGCTGCAGCTCGCGGATCTCTGCTTTTTTGGAGGCGTTGCTGTTGATCTCGTCGACGCAGGCGCGGAGGTCGTTCTCTTGCGCTTGCGCCATCTCCTGCATCGCTTGTTGGGCGAGCAGGCGGACGTCGGCGGTTTGGTGATGGTTTACGTTCGTCGGCATTTTTGTTGTTCTCCTCGAGCTTCGAAGAGAGCAACCGCCGTGCCGTCCCGGGCTGCGTTCGATTGTGGCGATTCGTTCCAAAGACTCGTGCGATTCGTTCCGTGATTTGTTCAGTTTGTTCCAACTGTCCGAAGGATCAGGTGGCAAACCGTACAGGTGAGACGCGGAACGGCGCTTGCTTCGTTACTTCGTATGAACGCGCTGAAACTTCGAGGATCCGCGAGCGCCCAAACACGGGCGGCGGTTCGCGAAGAACCGGCGATCCTCCGGGCGCTCGACGCGGGGCTGGACACCGCGTCCTTGGAAGATGCGGGCGATGCACCGGCGTTTTTTGCGGCGCAGCCGGCGAACAGCCCGGAGAAGCTGCGTTTGCCGCTGCCGCCCGGTGCGGGACGTGATGTCCGCGCGGCGAGTGAGCGGATTTTGCGCGCCGACACTTCGCGAGCCTCCCCGGATCGCGAGGCGGTGGAGAAGGAAGCGCGATTGTTGCGCGTCCTCGAAGCTTTGGCCGGTGTCGCCGATTTCGTCGCGCTCAAAAGCGCCGGCGAGAGGAGATCTTGATGAATCGCCCCGCACCCCGGCGCCCGCGCGCGCTGCCGGCCCCTGTCCAAACGTCCACACCCGTCCGAGCGGAGATCGAAGCGTGGATCCCGGCGCGCGCCGAGGAGCTGCGACTCGATCCTTTCGATCCTTCTGCGCTCCTCGGAGGAGAAATGGCGCGTGCGGTGACCGCGGATCCGGCGCAGATGTCCCGGAGGACACTTCGGGAAATTCGCGGCTATACACGCGAAGATCTCCTGGCGATCGCCGAGCTCGGTCACTCGTATCTGCTCGCCGGGCTCGCGAAGCTGGCGCGCGTGGTGTTCGAAGGCCTCCAAGCGATCTCGCCGGAGGAGCCGTACTTCGCATTGGCGCTCGGCTTGAGCGCGGACCTCGACGGCGATCTGGAGAACGCTGATCTTTGGTACAGGAAGGCGATCTCGCTCGCTCCGCACGATCCGCGGCCGGAGGTGAATCGCGCCGAAATTCACTTGGAGCACAAACGGTATCGCGAAGCGCGGGCCTTGCTGGAGCGGGCTTTGCAAAAGTTGAAGGCAAGCGATGATACGACGCTGCGAGAGAAGACGGAGGCGTTGTGGAAAAGAGCCGAACGGCTCAGCTCCGGGCGAACTTGAGATCGAGGCCGGCGCGACGGAGCTGCGCGTGTAGCGTGCTCTTCGGAACGCCGAGGCGGCGCGCAACTTCCGCGCGGTTGTTGCCGCATTCGTGGAGGAGGCGCACGAATTTGCTCCGCTGATCTTTGGTACAGAGGGTGAGCGGCTCGACCTCGCGCGTTTTTTCGCGGGCCAGCGGCGATAGCTCGAGCGCCGTGGCGTCGATCTCCGCCGCATCGGTCATCACCAACGCGCGCAGGACGACGTTGCGCAGCTCGCGCACGTTGCCGGTCCAAGGATGAGCGAGCAGCGCTTCTTCGGCGTCGACCGTGAAGCGGCGCGTGTCGTCGCCGCTCGCCAAGAAGTGACGCGCGAGCGCGAGGATGTCTTCGGGACGATCCGCGAGTCGCGGGATGGCGATGTCGAGCACCATCAAGCGGTGATAGAGGTCTTCGCGAAACTCGCCGCGTGCGACCATCTCGCGAAGGTTGCGGTGGGTCGCGGCGATCACGCGCACGTCGACCGGAATTTCGCGGGCACCGCCGATGCGGCGGATCGCGCGCGCTTCGAGCACGCGCAAGAGCTTCGGTTGGAGCGCGAGGGGCAGCTCGCCGATCTCGTCGAGGAACAGGGTGCCTCCGTCACAAGACTCGAATGCGCCAAAACGATCCTCGTCCGCACCGGTGAACGCGCCTTTTTCGTGACCGAAGAGCTCCCCTTCGATCAGCGACGCAGAAAGCGCGCCGCAGTTCAGCGCGAGGAAGATTCGAGTCGCGCGATCCGAGGCGGAGTGAACGGTCCGGGCGACGACCTCTTTGCCGGCGCCCGAAGGTCCGGTGATCAACACCGGCAAGTCGCTCTTCGCGACACGGCGGGCGCGGGCGTCGACGGTCCGCATGCTCACGCTTTCGGCGATCATGGAGCAGATGTTCGGCATGGCTTCGATTCATTTCACCCGCTGTGCCACTGCTCGGATTGCGGACAGTCGTCCGCAGCTTGGATTCCCGTCGCATTTTTGCGGGGTTCGAGTGCGGACAGTCGTCGTCAACGCGCTGCGCGCAGAACATCTTTTCGGGACCTCACGCTTGCACTTGCTGCAAGACGAAGTTGCAAGAGACGCAACTTGATGCTCGCGGCCGACTGCGAGCGAAGTGTCCCGCTGCGGCACAACTCGCGCGCGGGCCTATGAGATGCCCGTCATTGAGCGGTACGTCACGGGCTGTTATCTTTCCCGCGCGTTTTGCTCTTCTGCCCGGAGTGCAAGTCTATCTATTCGACGAAACGCGCTCGGTGTGGCCTCGACGATCATGCTCTTCAGGAGGGCGATCGCGATCCCCTCATCGGCGAGTTGCTCGATGATCGTTACTTGATCGTCGAATCGATCAGCAAAGGCGGCATGGGCCGCATCTATCGCGCGAAACATGCGGTGCTCGAACACGACTACGCGCTGAAGGTGTTGTGGGGCGACTACGCGTGTGCGCCGCCGATCGTGGAACGTTTCAAACGCGAGGCGAAGGCCGTGAGCACGCTCCGTCACGAGAACATCGTGGCGGTCACCGACTTCGGCCGCAGCAAAAAGGGCATCGTCTATTTGGTGATGGAGCTCGTCACCGGGCGGACGCTGGAATCGGCGCTGAAAAAGGAAGCGCCGTTTCCGCCGAAACGTGCGGCGAAGATCGCGCGGCAGATCGCGGCTGCGCTTCATGAGGCGCACAGGCTCGGTTATGTGCACCGCGATGTGAAGCCGGCGAACGTGATGCTCACCAGCGGCAACGATGAGCTGAAGTTGCTCGACTTCGGCTTGGTGGCGATCATCGAGCCGAGCGAAGAGCGCCTCACCAAGCTCGGTGCGGTGCTCGGCACGCCGAAATATATGGCGCCCGAACAGTGTATCGACTCGCGTGTGACCGCTGCGGCGGACCTCTATTCGCTCGGAGTGATCCTGTTCGAGATGTTGGCCGGTGTGGCGCCGTTCAACGGCAATTCGGTGTTCGAGATCCTCTCGCAGCACCTCGACGCACCGCCGCCGATCGCACCGCCGAGCGAAGGCCTCGAAACTTTGGTCGCCTGGCTCTTGCTGAAGAATGCGTCGAAACGTCCGGCGAGCGCGGAAGTGGTGATGCGTGAGCTCGATCGTTTCGTCAGCGGAGATAAGTCGCGCGTGCCTGCGGTGGCCATGCGTTCGGACACCGACGAAGACATGCAGGCGGTGCATATCCACTTCGAGGAGCCGGTCGAAGGGTCGAATGAAGAAGTGTGGGATCCCGACGGTTCGATCGCTGCGGCGGCGCCGAGGGAAGCGGAGCCCGCCGATCCCTCTTTGGTGATCACGCCGCTGTCGAGCCCGTCCGAGGGCTCGCTCCCGTCATTTTCCTCGAATCCATCGAATCCACTCTTGGTCGAGCCGGAGCTCCCAAAGGAGATCCGGACTCGACGCAAGAAATCGATGACCTGATCAGCAGCCGTAGAAGACGACGATCGTCGCGCCAGGCTCCGGTGCCGCGAGAGCTTCGAAGGTCACGGTGTTGGTCAGCGGATCGTATTCCCAGAATTCTGCGGCGACCGGTACGTTGTTGATCTCGATCGACGCCACTCCGCTCGGCGCGGGTTGTGAGAGCGTAAATTGCGTCAGGTACCCGAAGCCGGGTCCGCCGAGATCAGTGAGCGCGAGCGGCCACTCGGCGTCACAGATCGAATCGAAAGCTCCGCCGGTCAATATGCGCACTTCATCGTAGCGCACGCCGTCGTCCGCATTACCTCCAGGTCCGGTGCAGCCGCCGGGAGTGTCGCCGACGATGGCGTTCGCTTGCAACGTGGCGTTCGGGCCGCGGAAGTTGAGCAAGTGGAACGCGTAGTCGTCCGTGGGGAGCGGCGACTGATCCATCTCATCGCTGATGTAGATCACCGTGAGCGCACTGTCCGGACGTACAAAGCCAGGATTGGCTCCCGGTTGGAGCGCGGCCATGGCTGCGGCGAGACCTTGTTCGAAAGCGCTGCCGTTGGTGCCGACGTTGACGTTCGCGGCGAATGCGGCTGCGAGCCCCGGTGTGGTCGCGGTTAGGACCAACGGCGAGCCGAGCAATGCACCCGGTGCGCGGAACGTTCCGTCGGCGTCGGTGGTGGTCACGCCGATGTGGAAGTCGGCGTTGTTTTGCACGAGGGTGTCGAGCAAAAGCGGGAAGGAATTGGCCAGCGTCATCTGCTCCTCACCCATGGAGCCGGAGTCGTCGACGACCAATAAGATGTCGACTTTCGGCTGCTCCACTTGAGTGAAGGTGTCGCTGCACAACGGGATGCCTGCGTCTTCTTCGATACCGGCGTCCATGCTGACCGTGCTCGAGCCCGCGTCGTCGTCGATCCCGAGGTCGGGCTGGCCGGCGTCGGGGATCAGGTCACAAGTTACCGAGGTGGCGGCGACACAGAGGTCAGAACGATTGCACTGTTTCGCGGAAGGGGGCGGCTCGACACAGGTGGGGACGAGCGGATCGCAGATGACGCAGACGTCGCCGCAACCCTTGTTCTCGCAGGGATTGTAGATGGAGACGACGGCATACAAAGAGAAGTGTTCCAGCGTCGCGCGTACTTTGCCGGCGGCGGGATCCCAAGAGGAAGACGGAACCAGCTCCGGCTCCGCGCCGTCGAGGTTCACCAACGCGAGCTCCTCGCCGTTCGCGCTCTCGGCGTCGATGACGAGCTCCACGGGCCGGGTAAATGTTTTTCCGTGCGGTCCGAGGTCGTAGACGAAAGAGACCAAGCGGTGCACCGGTCGATTTCGGATGGTGCGTACGGTGATCTCGGTTTGTTCCGTGAGCGCACCTGGTCCAAAGGACAGGGTGAGCGCGCCCTCGGCGGATTTCGCGGTGCCCCCGTTCGGTCCGAGGGCCGTGGCGGTCATTTCTTGGAGCGTGAGATCCGCGGTTTTGTCGCTGCTGCACGCGAAGATGAAGGCAAAGGTAAAGAGGGTGAGTATCGAACGGGCTTTCATAGGACTCCTCAAAGCAATTCGATTGCGTTCATGAGTAGCCGCTCGGTTTCTGAACCGGTCACTCAGATTTCGCTTCGCCGGGCTTCACTTCGCGCAGCGCTTCGGCGACGCGTTGCGCTGCACGTTCCAAGGCTCGGGTGCGCGGGCCATTTGTGTTCTCGAGGACACGTGCCGCTTCTTCGACCCGGCCGCTCGCGAGATGGAGGTCGATCGCCAACACTGTCCTCTCGGGCAGGAGCAATCCTCCGGCGATCTTCGCATCTGCCTGTTTCAGTATGGAGAGCGCCTCCACACCGTGTTCGAGCTGGGCGAGCAACTGCGCTTGGCGGAACATCGCTTCTTCGAGGAACGCACCGGCTTGTGTGCTTTCGGCGACGGCGCCGTAGGTTGTGGCCGCACGCTCCAGGTGGCCGTCGAGCCGCAGTGCATCTGCGAGCACCATCTCCGCCATGACCCGGATCTCCGGCTCGGGCTCTGTTTTCAACACGTCTTCCGCCATGGCGATCGCCTTCGTCCGGTCGCGATCGACCCAGGTCCGTGCTTCGACGACCCGCGCCTTGTTCTCCTCTCGGGAGACCACTGTGGTGTCTGGGGGGGCCTTTTTCTCGGCCAAAACAGCGCGTTTTTTCATGCGCAGCGGCAGCGGGCGCTGCACCACTTCGGTCTCTGGTGGCGGAAGTGGAGGTGCATAGACGGCTTGGCCAGGCACCAGCGTCCGTTTCGTACCGTCGCGAGACTCGAGCGTACCTGTACCTTCGATCAGCTCGACCCGCGTCCGTTTCTCCGCGCGACTGAGCCGAAAATGTCCGCCGGAGCTCACCAGCCGCACCTCGAAAGTGGTCAAGGTGAACGGCTCCGCCGATTGGGTAACAGCCAGCTCGATCTCGCCATGATCCAAATGAACCGCATGGATGGAGCTCGGGAGCAGCGTGCTCTCCTTGAACGCGGTGATCGCGCTCGAGCCGAGGGCGAGACGATTTGCGGCGGCGAGGCGCACCGCTTTCCAAGATGGAGCTTCGGCGGGCGCTGTACTTTCGGACACTGGCCTAAAGAACAGGACGGCCGCGAAACCCGCCGCCACCGCGAGGCCGAGCCACAACGGCATCCAACGTTTTGCTGAGAAAGGAGGCGGTGCGCTCGTCCGCTCGTCGATCTTCGCCCAAAGGCGCGCGCGCCGGCCGGGATCCAGCGTGTTTTCTCGCACCTCGAGCGCTTTTCTCGCGAGCGCCAGGTCGCGCTCGATGTTTTCTTGGCTCATCGCGCGTCCTCCTTCGCCCTCAAAAGATGTTCTTCGAGCTCTTTTCGTCCCCTACGCAATCGAGAGCGCACCGCCTCTTCACTCAGCTCGAGCAATCCACCGATCTCCTTCGCCGACAGTCCCTCGAGCTCGTGCAGCACCAAGACGACGCGCCGATCGGCGTCGATCCGAACCAATGCTCCCCATACACGTTTCAGCGCTTCCCGCTGTTCGAGTGTCTCTTCCACGCCGGCCGGAGGATCGGGGATCGACGTCTGCTCGAACCGATCCACCATCGCGCGGTATCGCCGCCGCGTGCGCAGCTCCTGCCAAACGACGCGCGCGCTGATGCCGTAGATCCACGTCGTCACCTGGCTTTCTCCCCGAAAGCGAGGCAACGCGCGGTGAATCTGCAGAAACACCTGCTGCGCGATATCGTCGACGTCTGCGTTCGACGCCGAGGGTCCGAGCAACCGCGAAACGATTCGACACACGTCTCCCGCGTGCCTCCGAAACAGCACCTCCAGCGTCAGCGCTTGTCCGTCGCCCGACACTACTTTTGCGACGGAGGCGTGCACGCTCGCCTCGTCGAAGCTCGCCAACACCCATGAGTAGCCGCGACGGGACAATATTGGTCAAAGATCGACGGCGACCCCGGCGGAGAAGAACGGGCTCCACGTTCCGCGGTCGAGCGGGACGCGGCCGGCGTCGTAGGGCGGAGGCAGCCGGATGAGGAAAGAGCTGGTCAACGCTTCGATCCCCAAGGCGAAAGTCAGATCGAAGGTCTCGCTCAGGCCGGGCTCGAAGCCGAGGCCCAAACGAAAGAGGGCGCCCTCTTTGGCGAGCTCCTCGGTCAGGCCGGGCCCAACGAAGACTTCGGATTGGGCGGTGACCTGTTCATAGACCACCGCGCCGGCGGCGGCCTTCGCAGAAAACCCGAAAGCCAGCGCGTAGCTCGCTTCGGCGACGACGGAGTAAGCGGAGGTTTCTGCCGAGACGCCGTCCCCGTCGATTGAGCCCCAAGGCCCCGCGGTCCGCCCGCGCACGCCGAGCAACCAACGATCGAAGCGGATGAAAGCGCCCAGCGCGATACCTGGTCTAAAGGTCAGGGGCTCGGACCAAGTGTCGAAATCGCCGGTGAGCTCGAAACGAAAAAACGAAGTTGTGGGAGTGATCGTTGGACCAGGTGGCGCTTCGATCAGCGCGGCGGTCGAGGTCGCGGTGAAGCGCGGAGGTTCTTCTTCGCGGGGGAGGTCGCGCAGGCGTTCGACGATCAATAAGACTGCGAGCCGTACGGCGGCGTCCTTTTCCGCCCCAAGCTGCCGTTCGTCGAGGAGGCGATCGCGGAGCCGGGTGTTCAAGCGCCAGCCGCTCGTTTGGGCGTAGATCCGCACCGCGAGCACACCTTCCGCTGCTCTGGACAGGACCTGTACTTCTGGCCGTTCGCGTAAGATCCCCGCGCGCACGCCGATCTCCAGCTCCGCCGGTGCCTCCAAGGAGAGCGCGCTCGACGAGGTCCGGATCTCGACTTGCGACACCAAGGCGGCGCACAACAGCGGGAGGGCGGAGAACATCCCCGGAGTCGCGTTACCTCCGAATGCGATCGCGCTCAATCAAGCTCGCGTAGTCTCGCGCGAAAATTTCGGCTATGCGGGGGGCCATGAAGCTCAACATTCGTTCGATTGTTTTCACCGGTGCGATCCTCGCGGGATCGATCTCCGGATGTGCGACGACCAAAGACGCGACCGAGTCGGGCGTCGAGAACGCGGAGAAACAGCTCGGCACCGCGCCGGCCGATGCCGAGAAGAACGCGGATTACGCGGCCGATGATGCGAAGAAGACGGCGGAAGGCGACCAGCCGGCCGAAGAGAAGAAGCCGGAGTAATCGAGGGTCTCAGAGCTTGGCGAGCTGTTCCTTCGCTTGCTGAGCGACATCGCCCGCGGTCAGCGGCGGTCCGTGCGCGGGCACGATGATCGCGGGCGGATCTTTCGCGAAGAGCGCTTCGATCCCGGAGCGCATCGCTTGTTTGTCTTTCACGAACAACCACACTGCGAGCCTGAAGAGCTTGAAGCCAGGGCCGGAGTCGGTCAGCGTGAACAACCACTTGATCGGCGGTCCCGGCGTCTCCTGAATGTTGGTGAGGATGTCGCCCGTGTACCAAACGGGACCTTTGTTCGTGGTGACGCGCCCAAACAGCTCACCGTTTTTCACGCCCGGCAGCGCGTGCAACTTGGCGTGTTCCGGCAAGGCGAGGTGATCGAGGCTTTCGAAACCCACCTCGGGCGCTTGTTTTCGAAGGCGCGGGAGCGCGTCGTTTGCGGCGTAACTCTTCGCGTTTGGAAAACGCGCGCGCCACGGCTTTTGTCCAAGATGATGATGTGTGTTGTTTGCGACTAAGGCACGGACCTCACCGTATTTGGCGATGAAGTCGTAGTCCGCCGGTTCGAGACCGGTTCCAGGACTGATGACCACCATTCCGTCGGCGCCGCGAAATGCGAGCGTGGTCGCAAAGGCACTTTTGGTGAAGGGATACTCACGCCACAACACGCCCCGCTCTTCATCAATGACTTGCCACTCGAATCGTCGCATCCATACTCCTCATTTGTTTTTCGACAATCGCCTATCTTCAAACTCGACTTCGCTTGTGAAGGATCAAACAGGCTCCGAGCAAGATGAAGAATGTGAAGAATCCGCTGCTTTCCTGGGTCGCGGAGCAGGCACAGCCCTCTTTATCGGGGACGGCCGTGCCCGGCATCTCTTCGTTGGGGCTCATCGGCTCGGGATCGATAGGCATCATCGGCTCGGGATCGACGTCTGGAAGCTCCTCGGGACGATCGAGCTGCATCAAAAAGGCGATCAGTGCACTTTTGTCGGACGCCGAAAACGCGGCGTCGCCCACGTGCGCCGGGTTGTCGAACAGGGCATCGAAGGCAGCAACCGAGCCGTCGTGCAGATAAGGTGGTGTCGCAAAGGCGCCGATCAAAGTGGGTGTGTCGATGCCGGCGAGCGCTTCGCCGCGCCGCATCCCGGAGGACGCGCGGATCGTTCCCACGTCGTGCGTCATCCGATCCGTGTAGAGCGGCGGCACGTGGCAACCTGCACACTCATGTTCCACGAAGACTGTTTTTCCGCGCATCGCTTCCGCGGTGAGCGCACCGTCCGCCGCACGATAGGGACTCTTTGGGAAGGTGCTGAGTGACGTCACATAGGCCGCGAGCGCATCGAGCTCCGCGCTGACACCCGCTTTCTTGTCGCCGAGCGCGTCGCTGCGTGTGCCGGTCCTAAATTGTTCGTCGCTCATCAAACCCTTGCCGCCGAAGGCATCCCGGATGTCGTTCTCGAAATCTTGGATTTCGTCGAAGTTCGCCGACCAATGAACCATACCGTGTCCTAAGCCTGCGCGGCCTTCGAGCGAGATGGTGTTGCGCAAACCTTCTCCGCGATCGCCGAAGTCCCAAACACGTCCGTCGTCGCGGCCGTCGAGATGGCAAGAAGCACAACTGATGTATCCTTCGTTCGACATGCGCGGATCGGAGGCGTCGTAAAACAGCTTCTTTCCCGCGAGAATTTCCGGTGAAAGAACCTCGCGTTCGGTCAGCGGCACAGTGGCCAAGATTTCGGCGACGTTGTCCGTGCCGCGCAAAAACGCGCCCACGTCGGCGATGGTCAAAGTGCGGTCGAGGAAGCTCTGTACGAAGACCAGGTTACCTTCGAGCACCAAACCTTCCGGGGCATGGCCGACGCTGAAGCTCCCCGCGATGCGGCCGCTATAAGTTTCGCGAACCTCGACTTTGTTGCTTCCTTGCACCGCGATGAACACCAGATCGCCGAGCGGGCTGTGTTCGACGGCGAACGGCATACAGGCATCATTGAGATCCATTCGTTGTTCGATCGTCTCGTGGTTCGTGCGCAGGTCGATCCGCGAGACGATGGGACGGATCGTCGCGTCGTGGGTCAACGCTTCACCGTCGCGGAGCGCGCCGCGAAGTGTGTTGTCTTGTTTTGACGGAATCCATGCTTCAGTTCCGTCGGGATTGATCGCCAACTGATTGAGATAGTTCGGCACGCCCCGGCCCTGATCCGGTGTGTCGAGAAGGTGTGATTCGCCGAGAACGATGGTGCGGACACGTTCACCGTTTTCGTCGAGCTCGTAGATCTCTGCTTCGTGTTCCTTGGAGATGAAACGAGTCACGAAAACACGCTGCGAGTCGTGCGAGACGGCGACACCGCGGACACCGGCGCCGAGCTCCACGGTTTTCATCAGTTGCCTCGAGCCTGAGTCGAAGATGGCCAAACGGCCAGGTCCTTCCAAAGTGAGATAGGCGCGGCTCTCGTCGGGCGAAAACGCAACTCCGTAAGGACGCGCGCCGGCGGGGAGGGCGATCTTCTCCACATTTGTTCCGTCGATGATCGCCAGCGTGTCGTCTTCTTCGACGGCCACCCAAATCGTACCGTCAGGCGCACGGGCGAGGCCGCGCGGTTTGCCGCCGACCTCGATTTCGCGCTCTTTTTGGCGTGAGCCGAGCGAAACCGCGCTCACGGTGCCGTGATCTGGGTTCACCACCCAGGCTCGGCCTTCGGCGATGACCACGGTTCCGCTCTTGGCCGCGGCGGGACCGCTCGGGATCGGCCGGTGGACGATCTGGGTGACGGAACAGGTCGAGGCTCGCGCCACGCTGACGTCCAGGCGATCGACGTTCGGCCCGGCGACTCCGCGGTCGGCGCGCAAAGCGATACTGTTCATTCCGCCGCTGAGCGCGACCGGAACACGCACCGAGCTCCACACCGCCCAATCTCCCATTCCGGGGAAGTCGACGGTGCTCGCGACTTGGCCGTTCACCACCAACAAGAGGCGGCGGACAGTGGTGTCGCCGTTTGCGTAACGGATCACCACATCATGAGCCCCGCTTCGCACCGCATGAACTGCAGAGAACAGCACTTCGGTGTCGTTCTGCGTGAGGAGCGGAAAGTCTGCATATCCTTCGCCACTGAAACCGGCATTTTCGGTGCGCGAAAAAACTCCACCGGTCAGCGTCTCCCCTTCCGCTTCGTACAGATCATAGCGGCTGGTCTCGGTCGGACGTTCCAAAACTGTGAGGGAGACGGAGTGACGGGAGGGCTCGGTGTAGATATGCGACGTGGACGCTCCGACGGAGAGCGCGCCGTCGCCGAAGGTCCAGGAATATTGGTAACTCGCCTCGTTTGTGTTGTTTGCGGACAACAAAGCCGTGGCTCCGACTGTGACCGGAGCCGGCGGAATGATCTCACAGGGCAAAGAGCCGGCGTTTGCGGCACCTGTACCAAAGGACAGGAGGTGCTCTTCGGCGATCGCGTTGCCGACCAAGTCGGTGATCCCGCCCGCCGGGATGCGCAGCGTGTAACGCGTGTCGGGCTCGAGTGGAGCGCTCGGAGAAAAAGCGAGCACGGTGCCGGCGAGACCGAAACGCCCGCTGACGGCGGCGCCCGTGGACTCGTTTTTTAGCTCGAAGGAAGCTGGTCCCACCGAGGTGAGCTCGATCAGGTCGGAGAAGGAGACACCGATCCGCGTGCTCAACGGTTGGCCCACCGCGCCGTCGGGCGGATTCACCGCGATCACCGCGGGACCGCTGGTATCACGCGCGGTGTTGCGCACCGCGAGATATGCTCCATAACCGCGTTCGTCGTCGGCGACGACCAAGAGATTGCCGAGCGCGAGCGAAAATTGATCGTCCGAGCGGCGATCGCGTCCTTCGACATGGGACACTTCTTGGACGGCATCGAGATCGCTGAGGTCGTACTCCAAAATACCGGTGACCCCGCCGGCGATCGTCCTCAAGCTTCCCACCAGAGCATGAGAGTCGGCGAAGCTCATATATTCAGTTGCGGGTGTCTCGGTGCTCCCGACGAGTCGAATGTTCGTCGGATCGGTGATCACGTCGTAAGAGCGAAACGGGGACAACAGATGTGCGTGGATCCCGAAAAATCCACCGATATACGATTCGGGAGCGAGCAATGAATCCAGCAAAAGTGGATCTTCCGGATCCCCGATGTCCACCGTGGCGATCCCGCCGTTCTCTTTCGGCGTGGTCACTACCAAGAGATTTCCCAGCGCGAACAGCGGACCGGCGCTGACGCTACCCAGCGAGGTGTTGCCCAGGCGCCGGATCACGCGGGGGACGGTGGGATCGGTCGCGTCGATCACGTGTAGCCCGGTGTTCGTCCCGCCGACGAAGATGTGGTGTCCTTGCCAAAACACGCCCCAAACGGCTTCCGTAAAATCTCCATAATCGATTCCGTGCAGCTCGAGCGCGCTCTCGAGCACCGGAGCCGAAGGATCGGAGATGTTCCACAGATCGATGCCGCGACCGGAGATGGTGACTGCGTGCAAGCTGCCGTCTTCGAACTGTGCAAAAGAGACTTGATGAGATTCGGCCTCACCGTTTTTGTGCGGGCTGGAGAGCTCGGACATCATCGCCGGTGCGAGCGGGTTGGAGACGTCCCAGATCTGGTGGACCGCGTTGCCAGCGAGAAAAAGAGCTCCGTTGACGCTGGCCGGCTGATTCAAGGGAATCGTGCCCATGAACGGGCTGATGCGGGCGTGGAGCTCACTGGCCGGCCGATCACTGTTCGGAAGACCAGGACCCGGCGTCAGCGCGCGGTGTTCGGCCGCCGCCGGCACGCCGGGCTCAGCCGTACACGCGGGGAGAGCGAGACAAAAAATCAGCGCGCGGAGGGCGGAGGTCGAAGCCACGGGTGACGTTTCGACGTCCTCGATCGAGCCGTCAAGTGGTTGACTGGCCGGTGACCTCGAACGTCATGCCGGCTTTTTTCAACCGTTCGATCAGCGTGAAGCCCATCGCCGAGGCCGGCGTGAGTATCCCGCCGTCCGAGGAAAGCGCGTCGTTCGCCAGGCAAAGCGAAGCTTCGCCGAGCATACAGGAGGTCGCGGCATAACCAGGGTCGCCTCGGCCCGCGACGGTTCCGGTCGCGCCGTCCGCGAAGAATTGAAAGCGAAAAGATCCGCTTTCGCGCTTCTCTTTCGAGGGGCCCTCGCCCGGTTGCGGGAGGATCTTTCCGTACAGCGCGGAGAAACCGGGCAAGGTGGCGGTCGCCGCGAAGGCGCCGAGGGCGGCGGTCATCGCGGTGGAGCGCATCCATCCCGAAGCGCCGCGTCCCGTGTCGGTCGCTTCTTCGTAAGAGAAGTCGTCGCCGTAACGGTAGCCGAGAAGCGCATTGCTGCGGCGAACGATCCGCGTGTTGACCGAAGCCATGATGAACGGGCCGGTCCAGCGTCCGCGATCTTCATCTTTGTGAGGGGTGAAATTGTCATTCTTGTCGGGGCCGCGCGGTGCACCCTTCGGAAGGAGTGAATACGGGTCGCCGAGAATACCGCGTATCTTTTTGTCTTTGGCGGCTTCGAAAATACCGAGCATCGAAGCCACTGTCCCGCCGGACACGCCGCCGCGCATCGACATCACCCGCATGCGTACTTTGTCGACTTTTTTCTTCTGCACCCGTTCTGCATATTCGGCCATCATCAGAGTGCCGAGATCCGAAGGGATGGAGTCGAACCCGCAACAATGCACGATGCGGGCGCCGCTCTGCACTGCTCGTTCGTGAAATTGATCGATCATCACTCTTATCCAGTGTGATTCGCCGGTGAGATCGCAATATGCAGTCCCGGCGGCGACACACTGTTCGACCAGCGGAGTGCCGTATTTTGCGTACGGGCCGACGGTGGAACAGACAACTTTCGTCTGTTCGGCGATCCCTTTCAGCGCCGCCTCGTCGCGGCTGTCGGCGATGAGGATCGGTACTTCTTTGAGGCCCAGCTCTTCTTTGGTCTTTTCCAGCTTTGCGCGGTCGCGGCCGGCGATCGCCCAGCGTGTTGGGCCGGCGTTTTTTTGGAGGTACTCCGCGACGAGGCGGCCGGTGAAGCCCGAGGCGCCGAAGAGGACGAGATCGTAGGTTCGAGAGCTCACCCGAGAGCTTTCACCATGCCCGTGCCGGTAGCTCAAGCGCCGTTTCTGCGGCATGCTCGCGGCGATGCGGTCGATCGTGCTGATCTTTGCGATGTTCACGCTCCCCGCGTGCCCACAGATGTCTTTGGAGAGCGCCAAGCCGGCCGCGGTTTGTACGAAGCAGGGCGATAAATGTACGACCGAGAAGGGGCCGCTCGGAGTCTGCGATGTGGCGCCCTGCAAAGAAGGGCAGCCGCCGCCGTGTTTGAAGTGTAATTCGCAGCACTGATCTTTGGATCAGATCGGTTCGACGGTGTTAGGGTACCAAATCTACGTAGTAGACATGGTTGTACGCAGATGTGCCGCAGCTGAGGTAGGCGAACGCCGTTCTGTTGCCGCGTGAGAGACCGACGTCGGTCACCGTCGTCACTGGGCCAAAAGGACAGGGTGGTGTCGCGAAACCGCCGAGATGGATGAAGCTGTTTCCATCGAACAGCTCGATCCTCTGTTGTGAAGTGCCGACGATCAGCAGCGTTCCGTCGAGGCTGAACTGTGCATCTGTTCCGATCTGTGCATAACCCTCGATCGTGGGAGGCAAGATGAAAGCGCCCGCGCTGTTCGCCAAGCTCTCCGGTGAACGGGCGGGGATCGCGGACTGTGCACCGACGCGGGCGACATGGGCACCATCCGGCGAGAGCACCAGCTCGTGAATGATGCTCGACGCCTCGGTCACCCGTTCCTCCTCCGTAAATGTCAGCGCTACGGGGTCGAACTGGAACCGCTTCGTCGAGGTCCGCGAAGTCAGCAAAGAGTCGTGCGTGCGGTCGAAGGTGATCTGCCGGTCGAACGGCGTCGCGCTGGAGTTGAGTGTCGTGCCCAACACCTGTGCGTTCGGGCCGTCGATCACCGCGATCGCGGGCAGTGAGCCGGAGGACATCGTCGCAAAGACGCGGCCGTCGTTCCCCAAGGCGAGCTCGAAAGAGGGCACGTTGCTCATGTGGGTCACGACCAAGGTATCGAGCTGCACGCGCGCCAATCCCGCGCTCCCGAGCGCCACGTAAACGAAACCACGGTCTTCGTCGAGCAACAGCTCTCCGGGCGGCGCCGGCAACGGATAATTCGCGGCTTCGCCGATCGCACGATCGACGTAGCGCAACACCAGACGGTTGTTGTTGAGGTCGCCGATCAACACCAAATTGAATACTAAGGGGATGAAATCGGTCGCACGATCGACGAGGCCCGCACCCGACGTCGGCGGCGCAGCCGAGAACGGACGTTCATAATCTGTTTGATAGATCGTCGTACACTCCCCGCTGATACAAAGAGCGTAGGTGCTCACCGGACAGGCGTTGCCGCAGCTCCCGCAGCTCGCCAATGAGGCGATGTTCGTCTCACAACCGTTCTCCGGCAGACCGTCGCAGTCCGAGCGAGTTGCGATACAAGCACACTCGAATGCACCCGGCGTGTTTTGACATTGATAGTTGAGCACGGAGCTTCCACAGGCGATGGGATCTGAACACTCGTCGACATCGACGCACTCGAATCCATTCCACTGCCACCCGCCGTCGCAATCACAGCGATGCGAGCCCGGCAAGCTCGTACACGTCGCATGAGCGCCGCAGATTTCGGGATTCACCGCGCACTCGTCGATCTCGGTGCAGCTCGTGCCGTCTCCCTCGTAACCCGCGTTACAGGCGCAGCTGAAGGAGCCGGTGGTGTTGGTACACGCCGCATCCGCGTGGCATCCCCCCTGATTCGTCGCACATTCATCGACGTCGACACAAACACCACCGGCGTACGCGTGTCCTGCAGGACAGGAACATGCCCTGCCGCCCGGGAAGTTCGTGCATACTTCGGACGAATGACATCCGGCGGAGGTTCCGCACTCGTCGACATCTTCACAAGTGACGCCGTTGCCCGAGTAACCTGTATTACAAACACAGGCGAACGAAGGTTCGGCGTCGAGACACGTCGCATCGGCCGAACAGTTGTGTGCGGCCGTCGCGCATTCGTCGAGCACCGAGACGCTCCAGGCCGCCCCGTCGCCGAGCTGCCCGAACGCGTTGTCCCCCCAACATAAAAGGCGCGCGTCGTATCCGTTCACCTGGACTCCGCAGGTATTGGAGAGGCCCGCGCTGAGTGAGCTCCAGCCCGACGGAAGAGAGGCGATCGCGACCGGCGCGATCCGGGTCGTGCGCGTGTTGTCGCCGAGCTGGCCGAAGCCGTTGTTGCCGAAACAAAACGCCGCCGTGCCGCGCAAACCGCAGGTGTGTTGATTGCCGCCGGTGACTTGGCTCCAGTCGTTCTGCTGATCGACGCGCGCCGGTGTCGACAAGGAACGGGTGCTCAGCGGTGCCCCGAGCTGGCCGCCGTCATTGTTGCCCCAACACTTGAGATCGCCGGTGGTGGTGACGCCGCAGCTGTGATTCGCGCCGAGGCCGAGCTGGAGGTAGCTCGCAGCATCGACGATCGGTTGCGGAGCCAAGGCGTCGGCCGTGGTCCCCAAGCCGAGCTGTCCAAGATGGTTACGGCCGAAACAACGAACAATGCCTGCCTGATCCAAAGTACAGGTATGCGTTTGGCCTGCGGCGACGCGGCTCACATTGGCCGCGACTTGGACCGGCATCGACCGGTCCGTGCGGGTACCGTCACCGAGCTGGCCATAGTCGTTTTGGCCCCAACACCACAAGGTGTTGTCCGTACGGACAGCGCAGCTATGATTGTGTCCGGAGCTGACGTTCGCCCAAACACCGGCGATGTTGAGCGGCGACGAGGTTTGCGCGAAAGACGAACCGGAGCCGACTTGGCCGCGCGCATTCGATCCCCAACAGTACAGGGTGCCGTCTTCCACGAGGCCACAGGTGTGGCGAAGCCCGCTCGATATTTGCTCCCAAGAAGAAAGTGCTCCGACCCGGTTCGGCGAATGACGATTGTAGGTCGCGCTTCCGTCGCCGAGCTGCCCGCTCCACCCTTGTCCGAAACAATGGAGTGTGCCGTCGAGCTTGATTGCACAAGTGTGGTATCCGCCGCTGGAGACCGACCCCCAGCGACGCGTCGTTCCCGCAGCGACCGGCGCCGCCTTGTTCGCGAAGATGCCGTGTCCGAGCTCACCGCGCGCGTTCGGGCCCCAACATTCGAGCTGACCGTTCGTGTGAATGCCACAGGTGCCGAGCGACGCTGCCAGCTGAGTCCAATCCGTGCTCCCGCCGATGCGCGCCGGCGAAGGCTGATGTGCAGTCTCCGGCAGACCGAGCTGCCCGCCGTTGTTGGCACCGAAACACCACAGTTCCCCTACGCCTCGAAGCCCACAGCTGTGTCCCGAGCCGGCCGCGACCGAAGTCCAATCATTCGCAGCACCGATCCGCCCCGGAGTCGTCGAGTTGTTGATCGAGCCCCAACAGTACAGTGAGCCATCATTCCGTGTTGCGCAGGTGTGATTCTCGCCGGTCGAGAGTGATGCATGGAGCTCTGCGCCGATCGCCAAGGGTGTCGTTCGTGTTCCGCCGGCCGCACCGAGCTGACCTGCTTGATTCGCGCCCCAGCAGTGGAGCGCACCGCCTGTGGTCAATGCGCACGAATGGCTTCCGCCGAGCGCGACTTTCGACCAATCGCCGGCGGTGCCGATCGCCACCGGTGTCGTCGCGTCGGTGAGGACATTGTGGCCTACCTGTCCTAAAGATCCGTTGCCCCAACAATACAGTGCACCGGCGGAAGCAGGCGTCACGCGCCGGACACCACAGGTGTGCTCATTGCCCGCGGCGATCGTCGCCCAATCCGCGGCTGAGCCCACGCGCGTGGGAACAACTTGTGATGTAGTGGAGCCGGTACCGAGCTGCCCGCGGTTGTTTGCACCCCAACAATAAAGCGCGCCCGCGCTGATGCCGCACGCATGCCGGCCACCTGTGCCGATCGCCGACCAAGATGCGGTGCCGACACGTTGAGGCAGCGCTTGATCGACGCCGAGCTGCGCGGAGCCGAGCCCGAGCTGCCCATTGTTGTTGAAGCCCCAACAGAACAGGGCACCATCATTCGAGCGAATACCGCAAGCGAAGCTCCGACCTGTGGAGACGTTCGAGAACGTGCCGCTGACGAGCTCGGAGACAGTCGTGCGCGATTTCGAATCGCCGTCTGTGCACCCGCTGAACCAGGCGGCGAGAGACATCAACGGAAGGAGGATGCGTGGAACGCGGGAATACATCTGCCGCGCACCCTAAAGGCACGCGACAATGTTTGAATCTACGTCAGATGTGCTCTCTTTTCGGGACTCGACCCCGTTTTGTACTGCAGGACCTGAATCATCCCCTCATTTGTTCGGTTAAAGAATACCGAATGCACGCCGGAAGACCGCATGCTGAGCAA
>WUUC01165969.1_pt1 | contig 64296 bp, 103 predicted proteins | sample 6278441 | NCBI WGS metagenome assembly WUUC01 (sample SAMN13675441, study PRJNA597444) | soil metagenome | isolation source: soil | place: USA: Washington | collected 2017-10
CTGGTCAGCCGTCGGGGTCGGCTCCGGTGGCGGGCGCTCTCGCTCCGCTCGGATTGCGCGCAGCATCAATGGCCCGATCGACGGCCTTGAACGCTTCCTCACCGAGACTCGATCGAACAGCCCCAAGCAACGCCTCAACTTCCTGCTGCGTCTTCTCGCCAACCAAGGTCTGCACTTGCGCCTGCCGGTCGACCAGGCCCTCGAGCGCGGCCAGCACTTGCAGCGCGCGCGCCGCGGCGCGCAGGTCGGGCGCGGCGACTTCCTTCAGCCCATCGCGGCCGCTGCGTACGTGCTGCGTCCGCTCGAAGGCCATCTCCACGATCTTCTGCAGCTGCGCCCGGATGCGCTCGCGCTTGCTCTCCCGCGGCTCGTCCTGCCCATCGCGCGACCATCGGCGCAGCACGTGCGCGACGTAGGCGTTGGCCTGCCTGCGCGTGATCCCGAACCGCTCGCGCACCGCTCGAGCTGCCTGCCGCGGGTCCTTGCCGGTCGACATCGAGTCCTCGGCGAACCGGACCCGTTCTTCCATCTGCGAGAGCTTCGCCAGGCGGACACTGGATCCAGATCGCGCGGGCGCGCGCGAGGCTTCGACGGGCTCGTCCTGGTCGTCGTCCAGGTCGTCGTCCGGGGGTTCGGTCGTCATGCACGACGGCCCCGCTGCGTTCCCTGCTCCCCCCGCGTGCGCGCGATACTGATACGCGCGTGTAGATCCTGATCTCCCCTGAAAGGGATCGATCTGGATCGGATCCGAGGATACAGACGCACATCGTCGGCGAGCAACCCGGGCATCGTCACGCCGCCCCGACGAGCAACCGAGGACCGGCCGGCGTACTGATCTCTCGCACCGCGTACCCGATCGACTCGAGCAATTCGCGTGCACCCGCGAGGTGGTCGATGGCCGGCGCCGGGCTGGCGATCGGCGTCGCCCTGCGTTCCGCGATGATCCGGTGCGCAAGGACCGGGGCGCGGTGCTTACCGTTGCCGTTCGGCTTCTTGCCGTTGGGCTTGGGGCGGATGGCTGTCGGCCCCTCGGCCTCGAGGCACTTGTCGCACGTGCCGCACGCCTTCTGCTGGATCTTGGCGGGGCTGAAGACGGTCGTCTTGTCGCGTGCGCAGACGCGATCCTTCCAGGTCTTTGGCTCGGTGGTTTCGGCGCTGCTCGACATCGCGGTTCCCTCCTTGGGCATGGTGATCAGGTCAAGACTCGGCATCGGGAGCCCGGCCAGGTTCGCGACGCCGACGACGCAGGAGCCACACCGGCTCAGCTGTAGGCGGCGCTCGGGGTCGGGCGTCGTGCGGGCGACGTGGTGTCGGTTCCCGCAGCTGTTGACCGTCAGGTTCGCGGCGTTGACGGGGCAACGGAACCGGGGCGCCAGCGGGTCGACCGCGAGCGGAAGCTTCACGCGACGTCTGGTCGCGTACAGCGTGCCCCAGTTTTTTCCGATGCCTTGCAGTGCTAGGCTCCCTTCGACGAGGTCGAACCGTCTTCTGGGAGCCCTGGTGCCGCGAGGTGCCGGGGCTTTCGTTCTTCAGCGCGTTGGGGTCGCACCTCCGAAGCGCTCGACCAGCGCGATCACATCGTCGAGTGTCCTGCACCGGATCGGTAGGCCGCGGACGTTCACCGTGTAGGCGAACGGCCCGATCGCAGGTTCGGCGGCGACGGCGTCCTGCAGCGCGGGCTCTTCGCTGAGGCGCTCGTCGATGGCCTCGCGCGCCTTCACGTGCGGGGGCAGAGGCTTCGGGGGCTCGGAGGGCGGCGGCGTCTCGACTGACTTTACGTTCTCGTGGAGCGCTTTACGTTTCTGTGCGTCGCCACGCCCGTCGCTCGGCAGCTCGCCGCGCATCACTGCCGCCACCGCGGCCTCGTCGCCCTTCCTGCGGTAATGGACCGCCAGGCTCGATCGCCGGTAGTACTCGGCCTGGTGTTCGCCGTGGCAGGCCTTGAGGCTGCGCCCGAACAGCGCCGCGTCGCAGATCACGCAGCGGTGTCCGTTCGGCGCCGGCGGCATGGGTTCCCTTTTCGCGACCACGGCCGTAGGCCGCTCGACCGGCGGCCGCGCCTTGGGCCGCTCGTTCGCCGGCGGCCTCAGCGCTACGGGCGATACGTCCTGCAGTTTGACCAACGGCGCAGCGACGTTGTGCTCGCCGGCCTTCGCTCGAGCCGATCCGTGCGGGCATGCGCGGCAGGGGCTGTTGCGAACGCTGGCCGCGTCCATGGCCTTGGTCGCACCGAGCGTGCCGGGCGCGGCGTTGCCGATGCGCCAGCGCTTCGCGCACGAGCTCGCCTGCAGTCGACCGAGACCTCGTTCGCAGGTGATGAGCGGCATGGCGGTGGCGGGGGCTACAGCGTTCATGCGAGCAGCGATCCCTGCTCGAGCGCAGCCTTCTGCTTCTTGGTCAGCTTCGGCAGGGGCGCGCCGCACAGCATCGCGATCACCTCGGCCTGCGCGCGCGTCTCGGGTGCCACTACCCCGCTCAGGCACAGACCGATCTGCATCAGCGCGTACGCGTCGGCCGCGTCGTCGCTCTTGAACGTCCGGCCGTAGCGCCGCGACAGCGCGCTGATCACCTCGGCCTTGTCGGCGTTGCCCTTGCCCGTCGCGTACTTCTTGAGCGTGGTGGGCGCGACCTCGACCACCCGACAGACGTCGACCATCGCGTTGCGCAGGATGCCCCCGAGCTCGGCGCGGTCGTGCGCGTGGCCGCTCACCTTGCCGCCGGCGCTGCCGAAGCTGTAGCCCTCGATCACGAACAGTGCGACGCCGTGCGCTCGAGCGGCTGCGACCGTTGGCTCGGCGATGGAGCGGTAGCGCTCGACGCGCGCGCGGACGTCGTCGCCGCTCGGCTTGGTCTTGATCAGCTGCTCGTGCTCGTCGAGGCCGTTGCCGTTCTCGACGGCGATTGAGTACGCGAAGCCAGCGAGCGAGGGATCGCAGCCCATCACGGCGGTCATGGCTTCTCCGTCCGCACCACCCGGTGCTCCATCACCATCGCCCGCAGCTGAGCGAACACCTCGTCGCGCGCTTGGCCGCGTTCCATCTCGCGGAAGTCTTCGGTGCCGTACGAGCCGTGGAGCGGCGTCGACAGCACGCGGTTGCACGTGTAGCTCACGCCTTCGAGCTCGCCGGCGCTGGACCGCTGGGCAGCCGTCACCCGCACGGTGAAGCGCTCGTTGTCGCGTTCGTCGCGCTCACGCGTGGTCTCGACGTACTCGTAGATCACGAGCTTGGATTGTTTGACCTCGACGCTCATCACGCACCGTTCCTTTTCACGTGCAACGCATTTCGCTTCGCGTACGCCGCATGCGCGCGCTCGATGCAGTCGGCCAGCGCTTGCCGCCGCGCGCGCTCGACATCGTCGCCAGCGGGCTGCTCGCGGATGCGCTCGAGCTCGCGCGCGAACGCGCGGTCGTGGTCGACAACGTGCTGCAGCTCGAGCGGCTTGTTCATAGGCCGAAGCTCTCCTGCTGGTGGTGCCGTTCGATGTTCGCGAACCGGGTCATCTCCTTGGTCCACGCGAGGCGCACGCAGCCGATAGGGCCGCTGCGCTGCTTCGCGATGATCACCTCGGCGATCCCCTTGTCGTTGCTGTTGGGGTTGTAGACCTCGTCGCGGTACAGAAAGAGCACCGTGTCCGCGTCCTGCTCGATCGCGCCGCTCTCGCGCAGGTCTCCGAGCATCGGCCGCTTGTCCTGCCGAGACTCGAGCCCGCGGTTGAGCTGCGAGAGCGCGAGCACCGGGCAGCCGAACTCGCCGGCCATGCTCTTGAGGTCGCGGCTGAGCTGCGACACCTCCTGCTCGCGCACGTCGCGCTCGCGCTCGGCGCCTGCGATTTGCAGGTAGTCGACCGTGATCAGCCCGAGCCCGCCGTGCTCGCGCTGCACCGCTGCGGCCGCGCGCTTGAACTCGCTGAGCTTGGCGCCGCGCTGCTCGACGAACCAGATCGGCAGCTTGTCGACCTCGTTGCACGACACCGCGAGCGCTCGCAGCTCGTCGTGCGTGACCGCCGCGGCGCGGATGCGGCGCAGGGGAACGCCCGCCTCGGTGCTCATCGTGCGCTGCGTCAGCTGCTGCTCGGACATCTCGAGCTCGAGCGACACGACCGGCTTGTTGTTGATCCGCGCGACCGCGATGCGCATCTCATTCGCGAGCGCGGTCTTGCCCATCGCGGGGCGCGCCGCGAGGATGATCAGGTCCTTCGGTACGAGCCCACCGAGCGCGTCGTCGAGGTCGTGGAAGCCCGTGCGGTAGCCCTGCACGGTCTCGCCGCGGGCCTGGCGCTCAGCGAGCGCGCGGTACTCGGCTTCCATCGCTGCGCCGAGCCGGCGGGCCGTGAGCTGGTGGCCGCGGCGCGCTGCGGCCGCTGCGATCACGCGCTGAGCTCGGTCGCAGAACCCAGCGACGTCCTCGACGCCGGCGTAGCCCTCCGCCGCAATCTCATGGCACGCGTGGATGAGCGCGCGCTGTACCGCGCAGCTGCGGACGATGCGCGCATGCGCCTCGATGTTCGCGATGGTTGGGATTGTGTCGGTCAGCGCGAGCAGGTACTCGTCGCCGCCCACTCGCTCGAGCTTGCCCGCCGCTTGCAGCGCGTTCCGCAGCGTGACGGTGTCGATCGGCTCGCCGTCGCGCCGGAGCTCGACCATCGCCTGCCAGATGAGCGAGTGTGCGTCTTTGTAGAAATCGCGTTCGCCGACCGCGGCCTGCACTGGGTCGTACGCGTCGTTCTCGAGCAGGATGCCGCCCAGCACCGCGCGCTCGGCAACCAAATTGTGCGGCGGGATGCGTTCGCTGGGCGAGCTCACGATGGGACCTCGAGCCGGGGGAACGGCTTGTGCGCTTCGATGACCGGGGCCGGCGGGGTGGTCGCTCGCTGCGCGTCGAGCAGCCCAGCGAGGTCCTGCGCGAAGAACACGAACTTCGCGAGCGCGCCGCGCGAGCGCTTGGCGTGAACCCAGGCGGTCGCGACCTCGCGGAACCGATCCACGCTCGCGCTGCGAGCGCGCAGCACGTCGCAGCACTCGAGCAGCTGGCTACGCGGGGGCGAGCCAGCAGGCAGCCCGCCGTGCGCGACCTCGCCCCACACGGTCCACAGCGCCACGTGCAGCGGCGGGTCGGCGTCCGGCGGCGGCGCGTCCGGCGGGTCGAGCGCGTCGAGCTCGGACTGGTCGCGCTCGGTCCAGGGCTCTTGCGACTCTCGCGAGTCCTCGCGCGCGCGAAGATCCTCTCCCTGATCCAAGATCCCAGATCCAGATCCAGATCCAGAACGAGGGTCTCGCGAGGGTTGCGCGAGAGTCTCGCCGGGGTCGCGCGAGCCGTTCGCGTGGCCAGCGCAGTTCCCTGGTTCGAGCGGCAAACCGTCGTCCTTGTCCGGACCCGGAATCCGGGGCTTGCTCGGCCGGTCAACCCTCTGATGTTTCGACCAGTTACGTATGTTGAAGTACTGCTGTCCGGCGACGCGATACAGCAGCACGAACCCGGCCTCTGAAAGCTCGTGCAAGGCTCGCGAGAGTTTCGCGAGCGTCTCGGCGGGATCCCCCGAGGCGTACGGCCAGATGCGCGAGGCGAGGAAAAGGGGGTGAGCGCGTCCGTTCCCGTAGTCGTCGGCGAGGACGATGAGGGAAACGGACACCATTCGCGCGGTGTCCGAGAGGCTCGCGAGGTCCTCGTCCTCGAGCCATTCAGGCTTGATGCTTCGAATGCGACCGCTCACCAGCTGCTCCGTTTCGCGCCCGGTACTGCTGCGCCGCTCGTACCCTTCTCTGCCCTCGCCTACCGCTTCCCCTTCTTCGGCCCCTTCGGCTTGCGAGCTGCCTTCTTGGAGCTCGTGCGGCCCGCGCCGAACGGCACGACATTGTCGTGCTCGCCGTCGTCGTCGCCGAAGTCGATGTCCTCGTCCCCGTCGTCGTCCGCCGGCTTGCTGCGCTTGCCCTTAGCGCGCTCGACAGCGGCCTCCGTCTGCTCGAGCCAGTCGCCCTGCGCCTCCGACGGCGTCATGGGGCGTTCCTCGACGAGCTGGTGAGGGTTCGTGTCGGTGCGGTAGATGCGGATGTTCGCGCCGGGGCCCTCGTGGATCTCGCACAGCACGGTGCGGGTCTCCTCGCCGGCCTTCAGCTTCGCCTGCAGCGCCTTGATCAGCTTCTTGATCGGCTGCTGGTCAGCGGTGATCTTGACCTTCTGCGCTTGCTTGTCGTCGTGCTCGACCAGGGCGCTGACGAGCTCGTCGCCGGTGGCCAGCTTCTCTCGGTCGGTGAGCTTGCAGGGCAGCTCACGCGGTACGCGTTGCGGTTTCGCCATTCGGGGTCTCCTGTTGCGTTGGTGCTGCGCTCGCCGGCGTGGCGAGCCTGAAGTAGCGGCGCGCCGAGATGGCACGCACGGGCGATGGCAAGACCTCGGAGGTCAGCAGGCCCCAGCGCTCGAGGCGCTTGAGCAGGTTCGATGTCGCGCCCTTGTTCATGCCGAGCAGCGGCGCGAGGTCGCCGCAGTAGGCGCGGCCGCGCTCGGCGATCAGCGCGATGGCTCGCTCGTCGTTCGCGCGCGCGGGGATGCGCATCGGTCGGTCGGCCGGCTGCTCGACCACGTGCTGAGGCGCGCGGGGGTTGCCGAAAGAGAGGGTCAAATGAACCCCCGCAGCGGCGTGAGGATCTTCCCGAACGGGTGGAACTCTCGATAGAACGCCTGCAGCTGATCGCCCAGATAGAAGAACGTCTGCGCGTTGCGGTTGTCGTCGACGGGGCGGCCCACGAGCTCGAAGGCGATGCGCTCATCGGGCAGGCAGATGGCGGAGCAGCTCTCGAGCAGGTTCTGATACCAGCCCGTCTCGGTGCTGCTGTTGGTCAGCACGATGCCCTGCTCGAAGTTGCCCGCGGCGAACTCGGTGCAGCACTTCTCGACGAAGTTGGCCGCCGACGTGCGCGAGTACGGCGGGTTCATCCACACCGACTTCGCCTTCCACGCGATCATCAGCCCGCTGTCGGTCTTGTGGTGCCAGCGCTCGGCGCGCACCGTGTTCTGTGCGAGCGCGTTGCTCGCGGGGTCGAGCTCGATGGTGCCGCCGAAGACGGCTCGCGCAGCCTCGATGTACTTGGCCGGCGTGCACCACTCGTCGGAGCTGTAGTCGGTCGCCGACGTCGTCGAGCTGGGGTCCTTCGCCGACTTGCCGCGGCGCAGACGCTCAGCCTGCTGGTCGATGCGCGCCATGGCCTCGACCTCGGGGATCTCGGAAGCCCGCTCGAATCGCGCGGCGTTGGCGGGCGTAACCCCGAGCCCGGCCAGCACCGCCTTCTTGGGGATCGGCGAGGGAGATAAGTCAGGATCCTGATCTATCTCCTCGCCGCTGGGGCGGGGCCCGGGCTTCGCCTTCTCGAGCTTCTTGCTCAGCTCGCCGAACCGGCGCTCTGCCAGCTTCTGGATCTTCCAGGCCGTTGCGTACGCCTCGGTGCTGTCGACTTTCTGCTTCGCGTAGGCCGCCATCGCGACCGCTTCGTCGCGGAGCTCGAGCACGTCGCCGAGGTCCTGCGCGTTGGCGAGCAGCTCACGCGCGCGCGCGACGGCTTGCACGCTGTCGATCTTCGGTAGCTTGGTGATCGCGTTCATGCTTCGCTGGTCTCTCTCCCGAGCTGCGTGAGCTCGAAGTACCGCCTGGTCTCGTTCGCGCCCTCGAGCTTGCTGGTCAGCATTCGCTGGGCCTGCAGAGTCATCAGCGCGTTGCGCGCGCCGAGCACTTCGCAGCCCGCGAGCTCGGCCAGGTCGCGCGCGAACAGTCGTGATCGCATGCCGCTCCGGAGCGCGCGCAGAGCGGCGCGCTGCACGCGCTGCGCTTCACGGTACGCTGGCGAGGGGATGCGTGCGGGAGCGTTCATGTGGTCGGCGTTCCCTTCTCGGCCGGGGCACTGGCCTGCCTCGCGACGAGGTCCTCCAGCACCGCGTCCACTTCGAGCCACGCTTCGCGGATCGCGAGAGCATTCGCGTGCTGCTTCTCGGCGGCGTCGCGCCACTGCTCTTTGAGCTTCTGCTGCTGGTGCGCCGCGTACGCGTTGGTTGTGGCGAACAGCCACCCCATCGCAGCGAAGATCCAAGGCGCCTCGAACCAGCGCGCGGCGGCGCCGGCGACAACGAGCCAGAAGACCGCGCCGGTGATCGGGTGGGCAACGACGCGCTTCACTGCCGCACCTCGCCCGCCGCAATACTCGCCGCGATCACCGCCCCGCGCCGCGACCACGCCGACGCGTAAGCGCTCGGGAACTGCCACGCCGTGTTGCGCATCTCGCCCGCGCAGCGCGCCCGCACGAGCCCGCGCGACAGCGCGATGTGGTCATCGAACGTTCCGCCCCATGCCACGACACGCCCGCTGCAGGGCGCAGGAAAGCCGTTCGCTACCAGCTCGGCGACGCCATCGCGCAGCCGCACCCAGTTCTGCGCGTACGCTTCCCACGGGCCATCGAGCTCGTCGATCCACAGCGCAGGCCGCGCATCGCCTGTCGCTGGCAGCGAGCGGTAGACAGCGTGCCGGCGCTTCACTGCGGGCTTGCCGCCGACCACGTAGGGGCTGAGCCGGTGCAGCGCGCGCGCGTGGCTCGTCCGCTTCCACGTGGCGAAGTCGTGGACGACCTGGGCGATCATGTAGGCGTCGATGGTCAGCGCGCCTTCGGTGCCGCCGTCGGCAGCGGCGCGCAGAGGCTGGCTGTTCTCGTTCACGACGAGCCGCGCGAGAGCGACCGTGTCGGCGGGCGAGAGGCGCAGGCGCACGAGCGCGGGCGCGAGGAAGGACGCCACGGCGACCGGTGTAATCGTAGCGGCAGAACCCAGCTGCAGCTCACCGGTCGCCGTGGCCGCGCCGGGGGCATGTCCCGACGCGCTTGCGTGCGCACCATGCGCGCGCGAAGAGGTTGCGGGGCTGCCGTGCGCGGTCCCCCGCTTGACGTTTTCCCGCGCACGGGACGCTTCGCCCTGGCCGCTGCGCGCATCGGGCTCCACCGGCGAACCGGCTTCGACGCCCGCGGCCTTGGCGAGCGAAACATGGTGGACCGCGCCAGCCCGGCGAGCGCGCGCTTCGTCGAGGGGGGATCGACGTGTTGGGGGCTCGCTCGCCGGGCGTACGTCCGCGGTCTCTGCGCGCGAGGTGGTGCGCGCGAAGTCTTGGTGATCGCAGCTCACGTGCGGGAGCGCGGCGCATGTGGAGACGGTGAGCAGGAGTGCGGAGAGCTTCATCGCGACGCCTCCGCGCACGCGCCGACGCTGAGCTGCGCTTCGTCAGCGCGCTTGTCGGTGCTCGCCAGCAGGAACACCAGCAGCACGAAGATCCCGATGCAGAACGCCGAGCGCTCCAGGTTCTCGAGCGGGGTCAGGTTACGCATCGACGACCTCCGCGAGCTCAAGCAGTCGGTCGCGTACGTACGTGCGACCACGATCGCGCCGGTCGTTGTCGTCGTGCAGGACGCCAAGCCCGCCGTGCGCCGAGTACGCGAGCGAAAGCCTGAAGTAGTCGAAGGGGAACAGCCGGCGCGCGTGGCCCTCCGCGCAGAACGCGCAGGCCTTCGGCGAGCTGTCGGTCACCGGCAGCCCGCTCGCGTCACGCGCAAACGCACCGGTGCACCAGCGCGACTCGTCCTCGAGCGCAGTGGCAACAGCGCGCGCCATCTCCGAGATCGTCGGGTCAGCCATGGGCACCCCCGTTGATCTTCCGCTCCAACGCATCGAGCGCGTGGTCGAGCACGGCGCGCGCGAACACGAGCCCCATCAGGGCAGCGAGCGCGAGGGCTTCGCGGTTACGCATGGGCAACCTCCGTCGGCTTGCACGCATCGCACTGCCGCTCGCGTTCCATCCGCGCACGCAGGGCGTAGGCCCACGGCACCGCGAGCACCGGCGGCTTCGCGCGGGCCTGTCGCGTGAACGCCCAGTAGGCGTTGTCGATCGCGCTCTGCGCGCGCGCACGTTCGGCGCTGTGGTGCGGGCACATCATGCCGACCCCCGAATGCGATACGGCCGCACTGACCGCTTCTCGTGCGCCTCGTGGTACAGCTGCCAGTCGCTCGCGGCCTTGCGGGCGGCTTCAAGCTCGGCGCGGAGCAGCACGTTCTCAGCACGCAGCACCATCGAGTCGCCCGCGTGCAGCCGCGCGCACGCCCACGCGGTGAGCGCCACGGCCGAGCTCGAGACGAGCACGAGGATGGCGAGGAGTTGGAGGGGCGCCAGCGTCATGGCGTGGCCGTCCCCGTGATGCAGAAGCAGTCGCCGTCCTGGTAGAGCGGCGTGCCGACGGCGCAGCGCGACGCGCGACACGTCACCGACTGCCGGTGGTCCATGTACGCGAGCGAGACGAGCATCCCAACGAGCGCAAGGATGCAAAGCATCGCGCTCACGCCGAAGCCGTCGACGTTGTGAGACAACCATGCGCCGATCGCTTTCACGCCCGCCTCGCCTTCCCGCGCACGCCGCGCGCAGTCGTCCGGTGGTCCTCGCGCGCGGCCGCGGTCCGAGGCACCGGCGGCGGCTCGCTGTTGTCGACCGGCTGCAGCGGCCACAGGTGCTCGACCAGGGCGGCGTCCTGCGCGAGCGCGCCGAGGTTGTCGCCCACGTGGCCGAGCAGCTCGTTCAACCGTGCGACGCGGCGACGAGCAGTGCGCGTGCGGAACTGCGACCACGGCGGGGGCACGATGGTCGAGCGGGTGGTGGGCTCAGACGCGGCCATTGCTGACCTCCCGCGCGCGGAACATGGCTACCCACTCGGCGAACGAGCCGTCGTTCACGTGACCGATGCCGAACACCGGCAGCTCCAACCGGTCCGCCTCGGCGTGCTCGTCACGTGCGCCGCTGCTGCCTCCCCAGGTGGGCAAGAACACGACGCCATCGCACCGGCGCATCAGCTCGAGCGTGCCGGCGAGCCACAGCGCGTCGCTCGCCGCGCTGGAGAAGTAGGCGCGCGTGTTCGAGTGCGGGATGACCGGGTACGCGCCGAGCTGCGCAACGCGGTAGCCGAGCGACTCGGCCGCGCGGATGTTCTGCTCGCACAGCCACGCGTCGTCGTTGCGGTATGGCCCGGCGATGTAGACCAGCGGGTAGCGTGTCGCAGCTGAAGCACTGTTGCGCTCGCCGCTACGCTGAACGTTCGAAGCCCGTTGCGCGTCGACTTGAGGGGACGCAGATTGGCTGTCGCCGCGTGAGTCAGCCACGGTGAAGTCCCTCCAACGAAGCACGTTCAGCTGCAGCAGCAGCATCGTCGTACGCGTTCACCGCGCCGGCGGCCTCGACGATCACGATGTCGTCGCGGACGCACGTGCGCAGCGTCTCGACGCACGAGCGCGCGGCGTCGAGCTGCGCGAACTGGTGCTGCAGCCACGCCGCGAGGCCGATGCCGCCGCCGGCGCCGGGGAAACCATGCTGCGCGCAGACCTGGCGCGCCGAGTAGAGCAGCCCGGATGCGGGGCCGACGTCGATGCCGGGGGTCACCGCGAGCAGTCCCTGGACCGCGTCGCACAGCGATTCGATCGCTGCGCTCTCGTCGGGTCCCATGATCCCGCCGACCGCGTGGTCACGCGCGCGCGCAATGGATGCGACGATCCCGGCGCGTGCGCTCATGCGTTGCCCGCCGCTTTGGCCTGGGCGTCGCCGTCAGCGTCGGGACTTACAGCAGCGTGGGTGCCGGAATCCGACGATTGCGGCGCGTCCGCTTCCTCAGACTCCGAACTGGCCGCGTTGACAGGTGTCATGGTCGTGGCTACCGTCGGCGGCTGTGCGTCCACGGGTTCCGACCACGCTTCGACCGGAATGCCGGCGCGTGCCTCGATCTTCAGTGCGAGCTCAAGCCCAGGCTTTCGCTTGCCGGATTCGAGAAGGCTCAGCGTGCTGGGATCGCAGTCGAGTACGCGTGAGACAGCAACCAGCGATGGCTTGGGCTGGCTCTGTCGCCACGCTTTCAGAAGTTCCGCACCGTTCATGTCCAGGGATTATTGACGAACGCTGACGCCTGTCAATGACCCCGGGCAAACAAACGCGCGCGAAGATCGACCGCATGGCTACGCTTGCGGACAAGCGGTTGATCCTAATGCTGCGGCAAATGAAGGCCGAGCTTGGGAGCGCACGCGGCTGGAACAAGGCGCTCCACGAGCGCACCGGAATTCACAAAGAGACGATCTCAAGGCTTCTGAGCGGAGGCCGAATAGGAGTAGCGAAAGAAACGATTGATGCGGTCTGCGCGAAAGTTCCGATTGATTGGGATTTCTTCAGAAACAAATCACTTAAGGATCCCGACTATCGCGACTTCGTACTTCGCAAAGACACAACTGATCAGATTCCAAAGTTTGCTCCAACAACCGGTGATCGCTCTGATGAGAGCATCCCCGCAGATGATTCCTCGAGCTCGGGCACGATGGAGGGAATGCTCGAAGCTCTTAGAGCAACCGCACGCGAAAGAGCCGAGTGGAATAGGCATCGGGCAATGTTCCCAGCGCCGTATCTGAACGCGACGCATGCCCAGACGTTCATCCTCGCTTTGCGACGCGGCTCGAGTTTGCAAGCAGCAATGGATCAGGTCGTAAACGAAGCGGCCGACTCAGAGATGGTTCGCACGGGCCGCCGCAGGATCAGCGACGACAGTGACGACACTGATTGAGCCCGCGCGCGCCAGTGCTTTCGTACCCGTGATGTGAGCTGCGACCTGGTCTACCGCTTCCGCCGAGGCGGGGATGCCGCGGCGCTGGAGCAGCCACGTCGCGACCGCAGCAGCCACGCTCGCGCGCTGGCTGGGCCAAGGCTGCTGCGCGTCATAGAAGATGTCCTTGCCGCACAGCAACGTGCCGGTCTGCACACGCGGGTGCACGTCCAATCCGCAGCACCGGGCAAGCACGAATCCGTCCGGCGTCGTCCCCCCGCCGGATTTCTGCGAGAAGTCCGATGCGACTGCGGCCCAGGTCCCCACCATGCCTTTGTCCATAGGACGAACAGGGTATGCGTAGCCGCATCGACGCCCGCAAGGGGGCCAGTCCTGGCCATAAGCACGCGAAACCTGGCTGATTCCTTATGTCCCTTTGTCGCCACGTTGGCGTAACGAAAAGGAAACGGCTTCATCAGACGTCCCCACATTAGGTCACGCACACCTTGTGCGGGGCGGTGTTACGTATTTTCGCGTTCCGTCATTGACAGCCGTCACCGTTCGTCAACATACTGGGTTCTGTCAACAAACGGAGCCCCGCGATGCCGACCAACCGCCCCCGTCAGACCTCCCGCCCGCCGAGCTCGCCGACCGCTCACAGCCTGGGCTTGCGCATCATGCTCCCGGCCGCCCGCGTCCCGAGCGAGCCCGCGCCCCGGATGTACGTCTCGAGCCCGCGGTCGAGCGATTCGACCGCGAAGACCGTCCGCCCCGCAGCTCGCCGCCCGCGGGGCTGCAAGTGAGTGCGCCGCTCCGCCTCGTCGAGTCGGCGCCCGTCGACTACGCGCACGACACCGCGCCGCACGTCCGCTACGCCGTCGACAGCTGCGGTCTGTGCCACGGCGCGACCGACAACGACGACTGCCTCGACTGTGAGGGCCTTGGCCACGCCGTGTACCAGGCGTTCGGCGAGAATGGCGCCGGCCAGCCGCGTGGCCTCGCGCTGATCCCGGGCATGGCGGCGGACCGCCTGCGCCGCCTCGTTCGCAAGGACCTGTCGACGGGCGAGCCCGAACTGCCGGAGTGGGCACGTGAAGAGATCCTGCTGTACGCCCGGTTCGTCGAGCGCGACTGGGACCTTGCGAAACGCGCGAGTGAGCGCGCCACGCACGCCGAGCTCACCGCGAAGGTGAACGCCGAGACGGTCGTGGGGCAGATCGCGCAGCTGCGGAAGCTCGAGCAGGAGAACGCGTTGCTCAAGCTCGCGCTCGCAGCCGAGCAGAAGATGCGCGAGCAGGACCGCGCCGCGCTCGAGCTCGTGACCGAGGCGGCGAACGCCGAGGCGCAGGCGATGGCGCTGCACGTCGCAACGCTTGAGGCCGAGCTCGAGCTGGAACGCCAGCGCACCGAGGAAGCGAACAAGCGCGCGAGCGCACGGAGGTCAGCATGACGTACGCCGAACTCTTCACCGCCGTCGCCAGTCTGGTCTCGGGCTCGTTCTCGATCGACGTCGCGACGTGGCGCCACTGCCGCGATGGCATGCCCGACCGAGTTCTGACGACGTGGTCCATCTACGTCGCCGGGGGCGCGAACCTGAGCTGCAGCTGCGACACGCCCGAAGCGGCGCTCGAGGAGCTGAAGGCGAAGCTCGAGCCCGTGCGCAGCGAAGCGGCCGAGGGCCTCCCCACTGACGAGCAAGCGGTCGGAGTCGTGCCGTGATTGCAACGCGCGACATCGACTACACGCTCGACCGCACCGCCCTCCTGCAGCTTGAGACCGGCGAGCTGATCGCTTTGCTCGCGTCCACCGGCGCCGAGATCATCAGCGCGAGCCGGCCGCACCGCACGCATACGTTCAGGGTGGTGATCGCCCACGCGCGCGGCAAGAGCGAGGGTGTCGGCCCGTGCTTGCTGAGCGCGATCGTCGAGGCGGTTCTGGCTACGGAAGCAGCCGGCGGCCTGGAAATCCAGGCTCGGGGGGCAGCGTGACCGCCGAGCAGTGGGCCGACCTGGCCGACGCGCTGGGCGAGGTCCGCAAGTCGGACGGGGCGCCGCGCGTGCTCGACGCTGAGCGCGTGATCGAGTGCGTGCGCGAACTGCGCGCGGAACTCGCCGACGCGCGCGAGCACATCGGTCTCGAGGTTCAGCGTTACGTGGAGCAAGGCGCGAAGCTGCGGGCCGCGCTCGCCGAGGCCGACCGCCTGCGCGCCGCCATCGCGGACTTCGGCTACAGCCCCGACGGCGCGGCGTACGAGCGGCTGATGGGTGCGATCAAGGAGGCTGGTCATGGCTGAGCCCGAGTCCGACGGGCCGTTCACGTACGGCGAGCATGCCGACGCAGGCCTGCGCGGCACGTACCGCATCATGCACGGCGAAGATCGCTGGGTAACGACGCTCAACGAGGCCACCGCGCGTCTGCACACGCACCTGCTGAACGACGCGCACAAGCTCGGCCACGACGCGGCCCAGTCCGCCGCCGCCGGCACCATCGCGCAGCTCGAGGCCGACCTGCGCAAAGCCCACGACCAGCTGCGCGAAGCGCTGGCGCGGTTGTCTGCTCGAGGTGAGGCGTGACCGCTACCGTCCACGCCCTGCGCCGCGCAAGGGTCCGCCGCTTCCTGCGCGAGCACATCGGCATCGACGCGGCCGACCGCTTCGTCGCGACGCTCGAGGAGCTCGACAGCAACCTCGAGCGCTTCACCTACGCGAGCAACTCGCTGCACCACCTCGGACTGACGCGTGCCGTGGTCAAGCCCTGGCTGCGCATGATGGGCTACTGGAACGAGCCGGTGCGCTCGGAACGCTGCGCCGGCTGCGGCGGCGAACTCGGCGCGCGCGAGTGCCTGGAGGTCGAAGACGGGCGCGGGTTTCACCGCGCGTGCGGAGGGCGGTCGTGATCGACTGCGCGCGATGGGTGCTGGCCGAGGCGTGGATCGCGAACGGCCTGCGCGTGACGTGGGGCCCGCGCCTCGAGTACACGCGCAACGTCGAGCACGACGGCTGGCAGGGCGACGCCACCGACGGCTTCTACCGCTACGTCGGTCACGGCGAGTGGGAGGTCCCTCGCCCGAACAGCTACACGACGCGCCCGTTCGGCGAAGAGACGGCGCCGCAGCTCTCAACCGACACCATGCGGCACGAGCTAGCGCACTGGCTGATCGCAACCGCGGAGCAGCGCTACGAGCGCAACTTCGGCCTGACCGCCAAGGACGACGACGCCGAGTCGCGCGCCGTCGCAGCCGAGCGCGTAATCGCCTCCATCATCGCGGCGGCGTCGCGCGTGGTGTCGCTGTCGCTCACGTCGAGGAAGCCTTGAACGCTCGCGTCCCCACGCACTCGCTCGCCGCTCTGCACGCCGCCGTGCACGACGTGGTCGAGCGCTGCTACCGCGCGCGGCTCGAGCGGGCCCGGCGCATGCGCGCCTATCTCGAGGGCCGGCTGCCGATCGAAGGGCTGCACGAGCAGACCGACAACGAGGACGGAGATCTGCCGATATGACCAAGCTGTTCCAGGAACATCCCGAGGCGCGCGCGCTTGAAGACGCGGCGTGGAAGCTGAAGGACCTCGGCGCCGACGCGCACGCGCGCACGATGAGCAACCCGCTGCGGTCGGCTCTGCTCCGCGCGACGCGCGACGTGGAGCGGGTGTACGAAGCGCTCCACGGCGAGCTGCACAAGCGCAAGCGCGAGAAGGCAGACGAGCAGGCGCCGGCGCCGAGTAACGACAACGGTGCGCAGCAGCCGTTGCATGTCGAGGCTACGGATGGCTGACCCCATCCACGACTCGCGCGCGCTCGACCGCGTCCGGCGCACCGCCGGCGACCTGTTCCTCGCGCTCGAGTACCCGGGCGGACCGCGTGCGATGTACCGCGAGCTGCTGGTCAGCGAGGGGCGCGTCGACCTGCAGAGCGAGCGCGCCGACATGGCCGTGGCCGTGCTCCGCGGGGACGCGGACGACTGGGTGCACGCCTGGGTGCGCCGCAACTTCGAGGAGGCGCTCTGCGATCACTGCAACGACCTCTCCGCGCGGTTCCTGCGAGGCGCGCGCGACCGCGCCCAAAGCGAGCGCAATCGTCAGGACCGCCAGCTCGGTCGCGCACTGCACCTGATCCGTCGCGCGCTGCGCGGGATGATCGGCGCCCACGAGGAGTACGACGCCGACGCGCTGCTCACGAAGTTGGCCGACTTCTTCGGCCTGAAGGAGGCCAGCGATGGCTGACGGCGGCCCCATCGAGCTCGGCTCATCCACCGACCGCGAGCGCTGGCTGCAGCTGCGGCGCTCGGGCGTTGGCGCCTCGGAGATTGCCGCGGTGCTGGGAGAGTCCCCGTGGCTCAGCGCGACCGAGCTCTACGCGATGAAGGTCGGCGCCAGCCAGGGCGACCCGGACCTCGACGAGGCCGAGCACATCTACTGGGGCAACCAGCTCGAGGGCGCCATCCTCGCCGGCTACCAGGACCGCACCGGCCGGCCGGTCACGCGCCGCAGCGCGCTGCTGCGGTCCGTCGAGCACCCCTGGGCGCTCTGCACCCTCGACGGTGAGACCGGCGAGCCCGGCTCTGTCCCGAGCTGGCCTCTCGAGATCAAGAACATCGGGCTCGCGAAGGCGCACGAGTGGGAGGACGGCCCGCCGCGCCACTACATCCTGCAGCTACACCAGCAGATGCTCGTGACCGGCGCCGAGAAGGCAACCGCGGCCGCGCTCATCGGCGGGCAGCGCCTGGTGTGGTGCGACGTCGAGCGCGACGAGATCGAGATCCGCCGCATCAAGCGCGCCGGCGCCATCTTCTGGGAGCAGTGCGTCGAGGCCGGCGTGTGCCCTAAGCCCGACGGCAGCGACAGCGCCTCGCGCGGGCTGGCCGCGCTCTACCGCGAGCGGCCGCATCCGGAGTCGTTCGTGCAGCTGGGTGGCGACGTGCTCGAGCTCGACGACGAGCTGTGCGGCCTGAAGGAAGCGCGGCGCGCGATCGATAAGCGCGTCGCGGAGATCGAGAACCTCATCAAGGCCGCGATCGGCTCGGCCGAGCTCGGCGTGCTGCCGAGCGGCACTCGCTACAGCTGGAAGCAGCAGACCCGGGCCGCGCACGCGGTCGACGAATCCACCTTCCGCGTGCTGCGACGGCACGCCAGCAAATCGGAGAAGACCAAGTGAGCGGACCCCGCACGACCAACAACGGCGAGATCGTCAAGCAGCCCAAGGACCCGGCCGGCGACCTCCGGCAGATGCTCCGCAAGATGCTGCCGGAGATCGAGCGCGCGCTACCCAAGCACGTCACCGCCGACCGCATGGCGCGCGTCGCGACGACCGCGCTCACCACCACCAGGGATCTGGCGATCTGCACCATCCCGAGCTTCGTCGGATGCGTGATGCAAGCCGCGCAGCTCGGCCTCGAGGTCAACACTCCGCTCGGGCACGCGTACCTCATCCCCCGCAAGCAGAAGAACCTGGCGCCCACACAGCGCAACTGCACGCTGATCATTGGCTACCAGGGCTACATCGAGCTCGCGCGGCGCAGCGGGCTCGTGTCGAACATCTACGCGTACGCCGTGCGCGATGGCGACGCCTTCGAGTACGAGCTCGGCCTCGACCCCAAGCTCAAGCACAAGCCGAGCGAGGCCGAGGACCGCGAGACCCGCAAGCTCACGCACGTCTATGCGGTCGCCAAGATGCGCGACTCGGGCGAGGCCATGTTCGTGGTGCTCACGTTCGCGCAGGTCGAGATGCGGCGAAAGCGCGGCGCCTCGCCGAACGCTGACACGCCGTGGGACACGGACTACGAGGCCATGGCGCTCAAGAGCGCGGTCCGCGCGCTGTGGAAGTGGCTGCCCAAGAGCGCGGAGCTCGCGCGGGCCTCGGCGCTCGACGACGCTGCCGACTCCGGCCGGTCGCAGGTCGGCGCGCTCGACCCCGTGGTCGCCGACGCGATGCAGCGCGGTGGTCTGATCGACGACGCCGAGCTCGTCGAGCCCGAGGCGCCCGATCCGAGCGAGCCGCGGCTCGAGCGCGACACGGCGAGCATCGACGACGAGGAACTGCGGCGCGTCGCGCAGGGCGACGCCAAGAAGCCCGAGCAGGCGGAGCTGCCTAAGTAAGACCACCCGGCGTCCGCCGTCGTGTGCTCGTACACGGCACGGCGGCGGGCGCCTTCACCTTGGCTCGGTGCCCCCATGCCCCTTCCCGCCCTCAATCGTTTGTTCGCTGACGTGCCCTGGTGCGTCGTCGACCTGGAAACCGATGGACCCGATCCTGCGGTCGCGCTGCCGTGCGAGGTAGCGGTGGCGCGCTTCGAGCGCGGCGAGCTCGTCGGCTCGTGGTCGACCTTTCTCAACCCCGGTCGCGAGATGTCGGCCGAAGTCATCGGCGTGCACGGCGTCACCAACGAGATGGTCGCGGAAGCCCCGCCCGCGGCGAAGGCCATCTGGTTGCTGCTCGAAACCGGGTTGCTCGATGGCGCCTACCCGGTCGGGTACAACGGCCAGGACTACGACCGCGCCATCCTGCGTCGCATCGCGGACCCCGAGCGCCAGCTGACAGACGGCGCCCTGGTGCCCTGGCTCGGATGCACGTGGATCGACCCGCTGGTCATGGTCCGCGACATCGACCGCTTCGTGCCAGGCAGCGGTCGGCACCGGCTCAGCGTCGCGTGCGCGCGGCACGGCATCGAACACGTTGACGCTCACCGCGCGTTCGGGGACTGCAACGCGACCGGCAAACTGCTGTGGTCGCTGCGCGAGCGCATCGGCGACATGACGCTCGAACAGCTGCTGTCAAAGCAGATCAAGCGCGCGCAGGTCCAGGAGGCGGAGTTTCAGAAGTGGCTGTCGAGGCAGCCGAAGCGCGACGAACCGAAGCGCGCGCCGGGCCCGGTAGTCGGCGACCTCGCTGACGAGGTGTTCGAGCACGAACGCCAGGAGACCGAGGCCGACGCAACCCGAGAGGGCGGCCATGAGGCGTGAAGAACGCATGCAGCGAATCCAGCAGCTGCAGATCCAGGTCGAGAACCTGATCACGCAGCTCGCCGAGCCGGGCATCGGGATGGTGGTGGTGATCTCGGAGGTCGACATGCCGCCCGGATCGACCTTCAAGGGGATGGTCTCGCTGAATGTGCGGGAGACGCACGTGCCGAAGCTGCTCGAGTCGGCGCTGCGGACCGCGCGCGAACAGCTGGCGAGCGGAGGTCACGATGTCGAGTGAGCCTTCCACCGCAATCGTGCCGAGCTACGACCCGCGCGACCCGTACGAGATCCGCGACGGCGTCGCGCGGCGCTGGCTCACGAAGGACAAGCGGTCGCTGCTGATCGCGGACATGGCCGACCAGCACCTGCTGAACACGATCCGCTTCATCGAGCGCGGGCTGCGCGCGAAGCACGACTCGGCTCTGCGCAGCATCGCAATCGTCGGGACGTTCAACGGCGAAATGGCCAGCTACTACGCGTCCGGCGAAGCCGACCTCGCGATGGACGAGTACATCCGCCTCGGCACCATCCTCGAGCCGGTGCTCAAGGGCCTGCGCGCGGAAGCACAGCGCCGCGGTCTGCCGGAGCTGGTGCCCTGATGCCGACCGCTCCCGACTACAACGCCCCGTGCCTGTGCGCGAACATGCGCGAGCCGTACAAGCAGCCGCACGAGCCCGAGTGCAACTGGCGCCCGATGATCGCCGCGGCACCGCCCGACGTGGCGCAGCAGCGCGTGGACGCCGCGGTCGAGCGAGCGCGGGAGGAACGCGACACGCGGGCGCCGAAGGAAGGCGACGATCCCCCCGTCGAGCAGCCGGCGGGCAACGGCAAGCCGGCCGCCCCGATCGCGGAGACGGCCGCGCAGTACCTGACGCCCGCGTCGTCTGCGCTGGCGGCGAGCGAGGCCAAGCGGCGTGGGTGGGTCGAGCCCGCGCCCATGCCGGCGGTTCCGCCCGACCAAGCCCGCGACGCCGGCGCCGAGCCAGCGCATTGCGACGAGTGCCAGCCGGTCATCGAAGGCAAGCACAGGATCGGGTGCTCGAAGCTGCGCGACGCCGAGGCCGCGCCTGCTGCGCCGTCGAGCGAGACGCTGACGGCCGAGCAGGTCGTGGAGCGCATCCGCCGCGGCGACGCACACGCGGTCGGCGGTTGGGCCGTGGGAGCTCCCACCGCTCTCGTCACCGAGTACGGCCGACAGCGCGTCGCGTCGTTCGCCGCGTCCGACGAGAAGTGTGCGCAGCAGTTCGCGATCCGGCTCGGCGAGAAGGACGCGGAGATTGCGAAGCTCAAGGCCCAGGTCAAGCAACTGCGCGCGGGCGAGGCGAAGCCATGAGCCCCCGCAGCACAGCCGCACGCGAGGCAACCGACCGCGACCTCGACCTCGACTACACCGAGCGCACGGGCTTCCTCACCGGCAAGGCATTCGCGATCGCCGACTGGCGCCACCGCAAGGACAAGCGCGAGTTCGACGCGCTGCAGAACCGCCTGAACGTCCGGCGTTGGCGCCTGCGCGTGTACGACGTGGGCGGCGAGAAGCTCGACCAGCTTCGGGCGAACGCACGCAAGCGCCAGAACGCGCACCACGAGCGCGAACGCATCAAGCGCCGCGGCCGCGTGCTGACCTGCGAGCAGTGCGGCGCGCAGTGGTGCGTCGTGCCGCGCGCGCCGGGCGCATGTTGGAACGCGAAGGCGTGCTCGCTGCGCTGTCAGCGCGCGCTGTGGAAGGCGCGCCCCGGCGTTCGTGAGGCGAACCGGCAGAGGAAGAACGCGCTGCGCGGCAGCACGGGCTTGTGCTGGTGCGGGGCGCCGAAGCCCAAGGGGCACGGGTGGTGGTACTGCGCCGAGCACAGTCGGAAGGCGCAGGCGAGCGCATGACGGACCTGACCGCCACCGCGTTCTTCCCCTTCTGCGGCATGGGCGCCGGCGCACTCGGCTTCTTGCAGGCCGAGGTGTCACTGCTCGGGCGCACCGCGCGCTTCCGCTCGCTCGGCGGGATCGACAACGACGCGCTCGCCTGCGAGGACTTCCGCGCGCTCACGAGCTCGCCGTGCTTGCGTGCCGACGTCGCGAAGCTCACCGCGGCCGACCTGCTCGCGTTCTGCCCGGAGTCGCCGGACGTCGTCTTCAGCTCGCCGCCGTGCACCGGCTTCTCAGGGCTCCTCGGCACGAAGCAGAGCAAGACCCGCAAGTACCGCGCGCTCAACCGCCTGGTGCTCGACTGGACGCGCGTGATGCTCGAGGCCTGGGCCGGTCGACTGCCAGGGCTGGTGCTGATCGAGAACGTCCCGCGCATCGAATCGCGCGGCCGCCACCTGCTCCGGAAGGTGAAGCGCCTGCTGCGCGCCGCCGGCTACGTGTTCAGCCACCAGACGCACGACTGCGGCGAGCTCGGCGGGCTCGCGCAGCACCGGCGCCGCTTCCTGCTCGTCGCGCGCCTGCCCTCGCGCATCAGCCCCCTGCTCTACCAGCCGATCACGCGCCGCGTGCGCGCGTGCGGCGAGGTCCTCGGCGAACTGCCGATGCCGAACGATCCGATCGGCGGTCCACTGCACAAGATGCCGCGCATCAGCTGGTTGAACTGGGTGCGCCTCGCGCTCATCCCCGCCGGCGGCGACTGGCGCGACCTACCGGGCGTCCTCGACGAGCTGCAGGCGCGCCGTGAGGTGCACAAGCGGCACGCGGTCGAAGACTGGAACGAGCCCACTGGTACTGTCGGCGGGAGCGGCAGCAACGGCGTCGAGAACGTCGCCGACCCGCGCCCGACTCTGCTGATGGAGGGCAAGCACCGTGGCGTGCTCGGCGTGAAGCCGTGGGACGGCGCGGCGCCGACGATCACGGGCAACGCTCGGCCGGTCACCGGAGCCTTCAGCGTCGCCGACCCGCGTGTGCCGGAGCGCTTCAAGAACTCGCTGCATGTCGGCTCTTTCGACGACCCCGCTCGCACGGTGACGTCAGGCACCGGCCCGACGAACGGAGGCGGCAGCGTCGCAGACCCGCGCGTGAAGCGCGCCTTCGACCACGGCTACCGCGTGCTGCGCTGGGACGAGGCGAGCTTCACCATCCACGGCAACGCTGACGTCGGCACCGGCGCCTACTCGGTCGCCGACATCCGCGTCACCAGCGAGCCGCGCACCGGTACCTACGGCGTCCTCGCGTGGGACGAGGCAGCGAAGACCGTGACCGGCGTTGCCGGCATCGACAACGGCGCCTGGGCGGTCGCTGACCCGCGGCATCCCGACGAGCCGCCGCTGTTCGTGATCCGCGACGTGCGCAAGCCGCCGCCGGTCGTTCCTTTGATCATCGCGAAGGACGGCACCTGGCACCGACCGCTGACCACGCTCGAGCTCGCCGCGCTCCAAGGGCTCCCCGCATTCGTCGACGGCAAGCCGCTGCAGCTCGCCGGCTCGAGCGCGACCGAGCACAGGAAGCGCATCGGGAACGCAGTCCCGCCGCCGGCCGCGCGTGCGATCGCGGAGCAGATGCTGATCGCGCTGGTCGAGGAAGCCGAGGGCGCGATGCTGCTGCGCGGCGACGGCGCTGTGTGGGTCGTGCCCGCGCTGGAGAGGACCGACGCGCCATGAGCAAGCCGGCGTACACGGTCGTATCCAAGGACGGCCATTGGTGGATCGAGGGTCCAGAGGGCCGACTCTACGGCGGGTACCACTACAGCCACGTCGCGGCAGTCGAGGCGCGAGCCAAGGACATGAACAACGCGCACGTCGTCGCCGTGCGACTCGAGCGCAGGCGCGTGCGTGCCGCGAAGCGCAAGGCGGTGCGCCGGTGACCACCTGCAAGCGCGCCATCTGCCGCTCACCCATCTGCGACAACTACACGCCGCCGCCCCCGCCGAAGTACGCCGTCGGCGACCTGGTGATCTGCCCGCTCGTGTACGAGGCGACGACGCGCATCGGCAAGGTCACGCTCGTGGACCCGACCGGCGGGCTCGACGAGCAGCCGTCGTATCGCGTGGACCTGGGTCACGTCACCGCGTGGTTCAACGAGGACAAGCTCGACGCGTGCGACGGGCCGCACATCGAGGCGCTGAGGCTCGAGCGAGACCTGCTGCGCCCGTACTACAAGGCGCAGTGCGGTTTCCTGCTGCGCGCGGACAACCTCAGCACGGTGGTGCGCTCGCCAATCGAGATCGAGCGATGCATCAGAGCGCTCGCTGTCTTCGACGCCGAGCGGGGTGGCCGGTGAAGTGCGTGCACTGCGGAGCGCCCACTGGCGTGGTTGACTCGCGCCTTCGCAAGTCCGGCCTCGTGTATCGGATGCGCGTTTGCCGGGGTAGCCGCTGCGGTCTCCGCTTCTCAACGCGCGAGGTGCCGATCGACGCGCTTGAGCGGCTGGGCGCGCAGGCGAACGGTCTGCGGGATGTCGCGAAGGCTATCGCGCTGTACGACGGCGCCGCGCAGGCTGCGGTGAAGCGGGGTGGCCGTGGCTAAGAACAGCAAGATCACGTGGACGCATCACACGTTCAATCCGTGGTGGGGATGCCAGCGCGTCTCGCCCGGCTGCGAGCACTGCTACGCCGAAGCCTTCGCGAAGCGCGTCGGGCAGAAGGTGTGGGGCCCGCAGTCGCCGCGCCGCTTCTTCGGCGACAAGCACTGGGCCGAGCCGCTCGCGTGGAACCGCGCAGCCGAGAAGGCCGGCGAGCGCCACCGCGTGTTCTGCTCGTCGATGGCCGACGTGTTCGAGGAGCGCGCCGACCTCGAGCCGCATCGCGAACGGCTGTTCCGGCTGATCGAATGCACGACCGCGCTCGACTGGCTGCTGCTGACGAAGCGGCCGAAGAACATCGAGCGATGTCTGCCCGGCAACTGGACGGCGCTTGGTTGCCCCGGCAACGTCTGGATGGGGACGACGTGCGAGGACGAGCGACGCGCGCACGAGCGCTTGCCCTACCTGCTGATGCAGCCCGCCGTCGTGCATTTTGTCAGCGCTGAGCCGCTGCTCGAGCACCTCGACATCTCGGAGTACTTCGGCGAGCCCGCCGCCGAGCGCTTCGGCTCATCGGTCTCATGGGTCATCGTGGGCGGGGAAAGCGGCGCCGGGCACCGAGCGTGCGATGTGCGCGCAATCACGGGCGTGGTTGACCGTTGCATCGCTCGCGACGTGCCCGTGTTCGTGAAGCAGGATGCCGGGCCGTTCTCCGGTCTGCAGGGCCGCATCCCGGACGATGTCTGGGCGCGCAAGGAGTTTCCCGGGGTGCGCTATGGCTGAGCAGCTCACCAGCAAGGATGTCGAGCGCGTCCGCGAATGGGCCGCCCACCAGGAGCGGGGCGACTGCGACGCAGCGAGCAATGCGCGCTACCGGTACAGCCGGAAGGGTGGCGGCGATCTGGACACGCTGATCGCGCGCGTGGTCCTGCGACTGCTCGAGGAGCGCGCGGCACGCGAGGCCATGCGGGGCGACGACTGCGTGGATGCGGACCCGCGCGCGCAGCTCGCCTCGGCGCGCGAGAAGATCGGCGAGCTGAACCGCCGATGCCAAGCTGCTGAGTCCGCGGCGAAGCAGACCATCGAGCAGGCACGCCGCGCGGGCGGCAGCTTCGGGCGGATGCTCGCGAACTACGCAGCTCGGCTGTACGAGCGCGAGCGCGACGAGGCACGCGCCGACGCGGTGCGCGCTGCGATGTACGGGACCGGGTTGCCGCCCGAGCTCGCGCTGCGGATCGACGAGTACCGGCTGCAGCTCGAGCAGCAAGGGGAGCAGAGCGAGTGACCAAGACCAAGCTCAACATCGGCCCGGACCTCGGCCTGCCCCTCGACGCGATCACGCAGACGTTCGGCGTGCTCGCCGTCCGTGGCGCGGGCAAGAGCAACCTGGCCGCCGTGATGGCCGAGGAGATGTTCGTCGCCCGGTTGCCGTTCGTGGTGATCGACCCGGTCGGATCCTGGTACGGCCTACGCGCGCACGGCTCCGACGCCAAGGCCGAGGGACTGCCTATCCCCATCTTCGGCGGCCGCCACGGCGACGTGCCGCTCGAGCGTACCGGCGGGCAGCTGCTCGCCGACCTGGTCGTCGACCGGCGCATGACGTGCGTGCTGGACGTGAGCGAGTTCTCCGAGGGCGACAAGGTCCGGTTCCTGATCGACTTCGCCGAACGGCTCTACCGCCGCAACACCGAGCCGCTGCACCTGTTCCTCGAGGAGGCCGACGACTACGCGCCGCAGCGACCGATGCGCGAGCAGGCCCGGCTGCTCGGCGCCTGGCAGAACATCGTGCGCCGCGGCCGCGCGCGCGGGCTCGGCATCACGATGATCACGCAGCGCAGCGCGGTGCTGAACAAGGACGTGCTCACCCAGATCGAGACGCTGTTCGTTCTGCGCACGACGTCGCCGCAGGACCGCAAGGCGATCGAGGCCTGGGTCGCGTTCCAAGGCGGCGCGCGCGACATGATCGAGACCCTGCCGCGGCTCGAGTCCGGCGAGGCCTGGGTCTGGTCGCCGAGCTGGCTGCGGACGTTCGAGCGGGTGCACGTGCGCCGGCGCTGGACGTTCGACAGCGGGGCCACGCCGAAGGGCAGCAAGGCGACCCGACCGACCGCGTCGCTCGCCGACGTCGACCTTGGCTCGATCCGCGAGCAGATGGCCGCGACCATCGAGCGCGCCAAGGCCGACGACCCACGCGAGCTCCGCCGGCGGATAGGCGAGCTCGAGAAGCAGGCGAAGGCGGGGCCCGCTGCCCCCGCGCCGAAGCTCAAGGAAGTGCCGGCGCTCAGCGCCAAGGACCGCGCCGCGCTCGAGCGCACAGTCGACCGCCTCGAGGCTTTCGCCGGCCGCCTCGAGGCTGTGTGCGCGGAGCTGAACACGCATGCGCCGCACGCACGCGCGACCGCGGACTCACTGCGCAAAGCGCTCGGCGCTCCGCCGGCGCCGCCGATCGCCGAGATGCGGGCGCTAGAGCGCGTCGTTCGGGAGGGGCGCCGCGCTCCACCTCCGCCGCCCCGCCGCCCGAACGGCCACGCCGGCGCCGCCGATCCGAGCTTGCCGAAGGGTGAGCGCATCACGCTCATCGCCATCGCGCAGCATCCGGACGGCGTCACGCGCGAGCAGCTCACCGTGCTCACCGGCTACAAGCGCAGCACGCGCGACGCCTACCTGCAGCGCCTGCGCGAGCGCGGCCACACCGACGACGCCGGCGGGCGCATCGTCGCGAGCGACAGCGGCGTCGCTGCATTGGGCTCCGACTACGAGCCGCTGCCGACGGGTGACGCGCTGCGCGAGCACTGGCTCGAGCCTGGCCGGTTGCCGGAAGGGGAAGCGCGCGTGCTCGATGTGCTGTGCGCGGCGTACCCGAAGGCCGTGGCGCGCGAGAAGATCGACGAGGCCACTGGCTTCAAGCGGTCGACGCGCGATGCGTATCTGCAGCGGCTCGGCGCGCGGCGGCTTGTGAGCAGTGGGCGCGATGGGGTCATCGCGAGCGCGGAGCTGTTTGGCTGATGGCCAAGCCCGCGCACACCGAGGAGTTTGAGGCCGCCGTCCTGGCGCGCCTCGACCGCATGGAGCGGCTGCTGCTCGACTCGGCGAAGCGCAGGCGCCGCGAGGCCCGCGCCGGCGGCAAGCGGGCCAAGACGGTCGCGGAGCGCGTGGCAGCCGGTGTACGGTACCGCCCCACCGAGCTCCAGATGGCGGCAATGCGTAGGAAGTTGAGGGCCGGATGAGCAACTACGGGCGCGGAACCATCACGCTCGAGCGCGGCAAGTACCGCGTGCGCATCGCGAACGGCAAGGGCGGCACGACCACGGTCGGGTACTACGACGACCCCGACGCCGCCGAGGAGGCACGAGCTACCGCCCTGCTCGCGCGCGCCGAGCTCACGAGCGCGCCGACGCTGCGCGAGTACGGTGAGCGCTGGCAAGCCCGCAACCGCAAGCAGAAGAACGACCGCACGTGGCGCAACACCTGGTGCAACCACGTGCTCGCCGCTCCCTTCGCCGACGATCCCGTCGACACCATCGGGCCGCCTCAGATCGACGCGTGGCTCGAGACGATGCCCGAGCGGCGTGCGCTGCGCGCGGTGCTCAAGCGCGGCAAGTTCGTCACGGAGGAGACCGACCGCACGATCAGCGAGCAGACCGCGCGGCACGCGCTCGGCCTGCTGAACCGCTGCTTCAACGCCGCCGTGCGCGAGGGGCTGTGCCGGACCAACCCGTGCAAGGGCGCGAAGATGCCGCGCGGGTTCGCGCCGAGCGCGAAGGGCGCTGCCGACCTGGTCGAGTACCTGGACGCCGACGAGGTCGAGCGGCTGCTGGCGTTCGAGGGATTGCCGCTCGAGCAACGCGTGGTGTTCACGGTGGCGATCTGCCAAGGCCTGCGCGAGGGCGAGCTCGCTGCGCTCGACTGGGACTGCGTCGACTGGGACGCACACGAGCTCGTGGTCGCCGCCTCGTGGGACGACGACACGACCAAGACCGGGGAGGCCCGCCGGCAGACTCTGCTGCCGCGCGCTGAGGAAGCGTTGCGAGACTGGCAGAGGTACCGCGGGCGCGATGCGTTCGGCGTCCTGTTCCCCGCACACCGCGGTCGCGGCAAGGCGCCGAGCGGCGCGCGAGCTCGCCGGTACGCCCGCGGCTTCGACTGGGGCTGGTCCGACCACAAGGCCAAGACCGTGACCCGGCTCGGCTGGTGGCGGCGCGCCGGCGTGCGAACGCAGATCCCGTTCCACGGCTTGCGCGACACCTGTGCCACGCACCTGCTGAGCGGCAGCTGGGGCGAGCGGTGGGAGCTGATCGACGTGTCTCGCCACCTCGGCCACAGCAGCATCAAGGTCACCGAGGAGCGGTACGCGCACCTGACCAAGGACGCCCGCCGGCGTGCCGCGCTCGCCCTCTCAACGGGCGGCAAGGGCGGCAACGGAGGCGGCGGAAGTGCTCGAACTCCTGCCGCAACCCCGCCGCATGGATCGGCGAAAACCTCAGCGCTCCCGGGAAGATTCGAACTTCCGACAAACGGCTTAGGAAGCATCAGCGCGAATAGCGATTCCCCGCAGAAAACGGCATCCGACGACGCGATGCGGCAGGTTCGCGGCAGGTTAGCGCTCGAGCTCGCAGAATTGCTCGGCCGTGGCGAGGCGATCCCCGACGGGATGATCCAGACGTTCCGGCTGGTGACGCTGGCTCGGCGCGACGTGGAGCTCGCGATGCAGCTCGAGCACCCGGGGCCGCACCGGATGGCTCGGCTGGTCGAGCTGGTGGCGCTCACGCTCGATGAGATGGGGCTGAGCGCCCGCGAGGCCGACCATGGCTGACCGCCGGAAGCGCTGCCTCGTCTGCCGTGCCCGCCCCGTCGCCCCGCTCACCGGCCTCGGCAACAACTGCAGCGCGTGCGTCCGCAGCTACCGGCGCTGGCTCCGCTCGCACGACGGGACGATCGGCGCGGCGATCGACTGGGCAACCACGCGGCGCAAGCGCCCAACCCGCCGGAGCCCGCCATGAGCCTGGACGACGTCGCCACCCTGCTCGCCGAAGGCATCGCCCGCGAGCTGCGCATGCCCGTCCCCGTGACCTGCTCGTCGCCGCTGTGGACGTTCAAGCCGTCGAGCTCGTGCTGGCTGGCGCTGGGCGTCGGCGAGCTTGAGCGCGTCAGGGCTGACATCGACGCGGCAGCTCCGCCCATGCGGCCGCAGCGTGGAGGCGCGGCCCTGCTCGTCGCTGCGCTGTTCAGCGGGGCGATGGACGACGTGCTCGCGGCGCGCGCGGCGGTGATCAGCGCGGCAGTGAGGCCGCATGCGAAGCGGTACGCCGAGCAGATGCGGATGGCGATGGAGAGCAAGGAGCCTGCGAGATGATCACCGGCGTCGCCATCCGCTGGGGCCCGTACATGATCGTGCTGCCCAAGCCGGCGCGGCACGCCGACGTGCTTGACGTCGCGCGCGAATGGATGCGGCGCGACTCCGAACGCACGGAGGTGTTCAACCCGCACGGCCCGCCGCGCTTTGCCGAAGCGTTCCGCGAGCGCCCGTCCGGCGAGCAAGGCTTCGTCGACGACCGCCACGACTTCCTGACGCGCGAGGAAGCCGCGTCGATGGCGCTCGAGTGCGGGCAGGTTACGGCGCTGCGCTTCCAGCCCGAGAAGCTGTTCAGCGAGGACGTGTGGTGATCATGGGCAGGCCGAGCCGACCGGTTTATTGACCCGCGCCCCGCAGAGTCGAGAGGATGCCGCGCAACCCCATGGCGAGCACCGACTTAGCCGAACTGGCGGCGCTTATCGCGGCCGCTGGCAAGTATCGGGAGGAAGCCGCGCGAGTGCGAAAACGATTGGTGTGGTTCAATCGAGTCCCGCGCTATGGCGCCGCGATCCTGACCTTCATCGCTGGCATCGCGACGCTCTTCGACCCCTCCCTGGGAACCGTGCTCAACCTGGTGGCCGGGTTCGTCGTAGCGCTGGATCTGTTCGGCCCGGGAGACGAGCTGCCGCTCTTAGAGCGAATTGACTGGGTTTTCGGGCGATTTGTGAAGCAGGCAGGGAGGGTGCATGCTGATGGTCTCGCTGCTGGCGGAACCGTGTCCACGGTCGATGTGCGCCAGCTTCGACGTAGGCTTGAGCAGATTCTCGAGGACTTCAGTCTCGAATGATGGGAGTAGACCGCGATGCAGTTGCAACAGCCGGAGCGGGCAATGAGAGCGGCGCACGAGGGCGAAACGGCCGTCGGAGACCTTCCGCTTAGGTTCATCAGTCCGCGGGCTAGTCGGGCCATCACGCACAGGGTGATTGCGAGTTACATCCTGGCGTTCGGATTTGTTGCCGCGCTCGGGTTCGTGGCTGCTCGTGGAGCAAGGCTAGATGATGAGCGCGCCATGAACACGGCCTCGGCGCAGCAACTCTCCAGGAAGGTCGACAAGGTGGCTACGGACCTTCAGGCCGTGCGCGCGACGGTTACGCAAGTCGCCGCTAAGCTCGAGCCCGCTAGAGCGGAGGCGGTACCGGCAGCTAGCGCTTCAACAGCGTGGCAGCTCTTCCACGAGGCCGACCTGATCGCAGGTGATCCGGAGCGGTACGCTGAAGCTATGAGCAAGCTCGCGCAGGCGCAGGCGGCAGATCCATACAATACCGAGGTGTTGAACCTCCTCGGTCGCATCCAAGCCGAACGCAAAGAATACGGTTCGGCGCGGACCTTCTATGATCGAGTCATCGCACTGCAGCCGGAGCATCTCGGCGCCCGGCAGGCGCTGGCGACGCTCTATCTGAACCAGAAGCACTGCGCCGAAGCTGCGCCGCATATAGCGCGTCTGCGAACGCGCACGGATGAAGGGTCGGCCCAGCGCGTCCGCCGCTACGAACGCGAGTGCTCAAGCGCTGAAACCGCGACCCTACCGGACCTTTAGCAACTGGCTCGGCGGCCGTCCGATACGCGTGCATGACGCTCTGGTTCTACGCCGACGGCCTCGTGCTCGAGCTCGACCGCCCCGAGATCGAGCTGGTGCTGACCCGCTGCGCACTCGGTCGCCCGCGCGCCTGCTGGATCGCCAGCCAGACAGGGGCAGTGCTGTCGCGGGTTGCAGTGGGGGTCGCTTAGGCGCGTTGACACGCGTGCGCTCCAGCCAGCACGATCACGCAAGCCGGGGGGAGCAATGACTGATGCTGAGCTTGCGGTGTTCGGCGCAGTGACGGGCCTCATTGGTGCGCTGACGGGGATTGCCGCGCTCGTTCGCGACATCACGCGCGAGCGCCACGAGCGCGGCCGTATCCAGACTTGGATCGGGATCGTTGACGAGCACAGCAAGCGCGTCGGGCAACCGTGGAGCGAGGCGAAGGTCGTGGCGACGATGATGGGCGGCCGCGCAACGAACGCCGGCCGTCGTCCGGTCCGCATCGTCGACATCGTCGCTGTTCACAGCGACAACAAGCATTCGAAGGTCCTTCCGAATGACGTCGCTGCGAGCACGCACGCGATGCCGGCTTTCCCTCACACGCTTGAGGAAGGTGAGCACGTCGACTTCCGCGTGCCGCTAGAGCTATTCGGCGAGGACACGATCGGCTTTGCAGCTGTCGACTCGCTGGGCAATCGCTGGATGGTCGACAAGAAGACGTTTCGGGATGCGCACGCGCGAGCGCGCGAACTGCTTAGCAAGCGGGGCGCGCCGTAACGTCGCGCTCTCAGGGAAGGGTACGGTGACGAGCATGTCAGAACCGCTATTCGTAGTGCACAGCTGCACCGAGACCGTGGCCGACACCGCAGCAGTACACCTGCAGTTCAGCGCGCGCGGTCAGCGGCTCAGCTGCTCGGCCATCAGCAGCGTGCCGCTACGGCCCCGCGTCAGCGCCGATGAACAGCAGGCCCTGGTTGCCGAGCTGTACGGCGTCGCGTTGTCGTACGCGTTCTCCGTAGCGACGAACCGGCAGTGCGGGCCATCCGCTGACGTACTCGCTCGCTTGCGGGTGGCGGTCACGGTCGGCGAAGCGCTGTGACCGACCTGATCGAAACAAAGGCCGCCCTCCTCGCCGCCCTCGACCGCGAGGACCCCGAGCTGTACACGCCAGCGCCGGCCGCCGACGTCGAGGGCCTCACGCTGACCGAGCTCGGGCGGACGTTGTGCATGCGGTTCGGCGTGCCGGTCGAGGTGGACGAGAACGGGCTGTCCTATCCGGCGCTCGGTTGACTGCGCGCACGATGGGCGTACGTGCAGGGCATGATCGCTCTCATCCTGCTCTGTGTCGTCGGTATCGTGTACGGGGTCGCGATGGGCAAGCCGTACGGCTGGCTCGGCGCCGGCCTGTCGGTCGCGGCGTTGCTGGTCGCTGTTGTCCCGGGATTTCCCGGGAACTGACGTCACCGCACGTGGCGCCACAGCTCGCGCCGACGGATCTCGTTGATGATCGATCGGTCTACCCCGTACCTCTTGGCGAGCGTGGGGCCGCTCTCGTTGGACGCGCGAATCTCGCGAACCCTCTCTTCGTTGAGCTTGGCGTCTCGCTGCTCCACTCCGCGGTTCGCTCGGCCCTTCGCGACCATGTCGGCAGTGTTGTCCTGCGTCGTGCCGAGGAAGAGATGATCGGGGTTCACGCATGGGCGGTTGTCGCAGCGATGAAGAACGAACAGCTCTCCGGGATCTCCGTGGTGAAGCATCCACGAAAATCTCGAGGCTGCGATCGCGGTGCGCCCGCTGCCCGCACCAGGCCCAAAGGCTCCGTACCCGCCGGTGATCGAGCCAGCGGTCCACACCCAACACGGACCGAGCTCAGGGCAGTGCACAGGCACCGGTCCGTTCTTGTCAACCTTGGCCCAGAACCGCCGCTCGACCTCTCTTGGGTCTCGCGCGTTCGCCGCTCTGCACGCGGCGTTGCAGAACGTTCGGTGCCCTTTCTCTACGTCTCTTCGCGAAGGCAAAGCGGGCTTGCCGCATGCGGGGCAAGCGGTCGGCGACCTCCTGCGGTGCGCGACGCTTCGACACGGCGCCGAGCAGGCTACCTTTTGCTTCGCGCGCAGGGGCTGGCCGCATGCGCACTTGCGACTCGGGGAACCGGTCTCTACCGTGCTCTCGTCCATGGGATCTCCAGTCCTGTGGGCCACGCTCCCGGCTGTTTGCGCAGCGCGGGAGCACTTCAATCTAAGGCTTTCCACGCGGGCGGCAATCCCGAGCTGGGCGGCGTTCGCGCTGTTCCTCGTCGCGTTGCTGGTCGCCGTGGTGCCGGGGTTCCGGGGCACTGACCCGCTGGCTGACCGCGAGCGCGCGCGGTAGGGTCGGGACGTGACCGAGTACACCGCCCACGACATGGAGTTCGGTGGCATGCGCGGCTACCAGCTGCGGCACCGCCCGGACGGCGCGCACCCGAACCCGATCGAGGTAATGGGCGCAGTCGAAGGCGTGTACGTGGACGACGTCGGCTGGACGATCCTCGTGCTCGCGGGCGTCTCGATTCGCGGCAGCAGCGAGCCACCGCCGACCGTCGCGCTCAGGCTTCTCCTGGCGCCGCTGTCGCCGATGGGCTGCTACGTGCGCGAGCGGTTCGAGCGCGGGACGCCGGTCGTGTTCAGCGGCGACGCTTCGGCGGTGGCCGGCTGACCCGTGCAATCCCGCCTCCTCCGCGTCCCCTCCACCACCGCACCGTCGCTGCAAGCCCGCGCGAACATCGAGGGCGACACGCGCCCCGGCACCGTCGAGTACACGGCCCGCCTGCCCTACGCCGTGCTGACGACGGCCGACATGCAGAGCGCGCTCGACTTCTGCGGGCGCGCGGGCGGCGAGTTGCCCGAGGTGCTGCAGATGGTCGACGGGCTCGACCATGCGGCGGCGTGCGAGCGTTGGCTTTGACCGCGGGCCGGGCGTAGGCTGGAGCGCATGGAGCCCAAGGTCTTCGTGCAGTACTCGCCCGAGCACGCGCCGACGCTGATGGTCGACGGCAAGCCCGTCGGCATCGTGAAGCGTCTCGCGTCGCGGTCAGATGCGCTCGACTTCGCGAAGCTGTCCGGCCTCACCGCGGAGGACGCGGAGCTTCATCGCGATCCCGACTTCGGCAGCGTGGGCGAATGATGACCCGGCGTCGCGCTGTCCGCGAACGCAAGCTCGTGAACCGACTGCGCCGCATGTGGCCGCGGAGCGAAGCGCTGCGCAGAGCCGCAATGACGCCGGGCCGCCTGTTCATGCGCGTGAGCGTCGCAAACATGACGACCGACGAAGAGGCCGCCGTGCGCCGCTACATCCACGATCGGGCTGGGCTCGACGTTCCCGCGAGCGGCTGACGGAAAAGCAAAAGCCCCCGCCGCCGTGAGGCAGCGAGGGCTCGTTGTCGTTCAGCTGTCAGCTCTGCGCTACCAGTGCGCCGGGTACGACTTGGCCGACAAGCAGAACCCGAGGTAGCCGTCGATCGCGCCCGCCTCCCACAGCAGCTGCAGGTCCGCGATTGCGTTGCGCGGCACGCGCGGGCTGTGGTTGATGTACTGGCTGTTCGTCGTGACCGCGGTCGGCGTGAAGGTCGCGCCACCATCGGCGGTCACGTACTTCCACAGCTCGATCTGCCCGCTCACCGTGACGCCGACGTAGCAGGTGTTTGGATCGCCAGGGTCCAAGCAGCCGTAGCCGCCGCCGAGCCAGTCATCGAAGTTGACCGTTCGAGGTCGGGACGTGACGAGCTCGGTCTTGACCCACGTGGTGCCGTTCCACTTCGCATAGAAGTACTTCAGCGTGACGCGATCGATGTTCGTTTGATAGAGCACGACCGGCTGCCCGCCCATGATCACGATGTCGATGATGAGCCCGTACCCAAGAGCAACGCCGTCGTAGATCACGGTCGCGTCGGTCGATGGCGTGAACGCGCTCGAGCCGATGAGCGTGCCGTCGGTCTTGTAGTAGCTGCCGCCCTCATAATACGCGTGGTACACGCCGCCGGTGCCGGCGGGCAGCTCGTTCGCGATGCCGCGGGAGAAGAGGAAGTCGACGCGCGCGGCACCGTTCTGCACCGCGGCCATGTACGGGCGCTGCCCGGTCTCCTCGGCAACCTTCGTCAACCCCGTCCAGGTGACGCCGCCGTCCGTACTCTTCATGTACCACTGCGCCATCGCGGGCAGCACCGTCGCGTTTTTGAAGAACAGGTAGATGGGCGACCCGGGCTCGCCAGTCAGCTGAAACGGCTGGAGGTAGTAGTAGTAGTAGCTGACGTTGCCTGGGTCGAGAATCGTCGCCGCGCCCCACGCGGTCGAGTCGTCCGGATTGGTCGAGATACGAATCGCAATGCGCTCGAGATTCGGCCCGTGCGAATAGAACGTGATGAGTCGCCCATCGCTCGCGCGCCGCATGATCGTGGGGCAGCGGTGCAGCTCTGCCGCGAGAGCGTCGTAGACCAGCGTGCGCGTGAGCACGCCAGTCGTGTGGTTGTATTGCGAGACCCACTGCTTGCCGGTCTCGTCGCTGGCGCCCCAGTGCGTGCAGTTCGACCCCGACGTGTAGAGCGCCCCGGTCATCTGGTACGGAGGCCAGCCGCCGCGGTTCGTCACCGGCACGTCCGTGCTCTGGTACTGCGCCGCGCGGTACGCGTTGATCGTGGCTGTGTGATCGGTCGTCGCCAGATTGACGAGCGCAACGAACGCCAGCTCACCGCCTGACAGCGCCGCCGACTTCGCCCCGAGCCAAAAGCGGTCTGCGGCAATCATCGTATCGGCGCCCGTAAAGTCTGCCGTCGCCACCACGCCGTCGATGCGCCAGACCGCGCCTGAAGCTAGCGGAACAAAATCGATCGATCTCCACCCGCCAGTAAGCGCGGGTGCAGTCGCGGTGATGTCCTGCGCGCCGCCCGTGAAGGTCGCGATCATCCGGTGACGGTTGCCAGGAGACATCCTCGCGAGCGTCATCGATCCGCCGCCGCCTGACCGCGCGCTGGCGAGGATGTATCCGGCAGCATCCGGTATGTCCGTCTGCAGTGGCTGCTTCATGTAGAAGAACACGCCAACGCGGTTCGCTGCGGCGAGCGAGATGATCCCCTCCATCCACCTATTGGAGTCGTGCAGCACGACCGACGGGCGCCCGTTGGAGGTCCCGCTCGCGTAGTAGCCGGGCCGGTTGCCCGCGGTCGGTTGCTCCAGGTTCGCGAGGCCACCAGCGACGCGGTCGACCAGCGTTGCGATCTGGTTGTTGTCGGTGCCCGCGAGCGTGACGAACCCGCTCGATGGTCCGCCGACCTCCCAGTGATAGAGCAGGTCGCTGCCGATCAGCCCATGCAGCGAGCCGACGGTGGCGGTCGCGCTGATCGCCAGCGCGGGAAGCGTGGCGTTGAGGACCGCGTTCGTGTGCAGCTGAGCGTCGGCGACGAGCGTCGGCATGGCGATCGGCGCGGCGAGCTCGGCGTCGAGGTGCTGCAGCCCGGCCGTCAACGTCATGTCGGCCACGCATCGGATCCGCCCGTAGATGCGCACGTAGGAGCGGTGCGGAGCCCAGTCGACCGTGATGTCGTACCAGAGATCCCCCGAGGGGCAGTCGTCCGTGGCTTCCTGCGGATGCTCGACCGTGATGTGGGTCGCGTCTTCGATCACGACGCCGCCTAACCCGTTGCTGTTGATCTGCGAGAGGCCGGGGTCGGCGTCGTTCTGGTACCTCTTGATCGTCGACCACACGACGACGCCCGGGTAGCTGAGGTCGAAGCCGTCCACCAGCAGGGCGCCGTCGCTCGGCGAGAACAGCACCCACGTATCGCCGCGGCGCAGCTCCAGGTCTCGTCGGATCGGCTCCGTCATAGACCGAACCTTTCCGAGTGGTAGGTGTTGAGAACCGTTTGGTACCCGCCCGGCACCAACTCGAGGTCAAGGACGATCAGGGACGCGAGCGAGCCGCCCGCCAGTGTCGCGCTGCCGAATCGCACGTACCCGACCGCATCAGCGCGCCGCGTCGAGCCGCTGAGGTCGGGGTTCGTGACCACCCCGTTGATGCGCGACTCGAGGCCAGCGAACAAATACTCGATCGAGCCCTTGCACCAGTTGGTCGACAAGGCCGGCGTGGTGAGCGAGAGGAGCTGCGCGGACTGGCCCTGCTCCTTCGCCGCGACCGTGACCTGAGAGCCGCTCTGATAGAACGCCGCCACCGAGTAGGCTTGCGCCGGACCCATCAGCGCGAACGGCACGCGCGTGTCGGCCCCGCCCTGGAGCTTGTAGATCGCGTAGATCCCCAGGTACTTCGCAACGTGCGAGATGGTGTCGTTGAACAGGAAACGCCCGACGTCTTGCGCGGTGATGCAGGGCCTGCTGTTCGGCCCACCGGTCGCGTTGTACGAAGGCCGGTTGCCGGACGTTGCCTGCGCCCAGTGGGCTGCGCCGGCGCCGCGGTCGAGCAGCTGCGAGGCGTTGCTGCTGCCGTCGAGCATGGCGGCCTCGGCGCTCGGCTCCCAATGGTGGAGCAGGGAAGCGCCGAGAGACGCGAGCGACGCTTCGCCCGTCGCCACGACCGTCAGCGCCGGCATCAAGATGTCGGCCTCGCCACTCGCACCAATGCTGGCCGCTTCGAGCGTGACCGCGGGAAGCGTCGCGTCGAGTGTGCCGACGTTCAGCTCGAGCGTGGCCGCGAGCGTTGGCACCGGCACCGTCGCGGCGAGCGTTGCTTGGCCGCTGACTTGCTGGGTGCTGCGCGAGGTCGTGATCCTCTTGCGGACGTTGATCGTGCCGCCCGCCAGCGTGTAGCCCTTCGACTCGCTCGGCACGCACTGGACGTCGTAGTGAACCTTGCCCATCGGCCAGCCAACGGTGTCGGCTGAAACGAACTCGATCCGCACGCTCTCGCCCGACCGCGTGATCTCGCCGAGGTCCGACCGCTTCACGATCAGCGCGCTGGTCGAGTTCTGGTAGCGCCGCACCGTGCACGTGAACTCGCAAGCCGCGATCGACCCGCCGAGCAACGCGAGCAACGTCGCGTTCGCGGTCGCGGTCAGGACAAACGCATCGCCTGCGAACAGCAGGTCGATGTTGTGCTCTGCGGTCGGGCCAGCCATTGGCGCCTCAGATCAGGCGCCGCCAGCGGTGAGCGTGAACCCCGTGATCGTGAACGACTGGCCGGCCGCGATGTTGATCGAGACGACGGTCATGTCGCCGCCGCCCCCCGTCGCCGTCACCGTGCCCTGGATTTTGCAGACCGTTCCGCCGCTCGTGTAGATGCGGAAGTAGTCGGCCGAACCGGTCGCGTCGGCGAGCAGGTCCTCCCACGTGCCGAGCTTGGCCTTCGTGCCGTTCGATGCAGCGGCCATCCAATCCAACGGGAGCGAGCAGACGACCAGCGCTGTGCCGGCGTCGGCGGCCGCGCAGTTGGCGGGCAGCGCGCCGTCGAAGATCTTGAGGATCGCGCTCGTGCCGATCGTGGCTTCGATCGCGTCGAGCATCGCGGTGCGGACATCGGTTGCAAGCTGTAGAGGCATCGTCGTTTCTCCTCGCGCTCAGCGCGCGCTGTCGTTCATTTCCTGCCGAGCGCCCCGTCGGCCGCGTCGTTGAGCGAGCCGAGCGCCTGCCGCTGCGCATCGCCCTTGACCGGCGGGCACAAAGCCCACTCGGTCGTGCGTTGCATGAACGCGTCCCGCGCCGAGACCCCGCGCTTGCCGCCCTCGAGCTGTGCGAGCCGCGCGCGCGCGAACCGCAGCTCGCGCATCAGTTCGCACTGCGTGGCTCGCAGCGCGCTGACTTGGTCCTGCAGCGCGGCGAGCTCGCGCTCTGCTTGGTTGCGCACGAAGCGGTCCGCCGGCGAGCCCTTCAGGTCCGCGGGAATCTCCGCGATCGCAGGCTCGCGTTGCGGCGGCTTGTCGGGGTCCGCCTTCTCGATCCCGCGTGGTGCCGATGGAGTCGGCGGCGTCTCGAGTGCCTTGCGCGCAACGAGCGCAGCGACCGACGTGATCAGCGCGGTCAGCGCGACGATCAGGCCCAGCTTGGCGTTCTGCCACTTGGCGCTGCTCGGCGGGATACTGCTTGGCGAGGGCTGCATGCATCATCCCGGCCCCTTGATCGCTGTCCAGATGCCGAACAGCGACCACGCCGTGAGAGCGATGCAGGCGATCACCACCGCGACGTCGCGCAGCTTGGCGCGCCACTGCGCCTGCTCTTCGCTCGCCTGCGCGTGCTTGATGAAGCCGTTGACGTCGGTGAAGCGGCCGGCCGTCGACTTCGCCTCGGCTTCGATGCGGCCGGTGAGCGAGCGCTCCGAGTCGTCGAGCCGCTCGATCAGGTCGCGCGCTGTCGCGTCGATCTGCACGCCGACCGATGCATCCAAGTCGCGCGCGCGGCCGTCGAGCGCATCGCGCACCTGGTGCATGCTGGCCTCGACGCCGTGGATCGCGGCGCGCAGGGACTCCGCCATCTGCGCCTGTTGATCGAGCGCCAGCTTGAACATCTGCGCGGCGTGATTTCTCGACGCTTCCAGCTCGCGCTCGAGCGAACGGATGGCGCCGTCAGTGCGCTCGCGCAGCGCGAACACCTGTTGCGATAGTCCCGGGTTGCCGGCGACGCCGTAGAGCTCAACCGTCGCGGCCTGCGCATGACGCAGCGCGTCGTTCACGCGGGCGGTCATCGCTTCGACCGATGCGCGCAATGCTTTGACTTGCTCGAGCAGGAGAGCCACGTCGTTACTGCCCACGTCGACCTCGCTCTCGGCATTCTCCTCGTCCATGGCTGCACCGTGGACCGCGAGACGTAGCGGCGCGTTCATGGCTCGCGCCTCCGCTTGCGCACCGCATCGAGGTCGACGGGCGGCACGTTCACTTCGCGCGCAGCACGCGGGCTGCGCAGCGGCGTCGTCTTGGCGAGCGGGTCGATGCGCTGACCGGCTACGCCCCTGGGCAGTAGCTCGCCCTCCTCGCGCGGCTTGTCGTCGCCCGTGCGTCGCTTCCAGCCCCGCAGTGCGGTCATCTCGAGCACGGCACGCACGCCAGGCGCGTATGCGGCCGTGCCGATCAGGCGCGCGAGCCGCAGCTCGGCGTCGTCGGCGATGTCTTTGACCGCGTGGAGGTCGGAGCTGTGGCTCACGGTCGCCGCCTTCCCGGGGGGTGCTTGCTCGGCGGCTTGCTGCGGCTGCCCGGGTTGGTCGGCGCTGCATCGCTCGGATGTGCGGACGTGACCGGCGTCGGGATCTGGTCCTCGTCGATTCCATCCGAGGCCGACGACAGGTCGAACTCGAGCGGGTCGAGCGGTGCCGACGGCGGCTGCGGCGAGGCCGAAGGCTGAGCTTGCGGCACGACCGGAACGGGGCCCTGGTCGCGCGACAGCCAGCGCAGCAGCATCGATTGGAACCAGCCCATTCACGCCCTTCCCCGCAGCAGCTCGTGCAGCACGAGGTCGTCAGCGCTCGGGCGACGGACGGCTAGCAGCCGGCGCAGCGGGTACGCCGCGACGCTCACGCGGTCTGACTGATTCCCGCCCAGCACATAGGCCTGGTCGCCGATGATGCGGTCGAGGAAGGCGACGTGGCCCGGCGCGTTGATGACCGACTTCGGCGGCGCGAACAGGCCGCGCGAGAAGATCGTCACGTCGCCGTACCTCGCATCGCGCAGCGGGATCTCGTCGCCGTACTTCAGCCAGCTGCGAGCCGCGAGGTTGTCGGTCGAGCGAATGCCGACCTGCTCCATGCAGAAGCACGCGTAGGCCGAGCACCAGGGGGTGCTATCGAGCTGGAGCATGCGACGCGGGCCCTTGCACGCCGCGAGGTACTCGCGCACTCGAGCGGTGTTGCCAGCACCGCGCGTCTCGACGACGCCGAGTTCGGCCCGCGCGGCCGCCATCCAAGGCGCCATGGTCAACTGCTCGGCTGTCGGCGGTGGCGTGCGCACCGGCTACTCCTCGCCCGGGTTGTGCGGGTTGAGCGGACTGGCCGGCGTGGGCGCCGTCGGCTCGTAGAACACGCACCCGTGCTGCGTCTCGTGGACGCCGTCGTGGTGCTTGAGCCGCAGGCACTCGGACTCGTGCGAGCAGCGCTTGCCGCACACGTCGGCGACGACGGGGGGCGGCTCGAGCGGCGGTGGCATCTCGCTCTCGCGTGCCCGCTGCATCGCCTTCTCCACCGCAGCGGGGACGTCCTTCGGGCGCATGCTCACGGGGATGCGGTGCAGCTCGTCGGCCGCAGCTTGGAACGCGGCCGGGTCGGACCCGTGCGCCTCTTTCGCCTGACGAAGTGCCGAGTCCGTGACGACCTCGCGCACGAGCGCCATGCGCTGCTTCAGCCACGCGAAGCCCGCGACGATCACGCCGACGAGCGCCGCGACGATCACGGGCGCCGCCTTGATGAACTCGTCCTTGAACGCTTCGAGGATGTCGTTCACGTGGTGCTTCCTTGCGTGAGCTGTGCGAGCCCCTGCACCGCGCCGCGCGCGACGGTCAGCGCCTCGTGCGTCACGTCGTGCAGCAACTTCGGCGAGCGCTTGAGCCCGAGGCCGAGCCGCGCGTGCAGCTCGAGCGCGAATGCGGCGCCGTACGCGGCCGAGAACACGAGACGCGCATCGGGCTGGGGATCGGTCATGGGTACCCTGACCGGCACGCGTCGCGTTGCTCGCACGTCGCCGCCTTCGCCTGACACTCGGGGTTGCGTGCGAGCTCGCCGCCAAGCGCTTCGTATCGCTCGCAGGCCTCGACGCAGTTGGGTCCTGCGCCGTTGCAGTCGAGCTCGGCCGCGCGCGCGCACGAGCGCTCGCAAGCAGTCGCCGCCGGCCCCGGTTCTGGATCTGGAGGGCCCGGCTCGGGCGCCGGCGGCGTCACGTGCGCGCATGCGCAGAGCGCGAGCAGCGCGGTCAGGAGGAGCGCACGCATCACGCAGCCTCCGCGTTCGGCCCGGTCGCGATCAGCGCGATCACGTCCTGGCTGCTGGGGTCGTCGATCCACGCAGGGTCGAGCCACGCGAATCCGCCGTCCGCCCAGCCGCGCCCCCAGCTGTTGAGCATGCGGATGCGCTCGCCGTGGCGGTCGAAGCCGCACAGCAGGAACGCGTGGCCGCCGATGCGGACCTCGTTGCGCGTCGGCGCCGGGATGACCTCGTCGCCACTGGGGTACGCGAACACGTTGGTGACGTTCACGCCCATCACCACGGGGTGCCCGGACTGCAGCGCGTCGAGCACGCCCTCGGCTCCGCTGAGCACGCGCTCGTACTTGAAGTCAGCGAAGGTGATGCCGGCGTTCTCCGCGTCCTCGGGCGGTCGCTCGTTGATGGTCTCGACGTCGAGCGGCAGCATCGACTCCGGGCAGAAGCCGACGCCCTTGCCGCCCCTGAGACCGCTGCGGATGAACGCGCCGCCGTCTTCGTGTTGGAAGCCGTCGATCGCGCGCGCGACCCAGTAGGCGTGCTTCGGCGACAGCCGCGTGATGGGCCGGCCGAGGATGGCGTACAGCAGCTCGAGCGCCGCAACGATGGCGTGCCCGACGCACGAGCTCGACCCGCCCTGGTGCCGGACGTGCTCGATCAGCAGGTCCATGCGCCGGCCTTCGGTGCGCACGAGACCGGGGCGACCCATGTGCATGCGGTCGCGCGCGTCGTAGGGGTCCTTCTTCCAGCCGAAGCCGCCGGGTCCGTGCTCGATGCTCGTCACGGCTGCACGCCCCTCGCCCGCAGCTCCCGGAACACCTCACGCACGACGCAGCCGTACTGCTCGGCGGCGCGCGCGCCCTGTCGCGGGATCGGCACGCGGCGCGTGCAGCCCTCGCAGCCGCACGTCGCGCGTGCGATGGCGACGACCGCGGCGAGCTCGACGTCGGGCTGGACGGGCACGGGCCTGGGCTCTGCCGCAGGACGCGGCGATCTCGGGAGACCGGGGAGCGTGGCGGCCGGCGCGGGATCCGTCGCGGCGACGGGGTCGGTCATGGCTGTGCGTCCTTCGCGAGCAGCGCGCGCACCGCCGCGTCCTTCGCCTCGAGCAGCTTGCGGAGCGCGACCGTCCGCTCGGGGTTGCGCGGGATGGTCGCGACGATGCGCTCGGCCATGTCGCCGAACGGCTTGCTGACTTCCTGCAGGTGCGTCGGCAGGTGGCCGTACGCGAAGAACTGCATGATGTGCTCGGCGCTCACCGCGGCCCCTCAGCCCTCAGCCGCGCCCCGAGCTCGCCCGCTGGCGGCACGTGCACGGTCACGCCGCCCGGCGTCGCCGCCAGCCGTTCGTCTGCCGGTCCGGCGCGCACGCCAAACCGCCCGGCCGCGGCCACGAGCTCGGCCCAGCGTTTCTCGAACTCGGCGACCAGGGCCGCGTACGCCTGCGGGCTCTGCCTCGCCGCATCGTGCAGCTGGTCGAGGATGGCGCGGACCACCTGCGCCTTGTCGGCCACGTCAGCCGGCAGGACGCCCTCGTCGCTCAGCGCGCGGATGTGGGACTCGACGCGGTCGACCTTGCCGACAATCTCGGCGATGACCGATGCGACGGCGGTGACGATGGGGAACACTGCGGCGCAGCCACCGAGCGGTGCGGTGGTGATCAGCACCAGCGCCATCAGTGCCGTTGCGAGCTTGGACATGGACCCTCCTGGCAGGACGCGCGGCGTATCGAGGACGCGAGCGGGGCCGGTCAATGGGTGGCGGCCGAACCCGCCCAATCGGCCGCCCTGTGGCGCGCACCACACCTATTGCCGGGCCAGCGCCCTTGCACCTACCGGCGCGCGCACCGGAAGATCACGGGTATGGCAAGGCTGTTGATCGTGGTGGCGTTACTGGTGGGTGCGTGTGCGGCAGAGACGTCGGACGACGGGGAGCGCAACCCGGACGGCGGGATCGTCGGCGGTGCGGTGCAGGGTGAGCCCGAGCCGGAGCCCGAAGAGCGCGATGCCGGCGTTATGCACATGCGGCCGGACGGCGCCGTGTGCGTGGCCGACTCGTTCGAAGACGTCTGCGTAAACAAGTAGCTGGCCGGCTCAGTCGCTCGTCGCGACGCTCTCCGCCATCTTGATCCCGAACACCGCGCACGTGCCGACGCCGATGCGCTGAGCCTCGATCTGGATCTCGTCCCGGTCGCTCGTGCCGCGCAGGCCGCCGTCGACCTGCCACGTGCCCGCGAACTCGCTATCGACCTGCAGCAGGCCGTGTACCCATCCGGCGGACGTGGGCAGCGCGAGCGTCGTGCTGTCGCCGCTGCGCAGCGCTGAAAAGCGCACGTTCGATCCGACTGGCCCCGAGCCGTACGCGCTGATCGCGATCGTCGTCCAGTCATTCCCCAGCATCGGCCGCGCGAGGACGGTCGGATTCACCGCGAACAGGTTTGTGTAGGTAGTCCCGACAATCTGGCCGGCAGGGATGTACGAGTCGAACAACGTCGATCGCCGCGTCTCCACGTGGAGCAGCGTGCGGTCGATCGAGTTGGTGAGCAGGCCATCGACGCTGCTGGCGCCGAAGCCTCGCCCACGGATTGGCGCGCCGACTTGGACCGTGGACGCGCCGGTCACCGACGTCGTGGCGCCGCCGAATACGCCGACGCTCACGCGACGCAGTTCGTAGCAGCTGACGCCGACCATGTAGACGCCCGGAAGTCCGGATCCCGCGTCGACGATCAGGCGAAACGTCGTCTCGGCCGGCGTCGCGTTCGGCGAGCCGAGCACCTGGATGAATCGAAACGCCTTCGTCTTGTTGAAGTCGTCGGGCGTGATCGAGAAGCGACCGAGGTCCGTGCCGGTCGGCGCTTGGATGGTGCCTGTCGCGTGATGGCTCGCTACGGTCGCGTTCATCATGGCGAGCGACACGCACCACTGGCGCGCGTAGATCTGCGCGCGCGGGTGAAGCCAGAAGCGATACGTCTGCGAGCCGCCAGGGACCGCGCCGCTGCATGGTCCCGCGGTGACGAGCGTGCCGCCCTTCGCCAAACACCAGGTCGTCGCCGCGGCCCAATCAGCCCACTGCCCAGCAGCGCGCACCGGCTTCGCGGCACGCACGTCAACGTTCGAATATGGATCGCCTTCGGTGACGTCGATCACGGGAGGGAACAGGGGAGCGTCTGCCATGACTTACGGTGCCTCGTGGTGCCAGGCGAACTCGCGAACGAGCACGGACAGCAGCATGCTCGTGTCGTCTTCTGGCGCGGAGAAGATCACTTCAATGCGCATCATCGCGACCTCGACCGTGCGAGCGATCCCGTTCTCGTCGTACGTAATCTGCGTGAACGTGTTTGCCTTCGTGGGTGTCTTGCCCAAGTAGTTGGGCGCGAAGATGCCCTCGACAGTGCACGTCGTATTCGCACCGGTTGTCGAGTCGCTACCGGTGAACAGCGCGGGCGCCTGCGGATCGTTCAGGGGCGCATCGGCCGAGACGATCCGCACGTACATCGTTAGGTCGCCGACGTTGCCGCTGCCAACGAGGCCGACCACCTTGATGTCCAACGCCGTCGGCCAGTCCTCCCTAATCCACGTGTGCTCGAAGTCTTGCCGATAGACCACCTGATTGAGCGCATCTTCACCCAGCGTGTTCACGCCCCACGTGTCATAGACTCCGCCAACGGGCGCTTGCGTAACCCAGTTGATGCGGTGCTGGCAGCTGTAGTTGATGGCCTGCTGAATGTTGTTGCGCAGCGCGAGCGCGCGGTACGCGCTGACCGGCGCGCCCTCCTCGTACGACGTCGGCGGGATCCGCTCGATGTCGCTGCCGAAATACGGCGTCTTGCTCACGACAGCATCCTTGCGTACGTGCCGTCGGGCAGCAGCTCGCTTCCCGAGTCCGCGACGTACGCGTAGCGGCGCTGCGAAGCCGTGGCGGTCGAGCCGGTGTCGACCCGGAACTCGAGGATGTACTCGGGCGACGTCTCGGTCCCGATGTCGGCGCCGTCGGTGAGCGTGGTCGTGAACGCGACGCGAACCATCTCGGTGTTCAGGTCGATCGCAGTGACCTGCCCCACGATGTTGGTCTCGGTATAGGTGTTGCGCCGCTGCACGCGAACGTAGTCACCGACCGCGAAGTGCCGGATCACCTGACCGCCGAGTGAGCCATCGGCCTCGGTTGCGAGCGCGACGTTGAGCGGGTCGGTGGAGTCCATCTCGAGGTCCCACGTGTTGCCGCTGATGAAGGTCGAGTCGGTGAGGTACGCGCTCGGCGCGTAGCCCACGACGTTGCGCCCGGTGAGCAAGATGGTCAGTTCACCGCGCGCGTGCTGCCGCGGGTCGAGGTTCCAGCGTCGCTCGATCACGATGCCGCGCCGGCCGGTCACGCCCTTGTACCCGTCTCCCGAGAGGATGAGCGGGTGCGTGAGCGACACGACGTCTCCGCACATCACGTCGAACTTCGTGTAGGGGACGGCGATCGTGATGACCGCGTAGTTGATGGCGAAAAGGTTGAGGTACTCGGTCGCGATCTTCTCGAGCGCCTTCAGGTTGCCGGCGCTCTGGTCGAAGAAGAGGGGCGCGCTGTACGGCGTGATCTTGCTGGCCGACTTGCCCCGCCCCTTGCTGATGGGGATGGCGCTCTGCATCACGAACACGCTCGGCCGGTCGAGGTGCTTGTCCAGCCGGAACTCGTAGTAGTGCTGGATCTCGACCGTGTCGGAGCGCCCGTCCTTGTTCGGTGTCCACTTCGGAGTGAACGCGATCGGCGAGCCGAGGATGTCGTCTTCACCGAAGGTGTGCAGGTCGTCCACCGGCGTTGCTTCGGTCCAGCGCGGATACGGCGCGATGCTGATGCGGCCGTCCGCCTCGATGCGCAGGAAGTGCAGCAGGAACTTGCACTCTTCCTTCAGCACGTCGATCAGCCGCTTCGGCCTGCCGAACACGTAGCCGCGCAGCCATGCAGGGCCGGCGCGCGGGACGGTCGTATCGAAGTCGTCCAGGTCCGCGTCGGTCACGAACGGGGTGCTGCCGTTGTTCGCGTGGTCGCGGGCCTCGGTCTTGAGACCAGCGATAAACTGCGGCAGACCACCGATCGCGTAGTTGCGGTACGCGGTGATCGTCGTCTCGCTCCCGAGAAAGCCGAGGAAGCTGTCGATGTGCGGCGGGTTCACGGCGCCGCCGAGCCCGGTCGGTGTCATGCCGGTGGTGGGCAGGATCTCGATCCAGTACTTCGTGTACCCGCCGTCCGTGTCCGTGCCGGTGTCGGCGATGTCGAACAGGCCGTTCGCCTTGTTGGTGCCCGTGATGTAGACCGACGTCGCGCCGGTCAGCGGGACATCGATGTAGATGCGCCATGCCGGTAGCGGGCTGAACACGTCGAGATCCGCGACCCACATGGTCTGCCGATCCGCGTGCTTGATGATCCAGTTGGCGAGACCGAGCGGTGAAGCCGGTGCGCCGCCGTAGTCGAAGCCGTGGTCGTAGGAGATCGCCTCCGGATGCTTCTGCTGCAAGCGCAGGAAGAACTCGCCGCTCGGCGCCAGCGCATTGCTCGCATGATTCAGCCACAGGTGCCCCACTTGCGCGCCCGACAGTTCCGGCGCCGACCACTGGTCGATCGAACTGTTCGCGAAGCCCAGCAGGACGCTTCCGCATATCAGCGTGAAGTCCTCGACAGCGGCGGCCGTGCGCGTCGCCTTCACCGCCAGCTGACCATCGGACAGTTTCACGAGCTGCAGGTCGCTGATGAATCCCCCAGCGCCCGCGTCACCGATCGCGCTGTTGAGTTCGCTCGTGATGCCGACCATCATGTCGGCCTCGTTCATGTTGTGCGCGGTGTAGTGCCTGACCCCGTGATACGAGCCGTCGTAGTGAATGCGGATCGCGAATGGCGCGTTGACGTGATGGTAGATGCCGATCGGGTGCGCCTCTGCGATCGCGCCGCCGACGTTCTGGTTGAGCACCGCCGTGATGCCGTCGCAGTCGATCACCCAGGACATGCCGTTGTCGTGCAGCTTGGGCACGGCTGCGACGATGCCGCGCCAGACGATTGTGCCGTCGCCCGCCATGTCGTCGCCCTCGCCGTACACGTGCAGGTACGCGCGCCGCCCTTCCATCGTGACGGGTTGGCTGCGGTAGATGTAGACGTTGTACAGGTCGGAACCGATGTCGGGGCCGATCGGATGCGACTGCGGCTGCGTCCCCCAGATTGCGCGCTCTGCGAGCGAACTGCTCGGCCCGATGCGAATCGCCTCAGTGCCGATGTGGATCACGTCGCCTTCCGCGAATCCTCCTCCACCCGTGAACGTCATGGTGGTGGCGTCGTGCGCGACATCGCCGGTCAAGCGCGCCCAGGGTCCGACCTCGCGCGACAGGAAGTAGGTGGTCCACTCGGTGTGGATCGCGGTGCTCTCGGGCACCCAGTAGAGCGGGTCGATCTGGAACGCGATGCCGTCGCACGTCAGCGTCGACTCCTGCATGATGACGCGGTCGCGAATGCGCAACGTGTCGTAGCTGAGCCCCGGGATCACCGTGCGCCCGTCCGCGCCGGCCGCGTGCGTGATGGCCGCGTCCGTGACCCACTCGGCGGGCCAGCCTTCGATCTCGAGGCGGAAGCCGAAGGCTCCTTGACCGGTCGCGAGGACGTTGGCCCAGGCCGTCATGTCGGGGTCTGCAGCGAACCCACCGCGATGGTTCGGAAGTCGAGATGCGTTTGGTAGTGGTTGGCGAGCGACGCGGACCGCGGGCGGAAGGCGTTGCCGTCGCCGCGCAGCGCGAACACCGGGTACTGATACGCGGGCGACGCGCCGTGGCCGTGAGCCACGCAGAACGGCGTGTGGCTACGGCAGTCCTCGAACAGGTGCTGGAAGGTGTACGGATGCGCCGACAGCGCGCGGATGCGCATGACCTTCTCGATGGTCTCGAACTTCTGCTGCCAGTCGCAGTGCACGTACCCGGTCAGGCGAGCGTTGCCGTAGACCATGCCGCTGTCGCTGACCACCGCGCTCGCGATGCCCTCGGGCTCGTAGTAGTGCGCGTCGAGCTCGCCCGTCGGGCTGACGTTCTGCACGCTGGGGAACACGACGTAGTTCGGCACGCGCGTCAGCAGCGCGTGGAACGCGGCCGACGATGACAGCGACGTGCCGGGTGCACCGAACAGCGCAGCGCCTGCGGCAGTCGAGAACTGGTAGGTGAACGCCGAGCCGTTCTGGAACGCGTAGTAGGGGAGCGGATCGCCGAACGTGGTCTCTTCCCACGTCGCGGCGAAGTCGGACTCGGGCCAGCCGAGCAACGTCTGCTGCGCCTGCACGTACACGTTCAGCGCCTGCCCGAGCGAGATGGTCGCGAAGTGCGGGTAGCGCGTGGTCGCGGCGCGGTCGTGCCCCGTCACCACGAACGTGGTGGCGTAGAAGTAGTGCCAGAACCAGTTGGACGCGACGCTCGTGGCGTCGTCCGCCGACAACTGCGCGATGTCGACGACGATGTTGGTCTGGCCCGTGTGCCGCAGGATGAGCGTGCCGAGAGCCGAGCGCGAGTTCTCGAGCGTGAGATTGAACGGGCGCATGTAGTAGCAAGCCGAGCTCATGGCGCCCTGCCTTGCCGACGCATCTCGTCGAGCGCTTCCTGCGAGCGACGGCCGTCTTGTGCGGAAGGCGAGACGACGGCGGGGTGGTAGTGGTTGTGCACGACGGTGGGCTGCGGGTTCTTCGCGCCGGTGTCTTCGCTGCCGGGGACGAAGGTGGGGGAGACGGGGCGGCCGCCAGGGAGGGAGCCGCCTCCTCCGCCGCCTGTGCTTGGCCCACCGCCCGCGCCTGCCCCCGAGAGCGCCGCGCCGAACGCGATCTGCGCAGTGCCCACCGCTGCCATGCCGGCTGCCGCTGGGTTCAACGTGAAGGCCGCGAACGCTGCCTCAAATAGCTTCATGGTGCCAGCTGCGATCGCCTGCGAGCCGAGGCTCGCGAGGATCGCCTTCATCGACACCTTCTCGCCGCGGGCCATGGCAGCGAACGCGTTGGCCGCCGCGCCGCCAGCCATCATCCAGGTCTCTTGCGCGCCGTCGCGGACGGTCGCGTGAAACGCCTCGGTGCGCGCCTCCCGCTCGTCGAGCGCACGCATCTCTTGTTCGTGCGCCGAGAGCTTGGTCTCCGTCAGCGCGCGCACGTCGGCCATCTGCTTGTTGAACAGCGCGTCCTCGCGCGAGCGGATGGCGTCGGCTGCGGATGCGCCCGCGTCGATCCCGCGGTTCTGCTTGTCGCCGACGCCTGCCAGGCGCTCGGCGCGCTCGCGCGCAGCCTTCGCGCGGTCGGCCTGTTGCTGCAGCTCGGCCGACATGGAATCCGCTTCGGTCAGCAGGTCGCCGCGCGTCTGGTTGAGCAGCGCCGGAGCCTTGCCGCTGCGTTTCTTCTTGTCGCCGCCGGCGTCCTCTTCCTTGCCCTTGATGAACTCGCGCTGCTCTTCTTTCGACGCGAACGTCCGGCCTTTGTCGTCCTTGCCGAGGTCGTATCCGGTGCCATAGCCGACGGGCGACGCGCCGCTCGCCGGGTCGAACAGCCCGACCATCGTGTTGCGCTGGCGCTCGAGGTTCTCTCGGCGCCGTTCCTGCTCGGCCCTGCGGGCGACACCCAGCGGCGAGTTGGCTGCTGCTTCGGCCGCCGCCTCGTTGACCGCCTTGAGCTCCTCGACGTACTCGGCGAGCGCGGCCTTCGCCTCGTCTGCGGTCTCCTTGTTCGACTTGAACGCGAGCGACAACAGACCGAGCGCCGCGACTGCGCCGCCGGCGATGAGGCCCGCAGGACCTGCGCCTGCCGACGACGCGATGCCGCCGATCACGCTGCTGGCCCGCACGATGGCGGCGCCAGCGCCGTTCAGCTGCGGGATCATTCCGGTCGCTGCGTTGGCGAACTGGCCGAGGACGATGGCGCTGCCCTTCGCCTTGTTGGTGAGGTTGCTGGTGGCGTTTGCCGCTGCCGTTGCTGTCTGCGCCAGGCCTTGATGGGCGAACATCTGCGCACGCGCCGCGTCGGCCTGGGCCTTCGCCGCGTCCGCCAGCAGCTTCTGCGCCGCGGCCTGCCGTTGCGCGGACCGCTCCATCACTTCGTTGGTGCGCGCGGCGGCCTTCAGATCGTTCGCGTGCTGCTTGGCCGCGTTACTCGACGACTCGATCGTGCGCGCCAGGTTGCTGAACGCCTTGGCTGTTACGTCCGCGCCGACGTTCTCGATCAGGTACCGGATGCGCTCCTCGGAGACCATCAGCGCGCCTCCGCCTTGCGAGCCGCGTTGGCCTGCTCTTCTTTGATCTGGTGGTACTCGACCACGTCGAGCGCGCGTTCGTAGTGCAGCAGGCCCTCGATCAGCCGGTGACCGATGTCCGGCTCAACCATGGCAAGCGCCCCCTTCTTGAACGCGGGGTACACGTGGATGACTCGCGCGACAAGCGGGTCGTAGAGCGCGCGCCATGGGCACGTGAGCGGGCGCGTCCCGGTCCACGCCTCGACCGCCGCCAGCGCCTTCGCGGCGAAGCCCGGCTCTACGCTGCCTTGCGGGACGGGTCCGGAGCAGTCGCAGCGGTACTCGAGTCGGAGCCGCTTCCGGGAGTCGGCGAACTGCTGGGTGTCGCGCCCTCGTTCTCCGTGCCCGCCGGCGAGCGCGGCGATGCTGCGGAGCTGTTCGGGTCCTGCGACTGCGGGCTCTGCGCCGCAAGGGGGACAACCTGGCTTGCCCATAGTTCGTGCAACAAAGGCGGCAGCCGATAGACGCGCTCTGTCTTGCGGCGAAAAAAACTCCGCATGAAAGCCACGTCTCCGATCTCGAGGAGATCATGAGCGTCGAACTTGTCGAGCTCCTCGTCTCGAAGCACTCCGTTCTCGTGACGCGCCAATCCCTCCGAAAGCGTGACGATCGCACCGTCATCGAGCCGAAGGTCGTCGACCCGCAGCAGAGCTGCTTGGAACGCGGCGAAGGCGCGCGCCGTTTCGGTCGGCCGCTCGAGCACCCACAGGAAGATGCGGTGCGGGATCTCGCGCAGCGTGTAGATCGTCGGGCGCTTGCCGGGGACGTAGCGGCCTTCGACCAGCGCGAAGTTGTCGCGGTGCTCCACGTACTTACCGATGGTGCCCGGTGGCAGGCCGTGCACGTCCAGCGCTTCGTCGCTGATGCTGATGACTTTGAGATCTGCCATTACGCCCTCACACGAAGATGATGCGCAGCGACGCCTGCGTGAGCGCGGTCTCGAGCGCAGTCGCGCCACCAGCCGGGGTTGCGTCGGTGTCGTCGAGTGCCTGCAGCACGACCGACTTGCCTTTGACCGCGCCGATGTCGACCCAGTCGGGCGGCTCCATGATCTGCATGCGCCCCACTTCGATCAGCACGCCGCCCTTCGCGGCGGTCGAGCCGATCTGCTCGGTGAACGCGAGCTCGGTCGCGTTCGCGTGGTAGTCGTCGAGCGTCGAGTTGTTCTCTTGGTGAACCTCGAGGCTCACCCTGACGACCGGTTCCTCGTAGACCTCTTTGCGCCGGTACCCCGATACCGTGCTGCCGAGGAGGCCGCCGCCGGGCGTGCGCAGCGCGTCGTACACGATGTTCGGGGCGACATCGACCTTGGTCGCGTGCAGGAACGCAGGCAGCGCCGAGCTGCTGAGCGGGCGCAGGCGACAGTCCGCATCGCGCACCGTGCTGAGGTTGATGTTCGTGTAGGTCGCGCGGCCGAGGTCCACCGCGCGCAGGTTCGCGACGGTGTTGGTGCCGTCGGCCGGCAGCCACGTCGGGTGCTGCCAGACCCAGTTGATGCGCGGAATGCCGGCCGGCTCGAGTCCCGAGAAGCCGAACGACTTGAACGCGCCGCCCGGCAGCATGTAGCGGTCGTACGGATTGTACCCCTCGTAGAGGAACTGCCCGTAGATGGGCTCTGCACCGTTGGGATGGTTGTGCAGGAAGTAGGTCGCCGCGCCGTACACCGTGACGCCGGCCGTGGTCGGCGCTGCACCGAGGGCCATCTTCAGTGTGATCGCGTTGGTCGCGATCGACTTGATGACCCGGATCTCGAGCTTGCCCGTGGACGCGTTCACGATCGCGAGCGCGCCGCCGGCGCGGAAGCTCGCCGCGCTGGTTACGTTGACGACGGTGGTCGTCGAGCCCGTGCCGCTGATAGTCGTGCCGGTGCTGAGCTGCTTACCGCCGAGCCCGCACTCGAGCATCTTGCCGAGCCAGTGCTGCGTCGCGGCAACGGCGCTGCCGGCCTTCGTCGTGAACGTCTCGAGGTTCGTGTCGAAGGCGAACTCGGTCTCGTTGCGCGGCATCGGCACGCCGATCGACCGCTGGTCGAGGCGCTGGATCACGTGGCCGGGCTGGACCATCGTCTCGGCGCGCTTGGGCTTGATCGTCCGGATGATCCCGGGGATGTCGTCGTAGTTGACGAGCGTGCCGCTGCCGTCGACGCCGTAGGCCGACTCTTGGAGGAAGCGAAGCCGCGCGAGCTCGGCCTGGTAGATGTTGGCCACGGGGCTAGACCTCCTGCTCGATGTCGAGCGTGGCGACGCAGTCCACGCGCCAACGCATCAGGTGGCAGTCGCGCTGTCCGAAGCGCACCACCGGAAGGATCTGACCGCCTGGGCCGCCGAGCCGTCCGTTCACGATGGCTGTCTGCTCGCCCCGATCGTCGACCGTCAAGTTGTCCGGGTAGCCGAGCGCTGCCCTGATCTTCCTGCTCGCATCGACGATGCTGCCCTGCAGCACGATGCTGAAGTCTTCGGCCTTCCCCCCCGAGCTGAGCAGCTCGACCGAGAACGAGAGCGAGTCCACCGACCGATTGCCGAGCACCGTGAACGGGGTGGATTCGCTGCCGACGTCGTCGCCGAGCACGATGTCGAACCAGTGCCCTGCCGTGAAGAACGCTCGATCTTCGATGGGGTTCTCGACCTCGAGGATGGCCGGCGAGTACGTGCACAGCGGTTGCCCGCCCGCGCCGGTGACCTTGCGCAGCGTCCCGAGCTCGCCGGCGACGATGCCCTTGACCGCGCGCAGGATGGCCTGCCCGTTCATCGGGAGGCTCATCGCTCGGGTACCGTTCCGGTGGCGACGTATGCAGCGGCAGCGCGCAGGAAGCGTTCGTGCGCGCTAGGGATCAGGGCGATGCTGTTGCCGTCAGCCGTAAACTGCACCACCAGCGGGTTGCGCTTGGGCGGCCTGTTCTTGACCTTCAGCGAGCCGCCCATGTGGTGCACGATGTACGCGACCGCCGAGAGCTCGATGCCGGTGCCTCGCGGCACGTAGCGCACGCTCTGCCGCATCCGGCCGCTGTCGATCAGCATCTTGATGTTGCCGCCCCCGTGGGCGTACTGCAGGCGCGCGTGGTCGCGCTTGGCGAGCGCGGTCTTGGTGAGCTTGCCGCGAACCAGGCCTGACTTCTCGGCGATCGTTTTCTTGGTGCGCCTGTTGGCGCCAGCCAATTTCGCGATTCGACGCTCGACCGTGCTGCCTGCCAGAGCCGGCCAGCCTTCACCCGCGGGACTGCGCTCGCCTCGGAACGCCGCATCGGTCGCCTGGGCAAACTCGACGCTGAGCACCCGGTACACCGGGGACAGGTCGGCCATGCGGCGGGCCATGAGATCGGTTCGCGCCGCAACCGCTGCCGGGGTATCGCCATCTGCACCCGGCGGCGGCACTACGACACCCTGTCCCCGCTGATGATCGCCTCGCGCATGCGCAGGTACTCGGCGAGGTACGAGGTGCTGTCGTCGGCGCTGATCAGCTTGCAACACTTCACGCGGTGCTTGGTCGCGACCAGGTGCGCGGCCAGCAGCAGAACGCCGTCGTCCCACTGCTCGCCCCACGCATCGACGTTCAGCCGACGGCCGGCCGCGGCGATCTCGAGCTCGATGGACTCAGGCGAGATCTCCAGCTCGTTGAACTCGGCGAACCGGTCGACGAAGCCCTGGTAGGTAGCCGCCACGGGGCGGCCTTACTTCTTGCCGTGCTTGCCCGCGCCAGCGTCGCGCGCGGCCTGCTCGTTCTTGCCGTGCACGTCGCTGCGGGCCTCGGCCTGCGCGCCCTGGCTGCCGACATCGGCGCCCTTGATGCTGCCCTCGGGGCCTGCATGACCTTCCGTCGTGCCGGCGGCCGAGCCGTCGTGCGGCATGGTCGCGTGCTTGGACGGCTCGAGCGTGCCGGGCTGCTGCTGCGAGAGCGGCCCGCCCTTCGGCCCCTCGACGCCCGTCGTCGGCGGCTTGGTGTCCTCGGTGCTGCCGTCGTGGGGAAGCGTCGCGTGCTTGGACGGCCCCGGCGGCGATGCAGACGGCAGCGGGAGCTGCTGCTGCGGCATGTGCTGCGGCAGCATCGCGCCGGGCAGCCCGGCCTGCTGCATGGCACGCATGCGCGCCTCATCCTCGAGCGACGGCCGACCCTGCGCGGCGCGGTCCTTGTTCACGCGGTCGTGTGCCTTGCGCAGCTCGGCGTCGAGGCCGACCTCGCGCTGGCTCTTGACGACCTGCTGCGCGCTGGTCGCGGTCTTGGCCGCTGCCGCCTTGCGCTCGGCTTCCGCCGCCGCTTCCTTCGCGGCTGCCTCGGCCTGCAACGCGCGCAGCTGGTCCTCGCTGTACTGCACGACGCCGATCCACCCGAGGCCGATCCACGTCTTGAACTGGGGGTCGGCGCCGAGCGCCACGAGCTGCTCGTCGCTCACCTCGGTCACGCCGGGCTTGAGCACCACGCCCGAGCTGATCAGGTCGTGCTGCCGTCCGTTCTGCAGAGTCGCCATGGTCGTTCTCCAGGAGTGCGCTTGGGTCGTGTTGCGAGGTGAGCGGTGCTGGGATTACGCGGTCGCGCCGTCCAGGTAGACGACGGCCTTGGGCTTTCGGATGCGCGTGCCGCCGGTCACGGCCCAGCCGATGTTCAGGAAGCCGAGCCCGTCGGGCTGGGGCGGGAGCTGCTCGTACTCGCCGGCGATCAGCTCGTCGACCACGGTCTCGTCGCGGACGTAGCCCACGATGCGGCCACCGGTGCCGCCGGCGTTCGCCGTGTCGAGCTCGATGGCTTCCTCGAAGGTGATGCCGGGGAAGTTCTCGCGCAGGAACGACGCCAGGGTCAGGGCAGAGCCGCCGGCGACCGACCACGGGGTCATACGCAGGACGGTCATGAGCGCCGTCGGCAGCAGGATCGTGTTCAGCTCGTACAGACCGTTCGTCGCCGAGCGGACCGTGCCGATCATCAGGGTGATGTCGGCGAGGATGCCGGCCGCAGTCTTGATCGTGCCCGAGCTGTTCCACACGGTCTGACCGCTCGCCGAGATGGCCGCGACCACGGTCACGTTCACGTTGTTCAGCAGACCGGGCAGCCCGTACGGGGCGTCGCCGAAGAAGGCGATGCGGTTGAGCTCGACCTCGATGGAGTCGCGGCAGGCCATCGCGCGCTCGGCGTCGATCGGGAACCCGCTCATCGCCGCTTGCTGCAGCTCCATGACGTCGTACACGAACGAGCTCGCCACCGCGCGCAGCGGGGTCGGGAACTCGGTCGCGAACACGTCGGCGCGCGGGATGTCGGTGGACATCCCGGTCACGATCTTGGCCGCGCGAATCTGGTCGACCATGCGGTAGCTGGCCGTGGCGGCGCCGCGCGGGATCGACCGGTTGGTCGGGATGAGCAGCCGGTGCTTGAGCGCGGGGTAGTCGCGCCGCATCACCTGCGTCTCGACGTACCGCAGCTCGCGGTCGAGCAGCGCGGCCTCGCCCGCGTCCAGGCGCATGCCCTTGACCAGCATGCTGGCCATGAGCTGGTCCTGGCGCAGCTTCAGGTAGCGCTCGAGCGCGGCGCGATCACCTTGCGCGCTGCCCGAGGAGTCGAGACGCAGGCCGGCCTTCTGCAGCTGCACGTCGCGTGCGGCGGCCAGGTGCGCGGCAATCTTGATGAGGTCCGACATGGTCTCTTGCTCTCCCGTGAAACGGTTGCGGTCGTCGTTCGTGGTCGGTCAGCGATCAGGGCAGGAAGCGCGCGAGCACGAGGCCCGCGCCGGTGCGCGCCTGCTTGGTGTAGAGGCCGGGCACAGCGCCGGCGGTCGACGTGTCGGCGTCCGCACGGAACGCGCCGAGCTGCGTGCCGCCAGCGCCCGAGGCGTAGCGGCAGAACAGGTTTTGGCCTTCGGTGACCGTGCCTTCGACCTGCAGCCAGATGTCACCCATCGTGAGGATGGGGATCGGCGAGCCGTTGGCGTAGCCGAGGCCGCCGTTGATTTCCTTGTTGGTCTCGAGCGCGGCGATGCCGAGGAAGATGCCGGCGGCGATGTCGCCCGACACTCGCGGCAGCCGGCACTGCTTGCCGGTCACGCTCGCGCGGTCGTCGCGCACGACGCCGAGGCCGGGCAGAAGCTCGATGGCCTGGTCGACCAGCGTGACCGCCGTGTAGCTCGCGACCGTGCTGATCGCGACCGTGATCGGGGTCTCGCTGTTGTCGCGCTGCTCGATCAGCAGCTTGGCCGTCGTGCTGCCGGCGGACGCGACGTAGTTGCCGCTCGCCGCGTTCAGGTCGGCGAGCAGGTCCGTGATGATCTGGGCGGCCGTGTTCGAGCTCGCGGCGAACGTCGCCTTGAGCACGCCGTCGATGGTGATCGTGTAGGTGCCGTCGGTCGTGCCGGCGGTGATCTCCACGAGCTTCTTGGTCGCGAGCGCGCGCGTGTCGCAGTTGTGCGGGTGCGTGGTCGCGATGAGTCCCGCGAGGCCCGATGCCGCTGCGCCGTAGGTGGTCTGCATGGTGTTCTCCTCAGTCCCTTCGGTCCGTGGTGGTGGTCAGCGTTCGGATCAGGCGGAAGCCTTGGAGCGGCCGGCGTTCTGGTTCCGGTCGATCATCTGCTGGCGCTCGAACAGCGGGTCGGTCTCGCGCTCGCTGCCGGCGGAGTCGAGCACCTGCCGCGCTGGGCCCGTCGGGAACGCGGCGCCGAACGTCCGGCTGCTCGCGTCCTGCTTGGGCAGCTTCGCGATCGCGTGGTCGTAGCTGACCGCGACGTAGGTCTCGTCCTTGCCGTCGAGCACCAGCTCGGGCGCGTACTGCTTGATGACCGCCTCGCGGATGGCGCGGTCGCTCGCGTCGTCCAGCTTGAACGCTTCACCCAGCACGGAGCGGGCTTCGCCCTCGAGCTTGGCGCGCGCTTGGAGCTCGGCCCGCAGCTTGGTCGGCGCGGCAGCCAAGTCGGCCTGCGCCTTGGTCAGCTCGGTCGTCGCCGAGTCGAGCCGGGCCTGCACCGTGCTGAGGTCGGTCGCGTGCTTGGCGGCCGCGCCCTCGAGCGTGGTGATCTTGGTGTCGCGGTCTGCGAGCGCGCGCTGCACGAGCGGCGCAACGGCCTTCGGCACTTCCACGTCGACGCCGTCGAGCTTCAAGGTCAGGGATTCGATGGCCATCGGTTGTGTCTCCAGGGTCAGCTGTCGTGGTTGGCTGCGCGGCTCGTCGCCGCTGTCGAGCTTCTGCAGCTCCAAAGGCAGGCGCTGTATAAGCGAGTCCATCGGAACGTCTAGAGCCCCCGCAATCGCTTCGAGCTGCTCGTCGCTCGGACGATCGATGTAGCCGGAGATGATGTCCTGCAGGATCATCGTCCGCATGTGCGTCGGCTCGCGGCGCAACAGGGGATCGACGTCGTTGCCCTCGTGGTCGACGTCAGCGGGCTTGAGGATGCCGCTCGCGACCGCCAGGTCGATGAGGCTCATCCCCTTGATCAGCATCTGCTGCTTGATGAAGTCGCCGAGGTGCGCCTCGGGTACGAGCATCACCGCGCAGCTGCCATCAATGGAGTCGAGGGCCAGGCATACGGATGCTCCCTGCCTGCCCCTGCCCGGCGGCAGCAACGCGATGTGATTGTAGACGATGTCGCGTTGCACGCAGTCGTACGCTTCCCCGTCCTGCACGTTCGGTCCGTACTCCTTGCCGTTCCACCGACCAGGCGTCGTATCGGTGCGGCACAGGTAGCCCGGGCTGATCTCCTTGCGATCACCCTTTGCGATGAGCGCGACGACCTCGCCGTCCTCGACCACCAGGTTGCCGCGCACGTGCATGCCGTCCCTGCGTACCGCGTCGCCGCCGTGCCCGATCGAGTACTGCTTGACGTTGCCCGGGTGCACGAACGCGTCGGCCACCGGGGGATGCCCATCGGTGACGACCGCAGCCCAGGCGGATTCCATCGTCGGGCGTGAGAACACCTCGTCCGGCGGACGCAGCTCGCGCCGTACCGTACCGTCAGCGTTGAGGTACTTCATCACGCCCGCGCGCCCGAGGCTGGCATCGAAGCGGTAGAAGCCCTGCGGCGTGACTGTGCCGCCTGACGGCATGGCGCTGAAGTCGAGGCGCAGGACGGTGCCGGCGGGGCGTTGCACGGACGGCTGTATCGGCAAGCGATCGGGGGAGCGCAAGCGCGGGGCTTACGCGGCGCTCAACTGCTCGGCGAGCTTGGCCAGCTCGGGCACGCTCACGCACCGGCAGTTGATGGCCTCGCCGGGGTGCGCGCGGTTCCCCGTTCGATGGTCCTCGACCGGTGGCTCGTTGTACTTCTGGACCGTCCCGTCGAGCGCTCGGTGCCCCGGTCGCACGCGCTCGTCGCCCGCGGTCGACCACGTGTACTCGGTCACGCCGGCGTTCGTGTGCCGGATCTGGGTGAGCTCGGCGTTGAGGCTGCCGACCTGATCGCGCGCGATCAGCGCGGCCCGGTTCTGCGTGACCCCGATGCGCGCCTCGATCTGCTTCTCGACGCTGGCGAGATCCGCACCCGATCGCACCGCGCGCACGATGATGCCGCGCAGCTCCTCGGCTGCTTCCGTTGAGAGCTTGCGCACCAGGCGGACGTTGTCGGCCGCGAACAGGTCGAGCTGTGCCGCGATGTAGGGCTCGCCGTGCAGCAGGTCGAAGCCGAGGCCCGCCTTGAACTGCGCGTTCAGCTGCTCTTTGTTGTGCGCCGAGACCTTCGCGCCCACGTCGCGCGCCACGACGTCGACAGCGAACGCCTGCTCGAGCTCGCGGATCAGCACGGCTGGGTCGAACGCGTCGAGCGCGCCGTCGGCAGCCGCGTCCATGCGTGCGCGCGCGATGGCGACGTCGGACTGTGCGAGCAGCGCGGGGACCTTCGGCAGCCACCGGCGCTGCACGAGCTCGGCGAGCTCGGCGACGCCCTTGCGCAGCTGCACCAGGTACTCGAGCCGCGGGCCGTCGGGCCAGAGAGCGATCGGGATGCGCGCCTTCGGCTTCACCACGCGGCCGGTCGCGGCCATCAGCGCACGGCGGGCGCGGATCTGGGCGAGCTGCGCCTTACTCGCCATCGCGCTTCACCGCGGGTCGACGGTCGGGGCTCGGCAGCCGCGAGCGAGCGCGGCGCGTGGAGCGGTGCTGTCCGTGCTCGAGCGCGCGCGGCGGTCTCGCAGCAGGTCCTGCCGTCGGCGCGGTCGCGAGCTCGGCATCAAAGTGGTGCCACCGATCGTCGCGCGGCCGCAGCAGCTCGGTCCTGGGCACCGGCAGCGCCGGGCTCTCGATGTACCCCGTCGATGTGTACGCGCTGGCGACCGTGATGGTCACCGTCGTCGTGCCGTCGTAGGGCGGGTACGCGATCACCGGGGCGCCCTACTCCGCGTCGCCTTCAGGCTTGGGCGGCCCGCCCGTGAAGCCCTGCAGCTGCGGCGGCACCGGTCCGCTCGGCTCGGGCGGCGCGGGCTCGAAGCCCTTCCCGATCGTCCCCATCATCCGCTCGGCTTCCTCGTGCGTGACCTGGAACCCGAGAACGATGGTCTCGATGGCGCTCTCGCGCGGGATGCGGTTGGCGACGACGCGTTCGAGCACGTCCAGCAGCGAGGCGATCTGCGCCCCGTTGAGCGCAGTCTTCTGGATGTCCTCGGTTCCGGGCTCGATGGCCTTGGTGGGCTCGGTCCCCTTCGCCGGCTCGACCGTCGGCTCGGGCTCGACTTCCTTGTCGCTCTCGAGCGCAGCGTTGCGCGCGTCGAGGTCGATGACCGTGCCCATCGAGAAGCCCTCCGGCCGCCAGCGCGAGACCGCGACCTCCTCGCTGCGGATCGCCCCGTACTGCAAGTACACCCCGTCCTTGGTCGCGACCTTCAGCTCGAGGTCAGCCTGCTCGAGGTCGGTCAGCTGCTTGAACGCGGGCCACTTCAGGCCCCAGCCCTCGAGCAGCTTGCCCCCGGTCGGCCCGTCCTTCGCCAGCATCACCAGCGTGATCAGCCGATGGAGCGCTGGCTCGAGCCGCTGCGTGCGATCGGCCGACACGAGGTTGTACCAGCTGTCCATGTCCGACTCGCCGGTCGCGTTCATGCCCGCCGGCGAGCGGCCGAGCAGGATGGTGACGGGCCAGCCGCGCGCAGCCGCGAGACGCAGCGCCTGCTGCTCGATGGTGTCGGGCACGCCCGTGAACTGCGAGCCGTGCCGCTCGAACTTCTCGCCGCCTTCCGCATCGAGCGTGATCGCACGGTTGGGGCCCATCTTCATCTGCGACAGCTGATGCCGGCCGCGGAAGTACTCGAGCATCGCTCCGGTCGTGTCGGCCAGCGCGCGCTTGAGCCCGGCGAAGTACCAGACGTCCTGGTTGGCGCTCTGCAGCATGTGCGTCACGCCGCGCCAGCTCATGTTGAAGTCCATGAGCGGGTCGTGCACCGAAGCCAGCGTGGACCGTCCCCAGCCGTTGTTCGCGAGTCGCTGATCGGTGGTGACGAACCCGCCCGGGAACACGAGCAGCCGGGTCTCGTGCACGTACGCAGCGCCGTACCGCACCGAGGTCACCGGACCCGATCCGATCGTCGACTGCCCTCCGATGGGCATCACCCCCCAGACCTCGACCTCGCCGGCCTTGCGATGCGTCGCCGGGTACCAGCTCGCCGCCCAGACCCGCGAGCCCTCGAGCGGCTTCATGCTGGTGATGCTGCGGATGTTCGCTTCGTTGAGCGGCTTACGGGGATCGGTCTCGCCGTCGTCGATGCCCAGCAGCACGACCGAGCCGCCGAACACATCCTCCCAGACGAGCCCCTGCTGCAGCGCGACGCCGGCGCCGAGCGCTTGGAGCGCGCCGAGCACATCGCTCGCGGCCTGCGCGTCCTGCTCGTCGCCGGGCGTGATCTCGAAGCCCTTGCGGAGCATCTCCTTGGGCTCGTGCTCGCACATGCGCGCGGCGAGCGCGTCCCCGTCGAACAGGCTCGCCAGGTACTGCGCGCTGAACGGGGCGTTTCGAACGAACCGGCTACCGGTGGTCTTGTCGAACGCGGTGGTGCCGAGACCGGTGGTGCTGTTCTCCCAGCCGTCCGTGACCATCGCTCGAGCGAGCTGGATGGCCGCACCGATGTTCTCCATGACCGACACGCGGGCCGTGTATGCACACGGGACGGGGGCGGGGGAAGCGTCAGCGCTCAGCGGTGATGGGGGGCGTCCACGTGTCCCGCACCGTTGCCTTGAACGCCGGGTCGTCGACCGATCGGTTCTGCGCCTCGGCTTGCTGCAGCGCCTCCGAGTACACGCTGCGACGGGCGATCACCTCGCCGCTGCCGGCGAGCACGACTTCGTACCGGATCGCAGCTTCGCTCACGCCGCCGCGACCGTCCGCACGACCGCTCCGATGCGAGCCGCGCCCTGCATGGTGACCCGCGCTTCGAGCTCGCTGCACCGCTCGCGCAGTCGCTCGTTCTCGATCTGCAGCCGGGCGAGCTCGTGCTCGAGCTCAGCCTCGGGGGCTGCAGTCAGATCGCTGTTGTCGTTCCTCGGGAAGGCCATGGCATTGGTACCCCCATCGCCGCAACCGTACACCCGGATCGGGGACGTCGCCACGGCGCGAGGCCGCTAGACCTGCTTGTAGACGAGCTCGCCTCGCGCACCCGTTCCCCGCTGGAGCTCGAACGTGAAGTGCTCGACGTCCGGCGGCGGGCGACTGAGGTCGAGCTGTAGATCGAGCGGCGGTACTTCTCGGACCTGCTGGTGATGCCGCGCAGAGTCCACGCTGCGCTCCTCGCGCTTGCCGTTCGACCAGATGAACACAGCTCGCATCGTCGGTCTCCTCCTTGGTCAGCCTACACCCATCCGACGCATCCCCTGCACCATCCGCAGGATCTGCGTATCGGCCGAAGCAGCCGCCGATACGGCCCACAGCCCGATCACGAACGCGCTCACGAGGTCGCCGTGCGCACCGGCGCGCCGCGGGCTGGTGATCGTGAGACCGCCACCCGGCGTCGGCTTGCTGACGACCTGGCGCAGCTGCGAGAGCAGCCGCTTGTTGCCCGCGGGGATCCGCACCTTGCCCTCTTTGAGCAGCGTCCGAACGTGCGTGTACGTCTCGACCTTGCCAGGCATCCCGCCGGGCGCTTCCACCAGGTCGACCCCGCCGGCGTGCTCGCGCACGGTCTCGACGTAGTGCTGGTCGCACGCGACCGAGCTGCACCGATGGTCGTCGCCGCGCGCGAGCAGCTGCTTGATCGTCACGCTCGGGATCAGGCGCTTGCCGGGCTCGGGCCGGATCTCGACGCACTCGGCCACGACGTACAGATCGCCGACGCTTCGCACGACCACGCCCGCGCTCGGGTCCTTGCGAAAGCCGGTGTCGAGCCCGAGCGTCGCGGGATCGGGGCGCACCAGCGTGTGCACCGGGCGCAACAGCATGGGCAGCGTCGCGTCCGTGCAGAGGTCGATAGCTCCGGTCTCGAAGAACTCCGACGTCCCACCCGCCATGGGCTCGGCGTCGAACTCTCGCGCGGCGTTGTCCGGGTCGCGCTCCCGCTCGCGCTCCACGAACTCGCGCGTGTGCTCGTCGTCGCGCAGCAGCAGCGTCGGCGCGTGCGCTGCGAGCGCGGTCACCGGCTCCCCGTGGTTCTCGTCGTAGAGCTTCCACAGCAGCCCCGCCTCGGCCCACGGCGTCGAGGAGATCACCACCTGGCCACCGACCAGCACGCGCGGCGCAACGGCCTTGAAGATCTCGTCGTCGTTGATCGCGTAGTCCGCGTCGCGGAAGAACGCCGCCTCGTCGAGCACCGCGCCCACGAGCGAGCGGCCGCGCACCGCTGAGCCACCACGCGTCGCCGGCAAGCACACGATCTCGACCACCTCGCCGTCGGGGCGCCGGATCGTGAGCGACTCGGCGGTCTCGCCCTCGATGAGCTTGGCGAGAGCGGCGGCGCCCTTCGCCGCGCCCTTGGCGTACCGCAGCACCTGGCGGCCAAGGCGCCCGTCCGGCGTGACCACGACCGCGGCCGCGACCTCGCCGGGCGCCATCGTCTCAAGCGACACGGTCAGCGCGGCATGCAGCAGGCGCAGGGCGGAGAGCACGTAGCTCTTGCCCGCGCGCGCGCCGCACATCGCCACGATCACGTTGCGCGCGCCGGGCGGGATGCTGTCGACGTCGCCGAAGATTTGGCGCGCGAGCTCGCGGTCGCTGCCCTCGAGGTCTTGCGGCTCGATGCCGTCGAAGGCGACCAGGCACAGCACGCGCTGGCCGGGCGTGAGCTGCACGCGCAGGGTGCGGTGGCAGAACTCAGTGAAGCGGGCGGGGATCTCGAGCGGCTGGTCAGCCGTCGGGGTCGGCTCCGGTGGCGGGCGCTCTCGCTCCGCTCGGATTGCGCGCAGCATCAACGGCCCGAT